>Ga0207694_10003705_pt1 | contig 12103 bp, 9 predicted proteins | sample KBSC34metaG_FD_184353 | JGI IMG/M metagenome (GOLD analysis project Ga0207694, IMG submission 184353) | Corn rhizosphere microbial communities from Kellogg Biological Station, Michigan, USA - KBS C3-4 metaG (SPAdes) (version 2) | ecosystem: Host-associated > Plants > Roots > Rhizosphere > Soil...
ATCGGCATCATCCTGCTGATCGGTATCGTGAAGAAGAACGCCATCATGATGATCGACTTCGCACTCGAAGCCGAGCGCGTGGAGGGAAAACCACCGGAGGAAGCCATATATCAGGCGTGCCTGCTGCGCTTCCGCCCCATCATGATGACCACCATGGCGGCGCTGCTGGGCGCCGTGCCGCTGGCCTTCGGGACCGGCGTGGGTTCCGAATTACGCAGGCCGCTTGGTATCTGCATCATCGGCGGACTGCTGGTCAGCCAGGTACTGACGCTGTTCACGACTCCGGTAATTTACTTGTTCTTCGGCCGGATCGCAGCCTGGGTCGGGTCCCGTAGTTCCACAAAAGACGAACACTTGGTTTCCGTGCCGGATCTGACATGAGCATCTCCACGCCGTTTATTCATAGGCCGGTGGCCACCACGCTGCTTCTCGTCGCGCTCACGTTGGGCGGCAGCATCGCCTATACGCTCTTGCCGGTCTCCGCGTTGCCCGAGGTTGACTTCCCCACCATCGCGGTCTTCGCCAATCTACCGGGAGCGAGTCCCGATGTGATGGCGGCGGCAGTCGCAACGCCACTCGAAAAACAGTTCACGCGCATCGCCGGCATTACCGAAATGACCTCCCGCAGCTCCGTGGGTTCGGCGCAGGTCATTCTCCAGTTCGATCTGAACCGCGACATCAACGCGGCGGCGCGCGAAGTGCAAGCGGCCATCAATTCCTCGGCGGGATTTCTTCCGTCCAACCTTCCCTCGCTGCCGAAGTACCGCAAGATCAATCCGGCGGACCAGCCGATCCTTCTGATGACGCTCGAGTCTGATGTCGTGCCTCGCCCGCAGCTCTACGACATCGCGTCCTCCGTATTCGCGCAAAAACTTTCGCAGGTGAATGGCGTAGGCCAAGTGCAGGTGGGCGGCAGCTCCCTTCCCGCGGTCCGCGTGGAAGTAAATCCTCAACCGCTCTCCCGCTACAATGTGGGCCTCGATCAGATCGGCACCTTCCTGCAAAGCGCCAATGCCAATCGGCCCAAAGGCTCCGTTGCCAACAATCAGATTCAACTTCCGATCTACGCCACCGACCAGCTTTTCCTGGCCAAAGACTACCGCAATCTGGTAGTGGTCTACCGCAACGGCGCGCCAGTCCGTTTGTCGGATCTGGGCCGCGTGATCGATGCCAATGAAGATGTGCGGAACCTGGGTCTGGTCAATGGCAATCCCATGGTGCAGATTCAGATCAACCGCCAGCCGAATGCCAATGTGGTCGAAACCGTCGCGCGCATTAAAGCTTTGATGCCGCAGTTTCAGGCGCAGCTTCCTCCCACCGTTCGCTTCAAGATCGCCCAGGACCGCACCATTACCACGCGCGATTCGATACACGATGCGCAGCGCAACATGGTGGTCTCCATCGGGCTGGTGATCTTCGTCGTCTTCGTCTTCCTGCGTAGCGGTTGGTCCACTTTTATTCCCAGCGTGTCCGTGCCGGTATCCATCATCGCCACCTTCGGCGCGATGTATCTGATCGGCTACACGCTGGACAATCTCTCGCTGATGGCCCTCACCATCGCCACCGGATTCGTGGTGGACGATGCCATCGTCGTCATCGAAAACATCACGCGGCACCTCGAAAGCGGCCTGAAGCCCATGCAGGCGGCGCTCAAAGGCGCCGAAGAAATCGGCTTCACCGTCTTGTCGATGAGCATCTCGCTGATCGCCGTCTTCATTCCCATTCTGATGATGGGCGGCATCGTAGGGCGCCTGTTCCGCGAGTTCGCGGTGATTCTATCGGTCGCCATCGCCATCTCCATGGTCATTTCGCTCACGGTCACACCCATGATGTGCGCGTGGCTGCTTAAGGAAAGCCGCGATCACGGCTATCTCTATAATCTGACCGAGCGCTTTTACAGATGGATCATCTCCACCTACGCCTCGGCGCTCGACGTCGTGCTGACCCGCCCGGCTCCCATATTGCTCCTGGTCTTCCTGACCATGGGCGTCAACGTTTATCTCTACATTAAGGTGCCCAAAGGCTTCTTCCCGCAGCAGGATACCGGACGTTTGAACGGCAACATTGTCGGCCAGCAGCACATTTCCTATCAAGCGCTGGTCGAGAAAGCGAAGTGGTTTGAGGAACAGGTCCGCGTTGACCCGGATGTCGAAACCGTTACCATGGTGGCGGGCACCAGCGGCGGCGGATTCGGCGGGAACAACGCGAATATCAACATTCAATTGAAGCCTGTGGGCGTGCGCAAATCCACCTCCGACCAGGTAATCGCGCGTCTGCGCCGCAAGACTTCCGGCGTGCCCGGGGCGACCATGTTCCTGCAAAATTCCCAGGACGTGCGCATCGGCGGCCGCCAAGGCAACGCTCAATATCAATACACACTGCAGGCACCGGACTTCGCCACGCTGGCCTTGTGGGGGCCCAAAGTCCTCGACCAGCTCTCTAGTCTTTCCGAAATTGCCGACGTCAGCTCAGACCAGCAGAATTCCGGATTATCGTCCAACGTGATCATCGACCGCGACACCGCATCGCGCCTTGGCCTAACGGCGCAAGCCGTGGATTCCGCGCTCTACGACGCATTCGGACAGCGCCAGGTCTCGGTGATGTACAAGTCCATCAATCAATACCACGTGGTGCTGGCCCTGCAGCAGCAGTGGTGGGAGAGTCCGGATTTCCTCAAGACCATCTACGTGCAGACACCCCGCGGCACCGACGTTCCGCTGTCCACCTTCACGCACTTTACGCAGGGCATCACACCCATTTCCCTGCCTCATCAGGGTCAGTTCCCGGCGACCACGTATTCGTTCAACCTCACAGAGGGTACCGCGCTCAGCGACGCCGTGACGGCCATCAATCGCGCCGAAGTGGAGATGGGACTGCCCGCCAACATCACCGGCAAATTCGCCGGTACCGCGCAGGCTTATCAGGATTCACTGCGCAATCAGCCCATCCTGATCGGAACCGCTCTGCTCGCCGTGTACATCGTGCTGGGCATGCTCTACGAGAGCCTGATCCACCCGCTCACCATCATCTCGACCCTGCCCTCGGCCGGCGTGGGAGCCTTGGTCGCCATGGTCCTGTTCAAGAGCAACCTGGACATCATCGGCATGATCGGAATTATTTTGCTGATCGGCATCGTCAAAAAGAACGCGATCATGATGATCGATTTCGCGCTGGCGGCCGAACGCAACGAAGGCTTGAGTACGCGCGAAGCCATCTATAAAGCCTGCCTGCTGCGCTTCCGTCCCATCATGATGACCACCATGTGCGCGCTGCTGGGCGGAATGCCCATGGCTCTCGGCTGGGGCGCAGGAGCGGAGCTGCGCAAACCTCTCGGAATTGCCATCGTGGGCGGCTTAGTGGTCAGTCAAATGCTCACTTTATTTACGACACCTGTGATTTATCTCTATCTAGATCGTCTTAGCAAGCGTTTCGCACGGCGGCAGCCGAGTTACCAAAACCGTCCCGGTTTTCTGGTTCCGGGCGGACTCATGGAGAGTGGTGATTGATGATTCGCCTTTGCACAACTGCAATTCTTGCGTCGCTTCTCTGTTCTTCCTGCATGGTCGGACCGAAATATCAGCGGCCCGTGGTGCAAACCCCGGTGGCCCTTAAAGAAATCGCCGGCAACGATCAATGGAAAATGGCCAATCCTAGCGACGCCCTGATCAAGGGCAAATGGTGGGAGATTTTTGGCGATCCCGAGTTGAACCGCCTGGAAGAATTAGTCAACATAAATAACCAGAACGTAAAGCAAGCCGAAGCGACTTTCCGCCAGGCGCGAGCAGCCGTAGCCGGGAATCGCGCCAACTACTTCCCCACCATCGGAGCGAACCCCTCCATCACGCAAATCGACACCGGTTCCAATAGCGGGCGTCTGGGAGGAACCAACCAGTCCTTTTCTCTACCCGCCGTTGCCACCTGGGAGCCGGATCTGTGGGGGCGTGTCCGTCTGTCGGTCGAAAATGCCGTCAACAACGCCCAGGTGAGCGCCGCCGATCTCGAAAACGTCCGTCTCAGCGCACAAGCGCTGCTGGCCTCAGATTATTTTTTGCTGGCGGCGCAGGACATGCAGCTAGCCATTTTGCGTGACACCATCGATGCCTACCAGAAGAACCTGGAACTTACCATCAACCGCTTCAACGGCGGCGTCGCGTCGCGCAGCGATGTTATTCTGGCGCAAACCCAGCTTGCCGGCGCGCAAGCCCAAAGCACGGAGACGCGCGTCTCCCGTGCCCAGTTCGAGCACGCCATCGCTGTGCTGACCGGTCAACCGCCCTCGGCGCTCGACATCGCTGCCAGCAAAATTGACGGACCGCCTCCGCCCATTCCGCTGGCAGTTCCCTCACAACTGCTGGAACGGCGTCCTGACATCGCGGCGAATGAGCGCCTGGTGGCCGCCGCGAACGCGAACGTCGGCATTGCCGAGACCGCTTACTATCCCACGCTGACGCTCTCGGCCAGCGTCGGCCTGCTTTCCACCAACCTCGCGAATCTGTTTACCTACGCCAGCCGCAGTTGGTCGGCGGGCCCCGCCCTGTCGCAGACGCTGTTTGATTTCGGCCGCCGCGGTGCCCAGCTAGAGGGCACGCGAGCCGCCTACGACAGCACCGTTGCGGCTTACCGGCAGACCGTGCTCTCCGCATTTCAGGAGGTCGAAGATGATCTCTCGACTTTGCGTTATCTGGCGGAGGAGGCCGTTCAGCAGCAGGAAGCCGTAGTAGCCTCGCAGCAGGCGTTGATTCTCGAAATTGACCGCTATCGTGCGGGAACGGATTCCTATCTCAACGTCATCACCACGCAGACCATCGCCTTGAGCGACCAGCAGATTGCCATCACTATCCTGCAGCGGCGCATGAACGCGGCGGTCGATCTCGTCAAGGCGCTCGGCGGCGGCTGGGATGCCTCGACGTTGCCCACGCCCGGCGCCCTTCGCTCCACCGCACTGGCCGATCCCAAGAATACACAGAACGTCGCCCAGCCGTCCGTCAAATAAGCGTTCCCGCGCGTGAGTCTGTCGATCCGCCACCTACTCGTTTTTTTCCTGCAGTACGGTGGGTTCGGGCTCGTCCTCCTCGCCGTGGCCGATGATTCGTTCCTGTTCCTTCCCATCGGGAGCGATTTGCTCACCGTGCTGCTGGTTGCGCGGAATCACGCCGGACTCCCTCTCTACGCTCTCGCCGGGGCCGCCGGATCGACCATCGGCGTGTTTTTTCTGGACCTGGTTTCCCGGAGACTAGGCGAGGCCAGTCTCCAGCGGCTGGTGAAGCCGAAGCTCCTCGATTCTTTGAAGCGCCAGATGGAGCGGCACGCCGCGGCAGTGCTGATCGTCTCCTGCTTGGCGCCCCCTCCCTTCCCGTTTGGCGCCGCCATTGCCGCTGCCAGCGCACTCCAGTATCCCCAGCTGCGCCTGTTGGTTGTGGTCTTTCTCGCACGCCTCAGTCGATTCGCGCTGGTGGGCTGGTCCGCGATTTACTTCGGCCGCCGCATCCTCCGCATCGCTAACTCCCCTGAATTCCTTTGGTTTATGGGTGTTTTCATCACATTTTGCTTGATCGGAAGCATTCTTTCGGTCATCCACTGGGTTCGTGTCGGGCGCTCGGCTTAGGCTATGTAGGTCAATCCCCCTACTGCCGATGGTTACTGTAACCCTAAGTCGGCGAAACCAGTAGGAGAATTCGTAGAAACATGATTCCAGTGATCGGTATCCTCGTAGTCTTTGGCTGTATTGCCGGAGGCTACCTGATGGAAAAAGGCAACATGCTGGTGCTGATGCAGCCGGCTGAGCTCTTGATCATCGGTGGCGCCGCCGTGGGAACGGTTTTGATCGGGAATCCGATTTATGTTTTGAAGGCCATCGTTGCCGGTGTCCTTCAGGTTTTCAAGGGAAGCCGTTATACCGCCAGCGTTTATCTGGACACCTTGAAGTTTTTGAATGACTTCTTCAACACCGCCCGCAAGAACGGCTTGTCGACACTCGAACAGGATTTGGACGAGCCCGAAAAAAGCGAGCTCTTCAAACGCCATCCCACCTTTTTCAAAGACAAAGAGGCTATGCACTTTTTCTGCGACACTATGCGCACCCAGGTGACCGGGGGCGTGGACACGCATGACCTGGATCAGATCATGGAAACCGATCTGGAAATTCTGCACCGCCAAGGCCGTCTCTCCGCGAACGCCCTCACCACCGTCGCCGACAGTCTGCCGGGATTGGGGATCGTCGCCGCCGTGCTGGGAGTAGTGATCACCATGGGATCGTTAGGCGGCCCACCGGAGGAAATCGGACACAAAGTGGCAGCCGCCCTAGTGGGGACGTTTCTAGGCATTCTGTTGTGCTACGGGTTTCTGGGTCCGGTAGCCGCTCACATCAAAAAACACTCCGACGCGGAAGGTGAGTACCTGACCTGTCTACGCATGGGCTTGCTGGCCAGTATCAAGGGACTCTCTCCCATGCTCGCACTGGAAGCAGCGCGGCGCGCGATTCCGCATCACCTCCGCCCCACGTTTCAAGAAATGGATAAGGCCTGCCGTAAAACCGCCGATGCCCCGGCAGAGGTTGCGGCTTGAGCGCGAAGAACGGCCCGACCATCATCATCGTTCGCAAGCACGCCGGAGACCACGACGATGCACACGGCGGCGCCTGGAAGGTTGCGTACGCCGACTTCGTCACCGCCATGATGGCGCTCTTCATCGTGCTGTGGCTGTTAAGCGCGAGTGAAAAAGTGCAAAAGGCGGTGGGTGGTTATTTCCTCGATCCCTCCGGGAAAGGCCGGCAAACCGGGAGCACCAACTCCGGGTCCGGCGAAACACTCACGCTCAATCGCCAGGATCTGCAGAAACTGAAAGAAAAACTGGAACAAGTTCTGAAACAGATTCCGGCATTCCAACACATGCAGAAACAGATCCGCATCACTCTGACCACTGAGGGCCTGCGTGTGGATCTGATCGAAACGGAAAAGGGTCTTTTCTTTGAAACCGGCGATCCCAAACCGACGGACGCAGGGATTGAACTCCTCAAGGTCCTCAGCGGCGAATTAGTGAAGCTACCCAATAAAATCGCGATCGAGGGACACACCGACGCGCGGCCGTACGGACGCGCGGATTATTCGAATTGGGAGTTGTCCGCCGACCGTGCCAACGCCGCTCGCCGGACCCTGGCCGAATTCGGTATAGACCAAAGCCGCATCAGCCAGGTGCGCGGATTCGCCGACCAACGACTGCTGAAGAAGGACGATCCCACCCATCCCTCCAATCGGCGAATCTCCATCATCGTTCGCAATAATGGCCTCGATCAACAAGAAGAGTCCATGGCGCAGAACCCGCCAGCCTCCTCCGTCGTCCCGCCTGCGCAAAGTAAATAGGCCGCCCCTATCCCAGCGAGCATTCGATCTGGTTGATCTGTACAGCCAGTGAATCGAGCAGGGTACTATTCGCAAGCAACGCTGCAATGGGAGCGGCGACTTCCGCGCCCGGATGCTCGGGGCATCCACAGCGGCCAAACCCGACGTGTTCCGCTGTGGCGCACCCGGTATGCACCGCCACCGCCAGGCCCATTTCTTCGTACGCGCCGTGGTGTAGCGCCACGGCTTCACAGAGCTTTTCCGGCAAGCCCCAGGATTCCAGAATCAAACCGGCCAGCGAGGCGTGATCGGCGTGGAACACATCGCGCTCGCATTCCAGAAGATCGAGCCCCTCCGCGTACACCCGCTCGACCAGATGCGGATAGTCATGAGGAGCATCTTCGAACAGCGCCAGCTGTCCAATGCCATGCAGCAGAGCGGCAGTGTAGGCGTGATCCGTGGGGAGGTCCTGGCCGTCCTGCTGCGCGAGAAGCGCAGCCGCAATGCTATGCCGCCACCATTCACGCACGAACGGAGCCGTACGCCGCGGCAATCCGCGCCACAGCGCCGCCGTGATCGCCACTTGACTGAGTCGCCCCGTGCCCAGCCGCGCAATGGCCTCGAACAGCGAACTGACCCGCAGCCATCGTCCGTATAGTCCGGAGTTAGCTAGCCTCAAAACTTCGCCCGCGAGAACCGGATCGAGCGCAATCAGCCTGGCGATTTCCTTGAAGGGCGCGCGCTCATCGGCGAGTACCGAAAGCAGCCGCACCGCTACCGGAGAAAATGGAGGAAGCCGCGTCAGGAGCCGGCGATCGGTGCTGTTCAGAGCGAGCATGGCGTCGGGGATGGCATTCTCCCCAGTCACCGTATCGCAGAAAAACCAGCATTTTCGAAAGTTTTTGCGAAATAAGGAAGCGGATTACTTCAGGACGATCATCGACTCTGGAGCGGACACTCGCCTGTTGTCGCGGGTATGGCGCGACAACCGTTGCAGGTCGCCAGCGGGTCCGAAGCCCGGATAATCGAAGGCCCGTCTGACGTCGCCCAAGCGAAGCATGTCCTCCAGTTGCGACGCGCACATCGGTTGACCGGCCAGGAATCCCTGGGCCTGATCGCAACTGTGGGCGGCCAGGAATGCGAGTTGGGAATTGTGTTCCACGCCTTCCGCCGTCACCGAAAGATCGAGGTTATGCGCCAGCGTAATCACGCCCTTGGCCACCGCCGCCGCTTTCCCGTTAGTGTCCACATCCGACATGAAACAACGATCCATCTTCAAGGTGTGGAAATCGAACTGCCGCAAATAATTCAGCGACGAATAACCGACACCGAAGTCGTCGATGGCGATGCGTATCCCCTGTGCGCACAAACGATCGAGCGAGGGCGATACCCGATCCAGATTATCCATCAAAGCGGTTTCCGTCAGCTCCAGCTCCAACAAATTCGCGCGCAGTGAAGTCTCGTCCAGGATGCCCAGAACCATCTGTGGGAAATCTTTTTCCTGCAGCTGGCGAGGGGATAGATTCACAGCCATGCGCACCGGCGGAATGCCGGCCCGCTGCCAGGCCACATTCTGGGCGCAGGCGGATCGCAGCACCCATTCTCCGATTTCCGAAATCATTCCGGTCTCCTCTGCCAGTGGAATGAAATCGGTAGGCAGGACGAATTCGCTCTCCGACCTTTGCCAGCGAATGAGCGCTTCCACGCCTAGGATCTTTCCCGAATTGATGGAGAAAGTGGGCTGATAATGCAGCACAAACTGTTTGCGCGCCAAGGCTTGACGCAGATCGTTTTGCAAATCGCACAGCTTGGTGGCATACGACCGCATGCCTTCGTTGAAGAGCTGCACCTGCCCTTTACCGCCGCTCTTGGCGCGATACATGGCAATGTCTGCGTAGCGCAGAAGATCGTCCGTATTGTCGATTTCCGGGCTGCTCAGAACGATGCCGATGCTGGCGCCGCTCACCACTTCACGGGAACCGATTTGGAACGGCGTGGCCAAAGCGCTGCGCATGCGGTTGCCGAGCGTCAAGGCCTCTTCGGGATCTCGGATACGGTCCAGCAGAATGACAAATTCATCTCCGCCGAAGCGGGCCACCACGTCCGCCGGGCGAGCGCAATTGCGCAATCTGCCGGCCACGGCCGCTAACAGTTCGTCGCCCACCGGATGTCCCAAGCTGTCGTTAATTACCTTGAAACTGTCCAGGTCCAAGAAGATCACGGCGAACCGTTGGTTGTTATTCCCGCCGGCTTTTTGCCGTTCAATCTTCTTCTCCAGGCAGCTCATCAGGTAATCGCGATTCGCGAGATTGGTGAGTTTGTCCTGGAAGGAATCCTTCAGTAAGCGATTTTCGGCTTCAATAAGGGACGTGATATCGGCGTGGGAACCGGCCAAGGCCACGGCCTCGCCCATTTGGTTTCGTACCGCGGTGCCGCGTGCCAGTACCCAGATGTAAGATCCGTCTTTGCGCAGCAGCCGGTGCTCGTTTCGAAACTGGGTAGACTGGCTGTGAAGATGGGCCGACAGTTGGTTACTTACCTCTGACAGATATCCGGGATGCACCCGGCTGAACCACTCGTCTACATTGGTATCCAGTTCTCCCGGTTCATACCCCAGCATTTCGGCCCAGGTCGAAGAGTACTCAAACACCTCCGACTTCAAATCCCAATACCACAGGCCATCATCGGTTCCCTGCACCGCTAACTCGAAGCGTTCCCGGTGACTGTTTTCCGTCAGCTTCTCTTCCAGCTTTTGTGCCGCGCCTTCCAGGCGAGTCCTCTCGATTTGTGTATGCTTTGCCGCCCGCCGGCGAATTCCAATGATGGAAGCCGCCAAAGCCGCAAGAAGCATCAGCGACCAGCCCAGCAGCGCCTCCAGGGACAACTTCTGCACCGCCACGGCGATCCATCCCACCACCGCCACCGAAGCCATATAGGTAAATCCGCGCCACGCCAGCAACGTTACGGCACCACCCAGCAAAAAGGCCAGAATGAAAAAGACCTGGGTCATGTCCGACGCGATTGCGAAGGTGAGCAGGCTGCGAAGGAGGATCAGGCCGCCCAGCACCAGAGCGCCCAAGTGCACTCGATCCGACGGAATGTGCCCGCCGCGCAACAGCTTCCATTCCGCGAGAATGGCCGCGCCAATCACGTAGGTCAGCCAGTCAAGTCCGGAGTTTCCATCGCCGTTTCGCAGGAACAGACGTACGGCCGCGATCAAGAGGTAAAACCCGGCAATCGCCGGAAGGGTCTGCTGAAGACGCGCCTTTACTTGGTTATCGAGCGCCAGCTGGACTTCAGCATCCGGGATGCTGATAGCAGCAGGCAGACGATTCGCGCGCCGAAATTCCATGCTTCCAGTGAACCATGAGGTTGTTTCTGGATCGATAGGAAACTGGGTTCATTTATGGGGTACCAAAAATACGTATTTTTTTAAGGTTACTTACTTAGTTGTAAATGCGAAGCGCTTAGGGGATACAGTATAGCCTCTACGACGCCCTGCGTTCCGCGGAGCGGAGGACGGCAACCGCAACCTCCGCGATTTCCTCGAGCGGGCTGAAACCGTCCGAGCACGCAGCCACTCCCTGGAGCAAATCCACAATGGCAGGCTCGGCATCCTGCCAAGTCGTGCGCAACGAACGCCTGACCACAAATGTATGACAATTCTTGAACGTCGCATGCGCCACGCCGGGTAGCGATCTCACCAGGTCGATCACAGGCCCGTGGTCTTTTTCCTCCTGCTCGTCGTAGAGCCGCAGTCCCTGAACCCGATAGATACGAACGTTCTCCGCCGGGCACTGTTCGACTTCGAAAAAACGTGGCATAGTGAGTGCTCCTCTGCTTTTATTGTGGAATGCAGGGGCTCCGCTCACAATGGCTCGAAGGTACCCACTGATGTAGTACTGCTATCCAGTTCTATATCTTGACAGGCTCAGGGTTTAACCTGTACCCTTACCAAAACCGTTACTTCAAACGGTCTATTTTGGAGGAATAGATGCAGAAAATCGTAGGGATGATGATCTTGCTTGCGGGTGCATCGCAATTTACGATGGCCTCGACCGCACCCGTGCCCGAGATCGGCGTGGGCTCCGCCGGTAGCGCACTCGCCCTGATTTCAGGCGCGATGCTAGTGATCCGCGGACGCCGTAAGTAATACAGCTTCAAAAATCAACACGTTTCAGAGCACCCCACGCGCTTCGGGGTGCTCTGTTCTTCTCTGTGCTTCCTCAACTTTCGATTCGCGAGTCTTCCGCGAACGATTCTTCGTTCGGTCTGTTTCCACGCCTGCTCGCCCTGACCATCCTCTTCGCCGCTGAATTGCTCCTCATTTCCGTCTGGCTGGACGACGCCGCCCTGATTTCGCAAGGCGGGTTCCTGGGCTTCGCCGGCCGCTGGGGCGCCTGGACCGTGCGCGGCATCGTTGGCTTCGCAGCCATTTTCTTCACCTTTGCTTACTTGAAAAGTAAGGCAGCCCTCCATGAGATTTCGAATCAAGTCAAGCCCATTGCCGTGAACCATCGCCTGCTGGCGGGCCATGCGGTGGCCATGGCGATCTTTGCATCGGCTTCCTGGGCTTTATACGGGAATCACGTCGGCGCGTCTGCCGCGAGTCTGCTCACGCCCTTCTGGTTGTTGGCGGCAGTCTGCGGGATCGTGCTCGGCGCCTTCACTTTCATGCCACGCGTACTGTGGGCGCGGATCATTCACGATACCGGCCATCTCTGGGCCTATACGCTGTTGGCCGTAGTCTTCGCTTGTGTCGCGGG
>Ga0207694_10003707_pt1 | contig 12098 bp, 11 predicted proteins | sample KBSC34metaG_FD_184353 | JGI IMG/M metagenome (GOLD analysis project Ga0207694, IMG submission 184353) | Corn rhizosphere microbial communities from Kellogg Biological Station, Michigan, USA - KBS C3-4 metaG (SPAdes) (version 2) | ecosystem: Host-associated > Plants > Roots > Rhizosphere > Soil...
CTCTCGACCACCCGGCGGGCGAAGGGCACGACGTCGCGATAGGCGTTGCGCTCGCCGCCGAGCGCCGGCGGACCGGCGACGGAGATGCGCTCCGGGCAGCTCACCTTGGTCCAGATGTTCGAGTGCCGCCGCATCAAATCGAGAAACAGCCCGAACTCGGGGCCGTCGATGGACTTCGTGACGTCCGGGCGGCCCATGTGGTCCACGACCACGGTCGTCGGGAGCTCGGTGAAGAAGTCGACGAGCTCCGGCAGGTCGCGGGCCTCGAAGTACACCACCACGTGCCACCCGAGGGTCTGCACGCGGCGGGCGATCTCGGCAAGCTCGTCGCGCGGGGTGAAGTCCACCAGCCGCCTCAGAAAATTGAACCGCACGGCGCGCACGCCCGCGGCGTGCAGCTCGCTGAGCGCGGCGTCGCTGACATCCCGGCGCACGGTGGCCACCCCGCGCGCCCGCCCGGCGCTCGCGCGGCAGGCGTCGGCCATCGCGCTGTTGTCGGCGCCGTGACAGGTGGCCTGAACGATGACGTTGCGGCTGAATCCCAGCCGATCGCGAAGCGCGAAGAGCTGGGCCTTGCCGGCGTCGCAAGGGGTGTACTTGCGCTCCGGCGCGTACGGAAACTCGGCGCCGGGGCCGAACACGTGGCAGTGGGCGTCGACGGCTCCCGCCGGCACGACGAAGCGCGGGGTGCTCGGGGCCGGGCGCCAATCGAGCCATCCCGGCGTCTTCTGGAAGCGCGGCACGGTCAGCCTCTCCTCGTGCCGGTGGCGGACTCGGCGGCGGCGCCGGCCGCGCCGCCCATTTGCGCCCCGAGGTGCTCGAGGATGCGGTCGGCCTCGGTCCGCCAATCCGGGCTGCGCGCGAAGGCGGCGTCGTCCCGGGCGCCGAAGATCCCTGCCTCGGCGAGGCTCGACATCCACGTCTGACGTTCGGCGGTCGCGCTCGCGCTCCACGGCTCGAGGCCGGCCTCCGCCACCGTGACCGCGGCCTCGCGCATCTCCTCCCCCCGCCGCCGCCCGTGCTCGACGACCCGCTGGAAGAAGTAGGAGGCCTGCTTCTCCCAGTCCAGCCCCGGGAAGGTCTCGCGAAGCGACGCCAGGACCGCCCCCTCGACGCCGTGGCGGCGCGCGGCGGTGAAGCTCTCGATCACGAGCGCCTCCAGCCCTTTGATGATCACGCTGCGGCACATCTTGGTCGCGCTGGCGACGCCCAGCCGGGGGCTGGCCACCTCGGGAGAGAAGCCGAGCTCGCGAAGCACCGGCAAGATCTCTTCGGCGTGGGGGCCGCCGAGGAGCAAGGGGACCCGGATCCGATGCGGCGGGACCGACGTCATCACCGCCCCTTCGACATAGCGGGCCCCCGCGCGGCTCACGTGCTCGGCGGCACGAACCTTCGCGCCGGGGGAGGCCGAGTTGAAGTCGAGGAAGAAGGCACCTCGCGGCAGCCCGCGCGCGCAGGCCTCCGCGGCGGCCGTCGTCTGGCTGGCGGTGACGGCCGAGACCACGAGCTCCGCGTTCCGCACGGCGCCGGCATGCGAATCCGCCGTCGTGACCCCATGGGCCGCCGCGTGCGCGCGCAGAGGCTCGGCGGCCCTCGAGGGCAGCTTGAGGTCGAAGGCGGTCACCGGGTGGCCGCCCGCCCGCAGGTCCTCGGCCAGGATCCGCCCGACCTCGCCATAACCGATCAGCGCGATGTTCATTCGTCGATGTACCTCAGGCCCGCGGCCGCCAGCGGCTCGCGCATGCCGTACATGTCCAGGCCGAGCACGCCGGCCGCCAGCTTGGCGCGCTTCTCGACCTCGTTGGCCTCCCGCTTCGAGGCGGCTGCCAGCGTGGCGACCGCCCGGGCGCGCGGCACGCACACCACCCCGTCGTCGTCGGCCACGATCACGTCGCCCGGATGGACCAGCGCGCCGCCACAGACCACCGGGATGTTGACCGATCCGAGCGTGGCCTTGACGGTCCCGCGCGCGCTGATGGCGCGGCTCCAGACCGGGAAGGTCATCTCGGTCAACGTGCGCACGTCGCGGCAGCCGCCGTCGATCACGAGCGCCCGCGCGCCGCGCGCCTTGAACGAGGTGGCCAGGAGGTCACCGAAGAACCCGTCGGTGCATTCGGTCGTCACCGCGGCCACCACCACGTCGCCCGGGCGGATCTGCTCGGCCGCCACGTGCAGCATCCAGTTGTCGCCGGGCTGCAGGAGCACGGTCACCGCGGTCCCCGACACCTGCGCCCCCGCGTAGATGGGCCGCAGCGTGGGCTTCATCAGCCCGACACGCCCCATGGCTTCGTGAACGGTGGCGGTGCCGAAGGGACCGAGCTCGTCGGCGATCTTCGGATCCGTGCGCGTGATGTTCCGGTGGACGACGCCGATCTCGTACATGGGGTCCCTTTCGAGTCCTTGCGATTCCTTGCGATTCCTTGTGCGCTCACGAACCGCGGCGCTCGAGGGCGGCGCCGAGGCGCGGGTAGACACGTCGGGCATTGCCCTCGTAGATCTGGTGCTTCTGCGCCGTGGAGAGCTGCGCCGACCCTTCGATATACCGCTTGGTATCGTCGTAGGCATGGCCGGTCTCGGGATCGATGCCGCGGACCGCGCCGATCATCTCGCTGGCGAAGAGGATGTTGTCGATCGGGACGACGCGCGTCAGCAGGTCGATCCCCGGCTGGTGATAAACGCAGGTGTCGAAGAAGACGTTGCGCAGGAGGTGCTCGGCCAGCAAAGGCTTCTTCAGCTCCTGCGCCAGGCCCCGGTAGCGGCCCCAGTGGTAGGGCGCGGCGCCGCCCCCGTGAGGGATGACGAAGCGGAGCGTGGGGAAGTCGCGGAACAGATCGCCCTGGATCAGCTGCATGAACGCCGTCGTGTCGGCGTTGATGTAGTGCGCGCCGGTGGTGTGGAACGCCGGGTTGCAGCTGGTGCTGACGTGAATCATGGCGGGGATGTCGTACTCCACCATGCGCTCGTAGAGGGGATACCAGTGGCGATCCGTCAGCGGCGGAGACGTCCAGTGTCCGCCCGAAGGATCGGGGTTCAGGTTGATCGCCACGGCGCCGTACTCCTCGACGCACCTGCGCAGCTCCGGAAGGCACGTCTCGGGTGGCACGCCCGGGCTCTGCGGCAACATCGCGGCCGGGATGAAGTGCTGGGGATACAGGCGGCTCACCCGATGGCAGAGCTCGTTGCAGATGGCCGCCCATGTCGACGAGACCTGGAAGTCCCCGATGTGGTGGGCCATGAAGCTGGCCCGCGGGCTGAAGATCGTCAGATCCGCGCCCCGCGCGCGCATCTGCTTGAGCTGATTGGTCTCGAGGGTCTCGCGGATCTCGTCGTCCGTGATGACGAGATCCGCAGGGCGAGGCATGGCGGCCGGGTCCGAGAGGGCCGCGATCTGGCGGTTGCGCCAGGTCTCGAGCGCCTTGGGGGCGGTCGTGTAGTGGCCGTGCACGTCGATGATCATGATTCCCTTCCGATCGAGGCGGCGGCAGAGCCCGCTGGCGAGCCCGCGAAAGGGTCACCAAAATCCAGGGGCAACCCCACGTAGTTCTCGGCCACTGTGCGCGCCGCGTGCTCGGAGTGGAAAATGTAATCGAGCTCGGCGTCCTGCAACTTCTGTCCCATGGGGCCGCCGTCACCGAGCCGGTGCGTGAGGGAGGTGAACCACCACGAGAAGCGCTCGGCCCGCCACACGCGGCGCAGGCAGCGGTCCGAGTAGGCGTCGAGGCCGGCGTCGCTGTGGCCGTGATAGTGCTCGATGAGCGCGCTCGCCAAGTACTTCACGTCGGTTGCCGCCAGGTTGAGCCCCTTGGCCCCCGTGGGCGGGACGATGTGCCCCGCGTCCCCGGCCAGGAAAAGGCACCCGTAGCGGAGCGGCTCGGCGACGAAGCTGCGCAGGGGGGCGATGCTCTTCTCGAGCGACGGGCCCACGACCAGCGCTTGCCGCCCCTTCTCGTCGAGCCGCAGCCTCAGCTCGTCCCAGAAGGCGGCGTCCGACCAGGTCTCCACGCGCTCGCCGAGGGGCACCTGAAGATAGTAGCGGCTCCGGGTGTGGCTGCGCATCGAACAGAGCGCGAACCCGCGCGGGCTGTTGATGTAGATGAGCTCGGGCGACACCGGCGGCGTGTCCGACAGCAGCCCGAGCCACCCGAACGGAAACACCTTCTCGTATTCGGTGATAGCGCTGCGGGGGATGCTGGCCCGGCACACGCCGTGGAATCCGTCGCAACCAGCGATGAAGTCGCAGGCGATCTCGTGGGTCGCGCCGTCCTTCTGAAAGGTCACGCGAGGACGCGCGCCCTCGAGATCGTGCACGGCCACGTCAGCCGCCTCGTAGACGGTGGGCAGGCCGGCCTGGCGGCGGGCGTCCATCAGGTCGCGGGTCAGCTCGGTCTGGCCGTAGACCGTCACGCTCTTGCCGCCCGTCAGCCGCTGCATGTCGATGCGCTGGCGGCGGCCCTGCCACAGGATCTCGAATCCGCCGTGCACCAGCCCCTCGCGGTGCATGCGCTCGCCGACGCCGACCTCGTCGAGCAAGTCGACGCAGACCTGCTCGAGCACCCCCGCCCGGATCCGGCCGAGCACGTGCTCGCCGGTCTGGCGCTCGAGGATCACGGCGTCCACCCCGGCCCGCGCCAAGAGCTGCCCGAGGAGCAAGCCCGACGGCCCGGCTCCCACGATGGCGACCTGGACCCTCGCGGGCACGGTCGACCCCATCGCCCCGCTCATGGCGCGCGCCTCGCCGCCTGACCGACGGTGGCCGGGCCGTCGGGCGCCGGCTCCATCCCGTGGCGTCGCTTGGTGTCGGCCGTGGCCTGCGACACCAGGAAGGCGATCAGCTCCGCGGCGCCGTCCCCCTCGGGACCGGTCGCGCCGATCGCGGCCGAGAACGTCGTGACGATCTCGATGGGGGGCGGAAGGAGGCCCACCACGTCGACGCCGGGGGCCCGCGCCAGCTCGGAGAGCTGCTGGAAACCGAGCTCGACCCGCCCGCCGGCGATCAGATCGCCCACCGGGATACCGGGCGGCGGGGTCACCAGGCGATGGCGGAGCTCGGCGGCGATCCCCCAGCGCTCGAAGAGGCGCCCGAGCGCGACGCCGCTGGGTCCGGTGGACGTACCCACCGACCGCGCGGCCAGCACGGCTCTTCGAAGCGCCGCCTCGTCACGGATGTCCGGCCGTTCGACGCCGGTGCGCACCGCCACCGCCACGCCCGAGCAGGCAAAGTCGACCATCGTGCCCCGCCGCAGATGGCCTGCTTCGGCCAGCGCCTCGATCGCGTCGCGCGCCAGCACGATGACGTCGAACCGTTCACCGGCGCGCACACGCTGGGCGGCGTGAACGCCACCGACGGATTCGAGGACCACGGTGCGGCCCGAGCTGTCCTCGAACGCGGTGACCAGCTCGGCCAGCACATCCCGGGTCGCCATCGACGAGACGACGGAGATCGCGCCGCCGGATCCTCGGAACGCCTCCCCCCGCCGCGAAACAGGGCCTCCGGGCTGCTCAATATCAGGCACCCTTACATGTTACATGAAACGAGGGGGACGCCACCCCTGTCCGCTGCAAAGGGAGCCGGGGCGCAGGCGAGGCCAACGGGTAGCGCGCCGCAGCGCCTGGGGTGCGAGAGCAAGCTCACGAATTTTTGCACGTGAACGGCTCGATCCGTGTTATCAGGTTCCCTGAAATAACGGCGAGCGTGGTTCGGAACGTCTCGGACGAGGGTCCCGGACGTCATGAGCGCCGGCTTGGGCCGACACTGAAGCGGAGGGAACGAATGCACGAGAGGCAGCAACCCCGGAGAAGCTTCACCACCTTTGCGGGCGGACGCATCATCGCCTGGTCACTATTGGCCATGGCGCCCGCCACGGCGGCCTTCGCCCAGCCGGCGCCGGCCGAGGCCACGCCGCCCTTGCCGCCGGCCCCCGCCGAGGGAGCCGGGGCGCCGCCCGCCTCTGCGGCGGTGGTCCCGGCGATCCCGCCCGGCCCGCCCCCGAGCACCGGACCTGCCGCGACGGTGGCCGTCCCGGCTCCGATTCCCATCGGGACCGTCGCCAAGGGCCCGGTGCCTCCGGCCTGGCCGCCCGCCGCGATGCCGAACATCGACTTCGGCGGACGGCTCCGGGTCGGGCTTCGATTCCAGAGCAACTCCGATCCGAAGGGGTTTGGCGATGTGGCCCAGTCACTTTACGCCGATCTCTACGCCAGCGGCCAGATCTCGCCCATGTGGCGATGGGCGGTGGCCTTCACGTCTGGCGACGCGGGCGGAGCGGCCGGTCAGACCAGCACCGTCCCGGTGGCCGTGCTGGATGCGATGGCGGGCTTCACCCCCATTCCCGAGTTCCAGATCTACGCGGGCCGCCTCCTGGTCATGGCCGATCGGTACGCCCCGAGCGGCCCGTGGGGCCTCGACGAGTGGTTCTACCCGGGCTTCTTCACCGGAACGCAGCTGGCCGTACCGCCGGCCGTCCCCAAGGGCGGCGTCCCGGCCGGCCGGGACTACGGCGTGGTTGCCTGGGGCGCTCCATTCGGCGGACACGCCAAGTACTACCTCGGCGCCTATCAGATGCAGGACCCGAACCTGTCGCCGCTCTTCAGCGGGCGTTTGCAGGTGAGCCTCCTCTCGCCCGAGCCGGGCTGGTTCCACCGCACCACCTACTATGGTGAGCGCGACCTGATCTCGATCGGGGTCGGCGGCCAGTTCCAGAAGAATGGTTCGGTCATGACCGTACCGCCGGCCATGATGGGGATGATGCCGCCGGCGGCGATGCTCGACGACTATCGCGAGGTGAACGCCGATCTCATCGTGGAAAAGCGTATGGGCGACGCCGGCGCAATCTCGCTCGAGGGGGCCTACTACAACTTTCACGGCCTCTATCAGCCCTGGAAATGGTCGATGGTGGCCGCCATCGCCTACAATTCGCCCATCCTTTCCGGGATCGGGCGCCTGCGGCCCTCCTTCCGGTTCCAGCAGGCGCAGGCGCGGCAGGTCACCGCCGATGGCGCCAGCCTCGACCCGACGCGGGTGTACGACGCGCAGCTGACCTACAGCGTGATGCACTGGTTCGCTCACGTCGTGGTCAACTTCCGGCACTACGACGTGACGTACGCTTCGGCCTCCGGGCCGGCCCCGGCCGCTGCGCCCTCCGCCGTCGGCGGCAACATGATCGTGCTAGGAGTCCAGCTATGGGATCCGTGACCAGGAGAACGTTTGGAGCCGCCGTCGCCGGAGCGCTGGCGGCGGGCGCGCTGCCGCGCCGGGCGCGCGCTCAAGGAGCGGCCCCCAAGCTGAAGATCGGCGTGCTGCTCCCCCGGTCGGGGCTGCAGGCGTTCATCGGGCAGTCGTGCCAGCGCGGCGCCGACCTCGCCCCCGATCTGCTCCGCCAGCGGCTGGGCGTCGAGGTCGAGCTGATGAACGCCGACACGGAGTCGAACGTGGACACCGCCCGCAGCCGGGCGGAGCGGCTCATCGAGCAAGGGGCGCACGTGCTGGTCGGCGCGTTCGACTCCGGGCACACGGCGGCCGTCGCACAGGTGGCCGAGCAGCGCGGCGTTCCGCACGTCATCAACGTCGCGGCGGCGCCGCAGATCACCGAGCAGGGCTACAAGTTCGTGTTCCGGAACTTCCCGCCCGCGCCCGAGATCGGCCGCAACGGCCTGGTGCTGCTGCAGGACATCTTCAAGGAAGCCAAGGTCGAGCCGAAGACCGCCGTCTTCATGCACGTGAACGACACCTTCGGCCAGTCGATGGCCAAGGGTGTGGCGGCGTTGTTGCCCAAGGTCGCCTTGCCCTTCAAGCTGGTCGACACCGTCCCCTACGACCCGGCCGCCAAGGACCTGACGGTGGAGGTCTCGCGAGCGAAGGCCACCAACGCGGACCTGTTGCTGCTGGTGTGCCGCCTCAACGACGCCATCGTGCTGCGGCGGGAGATGGTGAAGCAACGCTGGAACCCGATGGGCGTGGTGAGCCCGGGATCGCCGGGCCTCTACGAAGAGCAGTTCAGCAAGGCCCTCGGGAAATACGCGGAGAACTGCATCACCAACACGGTCTGGTTCAACCCGAAGAACCCCATCACCCACGACGTGGCGGCGCTGTTCAAGAAGCGCTTCCCCAAGGACGAGTTCGCCTTTCACGGCACCAATGTCGCGTACACGTTCGACGCGATCTTGATCGCCGCCGACGCGTTCAAGCGGGCGAAGAGCGTCGACCGAAAGGCCCTCGCCGAGGCGATCCGGCAGACCAACATCCCCGAGACGGAGCGGGTCTCGTTCGGCGGGCCCATCAAGTTCAACGCGAAGGGCCAGGTCGAGGGCAACCGTTCGATGGTGCTGCAGAACCTCCACGGCAAGCCGACCGTCGTCCTGCCCAAGGACTACGCCGAGGGAAAGCTGATCTTCCCCGTGCCCAAAGCGAGCTGAGCCCGAGGCTCGCGGGCAATTCCCGAAGTTGAGAGAAGCTGACCTGACCGAGTAATCTGCACGCTGGGTCGTCCCGGAACGTCGCTTTCATGCCAGCGCTGTCGCACGTCGCGAATGCCGTCGTCTCGGGGATGCTGACCGGGATCGTCTACGGGCTGATGGCGCTCGGCCTTTCGGCCATCTTCGGGGTGATCCGGCTGGTCAACTTCGCGCACGGCGAGCTGATGACGCTCGCCATGTACGCGGCGGTGGTGGTCTTTCAGGGGTTCGCCCTCGATCCCTTCCTGACGATCATCGGGGTGGCCCTGGCGTTCGGCGGCCTCGGATACGCGCTCCAGCGCGGGTTCATCAATCGCTTCGTTCACCGCGCCGAGCACGCGCAGATGCTGCTGATGATCTCGCTGGCGATCATCATCGGCAACGTGCTGCTCCTCGGTTTCGGCCCCGACGCGCGCAACGTACAGACCAGCTACCAGCTCGACTCCTTCGAGATCGGGCCGTTGCTGCTGGACAAGGTGCGGGTCTTCGCGGCGGCGGCGGCCATCGTGACGACCGGGCTGCTGGCGGCGTTCTTCCGGTTCACGCTGACCGGCAAGGCGATCCGGGCCTGCGCCGACAACCCGGTCGGGGCGCGCGTGGCCGGCCTGCCGGTCGCCCACCTGTATGCCGTCACCTTCGGCATCGGCGCGGGCTCGGTGGCCGTCGCGGGCTGCGCCATGGTGCAGTTGATCGACGTGACGCCCGGGCTGGGGCCTTCGTACACCTTGCTGGCCTTCATCATCGTCATCGTCGGGGGCCTCGGATCGATGGTGGGCGCCCTGCTGGGGGGGCTGGTCATTGGCGTGTCGGAGGCGCTGGCGGGGCTGCTCATCGCGCCGTCGGCGAAGAGCATGGTCAGCTTCGGGCTGCTGGTGCTGCTCCTGCTGGCCCGCCCGCAGGGTCTGATGGGAGGCGGCCGCCGATGAGCCCCGAGGGCAGCGTGGAGGGATCGCCGGTGGCAGCGCCCGCCGAGGCGACGACGTCGCGAACGCCCGCGGACCGGCGGCGCCTGGCCCTGATGGCGGCGGTCGGAGCCGTGGTCCTCGCGCTCCCCCTCTTCGGTGGCAGCTATCTCGTCTCGGTGGCGACCCTCGCCCTCTACCTCGCCTACGTGGGACAGGCGTGGAATCTGATGATGGGGTTCGCCGGCCAGCTCTCGCTCGGGCACTCGCTTTACGTGGGTCTCGGCGCCTACGCGGCCGCCGGACTCTTCTCGCACTTCGGCGTCGGGCCCTGGGCCGGGGTCTGGCTGGCCGTCGTGCTCTGCGGCGCGGTGGGCGCGTTCATCGGATGGCTCGCCTTCCGGTTGAAGGTCTCCGGGGTTCAGCTGTCGCTGCTCACGGTGGCCTTCGCGGAGCTGGCGCGAATCGGCTTCGACCACCTCGAGTGGCTCGGCGGACCGGGCGGCCTGTTCTTGCGGGTGGGCGACAGGAGTCACCTCGACCTCCTCGCCTTCCGAGGTCCGCCCGCGCTGTACTACTACGCGATGCTGGGGCTCTGCGCCGCCGCGCTGGGCCTGTGCACCCTTCTCCTGCGGCGCCGGGCCGGCTACTACTGGCGCGCCATCCGAGAGGACGAGGTCGCGGCGCAGGCGCTCGGGATCGACACGCTCCGCTGGAAGCTGTTCGCCGTCGTGCTGAGCTCGACGATGACCGCGGTGGCGGGTGTCTTCTTCGCCTTCTACAACAACAGCCTCTTCCCCGAGCAGATCTTCAGCTTCGGGCGATCGATCGAGATCGTGTTGGGCCCGGTGATCGGCGGGCTCGGCACGCTGTTCGGCCCGGTCGTCGGGGCCGTGACCCTGGTGGTGCTGGGCGACGGCGCGACCGAGGTCCTGACGCGCGCCGGGATCGACGTTCCGGGCGTCCGGCAGGCCATTCACGGCGTCGTCCTGCTGATCGTCACCATCTATCTGCCGAACGGCCTGTGGCCCCCGCTGGCGCGGGTGCTCGGCGTCCGCTCGGGGAGGCTGTGACGTGGCGCTGCTGGAGGTCGAGGACGTCGCGAAGTCCTTTCGCGGCCTGCGGGCCATCGAGCGGGTCAGCTTCGACCTCGAGCGCCACTCGATCACGGCGCTCATCGGCCCGAACGGCGCCGGCAAGACCACCCTCTTCAATCTGATCGCCGGCGCCTTCCGGCCCGACCGCGGGCACATCCGGTTGAATGGACGCGCCATCGGGGGCCTCCCGGCCCACCGCGTGTGCGCGGCCGGCGTGGCGCGCACGTTCCAGCTGGTGAAGCCCTTCGCCGGGCTCTCGGTGCTGGACAACGCCATCGTCGGCGCGCTCCGGGGCGAGCGCACCGTCGCCAGCGCGCGGGTGCGGGCGCAGGCGGTGCTCGACCGCCTGGGCCTGGCGGCCAAGGCCTCGCTCCCTGCCTCGTCGCTGACCCTCGCCGACCGCCGGCGCCTCGAGGTCGCCCGGGCGCTGGCCACGCGCCCGACGCTGCTGCTGCTCGACGAGATGATGGCGGGGCTGAGACCGGCCGAGATCGACGAGCTGGTCGGGGTTCTGCGCGATCTGCAGCGCCAGGAGGGGATCACGATCCTGCTGACCGAGCACGTGATGCGGGCCGTGATGGCGCTGGCCGGCCAGATCGTGGTGCTCCACCATGGCGAGGTGATCGCGCGGGGAGAGGCGGCCTCCATCGTGCGCAACCCCGCCGTCCTCGACTGCTACCTGGGCGAGGACGCGCCGATCGACGAGGCTCCCGCGGGACGTGACGTGACCTGATGCTGTCCGTGCGCGAGCTCGACCTCTACTACGGCGATGCGCAGGCGCTGGCCGGCGTGTCCATCGAGGTCCCGGCCGGCGAGCTCGTGGCGCTGGTGGGCGCGAACGGCGCCGGCAAGTCGTCTCTCATCCGCGCCATCGCCGGGATGGAGGTCCCGCGCGCCGGCACGATCCGGTTCGGCGATCACGACGTCACGGGCAAGGACACGCACGCCACGACCAACCTGGGCATCGGTCAGGTCGCGGAGGGGCGCCAGGTGTTTCCCAGCCTGACCGTCGAGGAGAACCTGGAGGTCGGGGCCCTGCTGCCGCGCGCCCGGAGCAAGCGGAAGCAGACCATGCAGGAGGTGTTCGCGCTGTTCCCGCGGCTCGGCGAGCGCCGCCGCCAGACGGCGGGCACGATGTCGGGGGGCGAGCAGCAGATGCTGGCCATCGGGCGCTGCCTGATGGGGCTGCCCACGCTCATCATGCTGGACGAGCCGTCGTTGGGGCTGGCGCCCCTCGTGGTCAAGGAGCTCTTCAAGACCATCCGGCTGCTGAACCAGCAGAAGGGGATCTCCGTCCTGCTGGTGGAGCAGAACGTGGCCGCCTCGCTCAAGCTGGCGGAGCACGCTTACGTCCTCGAGAACGGACGCATCGTCATGCAGGGCCGCGGCGAGGACCTGCTCCACGACGACCGCGTGCGCCAGGCTTACCTGGGCCTGTAGTCGGCGAGGAGGGCCTGGCGGTCGATCTGGGCCTTCAGGATCTTTCCGGTTGGGCTCCTCGGGAGATCAGCGACGATCACGACGCGGCGGGGGTACTTGTAGGCGGCCAGCCGCTCGCGCGCGAACGCCTTCACAGCCTCGGGATCGAGCGCGTGACCGGGGGCCGGCACGACCAGCGCCGCGATCTCCTCGCCGTGCTCCTCGTCGG
>Ga0207694_10003708_pt1 | contig 12098 bp, 8 predicted proteins | sample KBSC34metaG_FD_184353 | JGI IMG/M metagenome (GOLD analysis project Ga0207694, IMG submission 184353) | Corn rhizosphere microbial communities from Kellogg Biological Station, Michigan, USA - KBS C3-4 metaG (SPAdes) (version 2) | ecosystem: Host-associated > Plants > Roots > Rhizosphere > Soil...
CGGCTTGTCCTCAGGCCACGATTCGTCCGTGACGCGCGGCGACATGGCCAGCCGCAGCTTCTCGATCATCTATCTGAAGCAAGGGCATGTCGTGGCGCTCGACTGCGTCAACGCGGTCAAGGATTACGTCCAAGGCAAGGCGCTCGTCGTCGAGCGACTCAAAGTCGACCCGACCGAGCTCGCCGACACGACCAAGCCCCTCAAGGATATCGCGGCGCGCTATGCATCGACGTGACGCTGGCCGGTGCGCGCCCGATCCGGATCGCCGCCTATCGCTATTCCCAGGGCGCGCTGGGCGACCATAGCGTGGCGAGATAAGCAAGGAACGCCCGCAGGCTCGCGGGAACGGTTGGTGTCTTGGGATAAAGGGCGAATATGCCGACATCGGCCGAGCCCTCGAAGTCCGGCAGAACGCGTATCAGCCGTCCAGCGGCCAGGTCTTCGCTCACATCCCATAACGACCGCAATGAAATGCCGACACCCGCGATCGTCAGTTCGCGAATGACCTCGCTCGAATTGGTCACCACATGGCTTTTGCGACGGATGGCGAGATCGCCATCAGAACCCACCAGACGCCAAGGTAGCTGACCGTGCGCCGCGAGCACGGCGTGCTGCGCAATGTCGGCGGGGGAACGCGGCGTGCCGCGCTCCGCCAGATAAGAGGGCGCCGCGCACAGAATGCGACGACTGTCCGCAAGCTTGACGGCCTCGAGCCCAGGATCGACGCGCGAGGTAATGCGAATTGCCACGTCCGCGGCCCCGGCCAGAATGTCGACGAACTCATCGGACAGATCGATCTCCAGCTCGATCTGCGGGTAGAGATCGAGAAACGGCTTGAGCTTGGGGGCGATGTGCAGGCGACCGAACGATGTCGGGGCCGTTACCCGCAGCGGTCCGGCTGGAACTGTCAGCAAATCCGAAACGCGTTCCTCGGCATCGCGCAGGGCTGAAAGAATCGACACGATATCGCGATGGAACCGGTCGCCCCTGATTGTGAGTTCGAGCCGCCGGGTGGTTCGATGGATCAGCCGAGCGCCCAGGCGTTCTTCCAGCCTGGCCAATCGCTTGGATACCATCGCGGGCGAAATACCAAGTCGTCGCCCGGCCGAGCTCAAGCTTCCCTCCTCGATGATGACGGCAAATAGGGCGATGTCACTATCCAAAACCCATCTCCTCAGGTGCGGCCCGGCGGCCGGTGTGTTTCATGTGAGCGCGTTCGCGCCACTCGTCCTGCCGCGCCGGCTGAGGCGATGAGCCCGCTACAGGCACGAATTCATTGTCGGCCGCTCGCAATTGCCGCGCTGAAACAGGAGCGCGCGAAGCGCGAAGCTCGATTGTCCTCCTCGTTAATTTGTTCCTGTGACGAACAAGAGTGTTCGATTTATAGCGTCTACCGCGATAAATCAGATCTGGCTATCGATCCTCGCAAGCGTGTTGCCACGCCACTTGCGGGAGATCGCCATGACACAGGTCAATTTGGTACAGGCTAGCGAAATCATCGAGGAGGCTTTCGCCAGGGGCGCGGCGCTCGGCCTCAAACCGCTCAGCGTCGCCGTCGTCGACGCGGGTGGCCATCTGGTGGCATTCAAGCGCGGCGATGGCGCTTCGATCCTGCGTCCGCAGATTGCGGCCGCGAAGGCGGTAGGGGCGCTCGAGCTGGGCGTATCGAGCCGCAAAATCGCCGAAATGGCGATCGATCGCCCGGCATTCGTCACGTCGCTCGGTAGCTTGTCGGCCGGCGGCGTCGTTCCGGCCGCGGGCGGAGTCATCATCGTCGATCAGGCCGGACAGCCGATCGGAGCGGTCGGGGTCACCGGTGACACGTCCGACAATGACGAAATTTGCGCGCTGGCAGGCATCGAGGCGGCCGGCCTTCGGCCGCAAGCGGGAGGCTGAGCATGGTTGGCATGTTCGACCGGGCGGGCCTTCAGGTAGCGCCGGTTTTCGCCGAGTTCATCGAAGGCGAGGTCCTTCCTGGCCTTCGGATCGATGCGGAAAGATGGTGGTCGGGCGCGGCCGACATCTTCCGGCGGTTCGCGGATGAGAACAAGGCGTTGTTGCGCGTGCGCGACGATCTCCAGTCAAAGATCGACGCTTGGCATCGTGACCGGCGCGGGTTGGCGTTCGACGCATGCGCCTACCGAACCTTTCTCGCCGAGATCGGCTATCTGGTGCCCGAACCCGCGCCGTTTTCCATCGATACCGCCAATGTGGACGACGAGGTAGCGCACATGGCCGGTCCGCAACTCGTCGTACCTGCCTTGAACGCGCGTTTCGTGCTGAACGCTGCGAACGCGCGCTGGGGAAGTCTTTATGACGCCCTGTATGGGACCGACGTCCTGCCGGGCATTGCGGCCGGCACCGGATACGACGCCGCGCGTGGCGCTAAGGTCGTCGATGCCGCAAAGGCGTTTCTCGACGACGTCATCCCGCTGGCCGACGGTTCATGGAAGGATTGGACCGGGACCGAACCGATGCTTGTCGATCCAGGACAACTGGTGGGACGGCGTGGCTCGTCCTGGCTGTTCCGGCAAAACGGGATGCATATCGAGATCGTGATCGACCGCCAGCATCCCGTCGGAAAAGGCGATCCGGCCGGAATCGCCGATGTCGTGATCGAGGCCGCCCTGACGACTATTGTCGATCTGGAAGACTCCATTGCTGCCGTCGACGCACAAGACAAGATTGCGGCCTATGCGAACTGGCTCGGACTGATGCGCGGCGATCTCGAAGATACATTCGAGAAAGGCGGCGTCCAGACAACGCGGCGGCTCAATCCGGACCGTGCCTATACGGCCAAAGACGGATCGACCGCGACCCTTTCCGGGCGGAGCCTATTGTTCGTCAGGAATGTCGGCCATCTGATGACGACGTCCGCGGTGCTCCTGAATGGCGAACCGGTCGGCGAAGGGATTCTCGATGCCATCGTGACAAGCACGATCGCATTGTACGACCTCTTTGGGCTCGGCGCTCTTCGCAACAGCCGGACAGGCTCCGTCTATATCGTAAAACCCAAATTGCACGGACCCGCCGAAGCGGCGTTTGCTGACCGCCTGTTCGATGCGGTGGAGGACATGCTCGGTCTGGCGCGCTATACCATAAAGATCGGGGTCATGGACGAGGAGCGGCGTACGTCCGTCAATCTCGCCGCGACGATCGAGGCCGTTCGTCATCGCCTTGCCTTCATCAACACGGGCTTTCTCGACCGCACGGGCGACGAATTGCGCACTAGTCTTGAGGCAGGGGCAATGATCCCCAAGGCGGAAATGAAGGGCAGCGTCTGGATCGGGGCCTACGAGGACCGCAATGTTAGAATAGGGTTGGCGTGCGGCCTGTCGGGCAAGGCCCAGATCGGCAAGGGAATGTGGGCGGCGCCGGACAGAATGGCGGATATGCTGGCGCAAAAGATTGCCCATCCAAAGTCTGGCGCCAACACGGCCTGGGTCCCGTCGCCAACTGCGGCGACTCTCCACGCCATGCACTATCATCTCGTCGATGTTTTTGAACGCCAGCGGTCGATCGCGACGGAAGACGTGCCCGTTATCGATGATTTGCTGACCTTGCCGCTGGCCGGCGAACGGCGGTTCACGACCAGCGAGGTGGAGCGAGAACTCGACAACAATGCCCAGGGAATATTGGGTTATGTCGTCCGTTGGATCGACCAGGGCATAGGCTGCTCGAAGGTTCCCGATATCGACGACATAGGACTGATGGAAGATCGCGCCACGTTGCGCATTTCGTCCCAGCACATGGCCAACTGGATCGCGCACGGAATTGCGACCGTTGAGCAAGTCGACGCCGCTTTTCGCCGGATGGCGGAGAAGGTCGATCGGCAAAATGCAGGAGACCCGCTCCATCGGCCGCTATCGGGCGCCAGTATCGCCCTGAAAGCGGCTCGTGCGCTCGTTTTTGAAGGTGCGAAACAGCCAAACGGCTATACTGAGCCGCTGCTCCATCGTTTCCGTGTTGAGGCTAAGGCTGCCCAGTGTTGACGGCTCGCCGAGCGTGTCCGGCGGACGTCAATCGAGCGTGCCACGCCTGATCCGCGACGGTGCTCGTTATGTTCCAATATTGTGTCGCAACCGGACAGTCGAGCATCGCACGGAAAAGTGGGCACCGGCTTTCCGCAAACAGCGATGCGACCACGAACAGTTAGCGGTGCGCGTGATTCAGAAATCACGCGCACCGCTAGCGAGGATGGACGGGTGATCGACAGGTGACCTGAGCTATGAGCCGACCCGTCATACATCCGCTGTCGCCTGCCCACCGTCCTGACCCGGATACCAGGCCTTCGCCTTATCAAGCCGGGCATCGTTACGGATTAGGCAGTCGGGCCCACCAAGCAGCGCAGCGGCGATTTACTGCTGACGATCACAGCAGACGATCACAACTGCCGATGGTCATTCGGCGTGAGCCATGGCTACGGGAAGATCCGTTTTCAGGACAGAAATAAACCGCTCTACCTTGGGAGAAAGATGCCGTTTGTCCGGGTAGACCGCCCAGATCGGTACGTCCGGGGGGAGGAACTCTTCCAGCACCGGGACCAGTTGGCCCGACTGAAGCGCGTCGTCGACATAGGCGTTGGGCAACTGGCAGATGCCCATGCCGTCAAGCGCTGCTTCCAGGACCGCGTGGCCAGTGTTGCAACTCCAGACCGGGCGGGGGCGATATGCGATATCCTCGCCATTCTCAAAAAACTGCCACTCGGAGGCGGTGCCCACCAGGCAATCATGCTCGTCGAGCTCAGCAATCTTCTGCGGCATCCCTCTGCGCGCCAGATAGGTCGGCGAGGCGCAGGTGCGAGACTGCCGTGAAGCAATCTTTGCCGCAATCAGGCTGGAAGAACGGAGACGTCCCGTGCGTATCGCCAGGTCATACCCTTCGCCGACGAGGTCCAGCACGCGGTTCGTCAAATTCAGGGAAACCGTCAGTTGGCGGTGCTGCAGGGCGAACTGACGAGCAATCGGAGCGATGAAACGCTCGCCCAGCGCAACGCAACAGGTGATCCGCAACTCGCCCCACGGCTCGCCCCGATCGCGCACGAGAGCAACGGCTTCGTCTCTCCCTTGTACGAGGCCAACGCAATGGTCGAGAAACGTTTTCCCGGTTGGAGACAGGATCACCGAGCGGGTGGTGCGATGCAGGAGCCGCGTCCCGAGCCGATCCTCCAGGCCGGCGATGGCTCGGCTCATATGGGTGCGTGACGCACCGATCGCCGCGGCACCGGCGCTGAAGGAGCCTGCCCGCGCAACTGCCACGAATTCCTCTATGCCGTCCCAGCTAGCCATCGAATCGCGCCCCGTTCAAGGTCGACCGTAGTTCTATCGGAACATGTAATTGCGATGGACGAGACTTGCCAGACGAATCGAGTCCGACTGGAAACGAACCCAAACGGCCCCCCATGGGCTTCGCCCTTGACGGTGGAAGCGCTCCCTTCAGGCGCAGCGTCCGTTGCCGGGATGTCCACCTCCGATCCGCCTCCCGATGTCGGAAATTCAAATGCGCCAAAGTTCTCGCCACACCTGGGCGGACGCGGTCGCATTGTACCAATACCGCAACAATGGTGTCCGGCCCGCTTGCTTGACAGCTCATTGCACCACCAATAGCCTCCCTTTCAGATGATTTGCCGGAATAGCAAATATGTCCGAGCAATGTTGCAATATAATGTCACTGCATAAGCAAAAAGTTTAACTAGACATCTTATGTAGTGCTGAAATTATGGAGTCATACTCCACGCGATATTAATATCATCGTGAATATATAATGCCAATGAAGGGGGTATGTCGTGTCTCAGAGATTCATGGATATTATCAGGGTTGCTGTATCTACTGCCTCTGCATTGGCGTTTCTGCCTGCCATAGCCCAAGCTCAGGAAGCGCCGCCGGCGCAGCCCGGGCAGTCAAAGCCCGCTGAAGGTGGTTCGGAACCCGACGACATCATCGTAACCGCGCAGCATCGTGAGGAGCGTCTTCAGGACGTCGGCATTTCCATCAGCGCCTTGAGCTCCCAGCAGCTGTCCCGGCTCGGCGTTACGAGCAGCATCGACATCGGCCGCATCACGCCGGGCGTCCACGTCTCCGGCAACTTCGGTGGTCAGACCGCGCAATATACCATCCGCGGCGTCACCCAGAACGACTTCAGCGACGTTCTGGAAGGACCGGTCGCCGTCTATTTCGACGATGGTTACATCGGTAGCCTCAGCGGCCAGATTTTCGGTACCTTCGACCTTGAGCGGGTGGAGATTCTGAAGGGGCCGCAAGGCACCCTGTTTGGCCGCAATGCAACGGGCGGCCTCGTTCATTTCATTCCGAAAAAGCCGACCGATCAACTTTCGATCAACGCGAACGCGAGCTACGGGAGGTTCAACCAGGCCCGCCTTGAAGTGGGCGTGGGCGGTCCGCTGGGGGAGGGGCTCTCGGCCCGCGTCTCGGCCGTGTTCAGCCGCCAGGATCCGATCTTCAAGAACGTCTATCCGGCTGGAGTCCTGCCCACCACGCCGCCCAATACGCCGCCCGCCCGCTGCTGCGAGGATACCTGGAACGACAACACCCTCGGTGGGCGCTTGCAGCTCCAGTATGAAACGGGTGGCTGGAAGGTCAGGCTACAGGGTTCGGCCCTGCGCAGCATCGCGTCGACCAGCCCGTACAAATCCTTCCCTTCGATGCCGGTGTTCAACAGCGCCGGGCAATTGATCGATACGATCAGACTTCCCGAAACCGACCCGGTTTTGGGCGCTATTCAGCAGCCACGCGATAACAACAACATCTCCCAGGTGCTGGCCCTGAACGACCGCAACCGGATGCAGGCCTACAACGCGGCCCTGCATATCGACGGGTCGATCGGCGGGGTCGACGTGGCCCTGATCACCGACTGGAAGCGGTTGAAGAAGTCCTTCTTGACCGACACCGCGCTGGTGCCGGTAAACTTCCTGGGCGTCGCCAGCGATGCCAACACCCAGCAGCTTTCGCAGGAACTCCGGCTGTCCGGCAAGAGCGACAGCCTGCATTGGAGTGCAGGCGCCTATTATCTGGACCTCAATGCAAGGGACGCCAGCGGGTTTCTCATCCCCAAGGGTTCGATCCTGGCCGTACCTCTTACCGGATCTCCCAACGGCGCGGACCTGATAAACTTCAATCAGCTCAAGACGCAGTCCTTTTCGCTGTTCTCCCAGATCGACTGGAAATTCGCCCCGCAGCTGACGCTCGTTGCCGGCGGACGGATCATCTTCGAACATCAGAGCTATTTCTACCGTTCGGCACTGATCCGGAATGATCGCGACTATTACATCGACAGCGTCGAACTGGCTCCGCTGCCGGCCTATCAGAAGACCGATGGCACGCTGGTCTTCGATCCCTATCGCAACAGCCGCAAAAGCACGCTGTGGGCCGGCAAGCTCCAGCTCGAATATCGCCCGAACTCCGACACCCTTGTCTATGTCGGCGTCAATCGCGGCGTGAAAGGGGGGGCCTACAACGCCAAGTATCAGGACGGCACCCTCCCGCTGCTCGAATCCCAGATGGCCTATGGTCCCGAAACCCTGTGGTCCTACGAAGGCGGAGTGAAGGCGACCTTGCTCAATGGAGCGATCGTCGGCAGCGCCGCGGCGTTCTACTATGACTACAAGAACTACCAGGCCTTCCTGTTCATAAACTCGTCGGGTCTGGTCACGAACACCCCGGCGACCAACTATGGCATCGAAGCCAGCCTGCAGATCAAGCCGACGGATCGGCTTTCGGTCACCCTTGGCGGGTCTGTCTTCCGGCCCAAGGTGAAGGGCGTCATCACCGCACCGGCGACCCCGACCGCACCGGCCATTGTCAAGGACACCGAGCCGGCCTTCGCGCCGCGCGAGCAGTACTCGGCGACCGTGAACTGGACGCTGCCGGTTGCCAACGATGCGATCTCGCTGTCGGTGAATGCCAACTATACCGGCCGGTTCTTCAACAACCTGCGCAACTTCACCGGCGAAGTCACGAAGGGCTATTGGCTCACCGGTGCTAACGTGGACTGGAAGCTCGGCTCCGGCTTCACGGCGGCGGCGGCTCTCGACAACATCTTCGACAAGCGGGTCAACGTGATCGGGTTCGATCTCACGACCTTTTGTGGCTGCATGCATGAATCGTACAACCGCCCGCGGACGTGGAGAGTGTCGCTGCGTTACGAAATGTAAGAACGCGATGTCGCGAATAGCCTGAATGTGCGAGCCAGGGCTTGGGGGACAGGATCCGTCAAGCCCTGGTCGTTCTCGTTAGTGAGACGGTGCCGGCGGAGAATTATCCGGCACTGCGCTCCGAATAGAAATGACCCAGGAGACACCCGTGCGCACAGTGACGTCCTTTTGCAGAACTTGTACAGCTGGCTGCGGCACAAAGCTGACCATCGACGATCAGGACCGGATCGTCAGCATTCGCGGTGACGAGAATAACGCGATGAGCCGCGGCTATGCCTGTTTCAAGGGCATTCACAGTCACGAAGCGCAATATAGCCCCGAACGTCTGCTCCATCCCCTGAAGCGCCAGCCCGACGGCACCTTCGCGCGCATCTCGATCGATCAGGCGCTCGATGAGATCGCCGCGAAGATGAAGGTGATCATCGACCGGGATGGCCCCGAGGCGCTAGGCCTGTTCATCGGCAATGGGGCGAACTTCAACTCCGCCGCCTTCTCGATCCACTTGCCGTTCATGCAGGCGCTGGGATCGCGGCACTTCTTCACCACCAATACGCTCGACCAGTCGGCCAAGATGATTACCTATGAGCGCATGGGTTTCTGGGCGGCCGGCCCGCAGCGTTTCGATACCGCCGATGTGATGATGGTCTTCGGGAGCAACCCGCTGATCTCGCACGCGTCGCTCAACTTCCTGATGTCCGATCCGGTGCGCACGATGAAGGCGGCGCGGGCGCGGGGCATGAAGCTGATCGTCATCGACCCCCGGCTGACGGAGACCGCGCGCTATGCCGACATCCATCTCCAGCCGATCCCCGGCCATGACATGACGATCGCCGCGGGCATGATCCGCATGATCCTAGCCGAGGGCTGGGAGGACAAGGAGTTCTGCGAGCGCTATGTCGGCCCCGAGGGCATGGGCGCGCTGCGCGAGGCGGTCGAGCCTTTCAACGAGAAGATGGTGACGCACCGCGCCGGATTGCCCGAGGGCCAGCTGCGCGCGGCCACCGAGATGTTCGCGCGCGATTCAAAGCGCGGGCCGGCCTCGACGGGCACGGGCAACAATTTCGGGCCGCACTCGAACGTGGCGCAGCACCTGGCCGACACCCTGAACGTGATTTGCGGCCGGTTCCTGCGCGAGGGCGACACCACGCTTGTCGAGATGCTCAGCCCCGAGGCGCCGATCTATCCCGAGGTGATCCCGCCCTCGCGCACGTGGGAGCATGTTCCGCCGGGCCGAATTCGCGGCGTGGGCACGCTGCTCAACCGCGAGGAGATGTCCGGCGCGCTCCCCGACGAAATCCTGACCCCGGGCAAGGGCCAGATCCGCGGCCTGTTGATCCAGGGCGGCAACCCGGTTCTTGCCATTCCGGGCCAGAAGAAAGTCGTCGAGGCGATGAAGTCGCTGGAACTGTCGGTGATGATCGATCCGTTCATGCACCAGACCTCGCAATATTGCGATTACATATTGCCGCCGAAGATGCCCTACGAGCGCGCTGATCTGCCGCTGACCATTCCCACCATCGTATTCACCAACATCAACTGGATCCAGTATACGCCGCCGGTCGTGCCGCCGCCGCCCGGGTCCGAACTGGTCGAGGACTGGCAGGTCTACACCGGCCTGGCCAAGCGGCTCGGGCTGCAGATCGAATATAATCACACGACCGTCATCGACCTCGACACGGTGACCACCGACGACCTGCTCGCCATTCGCGCCGCCAATGGCCGCGTGAAGCTTGAAGAAATGAAGAAATACCCGAGCGGCAATTCCTTCCCGTTCGCGTCCGAACGCGTGGCGGCACCTCGCCCGGAAGGCACGGCCCGGTTCGACGTGATGCCCGCCGACGTGCGGGGCGAGCTCGACGAGGCGCTGCGCTATGAAATCACGCCTGACAACATCGTCAGCGATGGCAGGAAGTTCACCCACCTCGTCAGCTGCCGCCGGATGCGTCACATGTTCAACAGCGTCGGCACGATCGGCATGCCGAGCGTTCGTGCGAAGGCGAAGTTCAATCCTGCCTATATTCATCCCGACGACATGGCCAACCTCGGACTAGAGAACGGCGATCATGTCGAACTCGAATCCGATGTCGGCAGGATCACCGCGATCGCCGAGGCGGACGAGACGATGCGGCCGGGCGTGATCTCGATCCCGCATGGCTTTGGTCCGGCCTCCGGAGAGATGGATGAGGAAGGTGGGGTCTCCATCGGCGCTCTTATCGTCGCCGATCAGCACTATCAGCACATCAACGCAATTCCACGGATGACCGCCATTCCGGTGAACATCCGCCGTCTGAACAGCAAGATGGTCGGGCACGAAATGGCGGAAACAGAATGAGCGGCGCGCGCGACGCGCCCTTACAAGCTGCGGCGCCGCCCGCGTCCGGCCGTCTGACGGATCCGAGCGGTCGGCGGTTTGAATATCTGCGGCTGTCGCTGACCGACGTCTGCAATTTTCGCTGCACCTATTGCTTGCCTAACGGCTATCGCAAGGCGGCGGGACGGACGCCCGATCTGTCGTCTGACGAAATCGTGCGGGCGGTGACGGCCTTCGCCCGGCTCGGCTTGTGGAAGGTCCGGCTGACGGGCGGGGAACCCACATTGCGCGCCGAATTCACCGAAATTGCGCGGCGCGTGGCGACAGTGCAGGGCATTCGCCGCGTGGCGATGACCACCAACGGCTATCGCCTGGCCGATCATGCCGCCGAATGGCGTGCGGCTGGCGTAAGCGCGATCAATGTCAGCGTGGATTCGCTCGACCCCGCACGGTTTGCGGCGATCACCGGGCATGACCGGCTCGATGAGGTACTGCGTGGCGTCGAAGCGGCCCGGATCGCCGGGTTCGATTCGATCAAGCTCAACGCGGTGCTGATGCGCGGCGTCAACGACGACGAGTTGGCGTCGATCGTCGCCTTCATTCGCGAACATGACCTGTCGCTGCGTTTCATCGAGGTCATGCGCACGAACGACAATGCGGCTTTCTTCAAGGACCGCCACGTACCCGGTCAGGCTGTGATCGACGCGCTCGTGCGGGCGGGCTGGGTCCGCTTGCCACGCGCGCCGGGTTCCGGGCCAGCGGTGGAGTTCGGCCATTCCCACGCGAAGGGGCGGATCGGCATCATCGCTCCCTATGCGCAGGACTTCTGCGCTACCTGCAACCGGCTGCGCCTGTCGGCCGAGGGCAAGCTGCACCTGTGCCTGTTCGGGGACGGCGGGCTGGACCTGCGTCCGCTCCTCCAGGCCGATGCGCAGATCGACGAACTGGTCGAGCGGATCGTGGCGCTCACGGCGCGCAAGGCGCCCTCGCACCGCCTGCACGAGGGCAACAGCGGGGCGACCCCGCATCTCGCCTCGATCGGCGGCTGACATGTCGGACGTGGCAGAATTGTGCCCCCTCTCCGTCAACCTGTACGGCAAGCTGGGAGACCCCTGCGGAAGGGGGATTACAGTCAGGATTCCGGCCGCCGGCTGTACGGCCGGCGAGCTGCGCGCGGTGCTCGCGGATCACGACGACGACCTCGCCAGGCTGCTGGCCACCACCCGCGTGCTGTACTGCATCAATGACCAGATCGTAGCCGAGTCCGACCGTGTGATGCCGGGCGACGAGGTGGCGCTGTTCCCTCCGGTGTCAGGCGGATGAGCTACGAGGCGAGCCTCAGCCCCAGGCCCATCGATCCGGTCGAGGCCCTGCGGCAATTCTTGGCAGCGGCCGCGGGCGCTGGTGCCGTGGTCAGTTTCACCGGGCTGGCGCGCGGCACAACCCGCGACGGGCACCCGGTAACGGCGCTGGTGCTGGAAAGCCACCGCTCGCTCACCCTGCGCTCGATGGAGGCTATCGCGGCCGACGCGCATGCCCGCTTCGCCATCGCCGCCAGCCGGGTGATCCACCGCGAGGGCCGAATTGCGCCCGGCGAGCCGATCGTGTTCGTGGCCA
>Ga0207694_10003709_pt1 | contig 12097 bp, 20 predicted proteins | sample KBSC34metaG_FD_184353 | JGI IMG/M metagenome (GOLD analysis project Ga0207694, IMG submission 184353) | Corn rhizosphere microbial communities from Kellogg Biological Station, Michigan, USA - KBS C3-4 metaG (SPAdes) (version 2) | ecosystem: Host-associated > Plants > Roots > Rhizosphere > Soil...
ATTGTTAGTTTGGTGAGCGCAAGCCGTACACGTCCAAGCCAAAGGCGGACGACCTGCCCGCGATGTACCTGGCGCGAACCGAGGAGCTCAATAAGGCCTCGCAGCCGGGCGCCGTCGAGCGAGCGGTCAAGGCGCGTATCCAGACGTCCGATCCGGAGATCCTCCAAGAGATCGTCGCGTCGTATCAGCGCAAGCTCGACTTCTACAACTCAAAGTGGCCGCGTCCCAATGAGCCGCCTGGACTGCTAGCGCCAGACAATCCATACATACCGCCACGTTCCGAGTTGGCCAAGGTGGGGCGCTACATCGAAGCTGGCGAGAACCCGGTAGGCGTATTCCAGGCTGCCGCGGCCGGTCAGTTCGTGCCGTCCGAGCATATCGAGGCAGTTGCAGCGATTTATCCGCCGCTGTACGCAGACGCGCAGAAGCGTCTCGTATTGAAGATGTCCGAGCGAAAGGCTACTGTCCCGTATAAGCAGCGACAGCAGATGTCAAGGCTGTTCGGCGTTCCGCTCGACAGCACTGCGAATCCAGACTACGGAGCGTTTCTCCAGCAGGGCTACAAGCCAACACCACCATCACCGCAGCCGAATCAGGGAGTCGGCGGGAATGTCACCCTCGGAACACGAGTGGGGACGTCGTTTGACTCTCGAGGAGGCTAGCAATGGCGCAAGTAAGGCGCGGCGACGTACAGGCGATCAGCAGCAGCGGTGCAGTCGTCAAAGTCGAGCCCGGCAAGGGGACAACGCTCACCAACGGTACCTGGTACTTCCTGGTCAACGCTGGCGACTCCCCGACCGAGTCGATCCAGATCCGGTGGGACGGTGTCATTGCTGGCGTGTTCACGTTCGAGACCTGTAACTACGACACGGTCCTGAATGGCAACGGCTCGACGATCGACGTCGCGAACAACGACGACTCGGCGAACTGCAACTGGGTCAAGCAGGACCCGAGCACGGCCTCGATCCCGTTCGTGGGCAGCGGCGGATCGGCCGTCAACATGACGGTCACGGTCGTGGCCGGTGCGGTCGGCGCGTGCGTGCTCGAACTTGGCAACCTCGGTTCGCGACGCGGTCGCGAGAAGGCAGTCATCACGACGCCCGGCACGGTTCGCATCGCGACGCACGGGAAGTCGGGATAAGTGATCGGATTGCGTGTAGGCCTCCGGGCAGGGATCAGCACTGGCACCGCCGTCGGTCTCGGTGCCGATCAGCTTGGGGGCGGTCGCACGCTGATCGTGCTGCTCGGTCAGAGCAACGCACAGGACGGTGGCATCACGACCGACCTGACGACCGCGAATACCACGTTCGGCACGAGCTACTCGAACGTGTCGTTTATCTCGCGCCAGGACGGCAATACCGATCCGCCCGTCTTCTCGGACAACGGCCCTGAGATTCTCCAGGCCACGAACTGGCAGTCCGCATCGAACAACAAGATGGGCCTGCAGATGTCGATGATGCGCGACCTCGATCGCGCACGACCCAGCCAGTTCGCGCTCGTCCGCTTCGCGCTCGGCGACACGAGCTCGGCGAACTGGTCGCCGTCGAGTAACTACCCGGCATCGATCACGGGGGCCGGCGGGCCGAACCTGTTCAACCAGGCCATCAACTACATCAACGCGGCGCTCGGCACTCTGGGGTGCGGAAGCGTCGGCTGCATCGTCTGGGAGCAGGGTGGCTCGGACGCGCTTTCCGACCCGCCGGCGAGCAACTACGCCGCGTTCCTGACGAGCTTCCTCACCGCGATCCGCGCGCATTACCCCAACGTGCCATTCGTCTTCGGTCAGCTCAACGCGCAGTTCAACGCGGGGGCGTTCGGTGCAACGGTCGTCGCGCAGCAGCAGGCCTTCCAAGGCACGATGCCGAAGACGACGCTCATCGTCGAGGACTCGATCACGATCGGATCGGGCGAGTACGACGGCGTTCACTACAACGCCAACGGCATGGTGGACCTCGGCCATCTCTACGCGGTCGGCGTCGGAGCGCAGCTCGGGTTCAATATCCCGCCGCTGGCGTCGTTTACCGACGTCCCCACCGGGCTGTCGGTCGCCTTCACGGATACATCGCAGGCGTTCGGCGGGGCCACCATCACCGGGTGGGCGTGGGACTTCGGAGACGGCAATACCAGCAGCTCCCAGAGCCCCACGCACGTATACGCGGGCGCTGGCACCTACAACGTCAAGCTCACGGCCACCGACTCGTCTGGTAGCAAGAACACGAGCGCGGTCGTATCGATCACGGTCAGCGCATCGATCCCCGGCGTGACGCGAGACGCGACGAGCGGCATCTACACGCCTGCCAATGCCACCGAGTGGACGACGTTCATGACGGCCGTTGGCCTCTCGGCGCTCGGCAACCCGAACTCGCTATACAACTGCCAGGAGGCGAGCGGAAACCTCGCCGATTCGATCGGCGCGCTCGCACTGACCGCCGCGGGCACACCGGCACAGGGCTATCAGCAGGCAGTAACCGGGTGGTCGCGTAAGGGCGTCACGATCGGAGCAGGCGGCACCGCACGGTTTGCAGCCGCGTCGGGCACCGGTCCGAACATGTCGACCACGAGCGCGCTGTGGGTGTTCTTCATGGCCGTCACGACGGTGCCGCCGAACAACCGCACGTGGGGCGCCGCGAGTGCGAACGGCGCCGTCATCTGTACCGGCCTCGTCAACGCGACGCCGGTCCCTAACATCAACATCAACAGCGTCGACACGGTCGGCTCGATTAGCCCCGTGGGCTCGACGATCGGACCGTGGTCGATCCAGCTCGACCGCGGCAACAGTCGAGCGGAGGTCACGACGCCGAAGGAGCGTGTGCAGGGCACGTTTAGCGCTGCCGTGACCGACGGCCTCAAGGGCTTCGGAGCGTGCGGTGGCACCAGCCTCGATCAGACGGTCGTGTACGCGTTCATGTACTCGGGCACCAACGGTCAGATGTCGGCCGCGAACCTCAAGGCCTTGCTCACCGCGATGGGCTTCTCGATCCCCTGGAGCTGACGTATGGCCAAGAACCGCGACCAACGAGACCCGCTGACGCCGCCGCCAGGCGTGGCCGTGCAGATTGCGGCACCACAGCCCGCATTCGACGACTACACCGGCCAGCACGCAATCGGTGCCATCGACGCGGAGACGCTCAAACAGAGCCGCGCGAAGCGTCCCACCGAGGAGCGTTTTGAGCACCTTGAGGCGAAGAACGACGAGCAGGACAAGACGCTCGGCAAGATCTCGGCGGCAGTCGCGAAGATCGAGGGGCGACTCGAGATCCTGCCGACGCTAATCGCCGACGCGCTCGACGCGAAAAAGGCCAGTCGCAAGGTGCTGACGCGGGCCGCTACCGGCGCCGCGGCCGTGATCGGTGCCTACCTCGCGCATCGCTTCCTCGGGTGGCTGGGCGTATGAGCGTCGACGACAAATTCGACGCTGCTCGCCCCGGGGATCTGACCGGCGAAGCATCACTGCTCGGCGAAGTCCGGGCACTACGCCAGGAGTTTCACGAGTGGAAAGACGTCATGAAATCATTGGCTGACACGCAGCGTCGTATCGCCGACGCGATTTTGGACGCTACTACCCAACGAGACGAGGCATTCCAGCGCATCTATCGACTGGAAGAGCGCGTAGACGAGCTGGAGAAACGAACTGCCTAGGACGTCATAGCGGCGTGCTAGACACAACCACGAGAGGGAATGACATGAGCAAGTCGATTCGGATTCTGATTCTCACGTTCGGCATCCTCGCCGGCTACACCGTTGCCTCGCACGCCGATTCGGGCAGCGCGGTCGCACTCGATGCGGGCGTCGCGGCAACAGGCAGCGCAGTCGCCGCACCTCCGACTCTACCCGATCCGACCGTCGACCCGGGCGCGGCGCTCAGCACGGCCCGCTCCGACCTCGCCACCTACGGCTACGTGTGGGGCGGCGCGGCCATCCTGCTCGGCCTGCTCGCGGCGTTCAAGAAGGGCAACGACGCGTCGCACTGGATCTCGAATCAGTATGCTGTCGCGGCGCTGACTGCGATCCCGACGATCATCACGGCGCTGCTCTTGTGGAAGTTCGGCGGCGGCTCGACGGGCGGCATGCTCGGGACGGTCGTTGCCGCACTGGCGCTGCTCTACCCGACCGGGGCGAAGGCGGCGGCGTGAGTGAGCACGACCGAGATGACTGGGCGACGCTCTGCGAGTCGCTCGGCATACCACCTCCTAGCTATGCAACCGCAGGCCCGTACTCGTTGATCGGCTACGACCCGCGCTTCGACAACGGCATCCGCCACGACGAGGGCGAGGGCTGATGCGCTTTGGCGCACGCATACGCGAGGCGCGAGTCGCAAAGAAGATGACGCTGCGCGGTCTCGCCGCGACCGTAGGCGTCTCGGCGCCGTTCATGTCCGACGTCGAGCGCGATCGGAGCGGAATCTCGCGCGAGAAACTGGAAAAGGTATGTGCGGTTCTCGGCATCGAGATGCCCGCACCGAGGTCCAAGGAGGAGTCAATGTCGCCGCTGGAACGCGCTGAACGTCTCGTCGCAATCGTAAAGCTACTCGAAGGCATGACGCCGGAGGATGCTCGGTGTTGTCTTGAAGCGGCCGAATCGATGCTGCCTGCGAAGGCAAAGCCACCCAGCAGCAAGCCCATGTGGGAGGGAATGCAGACCGGCCCCATCGGCGGGATGACGGCACGCTGATGCGCTGGCTCCGCTTCGTCTGGCGCTTCGAGCTCGCGGCGTGGGAGAGGAACTGCGCGTGAGTCGCATGCGTTTGTTCGCGTGGACTATCGGCGTCGCGGCGTGGCTGCCCGAACACGAGCCCGTATTCCTGCGTCCGCTGCGGAGATACGCATGATCTGGCTCGTCCTCTTCATCGGCGCGCTCGGCATCTCCGCGCTGTCGTTCGCTGCGGGGTACGCGTGGAGGAAGCCATGACCGCCCGTCTCGCCCACATCCTCTACAGCGCTTGGTTTCGCAAGCGCGTCGGCAAGATGAAAGCGTTGAGGTGGAACTGATGGCGTCCATCGGATTCTATTGCGGGCCGTGGTATCTGCGCGTGTGGTGGTGGCTTCGTCGTCGCTTCGGTAAGCGATGCCCGGGCCCGCTATATCTTGCCGACCAAGGCATCGAAGTCTGCTCGGCGTGCGGAGGCTGCACGTGCTGCGAGCACCCGCACGTTGACCATTCCAAGGCGCCACATGAGTGTCAGCGCGGCCTAGACGGCGACTGTCTGTATGACGGAATGCGCGGCCATGTCTGCGAGGTGCCCAGTGTCTGACGCCGCCATCATCGCCATCTGCGTATTCGGCGTCGTCGCGCTCGCGGTCATCTGTTACGCGCTGTACTCGTCCAACAAACAGACGGCCCGCGGCGACGCTGCTCAAGCCGTCGAGGAGCAAGCCGTCCGCGCGCAGGAAGTCGCCGAGCAGACGCGAGACCAGGAGCATGTGGCGAGGGTTGCGGCGGAGACAGCGCTGGAGGACATGCGAACTCAGTACACGTCCATGCAACTCGCGTGGACGAACATCAACCAGGAGCACCTCGATGCGATCGGCAAAGCAATCAGTTCTGGTGATAGCGATGCTGCTATCGCCGCTATCAGGCGCGTGTGGTCCCAAGCCGCTTCCACCGGAGCCGCCCACGCCGCCACCGGTGGTCAAGCTGCAGCCGCTGCCGCCGTGCAACCCACCTCCGGTGTCGCCAGCGCCGACGTGGCCAAGCCTGATCCCAGACCCTGATGGAGTTCATCTGCGCGCCAAGAACGCCGACTTTGCGGACGCAACGGTCTACGTGGCCTCGCTCCAGGCGCGGCTGCGCGTTGTCGAGGCGTGCGCGGGGGTGAAGCCGTGACGGTCTGTCTGGTATGCGGCGGTGATTGTTATACGGAGCAGTCCGCGTTCGTCGGGACTGTCGAAGAATTCGCTGCGCTTCTCGATGAGGCGTACGGAGAACTTCGCCGCCTCATCTCGGACGATGGTGTTCGCTACGACGAAGGAGAGGACTGATGACCGCATTGCAGCCGTTGATATGCGACCGCTACGCCCCCGATGGCCCGGTCGATCCGCACGTCCTCATGGACGACCCGCGCTTCGTCGGCCTGTGCTTGAAACTCGCCCAGGGCCGCAACCCGGCGTACGCGAGCGGCGCGTGGTGTCGCAACCTGTTCGCCGTCGCGCAGAAGCACAAGCGGTGGGCGCAGGACTTCTTTGGGCGCGTCTACTACTACTTCGACTTTGGGACGCCCGGCCGCATCCAGTGCGACTACGCGCTGTCCCTCGTCGAACAGTACGGCCTAGGCGGACCGGGGATGTTGCCAATGATGATCGACGTCGAGCGCGGCGGCGAGAACCCGGCGACGCTGACCAAGGACAACGTGATCGACGTGACGCAGACGTTCGCCGAGCGCTACTACGAGCGGACCGGGAAGCGGCCGACGCTCTACGCTGGCGAGCTGCCGCGGGCGCTTGGCATCACGAGCAAGATGGGGTGCGACCGGCTCGCGGTGGCCCGGTACACGCCGACGCTGCCGATGAGCTGCTACCAGAGCATGGGGTGGGAGACCGTGAGCGAGTGGCAGTACTGCGGGACGGACCCGCAGAGCGACGAGCAGAGCCTGGCCGGCTACCCGCGGGTCGCGCCTGGGTGCTCGGGGCTGTCGGATATCAGCGTGCTCGTCGATAAGGATGGGATCGATGGGCTCAGGGCGCTGGCAGCGTGACGATTTTACTTCCGGATCGGTCGCGGTCCGCGATTGACCCGGCATGACGACATCCATCGACCTTGACGATCTGCAGTACGAGCTAGCGCTGGCTGACCGCACCGACCGCATCTCCTTGCTGTGGGAGCTTATGCAGCAGCACCCTGAACACCTCGATGCGCTACTTGGCTTCGTCGTTGACCTAGAGGTCGATGACGTTCGCCAGTCTGCGTTTGTGCACGGCGCTCAGATGTGCCGCGAACTGATGGCGAGTTTCGTCGAGCACCAAGGCCTACCAATCATCGCGATGTCTATTCGGGCTAACTGGAACCCATCGTGGGGACCGAACCCAGGCAAGCCGGCGTGATCTACGAGCCTCGCCTCGAGACCGACGCGAGCTCCGCGATCGGCTGCTCTACGTGGCTGGTGATGGCGACGTTGCGATCACGCGAATCCGGTCCGCGAGCGGCGAGCTCCTGGAGTGGCTGGCGATGCCGCATGGGTTGAGAAGGCGGAGGATTGCGGGTTAGGGCGATTCCAGCACGCGCTTCACGGCATCCCGCAGCGCATCAGGGTCACGTTGTGCAGCGCCCCACGCGTCGGACACGTCGATGGCGCTGAGTAGCGCGTACACGATCTCGTCTACGAGCTCAGCGCGCGACGCCCTCAGCCGGTCGACCTCGAGCGCAAGGTCTTCGATGAGCAGGTGGCGGAGGTCGTCGAGGTCAGTTGGATCAAGCCAGATCTCACCGTGGTCAGCGACAGTCAGAACCGGTCCTGGATGCCCGTCGGGTTTGGGACTGAGCCGAACGCGCCCGCGTCGCAGCGGGGTCTCAACGATCTGGGTTCCGTATTCCGTGTAGCCCTGAGCCTCTGCCCATCGGCAAGCCTCGTCGCTCGACGCGAACGACCACATAGAGCGACCGAGATCATCGATCTGCGTCCATGTGTCGTCGGACGCGGACAGGTTCAGGTAGACAGCCCAGCGGCCATCATCTCGCTTCACCACCGCGTTGAAGTTGTCAGCGCTCATCTTCCCCCTCCCTTTCATAGCAACAACTGTCCGCTCACTGCCCAGCCGTCGCATCGCGACACGTCGCAACCCGAACCAATCCGAAAGGCGCCGCCGTCAACCATGTGTGATCCTTGTAGAGTGCGGTAACTGTTGAAGGTGGTTGCGTCGGCCTAACGTGTTCGAATCCCGTTGGGGTCGCTATGAATACCAACTAGTTGCGCTGCTGTTTACCGTCGACTGGCCAGCTACTGCCCAGCCGGTCAATGGCGGCGCGCTTCCTGTCGCGGGTCGTGTGCAGGTAGCGCATCGTGGTCTCGATCGACTTGTGCCCCATCAACTCGCGGATGGTCTCGATGTCGGCGCCGCGGTTTGCCAGCTCGGTCCCGAACGTGTGCCGCAGCGCATGCCACGGCTGGCGCGGTTGTTTCACGCCTGACCGCTCGTACATCGCGGTCACGACGTCACGAACCGCGTCGTAGCCGATCGGGTCGCCGTTGAGCCTCGAGAACACGCGATCGCCCTTGCGCTCGAGCGCCTTCATCGCAGCCCACAAGCGCTCCGAAACCGGGACCGTGCGCCGCTCCCAGCCCTTGGTCTCGGTCAACGACATCGACCGGTCGTAGCTCCACGCGATCGAAATCTCGCGCGCGAGCTCGTTCACCTCGAGCCAGGGTAGCGCGCGGATTTCTCCGATGCGCAACCCGGCGTCGGCGGCGAGCAGCACGGCGGCCCGGTAGCGGCCATCAGGAGCCGCTGCGACCAGCCGGTCAACATCGGCCGGCAGCACGAACTCCATCGCTGTCCGCTGCGTCTTGATGGCGTACGTCAGGTCCGGGTCCGCGATGACCTTGTTCGACACCGCGTAGCCAACCAGCGCCGAGAGCACACCGGTCGTGTTGTTGACCTGCTTGCGGCTGCACTCGCGGTCGAGCATGTCGGCCACGATGCGATGGACGTGCTCTTGCCGAAGCTCGTCAAGCCGCAGGTCGCCGACCTCGGGCAGGATGTCGTTGTTGAGCCGCTGCCGCTTGTCCTTCCTGCTGCTCGGCTTGTCGGCGACCGACGCAACGTCGAGGAACGTCTCGCTGTAGGCTCTGATCGTCGGCACCTCCTTGAAGACAGCCGGGCGCACCTGCTGGCCGGTCATGGCCTTGGCGATGGCGCGCTTCTCGGCCTCGGCAGCCCCGATGCGGGTGTTCGGCAGGTCGTGATACAGGCCGGACACGCCGGGCGTGCCGTAGATCCGGTCACGTTTGCCGTCGGGGCTGGTGACCCTGGTTCGGAAGTACCAGGAGCCGGTTTTGGGATCGCGTCGAACGGACATCGTCGTCCTCTCTACGCACTCCGCTGACCACACGAGTCCAACCATCTCATGAGCGCCAGGCGGCTGAAGCGTAGGTGCTTGCCGATCTTTCGGTGCGGGATGACTTGACGCGCGCAGCCCGTATAGACCGCGTCGCGTCCGATTTTTAGGAGCGCCATTGCGCCACGGACGTCGAGAACGTCGTCGTCTAGCAGGTCGCTCACCAGCGCCCTCGCGACGGGTAGGTTACGCCGCCGTCGATTTCTTCCTGAACCGAGCGCTCTGTGGCGCAGTGATGCTTGGCGCGGCACGCCTCGCACCACTTCCACATTTCGCCGTATTCGGCCTCGTGATCCTCGGCCGACAGCTTCGCCTTGCAGTCGTAGCAGCGATGACAGTCGCAGCGTGCGGCGTCGCAGACCGTGTCGACGTCGCCGCACTGGTAGCACCACTGCATGCAGCCGTGGCACTTGCCAAAGCCCGGGCATTCGTCGTCGGTATCGTTGGCGAGTGGACCGCTCACGCCCCTCTCCTCCTCAGCCGCGCGTGAAGCTGGGTGGGGTGGATCATGGGCGGCGGCTCCCACGCCGGGATGGCTTCGAGCAGCCTGGCGATCGCGTGCAGACCAATTTCGATCGCGACTTCATCTTCGCGACACAGACAGCGAGCAGCGAGACCGCCGCGACGACGGCAGCTCTTGCACTGCGCGCGATGCGGAAGCATGGCCCACCGATCGGGTCCAACCATGTCGAGCACGAACTCCGGTCCATCGTTGACAGTTGCGACCGTGCTACGACCGCAGACTGTCTCGTACCAACGGCCGGCGTGTCCCATGTGGACGGTCACCGCCGCACCGTCCCGTCGGGCAGCACCAAAATGACGGGCTTACCGACCTTCAGCGCATAGTCGTGCGTGTACCAAGTGCCGCCGCGAGACTGGTGTTCCATCTCGCGCGGGGCTGCGATCATCGTGTCGCACGCGCAGACGATTGCCCGGTTGCGAGCAAGGTGCGTCAGCGGAGCGACTACCACGTCGCCGATGCAGCGCGCCCGGTGCGCTTCGTCGACGGGCGGGTGAATCATGACGCTGTATCCTGCAAGGCGCGCGAGCGTTGAAGCTTCGGCGTCGGCACCCACGCAGTCGCCGTGGTGAAACCAAGCGTCGAGCGAATGCAGCATGCGTAGCTCCGCGTTCACGCGACTCAATTGCGGTAACGTCATCCCGATGCGCGTGCCAGTGAATCCGATGTGGATCACGGGCACGTCTCGACGGCTCGCCGCTCCACGATCTCAGCCAGCTCGCGCAGCCTGTTGGCGAGCGCGAACAGCGCAGCTTGAGCATCTTCGCCGCGACCGGCGACCGAATGCACGACCGCGCGGATGTGGTCGTCCATGTCTTCGAACGTGATCACGCCTCGCCTCCCTGCTCGCGCCAGAACGCGTCCTCGGCGCCGACGCAGCGCGGGCAGTCGCACTCGGTGCTGTCGTCGCGGATGCACTCGTCGTACGCGGCGCCGCACACGCATGCTTCCGACGCGGTCGCGCCGCAGACGTGGCACTCCTCGCTGCTCGGGTCACTGCCATCGTCGGGCCCGTTGTCACCATCGCAGTCACAGTCCTTCTCGTAGAAGTCGCAGCCCTCACAGATCGGGGGCTGCGCGAGCAGGATGCCGCTCGGCATCGGGAAGCCCTCGTCGTCGTCGACCTCGGCGCACGCCGCATCGCAGTGCTTGCAGATGTAGTACGGGTCGCCAGGCTCGCAGACGCGACCGTTCTCCGTCCAGTGGTGTTCCTCGCCGACGCACTCCGAGCAGCGGCGGCACGTCGTGTTCGCGGCGGTCACGCTGCCCTCCGGTGAGCCTTCGCCCAGCAGTCGTCACAATGGTCCGGCATGTCGTCGGCGGCACCGAAGCACCACGGCACCCGACGCTTGCAGCCGCGGCAAACGTAGGTCGCGCACTTCACGCACTCGCGCGTGCGGCCGGTCGTTCGCGCGCCGCAGGTGCACTTCCGCTTCTTCTTCATGCTGCCCTCGCTTTCCGCTCGACGCGCTTGAACTCGACGACCCACACCGCAGCGAGCGACGCGCGCTGCTCGTCGGTGCGGTAGTCGAAGTCGCGCGCCTGCTTCGTCTCGTTGCACGGACGACAGAGCGGCTGGATGTTCAACGGTGAATGCGCCCCGCCGCGAGCCAGCGGGATGACGTGGTCCCAAGTGATGCGTTCGCGAACGCCACAGCGCAGGCAGGCCTCGCCGAGCAACTCGCGAAGCCTCTCGTAGTCCCCGCGGGTGATGGTGCCCTCGGACCTCGCCATCCTCGCGCGCCGGTTCGCCTCATGAACGCGCTGGCGCGCGCGGTGGTTGTCGGCATCACGGGTGCGAATCGCGCCGCGCGTATGGCACTTGCGGCACTGCGAGCTGAGCCCGTTCGGTGAGCGCTTCTTCGAGTAGAAGGCATCCGCGGGCAGGTCCTGCTCGCAGGTCGGGCATCGCCATGTCCCATCGGCGTTCGGCTTCTTGCGCTTCGCTCCGCCCGCGACGAACGAGGCGATGCGCTTCGCAACCATCTCCGATCGGTGCGGTTGTCCCTTCGGCCACGGCATCAGACGACCCTCCTGAACTCGATCACGAACACCCACGGATTGCTCGCCCACGCCGCGCGGTCGCCATTGATCGCGTTCCAGAGGTACGCGAACGCGTCTCGAGCGTTGAAGAAGACAACCGAACCGGGTCTGCCGTTCACCGTCGCCGGCTGCGACGTGCCGACGTCGACGCCCTCGGCGAGCGCATCGTCCTCGGTGATCGCCTGCAGCCGCTCGACGCGGACGTTCGTCATCTCGAGCGTGATGCGCGACGCCCAGCGGGGCATGTGGATGCCTGGCTTGCAGCGCGTGACAAGCCCGTCGTCGGGGTCGTGATACTCCTGTACGCCGTCGCTGGCGGGGTATCCGAGCGCCCAACCCGCAGGATCCGCGAGCGACGCCGGACAACGGTCGCCGGACCACAACGGTTGGAATGTCTCGCGCACCCACAGCCGGTCGCCGACGGTGCCGTACGGGCAATGGAGCGGCCACGTGCGGTCGTTACAGCATCCGCCGCCGTCGCGGCTG
>Ga0207694_10003716_pt1 | contig 12087 bp, 9 predicted proteins | sample KBSC34metaG_FD_184353 | JGI IMG/M metagenome (GOLD analysis project Ga0207694, IMG submission 184353) | Corn rhizosphere microbial communities from Kellogg Biological Station, Michigan, USA - KBS C3-4 metaG (SPAdes) (version 2) | ecosystem: Host-associated > Plants > Roots > Rhizosphere > Soil...
TTGCGGGATATTGTCCAGCTGGGGCGGAAAATCCACCTCGGTGCAACGCAGCAGGCGATGACCCGGCTCGGCCAGCCACGCCTCGTCGGCAGCCAGTTGCCCCTCGTCCGGCTGGGCCAGCCAAGTCCCTGCCGGCTCGCCCAGCGGCGCGGAATATGCCTGCAACCGGGCCAGCACGGCGCGAATGTCGCCACCCATGGCGTCCAGCCGCTCGCGCAAGCCGCCGGGACCGAGGCCCGGCGTGCGCAGGGCGATCAGCCAGGCGCGCAATTCATCCTTGTCGTCCATGTCCATCGCCTGCAGTTTACGCAGTGGACACCAGCAGAAACGGCGCGGCGTGAGCCGCGCCGTTCTGTAGGCAGATGCCGTTGGTGTCACCGCAAGCGGTTATTCCGGCAGAATCAGCCGGCCACCGACGTGCACCGGGCGCAGGCTGTCCATCACCAGGCCGTAGCTGACCCGGTCGAAGGTGCGGAACACCATCACGTGGCCCACGTACTCGTCCGGCAGCTTCACCGTCTTGCCGACGCCACGATTCCAGCTGTTGCTGGCCACGTCGTCATGGATGGTCTCGCCCGGCTCGGAAATCGAGAACGTGGTGCCGTTGTCGACCCCGTCGCGGGAACCGACCGACAGCAACACCACCTGGCGCGATCCGGCCGCGTCCAGCGCATCGGCGAAACCGATCACCTTGGCATCGGCAGGAACCGACTTCGGCGGGTGCGGATAGTAGAAAGCGTCGTAGGGCTTGTCGTCGACCGGCATGATGCGGTCGCCGCTGCGGATTTCCTTGGTGGAATCGAGCAGCAGCAGGGTGGCCGGGTCCCCCGTGCGCAGGGTCTCGGCGGTGCCGATCACGCTGACCTCGACGCCGCGATCGTCGCCCTTGCCGTAGTGGCCGTCGTTGCGCGAATCCTCGCGCCACGGGGCATTGACCATTGCCGCGTTGCTGTCCAGGTCATGCGCCACCAGGTCGGCATCGGCCTTGTTCTCGTCGAAGCTGCGGAATACATGGCTGGGACGCACGATCGCCCAGCGTTGTCCAGGTTCGCCCTGCAGGCCGCGTACATAGATGTTCTGGCCGACCGCGCCACGCAGGCGGTTCTCTTCCAGACCGACCACATAGGGCGCTGAACTGACGGCGTTGGAATCCATCACCCGCATGTCCTTGAGGAACATCTTCAGCTGCTCCAGCGGGATCGCCGGAATCGCTTCGCCCTCGCGATGCACGCCCGGCTCCAGCCGCAGGCTCGGCCCATTGATGAAGGACAGGTTGAGCACGTCGCCCGGATAGATCAGGTGGGGGTTGCGCACCTGCGGGTTGGCCTGCCAGATCTCCGGCCACAACCAGGGCTTGGCCAGGAACTTGGCGGAGATCCCCCATAGCGTATCGCCGCGTCGGACGGTATAGCTGTCGGGGTGATTGGCCCTCAGCTGTGCGCCCGCCGCGTACACCGCCACGGTGACCAGCATGCCGGCCAGCAACACGATTGACTTTCTGATCATTGGCGGGAATCCCCCTTCCCCAGGTGCTCGGTCGAGTGTAACCGAATGGTTAACCCACGCAACAGGCGCGGGTTGGCAAAAATCGTCTGCGCTCGCGTGCTTGCCGACGTACAATGATGCACATTCTAGATCGCGTCCGGGTGGTTTTTTACCAAATCGCCCGCAGTTTCGGCGCCGAGGTGAGCCATGTCCATCCTTTCCATCCTTGAATTCCCCGATCCCCGCCTGCGCACCCGCGCCGAACCGGTCACCGTGTTCGACGCGAAGCTGAAACAGTTCGTGGTCGACATGTTCGAAACCATGTACGCCGCCAACGGCGTCGGCCTGGCCGCCACCCAGGTCAACGTGCACCAGCGCGTGCTGGTGGCGGACATGAGCGAGGGGCGCAACCAGCCGCTGGCGCTCATCAATCCGCAAATCCTGGAAAAGGACGGCTCGCAGGTCTACCAGGAAGGCTGCCTGTCGTTTCCTGGCCTGTATGCCGACGTCACCCGGGCGTTGGCGGTCAAGGTCAGGGCGCAGGATGTCGACGGCAAGGAGATCGTCGTCGAGGCCGAAGGCCCGCTGGCGGTATGCATCCAGCACGAGATGGACCACCTGGAAGGCAAGGTGTTCGTCGACTACCTGTCGTCGCTCAAGCGCAGCCTGTTGCTGAAACGGCTGGACAAGCAGCGCAAGCAGGCGGCCAGTGCTTGAACGAATCCGCCTCGCGTAACCGGGCCCTGCGGCTGGTCTTTGCCGGTACCCCGGAGTTCTCCGTCCCCTGTTTCGAGGCCTGCCGCGCCAGCGGTGCCGACGTGGTGGCCGTCTATACCCAGCCCGACCGCCCGGCGGGTCGCGGGCGCAAGCTCACGCCCGGCCCGGTCAAGCAGGCCGCGTTGGCCGCCGGGGTCACGGTCGAGCAGCCGGAATCGCTGAAATCCGCCGGGGTGCAGCGGGTGTTGGCCGGGTACCGGCCGGACCTGCTGGTGGTGGTGGCCTACGGCTTGATCCTGCCGCGCAAGGTGCTGGCGATCCCGCGGCTGGGTTGCTGGAACGTGCACGCCAGCCTGCTGCCGCGCTGGCGCGGCGCCGCGCCGATCCAGCGCGCGATCCTGGCCGGCGACGCGGAGAGCGGGGTCGATCTGATGCAGATGGAAGCCGGACTGGATACCGGCCCGGTGATGCTGCAGCGGCGCACCCCGATCCGCCGCGACGACACCGGTGGCTCGCTGCACGATCGCCTGTCCGTACTCGGTGCCGAGGTATTGGCCGAGGGGCTGCGTCGCACGCTGGCCGGCGAGGCGTTGCGCGCGATGCCGCAACCGGCGGACGGCGTGACCTACGCACACAAGCTGGACAAGGCCGAGGCGAAGCTGGATTTCAACCGCACGGCGATCGAACTGGATCGTCAGGTGCGCGCATTCGATCCCTGGCCGGTCGCCGAGGGCTCGATCGCGGGCGAGTCGCTGCGGATCCACGCCGCCCACGCGATCGTCCGGGATCACCATGCCGAAGCCGGCCGGGTGCTGGCTGCCGGCCGTGACGGCATCGAGGTCGCCTGCGGCCAAGGCGTGCTGCGCATCACCGCCGTGCAGCGTGCCGGCGGCAAGCAGATCAGCGCCGCCGACTATCTCAACGCACGGCCCGAGCTGCGCCAGCCACGATGAAGCCCGACACCCGCGCGCTCGCCGCCAGGGGACTGGCCGATGTCGCCTTGCGCGGCGCCTCGCTGCGCGAGGTGATGGAACGCTCCGCGCCGAAGCTGGCCGATCCGCGCGACCGCGCCCTGCTGATGGCCCTGCTCAGCGAAGGCGCGCGCTGGTGGCTGCGTTTCGATGCGGCGATCGACGGCCTGCTGGAAAAGTCGCTGCGGCACAAGGACCCCGCCGTGCACGCCCTGCTGGTGTTGGGTCTGGTCCAGCTGGAAATCCTGGAACTGCAGGACTACGCCGCGGTGGCCGCCACGGTGGAAGCGGTCCGCGCGCTCAAGCGCCCGCAGCTGGCCGGGCTGGTCAACGCGGTGTTGCGCCGCTGGCAGCGCGAGCGCGAAAGCCTGCTGACGAAGCTCGACGACAAGCCGCAGACCCGCCACGCCCACCCCGCGTGGCTGGCCGCCGCCTTGCAGCGCGATTGGCCGGCGCAGGCGAACGCCGTGATGGACGCCGACAACCGCGAGCCGCCGCTGATGCTCCGGGTCAACCGCCAGCGCACAAAACGCGACGTCCTGATCGACCAGCTGCAGGCGGCCGGGTACGCGGCGACGCCACACCCGTGGCTGGCCGATGCGCTGGTGCTGCCGCACAGCGCCGATGTCACCCGCATGCCCGGTTTCGAGGATGGCCACTTCGCGGTGCAGGACGGCGCCGCCCAGGTGGCCGCCGATCTCGCCGACCTGCACGATGGCCTGCGCGTGCTGGATGCCTGCGCCGCTCCCGGCGGCAAGGCCTGCCACCTGCTCGAGCGGGCCGATGTCGACCTGACCGCGCTGGAGTTCGAGCCGGCGCGGGCCGAACGCATCCGCCAGAACCTGATGCGGCTGCGCCTGAATGCGAAAGTGCTGATCGGCGATGCCGGCGCGCCAAAAGCCTGGTGGAAGGGCCGGCCGTTCGACCGCATCCTGATCGACGCGCCCTGCTCGGCCACCGGCGTACTGCGCCGCCGGCCGGACGTGCGCCTGCATCGGCGCGAAAGCGACATCGCCGCGATGCAGGCGCAGCAGCGCCGCATCCTCGCCGCACTGTGGCCGCTGCTTGCCCCGGGCGGACGGCTGGTCTACATCACCTGTTCGGTGCTGCGCGCGGAGAACGAGGCGATCGTCGGCGAACTGCTGGCGGCGCAGGCGGATGCGCAGGCCGTGGCATTCACCCTGCCGACGGGCCGGCCCGCAGCGACCGGCTGGCAGATCCTGCCAGGCGATGGTGACCTCGACGGCATGTATTACGCGGCACTCCGCAAGCAGGATTGATCGGCATGTCTCACCTCGGAAACTGCGCCGGCCGGCTATGCTAGGCAGTACCGATTCCCCGCTGATGGAATGCCGCACGTCGTGAAGCCCCTGGTGCCCCTGTCCCGCGCCCGCCCGCTGTGGCTGCGCGATGCCCGCTGGGAGCTGCTGCTGTTGCTGGCTTTCGCCCTGCTGTTGCTCGGCGCGGGGCTCGGTCTGCGCGATCCGTGGCCGTCGGACGAACCGCGTTTCGCCCTCGTCGCGCACTGGATGGTCGAACACGGCCAGTGGCTGTTTCCGCATCGCGGCCATGAGCTGTACCCGGACAAGCCACCGGTGTTCATGTGGCTGGAGGCGCTCGCCTACCTGGTAACCCGCAACTGGCGGGCGGCCTTCCTGCTGCCGTCCCTGCTGGCGGGGCTGGGATCGCTGGCGCTGGTCTACGACCTGGCGCGGCGTCTGTGGAATCATCGCAGCGCGCTGCTGGCCGCAGCCACCCTGCTGGTCACGATCCACTTCACCTACCAGATGCGCAACGCGCAGATCGACCCGTTGCTGCTGGGCTGGATCACCTTGGCCAATTACGGCCTGCTGCGCCACTTGCTGCTGGGGCCGTCCTGGCGCTGGTTTGCGGTCGGCTGCTTCTTCGCCGGCGTGGGCGTGGCGACCAAGGGCGTGGGCGTGCTCGCCCTGCTGATGCTGGTTCCTTACGTGGTCGCCCGGCGCGGCGGCTGGCAGCACCTGGCATGGCCCAGCGGCGGCTGGCGCTGGGCCGGTGGCGTGGCCATGTTCCTGCTGCCGATCCTGGGCTGGCTGCTGCCGATGCTGCTGGTGGCGCGCGCCGACGGCGATCCGCAGCACGCCGCCTACGTGCAGAACATCCTGTTCGGGCAAACCGTGCACCGCTACGCCACGCCGACCGGGCACCTGCACTCGCCGTTCTATTTCCTCGGCATCATCGCGGTCGACTGGCTACCGCTGTCGTTGCTGCTGCCATGGGCCCTGCCGGCGTGGTGGCGACGACTGCAGCGGCGCGATGCGCGCTTCCTGCTGCCGCTGGGCTGGATCGTGCTGATCCTGCTGTTCTTCTCGATCAGCCCGGGCAAACGCGATGTGTACATCCTGCCCGCACTGCCGATGGCCGCACTGGCGCTGGCGCCCCTGCTGCCCGGCCTGCTGCGTCGGCACGGCGTGCGCCTCGCGGTGTTCGCACTGACCACGCTGCTGGGCGCGTTGCTGACCCTGGGCGCCGCACTGGCCTTGCTGCGTCATCCGGCGTGGGCCCTGAAAATCGAGCAGAGCCTGGATCCGCGGATCTGGTGGCTGGGGCTGGCCATCGGCGCGGCGGGGCTGATCATTGCAGCACTCACCCGGGTGCGTCGCGCGCCACTGGGCTGGTTGCTGTTCGCGGGCGTGCTGTGGAGCCTGTACGGCCTGTGGGGCTACCCCATGCTCAACGGCGACCGTTCGGCACGCGACGTGATGGTCAGGGCGCGTGCCATCGCCGGTCCGCAGGACACCATCGGCCTGCTGGCCTGGAAGGAACAGAACCTGCTGATGGCGCAAGGCCCGGTCACCGAGTTCGGCTTCCTGAAGCCGTGGCCGCAGCAATATGCCGAGGCCGTCGCGTGGCTGCGGCAGGATCCGGCAAATCGCTGGATCTTCAGCCTGGACACGGCGATGGGCACATGTGTGGACCGGCGTCGTGCCACCTACGCCGGGCACGCCAACCGGCGCGAGTGGTGGATGTTCAGGCTGGACGCGGTATTACCGGGCTGCATTCCCCGCGAAAATGGCGACGACGACGAATGACCACCTTGACGCAACCACGGATTGCCGCAGGCGCCGGTGCGCCCGACCTGCGCGATGCCCCACAATCGCAGCCGCGCATCGACGAGCCGCGTGCCCGCCCAGTTGTCCCGTTGGAAGATCACCTCGTGCAGGCAACCCCGAAACCCTGGCAAGCGTGGGTGCTCTCCATCCTGGTGGCCCTGATGCCGCTGTCGTTCTCGATCGACCTGCGCCTCAAGGCGGTGCCGACCGGCTTGTTGTTCCTGACCGGGCTGGCGTTGCTGGTCGGTTCCGCAAGCACGCGCCGCAGTTTCCGCGCGGCGTGGCTGCCGGCGACAGCGGCGTTGCTGATGACCGGGTTCGTGATCGTCAACGTGCTGCTCCACCAGCTTGGCTGGCGGCCACTGGACCGCCCCGGCCACATCCTGCTGTTCCTGGCCACGGCGGCATGCTTCAGCCTGCCGCTGCGGATGCGACTGGTCTGGGCGGGATTCAGCCTGACCGCGATCGCCCTTGGCGCGGCGGGGATCGTGCAATACCACGTGCTGGGGATCGATCGCGCCTACGGGCTGAACGGGGGCGCCTCGGCCTCGATCGAACTGGCCACCATCCTGCTGGGGCTTTCCGCAGTGGCCCTCGTGCAGTTTCTGGCCCCCGCCAGCCGTCGATGGGAAAAGATCCTGCACGTCGTCGCCATGGGCTTCGGCATGTATGGCGCCCTGCTGACCCAGAGCCGTGGTCCGTTGCTGGCGTTTGCACCGATTTTCGTGCTGCTGGTGCTGCTGCATGCGCGCCGCACCGGCCGCTGGCGATCCAGTCTGCTGCTGGCCGGCGCGGTGTGCGTGATCGCCGGGGTGGCCACGTTCGGCATGCGCCACGAGATGGTCTCGCGTTTCGAGGCGATCGCCCCGGAGGTGACCAGTTTCGATCATCGGCACGATGCCACGGGTGCCGTGCGCGAACGGCTCGAGATGTGGCGCACTGCCGGGCGCGCCTTCGTCGCCCATCCCTTCGCCGGCATCGGCATCGGCCAGTTCGCCGACTACACCCAACGGGAGATCGCCGCCGGTCGCAGCAATCCGATCATCGGCCGCTACAACCAGCCGCACAACGAATACCTGGAGGCTGCCGCCACCGGCGGCGCCCCCGGCCTGCTGGTGCTGTTGGGCGTGTTCCTCATGCCACTGTGGTATTTCGGCCGCCGCGTGCTGGACCCGGATGGCGACATCGCGATGGCGGCCTCGATCGGGGTGGCGGTGATCGGCCTGTACATGCTGTGCGCGCTCACCGACAGCGTCTTCTACCGCATGATGACGCAGTCGTTCTATTTCTTCCTGGTGCTTGGCCTCGCCTTGCGGATCGGCTCGCTGAGCCGGTCGGACGAGGGCTGACAGCCGGAGCGACGACCTCAGGCCACCGCAGCCTGCCCCACCGCGATCCTGGCCAGCGGAACCGGCGGCAGGCTCGACGCCGCCAAGTGGACAGCGCGCAGATCCGTCGGCGCTTCGGCGAATTCAAGCATGCACTGCTCCACGCCGCGCTCGCAACGGATAAGGCCCAAACGCTTGGTCTCTTCCAGAATGCGATCATTCGGGTTGTCGACGAGGTGCTTGCGGGTGCGATGGTAAAGATGCACCGCCAGGCCGCCCAGACGCAGGTCGCGCCGGGCCACGCCGGCATGGAAGGCGCGGACCGCCAGCTCGGTATCCTCGCGGCCCCACCCGGTCATCGTCTCGTTGAAGCCGTTGAGACGCAGCAGGTCGTCGCGCCAGAACGCCATGTTGCAGCTCTTGATGCCGCGCTGCCGGGTGCTCGGCCGGGCAAACAGGCGTGCCAGCAGCGGCAATCGCAAGGTATGCCGCCGTCGATCGATGCCACGGCGGAAAAACTCCGGGAACGAGGGACCGCGTCCCAGCATGTCCTTGACCGAGCTTGCGTCGGTCAGCACGCGCGAGCCCTGCGCAAAGCAGCCGCGTCGCGCAAACGCCCGGTGATCGGCGATGAAGTGCCGTTCGGCCACCATGTCACCGTCGAGCAGGATGACGTAGTCGCCCCGGGCAGCGGCAATCGCGCGGTTGCGCGCGCGACTCATCCGCGCGCCGTCATCCGGCTGCCACAGATGCACCAGCCGGACCGGATAATCGCGTGCGAGGCGCAGCAGCAACTCGCGCGTGGCGGGCTGCGAGCCATCGTCGGTGACGATGACTTCGTACGGCAACTCGGTCTGGTTGGCGAGCGCCCGCAGCACCAGCTCGAGCGCCTCGGGCCAGTTGTAGGTGATTACGGCAACGCTGATGCGCATGGGCTGCCCCGGGTTGACGATTCGTGCAGATTGCTGTTGGCGCGACCTCCAGCCGCAAGCAGACACATCCAGAGCCCGGTCCCGTTCCGCCAGGCCGTCCAGGCCTGATGTCTTGCTGGCAGACGACCACTCGAGTCGCTCGTCGGGAAGGTCATCCCGATACTTGCCGTCCGTGTGATGTCCCCTGGGATAGTCGTTGCGTGTGGCATCCGGTTCAATCGACGCCGGCATCTGCATTCGTCCCATGGCCGGATGATAACTCCACGCCGGGCGGACCGCACGCTTCGGCTAGAATCCGCCCATGCCCGCCCTCCCGCTGACCCTCGCCGTCATCACCCACAACGAGGCCGACACGATTGCGCGCTGCCTGGACAGCGTCCCGTTCGCGGCCGAAAAGCTGGTGGTCGATTCGGGCAGCGACGACGACACCGTGGCGATCGCGCAGGCACACGGCGCGCGCGTGGTGCACCAGGATTGGCTTGGCTTCGGCGCGCAACGCAACTTTGCCAGCAGCCAGTGCCGCCATGACTGGATCCTGGTGCTGGACGCCGACGAATACCTCAGCCCCGAGCTCGCCGGCGAACTGCAACAGCGCCTGCCCGCGCTGATGGCGAGCGACACGCCCGCCGCCTGGCTGCGCCGCAGCACGATCTACATGGGCCGGCCGATGCGCTGGTACCGACCGGCCGTGGGCGAAAAGCTGGCGCGGCTGTATCACCGCGGTCGGGCGCGCTGGAGCGATGCGCGCGTACATGAATCGCTGCGCTTCGACGGCGCCGCGCCAACCCTGCGCGCGACCTTCAACCACACCAACAATCCGACCCTGGTGCACAAGCAACTCAAGGTGCTGCGCTACACCGAACTGAAGTGCCGGGACTGGCTGGACAAGCGCAAACCGGTGCGGATGTGGCAGGCGCCCTTCGTGTTTGCGCTCGCCTTCCTCAAGGATTACGTCTTCCGGCTTGCCTTCCTCGACGGCTGGCGCGGTTTCATGATCGCCCATACCGCGGCAAGCTATGCCATCTACAAGCGCATGCGCCATTACGAAATGGTGCACAGCCCGGACTCGGTCGCGCGTGCCGCCAGCCTGCTCCACAAGCATGAAATCGATCGCTGATGACTGACCCCAAGCGCTATCTCCTGTACGGATCCGAGCGTTATGCGCTGGCCATCCTGCGCCCGGTGCAGGAGGCGATCCGCGCCCGTGGCGGCGAGACGGCCTGGTTTTTCGACGGCCCCGGGGCCGCGGACCTGGTCGAGGGCGAACGCCTGTTGACCGTGTCGCAAGTGCGTGCGTGGAAACCGTTGGCCGTGCTGACGCCGGGCAACCACCTGCCGCATTTCTTTCCGGGCGTGAAGGTCGAGGTGTTCCACGGCTTCGACGCCGGCAAGCCGCGGCACATCTACATCCGCGGCTTCTTCGACCTGTATTGCACCACCGGTCCGCGCGACACCGCGCAGTTCGAGGCGCTGGCCGACCGGCTCGGCCACTTCGCCGTGACGGAAACCGGCTGGCCCAAGCTCGACCCCTTCATGCGTGAAATTGCCGGCCCGCTGCCGGCACTGCGCCAGCCACCGGTGATCCTGTACCACTCCACCTTCTCGCCTTCATGGAGCGCCGCCGAGACGCTGTACGGGGAAGTGAAGCGGCTTTCCCGCGACGGGCGCTGGCGCTGGATCGTCACCTTTCACCCGAAGATGGACCCGCAGACCCGCGCACGCTACCAGGCGCTGCAGAACGAACATCTCGCGTTCGCGGAGAACGACAACATCCTCGAGCTGTTCCCGCAGGTCGACATGATGTGTTCGGATACATCCTCCGCGCTCAACGAATTCCTGCTCACCGGCAAGCCGGTGGTGACTTTCAAGAACCGCCGGCCCGGCCCGCAGCTGATCGATATCGACGATCCGGCGCAGTTCGAGCGCGCGATCGAGCGCGCGCTGGCGCGACCGCCTGAACTGATGCAGGCAGTCCGCGACTACGCCGACGCGATCCACCCGTATCGCGACGGCCGTTCCAGCGAGCGCGTACTCGACGCGATCGACGCCTTCATCGCACGCGGTGCAAGAAATCGCCGGTCCAAGCCCCTGAATCTGTGGCGCAAACTGAAGCTGCGCCGCCGCATCGGCTACTGGGGTCCGGCCTGATCGCGATGCCGGCACCAGGCGCCGACATCGCGCAGGCTAGAATCATTGCAGTCCACCAAGAGTCTGCCCGTGTCATCAAGCTCGCATAACCGTTTCGAACATCTGCGTACCGCGTGGCCGTGGTTGCCGCTGTGGATGCTGGTGGCCCTGCTGGCGATCTTCTCGCACGGGCCGATGCCGCTGTATTCCACCCGCACCTTGGCGGTCGCGTGGGAAATGTGGAACCAGGGCCACTGGCTGGTGCCGCATATCAACGGCCAGCCTTACAGCGAGAAGGCGCCGCTGCTGTTCTGGCTGATCCAGGGTGGCTGGTTCGCGTTCGGCGTCAACGACGTCTGGCCGCGCGTGCTCGAGGTGCTGATCGGCGGCGCGCAACTGGTGTTGATTTCGCTGCTGGCGCGGCGGCTGTTCCCGAGCCGGCCGTGGATGGCCAAGGCGGCGCCATGGATGCTGCTGGCGCTGGGCTGCGCGTTCCTGTTCGGCTTGCAGATCATGTACGACGGGTTGCTGGCCATGTGGACGCTGGCCGCCCTGCTGTGCCTGACCCCGAAGATGCAGCGGGCCGAACCGCGCTGGTTGCTGTTCGGCCTGTGCATCGGTCTGGGCTTGCTGACCAAAGGGCCGGTGATGTTGCTGCACATCATCTTCCCGTGGCTGCTCGGTCCGCTGTGGAACGACTGGGCACGTCAGCATCGCGCACGTTGGTACGGCGGCGGCACGCTCGCGCTGCTGCTCGGCGCCGCGATGCTGTTGGCATGGGCGCTGCCGGCCGGGTTCTCCGGCGGCGAGGCATACCGGCAACGACTGTTCTTCACCCAGACCGCCGGCCGTGTGGTCGACAAGCTGTCAGAAGGCAAGAACCTGCAGAACCATGCCGAGCCGTTCTGGTTCTACCTGCTGTGGCTGTTGCCGCTGCTGTTTCCGTTCAGTGGCTGGCCGCGCGTGTGGGTGGCCATCGCCGGCTTGCGCCGGCCGCTGGAGCCGGGTCTGCGCTTTGCGCTGTGCTGGCTGATACCAAGCTTCATCGTGTTCTCGCTGATCAGCGGCAAGCAGCCGTATTACCTGTTTCCCGAGGCCGGCGGTATCGTGCTGTTGATGGCTGGCGCGATCGCGGTGTTGCGCGAGCGCCAACCGGCACTGGCCAACAATGGCTGGTTCGGCACCTGGCCGCTGGGTGCGGGCGGCATCGGGTTCGCCGTGCTGCTGTTCGCCCTGCCCCTGCTGGTGGATCGCAACATGGTGCATGGCGACTGGGCCAATGCGGCCGCACCATACAGCCGCTATTTCAGCGTGATCTTCCTGCTGCTGGGCATCCTCCTGCTGCTGCGCGGCCGCGGCGAACTGCGCCGGCTGGCGGTGGCCGGGCTGGTCGGCGTGTTCGCGCTGAATGCCCTGTTCACGCTGACCCTGTGGC
>Ga0207694_10003718_pt1 | contig 12086 bp, 8 predicted proteins | sample KBSC34metaG_FD_184353 | JGI IMG/M metagenome (GOLD analysis project Ga0207694, IMG submission 184353) | Corn rhizosphere microbial communities from Kellogg Biological Station, Michigan, USA - KBS C3-4 metaG (SPAdes) (version 2) | ecosystem: Host-associated > Plants > Roots > Rhizosphere > Soil...
TTGCCGGGATGCGTGAGTTCGACGGGACGGTAAACTTTTTCACCGACCTTGAATTTGACCGGCTGTTTGAAGACCGGGCCGGCGAAGGCGAAGGAATGGAACTCGCCGTTCTCGCCGCACACATCGACCCCCGACGGCAGCGTGGCGATGAAATCCGCATCAATCTTCCGCCCTACGGAATCTTCGCCCAGATAGGCGTCATTCACGCAGCAGATGACCGTGCCAAAACCAAGCGTTATGAATTCGCGGATCAATTCGCGCGAATCAATTTTCCAGATCGGATAAATCCCGCGCATCCCGACCTGCGCGAGATTTTCATCGCGCCAGCGCTTGAGATCTTCGAGGAAAATATCGCCGAAGGCGCAGGCGGTCACGCCGCGCACCTTGTGCGCGGACAGGCAGGCGGCCATCTTTTGCCGGTACTCGTCGTTGGAACTGCGCTGGCTGACGAAGATCTTTTCGAGCGGCAAGCCGATGGCTTCGGCCTGGGCGTCGAGCAGTTCCAGGCGCACCCCGTGCATGGACACACGCTGAAAATGCTCGTTGCACGTGGTGAGCAGCGAGACGATCTCGTAGCGGTCGTCCTGCCGGAGACGGTTCAGCGCGAGCGCGGAATCCTTCCCACCGCTCCAGCAAAAGACGACCTTTTCTTTCATGGCATTTTACAAGCTGGTTTCAAGGACGTTCCGCCCGGATGCGATAAAACGCTATGAAAGAAAAGGTCGTGGTGTCGGACAAAATCAAACTTCCTTCCACCCCGGCAGTGGCGGGCAAAACATCCGTCCAAGATTGAAGGTCGGTCGTGCGCTGGAGCGTGTAAAGCCAGTTTGTCCGGTCGCCAAATTGAATTTGCGGAACGCCGTTGCTCAGCGCCACGGCCAGATTTTGCACCGGCGGCGGCGGCAGGGTGACGACGAAATTGTCCACAGCCCCGTGCGCGAGGAGCGAGCCGGCATAGATGATACCGCCGTAATTATTTGTATCCTGCCCCGCCTGGCTGTAGCTGCTGATGGAAATGGCGTCCAGGCGGAAATCGGTGAAGCTGCTGCTGAAACGAGCCACGCAATTGGAAACGAACATCTCATTGTTGCGCGTTATATTCATCACGAGATTGGTGCTGCTGGCGGTATAAGTCAGGCTCACCCGGTAAACGTCGTCGGTGGTCAAACTATCCGGGTCATACCCGCCGGAAAAATAATTGAAACCGGTCGTGTCAATCACGGTAGCCGTAAGCGACGGACCGTAGATCCACGCGCCACCAGGATCAGGGAAGAAGCTAAACTCAGCCAAGTCTTGGGCATTATAACCCGTCCCTCGCAGGAAACCAGGCTGCGAAGCTTCCGCCAGATTGAGAAAACCCACTGACAGTGGAAATGTGCTGGGCATTTGCGGATCAATCCCGGCGGCGAAGTCATTCAAACGCAGGTCAAAGGTGACGCTGAAGTCATCGTCCTTGGCGAGAATCGTGCCGAGCGGCATGTAAAAATAGCTATTGTTTGTCGAAGAATCCCACGTCACCGCCAGGTTCTGGTTGGCGGCACTCCAGTGGAACAGGTTGGTGTCACCAAAAACCTGCCAGCCGTCGAGCGATGGGTTGCTGGAGAAGTTTTCGGTGAGAGTGACGGCCTTGACAGACGTGATGGACAGGGCGAACAAGCCGGCCAAGGCCAGCGAACGGATTTTCATGTGTACTGATCTTTCAATTTGCCCACAATAATAAGTGCGGACGGATTTGCTTTTGGAAGACCAGCGCGGGGCCGGGAGATCTTAAAAATAAAAAACCTCCAGACTCCGGCAAAACGGGGAATGAAGGCATTCGACGAGTCCCGCCGAAAACAGATCGGCGGGCTGGCTCCATCCTTCTCTTTGCGGAGAAGTGCCCCGAAATCGTTCGGGGCTGACGAGCGCAGTCAAACCGGTATCCTGACTCTGGCTTCAAACCTTTTCCCGCCTTCCCGTCCCTTGCGGAACAGTGGCATTGGGAATTGTAGCCGTTACAGTGGCGCAACCGTCCCGGATTCTCACCGGGTTCCCAGACATTTGACTGCGTTGAGCGGAATCGCTTCCGCCGTTTCAAAGAACGGAAAAAGACTGGCAAAAAACCGGGCTTTTTCCAAGCATAAAACGGCTCAGACAGGCTCTTACCAGGCGAGCGAACCGCCGGTTTGATATTCCGTGACCCGAGTTTCAAAGAAATTCTTCTCCTTGCCGAGGTCGATCGTTTCACTCATCCATGGAAACGGGTTTTTCGCGCCGAACTTCACGGGCAGGCCGATGCGCTCGAAGCGGCGGTCGGCGATGTGCTGGACATATTCGCGGAACAATCCCGCGTTCAATCCCAGGATGCCGCGCGGCAGACAATCTTCCGCGTAAGCGATCTCCAGCTCGACGGCCTGGCCGATCAATTCCTGCAACTCGGCCTGAAATGCCGGCGTCCAGATCTCCGGGTTCTCGGCCTTGATACCATTGATGAGATCGATGCCGAAGTTCAGGTGGATGGTTTCATCGCGCAGGATATATTGGAACTGTTCGCCCACGCCGGTCATGCGGTTCTGGCGGTGGAACGCGAGCATCATCACGAAGCCGCTGTAAAAGAAGATGCCTTCCATGATGACGTAGAAGCCGACGAGATTCTTCACGAAGCACTGCTTGCCCTCGATGGTGTCCGTGTTGAAATCCGGCTTGAGGATGTCGCTGGTGAGTTTCATCTCAAACGCGTCCTTGTCGCGGATTGAATTCACCTCGTGATACATGTTGAACACCTCGCGTTCATCGAGCGCGAGCGATTCACAGATGTAATGGAAGGTGTGCGTGTGGATGGCCTCCTCGAACGACTGGCGGAGCAAATATTGGCGCGCCTCGGGGTTCGTGATGTGCTTGAAGATGGCGAGAACGATGTTGTTGCCGACCAGGCTCTCGGCGGTGCTGAAGAAGCCGAGGTTGCGCATGATGACCTGGCGCTCATCGGCGCTCAGCTTGTTGGATTTCCACAGCTCGATGTCCTTCTGCATCGGCACCTCGGTGGGCATCCAATGGTTGGCGCAGCCGTTGAGATAATGCTCCCAGGCCCACTTGTATTTCAGCGGCATGAGCTGGTTCACGTCCACGGCGCGGCAGTTGAGCAGCCGCTTGTCCTCGGCATTGATGCGTTTGGTGAGGTCGTGGCCTTCGGGACGGTCATCGGTCGTATTGCAACAAGACATAGTTTTTAATTTTAAATTTTTAATTGGAGATCACTGGCAGGCTTCGCAGGTTCCACCGTTACGCATGGCGTCAATGGAGCAGGCATTCTTTTCCTCGGCGGTGAATTCGCGTTTCACGGCGATGTCCGCGCTGGCGGATTTGTTCTTCATCCACTTGGGTTGGAGGCCGCGGCGGTTGGTGTCGGTGGTGGATTTTTCGATCTGCGTCGCCGCGAGCGAGCGGAGATAATAGGTCGTCTTCAAGCCCATCTCCCACGCGAGCTGGTACATTTCGCTCAACTGCCGGCCATTCGGCTGGGCGAGGTAGAGGTTCAGCGACTGGCCCATGTCGATCCATTTCTGGCGACGGCTGGCGCAGGCGATCAACCAGCGCGGTTCGATCTCAAACGCCGTCTGGTAGAGCGCCTGCAATTCCACCGGGATGCGTTCGATCTCGGTGATGATGCCGTCATGATATTTCAAATCATCGACCATCTCGGCGTCCCAGAGGCCGAGCTTCTTCAGGTCGGCCACGAGATACGTGTTGCCGGAGGTGAAATCACCGCTCAAGTTGGCCTTCGCAAAAAGATGTTTGTAGGTCGGTTCGATGGACTGGCCGACTCCGACGATGTTGGAGATCGTGGCCGTGGGTGCGATGGCCATCGTGTTTGAATTGCGCAGGCCGTGCTGACGGATGGCTTCACGGACGGGTGCCCAGTCGAGGCGGGCGGCGCGGTCCATGGTCATGAAGCCGCCGCGTTCCTGCGCGAGCAGGCTGACGGTATCGATCGGCAACAAACCCTGGTCCCACTTGGAACCTTTGAAGGTCGAGTAGGCACCACGTTCTTTGGCGAGTTCCGCCGAGGCCAGCAGGGCGTGATACGAGATCAGTTCCATGCTGGAATCGGCAAAGTCAACGGCGGCATCGCTGGCGTAGGGCAGGCGAAGCTTGTAGAGCGCGTCCTGGAAACCCATCAGGCCCAGGCCAACGGGACGATGTTTGAGGTTTGAATTTTTGGCCTCAATCGTCGGATAAAAATTGATGTCGATGACATTGTCCAGCATGCGCATGCCGGTACGGATGGTGCGGGCCACGAGCGCGTCATCCAGGCCCTGGTCGTTGCAATGCGCGGCCAGATTGATCGAACCGAGGTTGCAGACTGCGGTCTCTTCAGCCGAGGTGTTCAGCAGAATCTCCGTGCAAAGATTCGAGCTGTGGACGACGCCGACGTGGTTTTGGGGCGAACGGATGTTGGACGGATCCTTGAAGGTGATCCACGGATGGCCGGTCTCGAACAGCATCGTCAGCATTTTGCGCCAGAGCGCGACGGCCTCGACCTGCTTGAACAATTTGATTTTGCCCGCGTCAGCGAGACGTTCGTATTCCGTGTAGCGCTGCTCAAACGCCGCGCCGTAGAGGTCGTGCAAATCCGGCGTGTCGTTCGGGCTGAACAGGGTCCACGGGCCGTTCGCTTTCACTCGCTTCATGAACAGGTCGGGAATCCAGTTCGCCGTGTTCATGTCGTGCGTGCGGCGGCGCTCATCACCGGTATTCTTGCGGAGTTCCAGAAAATCCTCGATGTCGAGATGCCACGTTTCAAGATAGGCGCACATGGCACCCTTGCGTTTGCCGCCCTGGTTGACGGCCACGGCGGTGTCGTTGGCGACCTTCAGGAACGGAATCACGCCCTGGCTGGTGCCGTTGGTGCCCTTGATGTGGCCGCCGGTGGCACGGACATTGGTCCAGTCGTTGCCCAGGCCGCCGGCCCATTTGGAAAGCTTGGCGTCATCGGCCACGACCTTGAAGATGTGATCCAGATCATCCATCACCGTGCTCAAGTAGCAGGAGCTGAGCTGCGGATGTAGTGTGCCGGCGTTGAACAGCGTGGGTGTGCTGCTGACAAAGCGGAAGGACGACAACGCCTCGTAGAACTCGATGGCGCGTTCATTTTTCAGCGCGCCTTCGTTGATGGCGAGCCCCATCGCGACGCGCATCCAGAAATACTGCACGGTCTCCAACCGCTGCCCTTCGTGATGGACGAGATAGCGGTCGTACAATGTCTGCGCGCCCATGTAGGTGAACTGCTGGTCGCGGTCGAGGCGCAGCGCGGCGGCAAGCCGGGGCAGGTCAAACTGCAACAAGTCCGGTGTGAGGCGTTTGACCTCGATGCCGCGCGCGACGTAGGCGGGAAAATGGTCGCGGTGCTGGGCGGCGAGTTCGGCGGCGGTGGCGAATGCGGGCAACGCTTCGCGATATAATTTGCGCAGCAACAGGCGCGCGGCGACGAACGTGTAATCCGGTTCGTGCTCGATGCGGGAACGCGCGGCAAAAATCATCGCCGATTCGATCTCGTGCGGTTTGACGCCATCGTAGAGGTTCTTGAGCGCTTCATCGGCGAGTTCGCGGGCGGAGCAGGTCTGTTCCAAGCTCCGGCAGGCGCTAATGAGGCGGCGACGGATACGCTGCGGGTCGAGCGGTTCGCGTACGTTATCGGGCAGGGCGACGAACAATTGCGTCTGGGGCGCGCCGTCGACAGTGCGGTCGCCACGGAGCGCGCGGGCCTTGCGGCGCTCCTCGCGGTAAATGATGTAGCGGCGGGCGATGCTGTGATGCCCGGCCTCCATCAATTGCGTCTCCACGAGGTCCTGGATGAATTCAATCGCGAGCGTGTCGCCTTTCGTCGCCCGGGCGATGGCGGCCCGGATGACGGCGTTGGTGACACGGATGACGTTGTTCTGCGCCGCAGGGGGCAGAGGCTGATCGGGATGGATGGCGGCGTCCGCCTTGAAGGCGTATTCGATGGCGATCTGGATGCGCGTCTCGTCGAAAGGGGCGACGCGGCCATCGCGTTTATGAACGGAGAAGGTCTGGCCCTGGAGCGGGTCGAGCTGGACCAGGCGGAGCTGGCCGTCGAGTTGTTCGTTTAGCATGTCAGTCGATTTATTTTTTGGCGGCTACCAGGCCGCGATTCACTGCGGAGGGAAATCACCCGTGCGCGAAAGCAGGCAAAAAAATTCCCGCAACCACCCACGAGGGAGTGAAGGCGGGCTAACAGCGCTCGACTTTTCCCCCATCCGGTTTTTGGCGAAACCGTTGCCGGCGTCACACGACGCGGGACTTGATGAGCGTGGACAAGCAGGTCTTCTGACTCCGAGTTCTGCCTACTCCGCCAACCTTACCAACCGCAAAGGTCAGTGGTTGCATGGCGTTTCGTGGCTCGTTACAGCGGCGCTACCGTGCGGGATTCACACCCGCTTCCCTATTCTCCCCAGCCGTGGCATGGGGCACTTGCTCACATATTGATTTATCATTGAATCCACAACTTATTGTGGGTTCATTCAAAGAACTGCACTACTTATAGATTTGAAGGTGTGAACAAGTCAAGCGTCCACGTGTAAAAATTCGGAAATTTTTTTGCGCGAATCTTCCGGTGCGTAAAAACCCCAATAAAATCATCCAAACAAAAATTGGCGAGCCGGTTCCATCGGTTCCGCGCTTGCGTGGGATTGAAATTCGGAACTATACTTCGTTTCCATTTTATGACCAAAGCTCCCATTCGTATCGCTGTCACCGGCGCGGCCGGCCAAATCGGATATTCACTGCTATTCCGCATCGCCTCCGGCGCGGCGTTCGGCCCGGACCAACCGGTGATCCTGCACCTGATCGAGATTCCCGATGAAAAAGCCATGGCAGCGCTGCACGGCGTCTGCATGGAACTGGACGACTGCGCGTTCCCGCTGCTCAAGGGCATCGTGCCGACCTCGGACCTGAACGAAGGTTTCAAGGGCGTGAACTGGGCGCTGCTCGTCGGCGCGGTTCCGCGCAAGCAGGGCATGGAACGCAAGGACCTGCTCGGCATCAACGGCAAGATCTTCACCGGCCAGGGCAATGCCATCGCCAAGAACGCGGCGGCGGACGTGCGCGTACTGGTCGTCGGCAATCCCTGCAACACCAACGCGCTCATCGCGGCGAACAACGCTCCGGGCGTGCCGAAGGACCGCTTCTTTGCCATGACCGCGCTGGATGAAAACCGCGCCAAGTCGCAGCTCGCCAAGAAGGCCAGCGTGGATATCACCGCCGTAACGAACCTCGCCATCTGGGGCAACCACAGCGCGACGATGTTTCCGGATTTCTACAACACCAAGATCAACGGCCGCCTGGTGCCGGATATCATCAGCCATCGCGAATGGCTGGAAAAAGATTTCATCGCCACCGTGCAGCAGCGCGGCGCGGCCATCATCAAGGCGCGCGGCCTCAGCAGCGCGGCCAGCGCCGCCAACGCGGCCGTGAACACGGTTTACAAGCTCACGCACCCGACGCCGGCCGGCGACTGGTTCAGCGTGGCGGTGCTGTCCGACGGCAGCTATGGCATCGAGAAGGGTTTGATCTTCAGCTACCCGATCCGCAGCAACGGCAGCAACTTTGAGATCGTCCAGGGCGTGCCGCTGAACGACTTCAGCAAAGCCAAGATCACCGCGACGGAAAATGAATTGAAGGAAGAGAAGTCGCTCGTCATGGACTTGCTGCCGAAATAAGGTTTTGAATCACGGCGGCAATCCTGCGCTGCGGGATTGCCGCTTTTTTACGCCATGAAATCGCGCCCCAGGATCGGTGAAACCAGTGAGCTGGCCATCCCCACGGATATGAAACACGCCGTGGAATTTGCCGGCGATGGCATGCCGGCGGTCGTCTCCACGCCGAACATCATCCAGTTTCTTGAGCGCACAGCCCGGCAGGCGCTGGCGCCATATCTCGAGGCGGATGAGCGTTCCGTGGGCATCGAGATTGATATCCGCCATCTGGCGCCGACGCCCATCGGCGAGACGATCCATTGCACGGCGCGGGTGATGGCGGTTGACGGCACCAAGGTCAGTTTCCAGATCGAAGCGCGCGACCAGCACGAAGTCATCGTGCGCGGGTTGCACAAACGGGCGATCATCCGCACGGAAAGCTTCAGCCGACGGGTGAAAGCCAAGACCGGGTAGAAGGCAGCGGTGGCGCGGCCGATCATGGCTGCGGCCAGCCGGATGTTTTCAACCGGGCAACAAGTTATCCGCGCGCTATCGTCTTACGGCGCGTTCGGATCGGGGATGAAGATTTTCTTGCCGGCGATGAGCTTGTTGGCGTCCAGGCCGGGGTTGGCCTTCAAGATCTGTGTCGTGGTCACCTTCACGCCCTTGTCGCGATAGGCCTTGGCGATGGCGCTCAGCATGTCGCCTTGCTCCACCGTGTAATAATAACCCTTCTGGGGACCGGCCGGCGTGGCGGTGTCGCCCCCGCTGGTCGTAGAGGTTGTCGTTGTATTTGGCGGCGTCCGGACGTGCGTCGATGAACCGCCGGTGGCTTTGCCGAGGGCCTCGATCTGCTTGATGATGAGTTCGCGGTCGGCCTGACGTTTCTTGTCGATCTCCTGGACCTTTTCCGCGAGGGCCTTCAAGTCATCCGTGCTGGCGCCGGTGCTGACCGGCGGCGTGTTGACCTTGTCGGACAGTTCGTTGATTTTTTTGGCCAGTTCATCGATGGCCTTCTTTTGCGCATCCTGCGCTTCCGTCAGGTCCTGGATCTTGCCGCGGAGCTGGTCGATCTGCTGCTGCGTGGCGGAGTCCTGGCCGAAAACCGTCGTGGCGGAAAGCGCCACCAGCAAAAGTAAAATAGAAATCTTCTTCATGCCGGAATGAAAAACCTCTTTGCCTCCCGCGTCAAGTTGAAGTGCAACGTCCGATCAATCATTTCACTCCATCCCGCCAAAACAAGACGAAGAGGACGTTATTTACGCCATCTTCCCGTATTTCCGTATCTCCGGCCAGTAACAGGCCACGGCGGCGACGACAAGGATGGTGCCGATGCCGCCGCTGACGACGGAAAAGATCGCGCCGGTGGTGATGGCGTTGCCCATCACCGGGCCGGCAAGGTGCGCCACAAAGCCGGATTCAAACCCGCCCAACTCGTTGGACGTGCCGATGAAGAGGCTGTTCACCGCCGAGACGCGCCCGCGCTTGTCGTCCGGCGTGAGCAGTTGCACGGAGGTGTGCCGCACGACGACGCTGACGTTATCCACCGCGCCGCACACGAAAAGCATCGCGAACGCGAGCCAGAACCAGCCGGGTACGGGCATGGCGAAGCCGAACCACCGGCCGAACGCATAATCGTTCACGAGGCCAAAAAGAACCGTCGCCAGCCCGAACACGACGACGCACCAGAGCAGCGCCTGGCCGGCCTTTTGCATCGCCGGACGGTGCGCAAGATATAGCGCGCAAACGACGGAGCCGAGCGGCAGCGCGGCCTGGAGCAGGCCGAGGCCGTCCGCGCCGGCATGCAGGATGTCCTTGGCAAAGACCGGCAGCAGCGAGGTCGCACCGCCAAGGAACACGGCGAACATGTCCAGCGTGATCATGCCGAGGATGAGGCGCTGGGCGAAGATGAACCTGAACCCGGTCGCGAGGCTCTTGACGGACATCGGCTCGGGATTTTTCACGACGTGATGCGCGCTGACGAGCTTCACGCAGAGGAAACAGACGGCCGCCGTGCCGAAATTGATGATGTAGATGAACGCCGCCGGGTGGTTGGAATAATGTTTCAACAGGGCGATGAGCGCGCCGCCGATGGCGGGGCCGGCGACGGAGGAAAGCTGGAACACGCCGCTGTTCCACGTGACGGCGCGCGGGAACAGTTCGCGCGGCACGAGGCTGGTGAGAAACGCCGAGCTGGCGGGCCAAAGAAACGTGCGCGCCGCCGCCGAGGTGAACAGGCACGCATAGATCCAGCCCACATGCGCGTGCTGCCATGAGATGAGCGCGAGGCCAAGGCTTGCGCAGGCGCTGACCAGAAGCGCGGTGAGGATGATGCGCTTGCGGTTGAGGTTGTCGGCAAGGTGCCCGGCCGGCAGGGTGCAGCAGACCATCGCGATCATCTCCGCCAGGCCGACGAGGCCGAGCGCGAGCGCGGAATTGGTCCGTTCGTACAGTTCCCAGCCCACGGCCACGGTGAGCATCTGCGCGCCGATGACCGCGAACAGGCGGCCCGTGAGGTACAACCGGAAATCCCGCAACCGGAAAACAGCATAGTGGTCGGTCGGCAGGGTGTTTTCGTTGTCAGCGTCGCGGCTCATCCGAGTTGGCCGACAAACTACTGGAAATAGTTTTTTTTACAAACTGCGAAACGCTTTTCACCCGGGCAAATCTATGCGAAGATAGAGCCATATGAACACGCCGGATGAGAATTCCCCGCCCCGAAAATACAAATGGCCGTGGTTTTTTTGGGGGGCGGTGGTCTTGTTCATCGCACTGGCGGTCCTGTGGGTGGGGGTGGCGGCGAAGAAAATCGAGAGCCAGCGGGATTTTAGCACGCCGCTGCCGGGCACCGCTCCGTTGCGTTAGAGTCTTTCCAAACCCCGGCGAGAAGGCGGTTTCCATCCGTGCGAAATCATTTTGAACGCAGGCAGGTGTTTTTGAATCAATCCAGAAGGGTCGTTGTGCGGAACGTTTCAATTGTGAAACATTTTTGCGCGGACGACAAATATCATTGACACCGGTGACGCGTGGGAAAACTATTTCGGCAGCGCCGGTAACATTTTTGATGTTTCACAACCGCCAAGCCAAGTTGCAGCCGCATCCGCGGCCGGCCATCCCCTGCACCCTGATTTTACCGTGAAAAACTACATACTCGACACCAACGTACTGCTCCACGATCCCAATTCACTCCTCAATTTCCAGGACAACCACGTGTATGTCCCCATCGAGGTCATCGAGGAGATCGACCGGTTCAAGCGTGAATCCACCGAGCTGGGCCGCAACGCGCGCACCGTGTCGCGGATGCTCGATGGATTCCGCGGCGACGGCAGCCTGAGCGAGGGGGTAAATCTGCCGAACGGCGGCAAGCTGATGATCGGCTTCCTCAAGAACGGCAACGGCGAGACGGTCTTTTCCAACGACTCGGTGGACAACCGCATCCTGGCCTTCGCCTCGAGCATCCAGAAGGCACAGCCAAAAAACGGCGCGATCCTTGTCTCCAAGGACATCAACCTGCGCATCAAGGCTGACGCGCTCGACCTGGCGGCGGAGGATTACGAGACCGACCGGGTGTTCATCACCGATCTTTACACCGGCATGATCGACATGCCCGCCAGCCAGGAAAAGCTGGCGAAGTTCCGCGCCGACGGCGAACTGGAACTGAACGGCGGGAAAAAATATTTCCCGAACGAATACTGCACCCTGATGGACGAGGCGAACCCGAAGAAGGCCGCGTTGACCAAGGTGGACTCCACGGGGACGAAATTGATCCCGATCATGGATTCGCGCGAAAGCATCTGGGGCATCAAACCGCGCAACCGCGAGCAGCACTATGCGTTCGACGCGCTGCTGGACGACCGCATCAAGCTGGTGACGCTCATGGGCAAGGCGGGCACGGGCAAGACGCTGCTCGCGATGGCGGCCGGCCTGAAGCGCACGGTGCTGGACCGGGAATTCCGCCGGCTGGTGGTCGCGCGCCCGACGATCTCGATGGGCAAGGAGCTCGGCTTCCTGCCGGGTTCGCTGGATGAAAAGCTCGCGCCGTGGATGCAGCCCATCCATGACGCGCTGGAGATGTTGAGCGACCTGAACATGGGGCAGGATCATCGCCGCAGCGGCGACCTGATGCGCAGCGGCGCGATCGTGGTCGAGGCCCTGAGCTATATCCGCGGCCGGAGCATCGCGAACCAGTTCATGATCATCGACGAAGCGCAGAACCTGACGCCGCTCGAGGCGAAGACGATCATCACGCGCGTCGGCCACGGGACAAAAATCATTTTCACGGGCGACCCGTACCAGATCGACAACCCGTACGTGGATTCGTCCTCGAACGGATTCAACTACATCATCAGCCGGTTCCGCGACCAACCCATTGCGGCGCACATAGAATTGCAG
>Ga0207694_10003723_pt1 | contig 12079 bp, 4 predicted proteins | sample KBSC34metaG_FD_184353 | JGI IMG/M metagenome (GOLD analysis project Ga0207694, IMG submission 184353) | Corn rhizosphere microbial communities from Kellogg Biological Station, Michigan, USA - KBS C3-4 metaG (SPAdes) (version 2) | ecosystem: Host-associated > Plants > Roots > Rhizosphere > Soil...
CGGGGGGGATGACGACGGCGGCGGCGACCTTGTCGTCGGCGTCGAGGTTGAGGAGCTTGACGCCGGAGGTGGAGCGGCCGGCGGAGCGGATGGTTTTGGTGTCGATGCGGATGATTTTGCCGAACTGGCTGATGAGCATCATCTCGGTGGTGTCGTCGACGAGGTTGATGGCGGCGACCTTGCCGATCTTGGGCGTGGTCTTCATGGAGATGACGCCCTTGCCGCCGCGGGCCTGGAGGCGGTAGGCGTCGACGTCGGTCCGCTTGCCGAAGCCGTTCTCAGAGACGGCGAGGATGAGGCAGGGGGTGAGGCCGAGCTTCTCGTCCAAAGCGGCGAGTTTCGCGGCGGTTTCAGACGAGACCTCGGGCGCGGCGGCGGTGTCGTCTGACTCGGCGAGGGCGAGCGGCTGGGCGGCGGCGGAGTCGGCGGCCTCTTCAATGGCGGACTGGACCTGCTTGGTGAGCCCGGCGGACTTGGCGCGCTCCAGGCGGGCCTTGTTGCGGGCCTCGTTGGAGGGCGTGACGGCGGCGCCGATGACGTAGTCGCCCTTGCGGAGGTTAATGCCGCGGTTGCCGGTGGCGGGGCGGCCCATGGGGCGGAGGTCATCCTCAGAGAAGCGGATGGCCATGCCGTCGTGCGTGGCGAGGAAGATGACCTGGTGGCCGTCGGTGAGGCGGGCGATGACGAGCTCGTCGTCCTTCTCAATATTGATGGCGATGATGCCGCGGGACATGACGTTGGAGAAGTCCTTGAGCGCGGTCTTCTTCACGGTGCCGTTGCGCGTGGCGAAGAGGACGTACTTCGATTCCTCTTCGAGGTCGCGCACGCCGAGGATAGTGACGACCTTTTCGCCGGGCTGGAGGTCGACGAGCGAGGCCATGGCCTTGCCCTTGCCGGTGACGCCGACGTCGGGGATCTCGTAGACCTTGATCCAGTAGACGCGGCCGGTGTTGGTGAAGCAGAGCAGGTATGCGTGCGTGGACTCAATGATGAGCTGCGCGACGAAGTCTTCCTCGCGCGTCTTCATGCCGATGCGCCCGGTGCCGCCGCGGCGCTGCTGGCGGTAGGTGGAGATGGGCGTGCGCTTGAGGTAGCCGGTGTTGGAGACGGTGACGGCGACCTGCTCGTCGGCGATGAGGTCTTCAAGGCCGAGCTCGGCGGTCTCGTCGAGGATTTGCGTGCGGCGGGCGTCGCCGTAGCGGTCGCGGATTTCGGTGAGCTCCTTGATGATGACCTTGCGGAGCTTGGCCTGCGAGGCGAGGATGGATTCGAACTCGGCGATGTTGTCGCGGACCTGGCGGAGTTCGTTGAGGAGCTCGTCGATGGAGAGCTGGGTGAGGCGGTAGAGCTGCAGGTCGAGGATGGCGTCGATCTGGCGGTAGCTGAGGATGAGCGTGGCGTTGCCGGCGGCGTTGAGCGGCAGCAGCGCGGTGTCCATAGAGTACTTGGCGGGGTCGAGCTGGACGCCGGCGAGCTCGGAGCCGCGCAGGGTGATCTTTTTACCGGAGAAGAACTGGAAGAGGTTCTCGCGGGCCTCTGGGCGGGAGGCAGACTGGCGGATGATTTTGATGACCGAGTCGAGATGGTCGAGCGCGATTTGATTGCCGAGCAGGATGTGCTCGCGGTCGCGCGCGCGGCCGAGGAGGAATGCGGTGCGGCGGCGGACGACTTCGACGCGGTGGTCGAGGAAGGCGCGGATGGCCTGGTCCAGCGGGAGTTCTTTGGGCTGGCCGTTGTGCACGGCCAGGAAGATCATGGAGAAGGACTCCTGCATCTGGGTGTGTTTCCAGAGCTGGTTGAGGACGATCTCCTGCTGGGCGCCGCGCTTGAGCTCGATGACGATGCGCATGCCGGAGCGGTCGGACTCGTCGCGGACGTCGGAGATGTCGTCGATGATTTTTTCGTTGACGAGCTCGGCGATGCGCTTGACGAGGTTGGACTTGTTGACCTGGTAGGGAATTTCCGTGGCGATGATGGCCTGACGTCCGCCGGGCAGGGCTTCGACGGCGCACTTGGCGCGCATGAGGAAGCGGCCGCGGCCGGTGGCGTAGGTGTTGCGGATGTTGGATTTGCCGAAGATGAAGCCGCCGGTGGGAAAGTCCGGGCCTTTGACGTGCTCAAGGACTACGTCGAGATCGCTGCGCTTGTCGTCGACATCCTTCTTGGCGGAGTCGCGCTCGATGAGGGCGATGGCCGCGTTGACGACCTCCGTCATGTTGTGCGGCGGGATGTTGGTGGCCATGCCGACGGCGATGCCGGAGCTGCCGTTGACGATAAGGTTGGGGAAGCGTGTGGGCAGTACGGTGGGCTCGACGGTGGACTCGTCGAAGTTGGGCACCATGTCGACGGTGTCCTGGTCGATGTCGGTGAGCATCTCGCCGGCGATGCGCATCAGGCGCGATTCGGTGTAGCGGTAGGCGGCGGGCGGATCGCCGTCGACGGAGCCGAAGTTGCCCTGGCCGTCGACCAGCGGGTAGCGCAAGCTCCAGGGCTGGGCGAGGCGCACGAGTGCGTCATAGACGGCGGAGTCGCCGTGTGGGTGGTACTTCTTCAAGCACTCGCCGACGACGCCGGCGCACTTGGAGTAGCGCTTGTTGTACTGCAGGCCCTCGGAGTCCATGGCGTAGAGGATGCGGCGATGGACTGGCTTCAGGCCGTCGCGGACGTCGGGCAGCGCGCGGCCTATGATGACCGACATGGAGTAGTCGAGGTAGGAGCGGCGCATCTCGTCCTCGATGTTGACGGGGACGAGGAAGGCGGCGCCGGGGCCAAGCACGGTCGACGCGGGCGGGCCGTCAGGAGGCGATCCGGCGGGTGGCGGATCGTTGGAGTTGGCGTCCTGCGGGGAGGGGATATTCGGGTCGTCCGGAAAGAGTTCGTCAGCCATGATCTATAGCTCTATTGTAGGTGTTTTGGCGACGGATTTGGGGCGTGGCGGAGTGCACGAGGATGTGCGAAATCGGGGCGGAAATTCGGCTCTTTAAGGCGGCAAAAAGAATCCCCGGAGAGGATGTCTCCGGGGACCCTGAGGTTGAAGCGGTTAGGTTGTTCTTAGAAGAACAGCTTGGCGGCGAGCTGCACTTGGCGGGGCCCGTACAGCTGGCCGCTGGTGCTATTCTGCGAGCCAAACGTTGCCGAGCTGGACGAAAGTGGCACGATGCAACCGAAAACGCCCGTGGATGACGCCGGGCAGTTCGCAGTGCCAGAGGCGCCCGCACCGATGTAGTTGTAAAGCGAAGTGTTCACGCCCAAGATGTTCTTGTGGTTGGTGATGTTGAATGCCTCAGCCCAGATCTGCAGGCTGACGCTTTCATGAATGGGAAAACTACGGGAGATGCGGGCATCGGTGCCGTGATAGCCCGGACCTTTGAACGCGTTACGCTTGGCCACCTGGTCCGGAACGCGTCCGTTAGTGCCGGAGTTGAAGAGCGAAAGCTCTGCACCCGTAAGGCCGCCGTCGCCCTGGATGGCGGGAGCAGGAGCGTTTGCCATCAGTCCGGTGATGGGAACGCCCGTTGAGGCAGTCAGCGAACCGGAGAGGCTCCAGCCGTCGATCGCATAGCGGGCTATTTTGTTCTCTACCAGGCGGTCAATGGTTGGATTCGCGACGAGAGAACCGACAAACCGGCCCTTCACGTTGAGGTCGGAGAGCGCATACTCGCCACTGCGTCCGGCGTACCTGCCGCGAGCGAATGGATCGATCGGAGTGTCGGTTCCGTTGAAGGTTCCATTCACACCCGATATCTGGCCGCCGTCCATGGCTTTGGCCCAGGTGTAGTTGGCCAGAACCTCGACGCCATGGCTCATCGGCTTGCGCACGCTGAACACCAGCGAATGATAGTTGCTGTTGACGTCAGAGAAGCCCGTCAGCACCGAACCGGTGTTATTGCTCAAGCGTGCAGTGTAGAAGGGCATGTTGATGATGACCGGAGCAGCAGTCGGAGAGGAGTAGAAGTTGTACTGATGGTTGACCGCCGAAGTTGGATCCACATTGGTATCGACGAAGATCGGCAGGCGAAGACCGCGGTTGCCGACATAGGAGACGGTGAAAGTGGTATGCAGCGGGAGTACCTGCTCCACCGCGAGATCCCAGGACATCGACTCCGGGTTGAGGTAGTGCGGATCCAGGCCGCGGGCGCTGATCGTGCCCAAGGCAGCTCCAGGATTGACCGGCGTGATGGGCGCGCCCGTTACCTGGTTTACAGGAGCAGGTCCCGGAGGCGTGAAGTACGGGATGCCGCCCTGCGGTGAGATCGCAGGGTAAGCCCCGGACTGCTGGAAGCACTGGTTCGGCGCACCAGGTACACCAGTGGTAACGCAGCCGCCGGTGCCGTTTGGAATATATGGGCTGTTGGGACTAGTGGTTGCCGACACGTTGAACTGCTGCTGGTAGACGCCATTCTCCCGCCGCTGCGTATAGTACGTCGAGTTGGAGTTAAGACCGTAGAAGATGCCGTACCCGCCGCGGACCACAGTGCCCTCATACGGGTTCCAGGCAAAGCCGACGCGGGGCTGGATCATCTTCTTGTCGATGTTGATGGTTGAGGTGTAGAGCTGCGCGACTGTGGAGGTCGTGTTTGGCTTGTCGGGCTGGGGCACCAATTGCAAGTCATAGCGCGCACCGAGCGAGAGCAGCAGCTTCGGTGTCACCTTCCAGGAATCCTCCAAGAAGAACGCGATATCGGGGTTCCAGAAGTCGTCTGCGCCGACATGGGTAATCGGGTCATTGACCTGCGTGAACGAGTTATAGTGCTTGCCGCCGTTCACCTGGTAAACGTCCTGGATCCAGTTGACGAAGTTGAATTCAACTGTGCCAGTTCCGTAGCTGAAGCTGCCATCACCCTGGAAGAGGTTCTGGATCTGTTCGTGGATCAGGTTCACGTCCGCTCCAGCTTTGAGCGTATGCTTGCCGATCGAGGTCGAGTAGATATCAGTGAACTGCCAGCGATGCTCATCCGGGAATGCGCCGCGTGGCAAAGCCGAGGTCTCGCCGTAGGACGCCAGGCCGGTGATGCTATTGGCAGGGCCACCGGTGTTAGTGGTATCGGTCTCCAGGTCGCGTGCCCACTGGAAGTGGACCACGTTTGCCGAGCGGGCTGTTAGCACAGTCTCCGCATTCACCGTGAGGAAGCGCTCATGGAAGGACGCCGTACCGTTCTGGCTGACGCCGCCGTTGTTGACGGTGGTAGAGGTGTTATAGCCGTTCGGCTGCTTGAAGTTCTCCCAGAGAAATGTGGCGGAGAGATGCGTGTTCGCGTTGAGTTGATAGTCGAGCCGCGGGAAGAAGACGTCCTGCTTCACGTTGCGCGGGTACACTCCGAGCTGCTTGTTCTGCAGGAAAGTGACAGCAGCGCTGCACTGTGCCGACGAGATGCCGGGAATCGTGCTGGGATAGATGTTAGGGGTCGAAAGTGATCCGCGGTTGAGATATCCCGAAGTGCGCTGATCGCATAGTGCCACCAGATCGCCGACATTCTGGACTCTGCCATTAATGGTTCCGTTGTACGTGCTGAGATACGCGATCGGTGTCACCTTGCGGTATCCATCATAGGTGAAATGGAAGAAGAGCTTGTCCTTTTTGATGGGACCGCCGATGGAGACGCCGAACTGGTGCTGCTCCTTCACCGGCTTGGTCTTGGTCTGCCGATCGCCGGCGTTGAAGCCGGGTGTGCGGTAATACTCATACAGGTCGCCATGGAACGCGTTCCCGCCGGACTTGGTGACGGCGTTGATGATGCCGCCAGCCGCCTGGCCGAACTCAGCCGAATAACCTGCGTTCTCTGAAGAGAACTCCTTGATCGAGTCGACTGGATAAACATAGGGAGCGCCGATCGAACGGCCGCGCGCCTCGGAGAAGAAGGCCTGATCGTTATGTGCGCCGTCCACCAGATTCGAGTTGTAAAGGCCGGAGATACCGCGGAAGCTGATCAGGCCAGTGTTGCCATCCGGCGCCACGTTCGGGGTCGCGAGCACGAAGCTGTCAAAGCGACGGTTGCCGATTGGCAGGTTGTTGATCAGGTTTTCGGAGACGACCTGATTTACTGCAACCTTTTCCGTATCCAACAACGGTGGCGCGGTGGTGACTATCACATCGGTCGATACAGTCGCAGTGGGCAGGGAGGCATCCACCGTAACGACCTGTCCGACCTGAACGGTCACATTTTTCTGGTCAAACTTGGCGAAACCCGCGGTTCCACCAATTACGACTTCGTATACGCCTGGCTGAAGGAAATTGGCAACGTAATAGCCGTCATCGTTCGTCGTAAGCGTCCGCGTGGCGCCCGTGGATGTATTCGTGATGAGCACGGTCGTATTGGATACCGCAGCGTCCGACTTGTCGTGGACGGTGCCGGCAATGCTGCCGAGTGCGGCGGTCTGTGCATGCAGCGAGGTAGCCGGGCACAGTGCAAGCGCGATGACTGAAGCGAGGGCGAGAAGCCGGGTGGAAAACTTGGTGAGCGTCATATAGATTGGCAACTCCTTGAAGTCTTGCCGTGCGGTTTGGGTTGGCGCGGAAATTAGCGAACCGTGAAGCCCTCGCCTTGTGCTCGAAGAAAACCGCCTGGGGAGCGATGCACGTAGCGCAGAGATACAGCCAAAACCAGAAATTGTTGAATAGTTCGAGCTTCGAGCATCTGACCCGGGTATGTCAAGAGCAAAAGTGCTGATTGATGAAGGAATTACATCGCTTAACCGCCCGTTTATCGCGCATTCACATTCCCGGGCGACAGCCGTTTCTGAGTTAGAAGGCCGGCGTTTTGACCCATCCATTAAGCTAAGGACAGATGCCTCCTTCTTACCGCAAACATCGCTCCGCTCCGGCAGGTTCGAGCGAGATAGACGTCCCCGCATGGCTGCGCGGGCTGCCGAAGGTCGAACTGCACCTGCACCTCGAGGGCACGATTGAGCCGGAGACGCTGGTCGCGCTCTCGCGCCGGCACGATGCGACACCGCTGGACCTGGAGGCGGCGCGCAGGCTGTACACGTATGAGAACTTCGTTGGCTTTCTGATGGCCTTCAAGGCCGTGACGGAGCGGCTGCAGACGCCTGAGGACTACGAGCTGATCACCTATGACATGGTGCGCTCGCTTGCAGCGCAGGGCGTGGTCCACGCCGAGGTCTATATCTCCTTTGGCATTCTGTATTACTGGCGCAAGGTTGAGGTGGAACCGTATGTCGAGGCCATGGAGCGTGGGCGCATTCGCGGCGAAAAGGATTTCGGCACGACGATTTACTGGATCATCGACGCGGTGCGGAATTTTGGCCCAGAGGAGGCGGCGAAGGTCTTCCGCAAGGCTGCGGAGTTGCGGCCACATGTGCCGTCCATTGTCGGCATCGGGATCGGCGGGGATGAGGCGCGGGGGCCGGCGTCTTTATTCAAGGAACACTATGCGGAGGCGCGTGAGGCAGGGTTGCGGCTGACGGCACATGCCGGCGAGTCCGGCGGAGCGGTGGACGGCCCAGCCAGCATCTGGGGGGCAATCAACATTGGGGCGGAGCGACTGGGGCACTGCCTGGCGGCAGAGCATGATGCGCACCTGATTGAGGTGCTGGCGGAGAAACAGATTCCGCTTGAGCTGAATATCACGTCGAACATTCGCACCGGCTGCTGCCCATCGTTTGCTGACCATCCAGTACGGCGCTACTTCGAGGCAGGGCTGATGGTGACGCTGAACTCTGACGATCCGCCGATGTTTGGCTCCGACCTGCTGGGCGAGTACATTCTGGCGCAACGTGAGTATGGCTTCTCGCTGGACCAGATGCGCGAACTTGCTGCAAATGCAGTGGAGGCCAGCTTTCTGCCGCCGGCACGGAAGATTGCGCTGCTGCAACAGGTGGAGCAGTACTAGTTCTTGCCGATGTTCTTGCGGACGATGGCGCCGAGTACCAGCAGGACTGAGAGAAGGCGCAGTGTGAACAATCCGGCGGTTCCTTCGTTAGGGTGGGACCGGTGGCCACATGCCAGGGGAGAGCTGCGGAGATTCACCATCGGTTCTTTATTCGTGGTGTGGTATTGTCTGGATTCTCAAAGCACAAATTGGTAGCCAACGGAAGCACCACGCAAGGGGACCCAACGATGCCCGAGACCATACAAGCAGCAGCCGCAAACCATGTGCTGACGCTGGAGCAGATTGCCGCGCTGGCGCGCGATGGCAGCCGCCCAGCCGACACACTGATGAATACCGTGGCGCTGATCGCCTCGCGTTTCCGCACGGATGTCTGCTCTGCGTATTTGCTGGAACCGGACCGCTCGAATCTGGTGCTGGCCGCGACGCTTGGGTTGAGTCCGCGCTGCGTAGGCACACTGCGCATGCCGCTGCATGAAGGCCTGGCCGGCCTGGTGGCCGAGCAGGTGTTGCCGGTGGCGGTGGACGACGTGAAGACGCATCCGCGATTCAAGTACTTCAAAGAGGCGGGCGAAGAGGAGTACCACTCATTTCTCGGGGTGCCGGTGATCGACCGCGGCATTCTGCAGGGTGTGCTGATTGTGCAGACGCGCGAGCGCCGCGTCTTTCGAGATGACGAGGTGCGCATGCTGGCAGATGCCGCCGCGCAGGTGGCGCCCATTGTGAGTGAGGCGCGTACGCTGGACCGCTTTATCGGCCCGGCGCAGGAGCGGCTGTGGTCACTGGCGCGCAACCTGTGGTGGAGCTGGGACCCGGAGTGCGTCGCGCTGTTTCGCGATCTTGACCCAGTGCGCTGGCGGCAACTGAACCAGAACCCGATCCTGCTGCTGAGCGAGATTCCGCTGGATGAGTTGGAACGTCGCGCGACCGCGCTGGTGCTGCACAGCCGCATCAACTATTGCTATCGGCGGCAGCGGGAGTATCTGAATGCAGACCGCACATGGGGTGCGGCGCATGCAGGCGTTCTACGGCCAAGGCCGGTTGCATATTTTTCGGCGGAGTTCGGCCTGCATGAGTCACTGCCCATCTACTCCGGCGGCCTCGGCGTGCTGGCGGGCGACCATGTGAAGAGTGCATCCGACCTCGATATTCCGCTGATCGGCGTCGGTCTGTTCTACAGCCACGGCTACTTTCTGCAGCGCCTGAATATGGAGGGCTGGCAGCAGGAGGAGTACATCCGCACGGATGTGAATGCGCTGCCGATGGAGCCTGCGATTGGAGCGAACGGCGAGCCGGTGGTGATTGAGATCCATACACGCGGCAGCGGGAAGACTGGCGGGACGATCAGCGCCAAGGTGTGGCGCGTGTCTGTTGGGCGGGTTGATCTGTTGCTGCTCGACTCGAATGTAGAGGGCAATGCGCCAGAGGATCGTGAGCTGACCTCGCGGCTGTATGGCGGCGATGCGCGTGTGCGCATACGGCAGGAGCTGCTGCTGGGTGTGGGCGGCTTCCGCGCGCTGAAAGCGATGGGCATAACGCCCGGTGTGCTGCACCTGAACGAAGGGCACAGCGGGTTCGCGGTGTTTGAGGCGATCCGTGACCGCATGGAAGAAGAAGGCGTGGATTTTTATGCCGCTGCCAGCCAGATTCCCCGCGAGGTGATCTTCACGACGCATACGCCGGTCCCTGCAGGGCATGACCGCTTTGACGCCGGGCTGATGGAAGAACATCTGGGTCCGCTGCGCGAGCAGCTTGGCATCTCGCACGAAAACCTGATGGGCTTTGGGCGCGTGCATCCGACGGACAACCAGGAGATGTTCTGCATGACGGTGCTGGGCTTGAAGCTCTCGCGCCGGGCGAATGCAGTGTCGTCGCTGCATGGCGAAGTATCGCGCGCTATGTGGTGGGACTTGTATCCCGGGCGTTCGGTCGATGCTGTGCCGATTGGCCACATTACAAATGGCGTGCACGTTGGCTCGTGGCTGGCACCGCAGATGCGCCGTCTTTACGACCAGCACCTGCGGCCGGGTTGGCAATCCAGCGCGCGCTCGCAGACGTGGGATGAGATTGAAGCGGTGGATGATGGCGAACTGTGGGAGACGCACCTTTCGCTCAAGACGCATCTGCTGGACTTCGTCCGGCGCCGTGCGCGGGAACAGGCCGAGCGGCGCGATGAGTCACCGGAGGAGTTGGCGCGCCTGGCAAAGGTGCTCTCACCGGATGCGCTCACTATCGGTTTTGCGCGGCGGTTTGCGACGTATAAACGCGCGAATCTGCTGCTGGCGGATATGGAGCGGCTGGCGGCGATGGTGAACGATCCCAAGCGGCCGGTGCAGTTTCTGTTTGCAGGCAAAGCGCATCCACACGATGAACCAGGGAAGCGCGTGCTGCAGCAGATTGCTGAACGCATGCGCGACTCGGAGTTCGCTGCCAAGTTTGTCTTCATCGAGGACTATGACATCAATGTCGGACGCCATCTGGTGCAGGGTGTCGATGTGTGGCTGAACAATCCGCGTCGTCCGCTGGAGGCATCAGGCACCAGCGGGCAGAAGGTAGTGCTGAACGGCGGGCTGAATCTTTCGGTACTCGACGGCTGGTGGGCCGAGGCTTATGACGGGCTCAACGGCTTTGCTATTGGCAAGGGTCGCACACACTCCGACATGGACGTGCATGATTCACGCGACGGCGAAGATTTGTATCGCGTGCTGCGCGATGAGCTGATTCCTCTGTACTACAACCGAGACAAGGACGGTCTGCCGCGCGGATGGATCAAGCGCATGAAGCGGACGATCCGCACGCTAGGCTTTCGCTTCTCCGCGGGCCGCATGGTGATGGATTACACGCTGAAGTGCTACATTCCGGCGGCTGGTGGCACATCGAGCGAGATTCGGCCGCCGTGCTGAGAAGCATGTGCCTTCTTAGTAGCTACGCGTGTAGATTCCGCTAATGCGGTCGTGCCAGGTGAGCCGCTCTTCATCGAGCAAGGCCCATAGGAAACCGAAGCCGAAAGGCACTGCGGAGAGCAGCAGTGCGGGAAGGCGGCGGCGGACGGCAGTGCGTGTCGGGTTCTCATCCGAGAACGTAGAGAGCGCGACACGTGCGACACGCATTCCCGGCGTAGCGGTTGAACACGTGAAGAACAGCGCCTGGTAGATGGCTGCGAGCAGCATGAAGGCGCATGTAGCGAACGGAAGCGCGGACGAGAGCTGGCCTTGGCCTGCGGCGGCATGGAGTGCGCCTCTGACGGTTACGCCGGAGAGATGCGCTGCGGTGTAAAGGAAGACCAGAGCGAATACGGAAAATGCTGCGCAGATGATGGTGGCGTTAATAGCTGCGGCAGCCGCTCGCCTTGGCAATGAGGCGATGTCCACGAGGGCCCGCGACGCAGCCTGTGGCTGTCCGAGGTCTTCTGACTGAGTTTCAGTTGGTGTTGCATCAGATGGAAGATCTGTGCGAGGCCGCGAGTCAAGGAGAATAGAGCTCCACTGAGCGGTGTGAGCTGCTGCTGCTTCCATGCTGACCTGCGGCGCAACCACAATCTGCTCGGGTTCAACCTCAAAGATGCGCAGCTGGCCAGCGCCCGGGGCATCCACTGCCTCGTCGCGCAGGGGCCCTTCTACCAGACGCGGGCGGGCCTTGCGTGCTGCCACAAGCTGACGGGGAAACTCGATCAGATTGGCGGGTAGCGGTTCGGCAGGACCGCCTGGCTCGTCAAAGACGGGCTCGTGACGGAAGGCGATCTCTTCGTCGAGCAACAGCGCCTCGTCTTCATTCTGTACGCCAGCCGCGAGCTGCGACGCAGTGTGAAGCGAGATGGGAGAGGTAAGAGGTGGAGTAAGGGCAACGCGGGTTGCGCCGCTCTCATCCTGATACAGCCGGATAGTGATTCCATCTGCCAGGGTCTGCGCGAGGTCTGGCGTGCCTGGCAGCGGAGAAGAGGCGACAACTGGCTCGGTTTGCTGCGGCTCAGGCGCATACGAACGGCGCGCAGACCTTTGCCGTGGCTGCGGCGGCTGAAACCCGCGACGCTTTGTGGCGGCCTGTTGCGGAGCGGGATTCGTTTCAGTCTCAAGCTCCTGCCAGAGGAGGGGGGTGGCTGAAGAGGCCTGCTGTGGAGCTTCAAGCGATTGCGGCTCAACATGGAGGCTTTGTTCGCCGGGACCTTCATCTTCATGCGCGATGGCGTCCAGAAGGTTTTGCTGCGCGGCGGCCATGGCCTGGGCATTGGCGAC
>Ga0207694_10003726_pt1 | contig 12074 bp, 11 predicted proteins | sample KBSC34metaG_FD_184353 | JGI IMG/M metagenome (GOLD analysis project Ga0207694, IMG submission 184353) | Corn rhizosphere microbial communities from Kellogg Biological Station, Michigan, USA - KBS C3-4 metaG (SPAdes) (version 2) | ecosystem: Host-associated > Plants > Roots > Rhizosphere > Soil...
GGTGACGGCCAGCGTGATGGCGAATTCCCGGAACAGCCGGCCGACCACGTCGCCCATGAACAGCAGCGGGATCAGCACCGCGATCAGCGACACGGTCAGCGAGATGATGGTGAAGCCGATCTGGCCTGAGCCTTTCAGCGCCGCCTCCAGCGGATCGTCCCCCTCCTCGATGAAGCGGGAGATGTTCTCGATCATCACGATCGCGTCGTCGACGACGAAGCCGGTGGCGATGGTCAGCGCCATCAGCGACAGGTTGTTCAGGCTGAAGCCCAGCAGATACATGATCGCGAAGGTGCCGATCAGGGACACCGGCACCGACAGGCTGGGGATGATCGTGGCGCGGATCGAGCGCAGGAACAGGAAGATCACCAGAACGACCAGCGCCACCGCCAGCACCAGCTCGAACTCGACATCGGCGACCGAGGCGCGGATCGTGTTGGTGCGGTCGGTCAGCACGTCGACCTCGACCCCGGCGGGCAGCGAGGCCTTGATGTCCGGCAACAGGTCCATGATGTCGTCGACCACGCCGATGACATTGGCCCCCGGCTGGCGCTGGACGTTCAGGATCAGTGCGCCGGTGGAGTTCATCCAGGCGCCCAGCTTGGTGTTTTCGGCATCGTCGGCCAGCTCGGCGACGTCGCTGAGGCGTACGGGGCGGCCGCTCTTATAGGCGACGATGATGTTCTTGTACTCGTCGGCGTCGCGCAGCTGGTCGTTGGAATTGATCGTATAGGCGCGGGTCGGCCCGTCGAAACTGCCCTTGGGCGTGTTGACGTTGGCGTTGGCGATGGTGGTGCGCAGATCGTCGATATTGAGGCCGTAGGCCGCCAGGGCCGCCGGATTGGCGCGCACCCGCACGGCGGGGCGCTGGCCGCCGCTGATCGACACGACGCCGACGCCGGGCAGCTGCGAGATCTTCTGGGCAATGCGCGTATCGGCGATGTCCTGCACCTTGGTCAGCGGCATGACCTTCGAGGTGATGCCGAGGGTCAGGACCGGCGCGTCCGCCGGGTTGACCTTGGCATAGATCGGCGGCGCGGGCAGATCGCCAGGCAGCAGGTTGCCGGCGGCATTGATCGCCGCCTGGACCTCCTGCTCGGCGACGTCCAGCGTGATGTCGAGCGTGAATTGCAGGGTGATGACCGAGGCCCCGGCCGAGCTGGTCGAGGACATCTCGTTCAGGCTCGGCATCTGGCCGAACTGGCGCTCCAGCGGCGCGGTGACGGAGGATGTCATCACCTCCGGGCTGGCGCCGGGATAGAAGGTCTGGACCTGAATGGTCGGATAGGCGACCTCGGGCAGGGCCGACAGCGGCAGGAACTGGAATCCCATCAGGCCGGCCAGCACGATCGCGAACATCAGCAAGGTCGTCGCGACCGGCCGCAGGATGAAGATGCGGGAGGGGTTCATTGCGGATCAGCCGCCGTCATTGCTGTGGCTGGCGTCCGCCGGACGAATCCTTATTGCCGCCGTCATTCCCCTTGCCGCCATTCTGGCTGCCCTGTCCGTGGCGGTGGCGTCCGCCTCCCGCCCCATCTTCGCCCTGCGCCGGCGGCTGCGCGCCGGGCAGGATCACCTTCGCGCCCTCGCGCAGCCGGTCGACACCGTCCGTCACCACGGTATCGCCGATATTCAGGCCCGAGGCGATGGCCTGGCGTTCGCCCTGGGCGGCGCCCAGCTTTACCGGGCGCACGGAGACGGTGCTGTCGGGATTGACGATATAGACGAAAGTGCCCGGCGCGCCGCGCTGGATGGCGGATGTCGGCACGACCATCTGGTCGCGCTTGGTATCCACCAGCAGCTGGATGTTCACGAACTGGTTGGGGAACAGGCTTTCGTCGGTGTTGTCGAACTCGGCGCGCAGCTTGAAGGTGCCGGTGGCGGTATCGATCTGATTGTCGATATTGGTCAGCCTGCCGGTCGCCAATTTCGTGGTATTGCTCTTGTCCATCGCTACGGCGTCCAGCGTCTGCCCAGCATGCAGCGGCTTGGTTACCGCCAGCACATTGTCTTCAGGCAGGACGAAGAGAACCGACATCGGCTGAAGCTGCGTCACAACGACGATGCCGTTGGTGTCGCCGGGCGTCACGTAATTGCCCTGGTCGACCTGACGCAGGCCCACCCGCCCGGTGACGGGCGAGACGATATGGCAATAGTCGAGATTGACCTTGGCGCTGTCGACCGCGGCCTTGTCGGTCTCGACCTGGCCCTGAAGCTGCCGGACCAGGGCGAGCTGCGTATCGCGGGTCTGGCTGGCGATCGAATCCTGCTGCACCAGTTTGACATAGCGCTCGGCGTCGAGCTGCGCGTTCTTGAGCTGCGCCTGATCTTTCGCCAGCGTGCCCTGCGCCTGTTCCAAAGCGGCCTGATAGGGGCGGGGATCGACCTGGGCCAGGAAATCGCCCTTCTTCACCATCTGGCCTTCGGTGAAGGCGATCTGCTGAAGCTGGCCGTTGATCTGGGTGCGCACCGTCACGTTCTGCAGCGGCGTCACCGTGCCCAGCGCGTTCAGGATGACCGGAACATCGCCCTTCTCCACTTTCGCGGTGTTGACCGCCATCGGCGCGCCGGCGAAACGGCCGCCCGGCGGCTGGGCGGGGTGGCTGACGGCGCGGTAGATCAGGAACGCGATCAGCAGGACGACGAGGCCGGCCAGCAGGTACCATTTGTTGCGCGCAGCCCACGCGCCGGCCCCATGGCGTCTCTCCGGTCGCAACGCCGGACGGCCCGTGCTCGTGTGTTGCGTGCTCGTCATCCGTGAATACTCGCTGCCATCCGGCGTGATGAATGAAAATTAATACCAGCCGGGCCAGCCGGAAACCATGGGCGGCCCGAAAGCGGCCATCGGCCCTAAAACGTATTCCGCCATTTCTTCCTGCGAATGCGGCGGAACCATGGCAAAAGCTGTTGGCGCGGCGCCCATTCGCGGGCATTGTCCCGGCAACCTGGCGCGGACGCCGTTGTTCCGACGCTCTCGTGAAATTCAAATCTGAGTTGGGGGAAGCTCGTGGGTATTCTGGAAGGCAAGGTCGCCATCGTCACCGGTGGCGGCCAGGGCGTCGGGCAGGGCATCGCCTATGCGCTGGCATCGGAGGGGGCGAAGATCGCGGTCAGCGGCCGCACCCTGTCGAAGGCGGAGGCGACCGCCGAAGAGATCCGCCGCCGCGGCGGCACCGCGCAGGCCTTCCTCTGTGAGGTGACATCGAAAGACGATCTTGAACGCCATGTGAAGGAGGTCGCCGAGACGTTCGGCGGTATCAATATCCTTATCAACAACGCCCAGCTCGTCCCCCTGGGCGCGATCAACGAGGTAACGGACGAGGACTTCATGGACGGGTTCGTCTCCGGCCCGATGGCCTCGTTCCGGCTGATGAAGCTGTGCTACCCGCACCTCAAGGGCGATGGGGTCGTGATCAATCTCGGCACCGGCGCAGCCTACCGCCAGGACAGCGGGCGCTACGGCGCTTACGCGGCGGTGAAGGAGGCGATCCGCGCCTTGTCGCGCGCGGCCGCCTGCGAATGGGGCCAGGACGGCATCCGCATCAACACCATCGTGCCCTTCGCCTCGTCCAAGGGGCTGGAGCAGTGGTTCGCCGAGCGGCCGGAGGAATCGGCCGCGTTCCTTTCCACCGTGCCGATGCGCTACGCCGGCGACTGCGAGAAGGATATCGGCCGCTTTGTCGTCGCCCTGTGCGGCCCGGACTCACGCTACATCACCGGCCAGACCATCGCCCTCGACGGCGGCCAGGCCTATCTCGGTTAAGGAGCAGAAGACCTCATGGAAAAGCTGGTTTACGCCCTGTGGAAGGGGCCTGAGAACTACTCGACCTTCAATCATCGGCTTTTGAACCCGATGCGGCAGAAGCTGGTCTCGATGGGAGTCGAGCGTCTGCAGATCAATGTCGTCGACGACACGGTCTCGCCCGGCGCGGTGCTGCGGCAGGAGAATGTGCGGCCCGGGCCGGCGGCGACCGTCATGTTCTGGGTCAACTCCTCCCATATCCGCAAACCGTTCGAGAAGGTGATGGAGGAAGAAGCGCCGCGCATCGCCGGCTATGCCGTGACCGAGTCCGTCGTGATCCCGATCACCGAGACCCATGCGGACGGGCAGCGCACGCGCGGCTTCTCGCAGATGTCGATGATCCAGCGGCCGCCCCGGGTGACGCCGGAATATTATATGGACACCTGGCTCAACTCCCACACCAAGGTGGGGGTCGAGACCCAGTCCAACTTCTATTATTGCCAGAACATCGTGAACCGGGTGCTGACCGCCGGCGCACCCTTGTTCCAGTCGATCGTCGAGGAATGCTTCCCGCTGGAGGCGATGACCAATCCCCATGCCTTCTACGATGCGAAGAGCAAGGAGGAATTCGACGCGCGGCTGGACACGATGATGACCAGCTGCGGCCGCTTCATCGACATGGACAAGATCGACGTCATCATCACCAGCGAGTTCCGCTTCGGCGGCTGGAGCGACAACAAGGCCCAGCCGATGTATGAATCCGACCGGAAGTTCTGATCGGGGCGTGGGGAGGACGCGATGAATCTGACGAAGGAACAGCTCAGCCGTTTCGAACGCGACGGTTTCCTCGTCCTCCCCAACCTGCTCTCGGCCGACGAGGTCGAACTGCTGCGGGCCGAGCTGGCCCGGGTCGGCCAGGTTCACGATGTCCGCAACATGCGCGAAGGCGACGGCGAGACCCCGCGCATCATCTACGGCCTGCCCGATGTCGGCGGCCCCACCTTCTCCCAGGCCTATTACAACCTCGCCCGCGACCACCGCGTCCTGCAGCCGATCATGGATGTGCTGAAGGAGGAGGTTTCGCTCTTCCACATCAAGTGCAACTTCAAGGAAGCGATCGACGGCGGTTACTGGCAGTGGCACCAGGACTATGCCAACTGGAAGGCCAACGACAACGCGCCCGAGCCCCGGCTGCTGACCGCCATGGTCATGCTCGACCAGGCCAGCGAAATGAGCGGCTGCCTCTATTTCGTCCCCGGCTCCCACACGCGCGGCATCATCGAACCCGACTGGGACGACACCAGCACCTCCTACGCGCTGTGGACCGTCGGCAAGAAGCAGATGATCGCGCTGACCGAGGAATTGGGCGATCCGGTGGCGGTTACCGGCAGCCCCGGCACGGTGGTGCTGTTCCACGCCAACATGGTGCACGGCTCCGGCCATAACATGTCCCCCCGGCACCGGTGGCAGGTCTATCTGGTCTATAACGCGATGACGAATACGCTGGGCCCGGTGCCCAAGCCGCGGCCGGACTACCAGGCGAACCGGAAGGCGGTGGCACTGAAGGTTTCGACGGCGCGGTCGTTGCTGGAGGTTGCGGAGACGGTGTGACGTCGGCCGTTAGCCCGGCTCCCCGCCCCTCCGTACAAACATCTTCCCCATCATCGCCGTCTGCCGATGCCATTGCTTCAGGGGAATCGCCGGGTATCCCCCGACGATCGCCCCGGCTGGAATGTCGTTGATCACCCCGCTGCCCCCCGCCAGCTGCGCCCCGGCGCCGATGACGACGTGGTCGGCGATGCCGCAGGCGCCGCCGACGATGGCGCCGTCCTCTATGATGGCGGAACCGGCAATCCCCACTTGTCCGCAGATGATGCAGTGCCGGCCGACCTGAACGTTGTGGCCGATCTGGACCAGGTTATCGACCACCGATCCGTCGCCGATCCTGGTGTCGCCGAGCGCGCCGCGGTCGATGGTGGAATTGGCGCCGAACTCGACATCGTTGCCCATCACGACGCGGCCCAGCTGCGGCACACGGCGCAGGCCCTTCTTGCCGGGCACGAAGCCGAAGCCCTGGGCGCCGACGATGGCGCCGGAATAGATATGGACCCGGTCGCCGATCAGGCTGTGGCTGATCGTGGTGTTGGGGCCGATGGTGCAATCCGCGCCGATCACCACGGCGGGGCCGATCACCGCATTGGCGCCGATGGTGGTGCGGTCCCCGATCTCCGCGCCCTTGCCGATGCTGGCCGACGCGGCGATCTGGCAGTCCTTGCCGATCTTGTGTGCGCCCAACTGGTCCGGCAGGCCCAGCGCCTCCCCGGTCTTGGGGTAGAAGGTCCAGGCCAGCTCGGCCAGGGCCTGGCGCGGTTCCTTGACCAGGATCATAAACGGGCCGTCTGGCCGCCGATCCAGCACCAGGCCGGGGCGGGTGACGACGACGGCGGCCTTGGTTGTGTTGAAGGCGTCGCGATAGCGCCGGTCGGTGAACAGCGCGATCTCGGTCTCGCGCGCATCGTGCAGCAGCGCGAGGTCGGTGATCCGGAGGTCGCGCGGGGCGCCGGCGTCGAGCTCACCGCCGAGGCGGTCGGCGAGGTCGCCGAGGGTGAAGGGGCCGGCGTTGGCGTGGAAGCGTGGGTCGATCATGGGTAACTCGCCCTACAGAAATCGTCGCCTCCCCCCTTGAGGGGGAGGTCGGACCATAGGTCCGGGAGGGGGGTATCGTAGCCGCATGTCGAATGCTTGGGAGAAGGCGGCAGCAGACCCCCCTCCCGCCAGCGCTTCGCGCTGTCGACCTCCCCCTCAAGGGGGGAGACGAAGATAAGGGCGGCGGAGGCCTGTATCATGCCGCCGTCGTCCGGCGCTTCTCGCCGCGGAAGTCGTGCGAATCCGCGCAGGTCTTCGGGTCCTCGTCCGCCCTGAAGATCAGGCCCTTCTGAATCTTGGTGGTGGTCGTCACCGGCAGCACGTCGCGGAAGACGATCCAGCCGGGGGTCTTGTAATAGGCGAGCTGGCCCTGGCAGTGGGCGAAGATTTCGTCGGCCAGGGTGCGGCTGCGGGCGATGCCCTCCTCCAGCACGACGCAGGCCATCACCTCTTCCTCGCGCAGCTCGTCCTCGATGGGGAGGACGGCGACGGTGTTCACGCTGGGATGGGTGATGATCACCTCCTCGACCTCGGCGGCGGAGATGTTCTCGCCCGAGCGCCGGACGATATTCTTACGCCGGTCGACGAAATAAAGCATGCCGTCGGGTGCCTGGCGGACCATGTCGCCGGTGTGGAACCAGCCGTTGTTCCACACCTCCTCGGTCGCCTTGGGGTCCTTCAGGTAGCCGGAGAAGAAGCCCTTGCGCGGATCGTCGCCGGCGAAGCGGACGACCAGCTGGCCGACATCGCCTTGCGCCACGTCGCGGTCATGGTCGTCGACCAGCCGGGCCTCCAACCCGTTCATCGGGCGGCCGATGGCGCGGGTGGTGGTCTGCCTGGGCTCGACATGGTCGGCCAGGATGCGGCCGGTCTCGGTCATGCCCCACACCTCGACCATCGGGAAGCCGAAGCGAGCTTCGAACGCGTCGTGCAGGGTCGGGTCGACAGATGCGCCCAGGCCGAACTTGACACTGTGCAGCTTCTCTTCCGGCACCGGCGCCTGCTTGAACAGGATCGGCGGGATCACGCCCATATAATGGCAGGCGGTGGCGCGGGTCGCGACCAGGTCCTGCCACCAGCTCTTGGGGTGGAAGCGGTCGGCGGAGATCAGGCAGCCGGCCGACAGGGTCAGCGCCATCAGGCTCAGCACGCCGGAATTCATGTGGAAGACCGGGAACGGGTTGAACAGCCGCTCCTCTCCGAAGGTGAAGCTGAGCCGCCCGCCCCTTGTCAGGTACCAGCTGCCCGAGGTCAGGAAATACTCGTTGGAGATCATGCAGCCCTTGGCCTTGCCGGTGGTGCCGGAGGTGTAGAGCAGCGCGGCCTCGGTGGTGCGGCCGGGGGCGTCGGTGCGGGGTGCGGCGCGGACAGGGTCGAAGCGCTCGGGCAGGGCGTCGGCGTTATAGACCGGCAGGTGAGCCTCGCGCCGGGCGGCGATGGCCTTGAGGTCGTCCAGCCGTGTCGCAGAGGCCAGGGCCAGGTCGGCCTCGGAATGGGTGATGGTGTAGAGCAGCTCGTCGGCCATCGCGTCGGGGTTCAGCGGCACGATGCCGGCGCCCAGCGAGTTCAGTGCGAACAGATGGAAGAAATGCTCCGGCCGGTTGCCCATCAGCAGGGCGACGCGGTGGCCGTGGCCGATGCCTGACTCTGCATAGAGTGCGCGCAGCGGCGCGATCCGCGCCATCGCCTGGGCATAGGTGAACTCCGCCCCGTCCGGCAGATAGTCGCGGCCCGCCTTGGCCGGGATGCAGAGGAAGCTCTTATCCGGCCAGGCGGCCACCGTCGCCGTGAAGGCGTCGAAGGCGGTCAGGAATTTCGAAACGTCGACGTCCACGTCTTCCCCAATTCTCTTTATGCGTAATGACCCTTCATGGTCATCAGCAGGTCGTACTCGATCTGGCTGGTGTTGCGGCCGCAGGCAGCGAAGACGACGCTGCGCCGGCCGCCGAACACATGGCCGTGGGCCTGCATCATGTTGATGACCGCCCAGCGCACCAGCCCGAAAATCTCCCAATAGCGCACTTCGTCCAGATCGACCTTCGGCCCGCCGGCGGCGTGGTACGCCTCGTACAGCGGCGCCCGCTCGCTGAAGCCGCCCACCGGCAGCTTGGAGCCGAACCGCCAGGATAAGGTCGATATCCAGCCGAAATCCTCGATGCCGCTGCCGATATGGCTGCATTCCCAGTCCAGCACCGCGGCCAGCCCGTTCGGCCCGACCATGAAGTTGCCGTTGCGGAAATCGCCATGGATCAGCACGCGTTTCCGCGCCGGCGGGCGGTGGGTCTCGAGCCAGCGCAGGCCGAGCTCGATGCCCGGATGGGGTTCGTCATAGAAGTCGTAGCGGGCGCGCTGGGCCTGGATCGGGTCGGCGCTGTCGCTGATCCGCTCCAGGAAGGCGACCTCCTCCAGCGGGATGGCGTTCAGCCGCGCCTCGAACTCGCCCAGGTCGCGGGCCAGCCTTATGCGGGCCTCGGCCAGGCCGGGGTCGGAGATGATCTTCTTCGGCATCGTCTCGCCGGCGACGAAGCCGGTGACGAAGCCATGGCCCATGCCGTCGGTGTCGTCATATTCGAACACCGGCTCAGGCACTGCCAGGCCGTGGCGGAAGGCGGCGGCCATGATCTTGAACTGGTCGGTGGGGGACAGGAACGGGCTGTCCTCCGCGCTGTAGGTCTCCTGGCGCGACACCAGCCGGCGGGACGCATTGCCCTCGACCAGGTCGAACACCACGGTGCGGTTCGACCCGCCCAGGGTCGGCGAGACGATATTGTCGATGCGGGCGCTCTCGCCGAAGCGGCGGCGGACCGCGCGCCGAATGTCGTCGAATGGGCCGGGGGTTTGGGCGGACTGGGTGTTCATGGCCCGGAACTTATAGCCCACGCGGACAGCCCGGCAAGCGGGCGAAGCTCATGCCTCTCCTTCACGAATCGGGACATTCGGTTCCCTGAAGGACATTCGCGTGAACCCGTGCGCCTAACGGGGTTGCATCGCGTTCCGCCATCTGATGTGTTCCACTCGCCGCCCGGGTTGATTGGGTGGGCGCGGGGGAAACACTTTCAAGGTCTGGACCGACAGTTTCAATGGCTGAAACGATCATCGTCATCGGCGCCGGGCATGGCGCCGCGCAATTGGTGGAATCGCTGCGCAGCGGCGGGTTCGACGGCAACATCATCATGATCGGCGACGAGGCCCACCGGCCCTACGACCGCCCGGCCACCTCGAAGGAACTGCTCTCCGGCGGGATCGAGATGGACCGCGTTTTTCTGAAGCGCGAGCAGTTCTACACCGACAAGAATATCGACATCCGGCTCTCGACCAGCGCCACCGCGATCGATCGTAAGGCCAGGACGGTAACGCTCTCGACCGGCGAGACGCTGTCCTACGACAAGCTCGTCATCGCCACCGGCGCGCGGGCTCGGCGGCTCACCGTGCCGGGCGCGGATCTGGACGGCATCTTCTATCTGCGCAGCCTGGCGGATTCCCAGGCGATCGGCGCGCGGCTAGGGCCTGGGAAGAACCTCGCCATCATCGGCGCCGGCTATGTCGGGCTTGAGGTCGCGGCCAGCGCCACCAAGCTCGGCTGCCGGGTTACGGTGATCGAGGCGCTCGAGCGTCCGCTCGCCCGCGTCGCGGGGGCCGAGATCGCCGACTTCTACACTGCCGCGCATAAAGCACACGGGGTCGATCTCCATTTCGGCGTGGTCGTCGCGGGCTTCGAGGGCGAGGGCTCGATCCGGGCCGTGAAGCTCACCGACGGCAGCGAGATTCCGGCCGACGTCGTGGTGGTGGGCATCGGTGCGGTCCCCAATGCCGAGATCGCCGTCGCTGCCGGATTGGCGGTGGAGAACGGCATCGTCGTCGACGATTGCGGCCGCACCACCGACCCATCGATCTACGCCATCGGCGACGCCACCAACCACCCGAACGACCTGCTGCACAAGCGCCTGCGCCTGGAATCGGTCCCCGCCGCGATGGGCCAGGCCCGCGCCGCAGCCAGCGCAATACTGGGCAATCCCAAGCCGTTCCACGAGCTGCCCTGGTTCTGGTCCGACCAGTACGACATCAAGCTGCAGATCGCCGGCCTGTCGGAGATCGGCGACCGCGTCGTCTTGCGCGGCGACCCTGCGGCCAACCGCTTCGCGGCCTTCTATCTGCGTGAAGGCCGGATCGTCGCGGTGAACTCGGTGAATTCCGCCAAGGACTTCATGGTCGGCAAGAAACTTATCGCCGAAGGCCGCGTGCCGGACGTGGCGAAGCTGTCCGACCCCGATGTGCCGCTGGCGGAGTGCTGAGGTGGTTTTGTAGGTCGGATTAGCGCCGCGTAATCCGACAGCCGGTTTTGCCCTCGCATTGTCGGATTACGCTGCGCTAATCCGACCTACGCGCTACTTGTCGGCATACAGCGCCTCGGCGTCCCGCGCGGTCGCGACGTGGGCGTGCCAGACGATCAGTGAGTTCAGTTTTCCCCCGCTCGTCGTGATGGCGACGATCTCGTCCTGCCCGCGGATGAACAGGAAGAAGCAGGCGGATTTGCCCTTCTGGTCGCATTTCGCCGCCTCGGGATAGGTGCGGCCGACATCCTCGCGGCCGGCGAAGTTCTTCTTGAACAGGGCGCTGTCCGGCGGGATGGGCCGGTACGGGCGGAAGCCGGTCTGGAACATGCGGGCGCGGGCGTCCGGGTATGGCATGGCGAAGCTGATGACCGGCTTCTCGGCGGCCTGGGCCACGGCGGCCAGGGCGAGCAGTACCGGTAGGGTGAACTTCACGACAGCTCTCCGTCGGCGACCACGACGGCGTTGTAGGCCGCTTTCTCTGCCTCGCCCGGCGGTTCCCACAGCGTCTCCACGAAGTCGAACATGTCGCGGGTCACTGCAAATTGCAGCTGATGCGTCTCGCCCTTTTCCGCGTTGCGCGCCTCGACCCGCCGCCAGCGCTCCTCCGCCGGAACGTCGAGAATGTGGAGCTGGACGGAAAAGCCCACGGCATCCGCCAGCTTGGCAAAGCGGTCGCGCTCCTGGAAGCGGCTGAAGCCGAGATCGAGAACACAGGGCGTGCCGCGCGCGGCGACCTGAGCGGCGACGGTCCAGATCTGATCGTTGCAACGGGCGACGCGTTCCATCGACCAGGAGGCCTCGATCGGCTGCGGGCTGTCCATCCAGAACAAGGCGGTCATCCACTGGTCGATCGAGAACTGGACCGCCCGCGTCTCGTCTGAGAGCCGTCTGGCATAGGTGGTCTTGCCCGCGCCGGTCGAGCCGCAGATCAGATGGATCAGATGTCGTGCCATGGCGATAATCTATCCCGCCTTTTCCGCTCTTCGTCTATCGTCTGGCGGCAAGCGCAATGAGGATCGATGGGGAAGCACGTGGACGAACGACGCAGGAAGCTCAAGGAAGAATTCACCGCCGCGCGGGGCTATTGGAGTGCGATCTGGGACGAGGTGCTGGAATCCTCACCGGATTATTTCGAGGCCTACGCCAAATTCTCCTCGGTGCCCTGGAAGACCGGGACGCTGACCCCGAAGGTACGGGAGCTGATCTATATCGCGATCGATGCCTCGACCACGCACATGTATGAGCCGGGGTTGAAGGTCCATATCCGCAATGCGCTGAAATACGGCGCGACAAAGGATGAGATCATGGAGGTGTATCAGCTGACCTCCGTGCTCGGCATCCACACCGTCACG
>Ga0207694_10003732_pt1 | contig 12068 bp, 7 predicted proteins | sample KBSC34metaG_FD_184353 | JGI IMG/M metagenome (GOLD analysis project Ga0207694, IMG submission 184353) | Corn rhizosphere microbial communities from Kellogg Biological Station, Michigan, USA - KBS C3-4 metaG (SPAdes) (version 2) | ecosystem: Host-associated > Plants > Roots > Rhizosphere > Soil...
GAGGGCACATTCGCGCTGTCTGCGTGGCGGGAATGTCTCACCCGCGCCAATGTGCCCTCCGAGCCGCTCTGGGTTTTTGCCGAGAACCTCATCCTTGAGCCCGGCGCCAACCCGGAAAGCTTCCGCGTCGGCTTCCAGACGAAGTTCACGCCGCCGGATGACGACGCCCTGGACATCGCCTACGAAATTTTTTCCGAGACGGACGCGCGCGTCGTCTTCTACCGGCTTGGTACGGCGGGGAAAAAATCCGTCTGCATCCTGCTCTGCGACCCGTGGCTGGACAAACGGGATGCCGCGAACGGCTTCATCCTGCGTGATGACTGGAAGATCTCCTTCCGCCCCGGCACCGCCGGCGACATCGAGGAGATCAGCGACCTCACCCGCTGGGTGCGCCGCATCAAACGCGGACGCGATTTTCAAGATTTCGACTTCGGCATGGCGCTCGCGACCATTGACGAGATCAAGCTGCATGGCCGCCCGCTCATGCCCTACGAACGCATGGCCGACAAAATGATGGGCCGCATGCGCCGCGTCCTGGGCGTGGCCGATTGATCGAGCGCGGAGCATGAGTTGGCCCAGGCTACTTCCCGCAGGGTGATACCCTGCTTCCAGTTCACCGCCCTCCGGTATTGCCCTACAAAAAACCATCCAACGCGTCCCATTTCAGGACAAAACCACTCTTTTACAGGGTGATTTTACGCTGGCACAGGCAGATTCGGGCTTGGCTTGGCTTATGCTAAAAGTCCCGTGTATGTCACACACGAGCCTGTCAGTTCATAAAAAAAGCGGCGTCAGCAACATCGCTTTGTCGCCGTCCGCCCAGCCCAAGGAAAGCCATTTTGGCGTGATTGACGGCGCGCTCGTCCTGGGATTTTTGGGCGCCTTCATCGGTCTCGTTTTCCTGCTCGCTAAATAATCTCATCCATCCAGGCCGCCGCCGCAGACAGGTTCTACTTGGTCTTCGTCGGCGGCTGGTTTGTTGCCTTGGTCTTGAAAGCCGACCGCAACAGCCAGTGACGCTTCAAGCCCTGCACCAAGTCGTCCGTATCCCCCACCGTCTTCGCGATTCCGCCCAGCATGTTTGAGTTGGCCTGCACCTGCGCGTTCAGCCCGCCCGTCAGGTCCGCCAGGTTGAAGAGCAATGCGCCCAGGTTTGTGTCCGTGTTCACCAGCAGGGAATTCAAGTTCGTCAACACGCCCTGGACCTGTCCGTTGCCCTCCGCGCCCAGCGCCCAGATCAACGGGCTGCCCGGCTCGCGCAACTCGGCGCTGATAAACGTAAGGTTCGTCACCAGCGGCTGCGCGTCCGCGAGGGTGGTGTTCAGGTTGGAAGTGGCATTCGCCGCGTTGTCCAGGATGAGGTTCAGCTTGTTCGTCAGCGAAAGGAATCCCGGCAGCGCATTTTGCACCTGCGTGACCATGCCCTGCAACTGGTCACCGATCGGCGCCGTCTCCACCGCGCGCAGCCAGGCGGTGTCATCGCCTCTGTTGAAATTGACGTAACGACGCACCCGGCCGTCCCACGATGCCACGATGCGCTTGTAGCTGGGCGAAGCATTGTCGTAAACAAAAATGGAATTGGTCGGCAGATTCAACCCGGAGATGCGTTCCAGGTTGGATTGGGTGAGCATCGTGTAAGCGCCGAAAAGGAGGTTCGTATTTTCGTCAAACACATCCTGATAAAGCTGCCAGCGGTTGCTTTGCGTGAGGATGATCTGTTCCAGTTCGGGGACCGGCTTCCACACGCCCAACTGCGTCACGCAGATTGCCGGTCCGTTCGTCGCCCGCGTCACTTCCAGCTGGCGCTTGCCGAGAAAATCCGCCGCGTTCACCTTCACATAGGAGCCGCCGGTCCAGAGGTAGCGAAAGTATGTGTCTTTCACTTCAAATTCCACCAGGACATTATGCTTGTCGCCCGGCGGCTGCGCGTGGATGCGCGTGATCTGGCCCACGGGAAAACCCATCATCACCACCGGGTCGCCCACATTCAATCCTTCCGAGCTTTGGACGAAGGTATGGAACGGCGCCTTGATGACAAACCACCCCTTCCGCTCCGCCGTGTGGTAGATGTAGTAACCGAAACCGAACAGCAGCAGCACGGTCGCGAGAAAAACGAACCAGCCGACGGCGCGCTCCATCTTGTTGAGGCGCGTCCTTAGTTGCGGGGTCAGGTCTTGCAGCGGCATAAAGTATCAGATTGTTGTCTCAACGGGTTCGGCCAGCAATTCTTTTACGGCGCTGTGCCGGGCGGCCTCCAGTTCGCTCCACGAGCCGAGCACGGAAAGCACCTGCTCATCCAGCACGGCGAACTTGCGCTTCGGATGCTGCCACGCGCGCAAATCATCCGTCGTCACCACCAGCGTCATCGGGCGGCCGCCAAAAAACTCATGGCCGGCGGCAAGCTGGTCCAGGAATCTCAACAGCCATTGCCGGTGCCGCGCGCCCAGGCCCCCGAGCGGGTTGTCCAGCAGCAGCAGTTCCGGCTTCAGCACCAGCGCCCGCGCCAGCGCCGCGCGCTGCCGCCAGTTCCCCGCGAGGTTCGCCGGCGTGATGCTGGCGAACGGCATGAGTTCGAACAGTTCCAGGATGAGTTCCACCGCCCGCGCCGATTCCTCGGCCGCCAGATTTTTCTGGTAGCGCAGCGGCAACGCCACATTCTCCGCCACTGTGAGCTGGTTGAACAATTTTCCGCCCGCAAAGACAAAACCCACGCGCAACCGGTCGGCGATCTGCGATTCCCCGAAATTCGCCGTCTCGCAGCCGAACACCTGGCAACTCCCCTGCGCCGGCACCATCAAGCCCGCCGCGTGCAGCAGCAGGTCGCTCTTGCCGGAATGTTGCTGGCCCGCCACCACCCAGAATTCCCCCGGCTGCACCGACCAGTTCGCATCCGCCACCACCACGGTTGACGTGTCATGCAGCGACGTGATGTTCACGCCCTTCATCTCGATGACCGCCGGATTGAAAGTCGGTTCGCTCATGTCACCAGGTAAAGCACGATAAATATGGCATCGATCATCACGCAGACCACGACGCCCTGCGTCACCGCGCGCACCGCCACGCGTGAGACATCCTCCAGCCGCAACGGTTGCGCCAGCCCGTGATAACACGTCACGATGGCGATGAAAAATCCGAACGCAACCGTCTTCAACGCCAGCAGCGCGAAGTCCAGCCAGCCCAGCGCCTCGGCGATCTGTTTGTAGTAATCACCCGGCGTCAGCGGCACATCCTGCAAGAATGCGAACAGATAGCCGCTCGCCAGCGCACCGAGGATGAGATAGATCGTCAGCGAAAAAATCCCCAGCGACATCCCGATGACCCGCGGTACGATGAGATAATGCACCGGGTCGATGCCCAGCGCCTCCAGCGCCTCCACCTCGCCCAGCGCCCGCGCCGTGCCGAGTTCGATGACGTTCGCCGTGCCCACGCGCGCCAGCACCAGCATCGCCGTCAGCAGCGGTCCCAGTTCACGCACGATGACGATGACCATCGTCGAACCCAGATAAGCCGTCTGCCCGACGCGCGCCAGCGCGGAAACCGTCTGTCCCACCACCACGAACCCCAGCGCCAGCGCCACAAAGATGAACATCGGCAGCAGCGCCACCCCCGCGCGGGAAATTTCCTGCTTCACCCGCGGCTGGATGACGCTGCGCGCCACGCCAAACTTTTTCAGGACAACCCCCAGCGTGATGAGCGCGAACGCGCCCAGCCCCTGCACCGTGAGCAGCGCGAGGAACAATTTCCGCCCGAGCAGGTCCGTATAGGATTTCGGCATGGCGGCGCGACGAAACACCTGTGTGTTGGTCAGCTCAAACGCCTTTGCCAGATTTCCGCGCATGCCAGCAGCGTAGATTCGCCGGGGCGCGCGGTCAAAAGAGATTTTCCCCAAATAAATTTCAAAGGATTGTTCCTTCCCGGCCGTCCTATCCGGTAAAATAAGGCTGCATGGCCGACTTGGACGAAGAACAAAACTGGGTGTCGCAAAGCCGTAACGGCGACCATGCGGCGTTTGCGGAATTGATCCGCGCGCACCAATCCATGATCCATTCCCTTACATTCCGCATGACCGGCTCGGTGGCGGATTGCAAGGACCTCGCCCAGGAGACGTTCATACGCGCCTATCAGCAGCTGGATTCCTACCATGGTACCGCCAAATTTTCCTCGTGGCTCTATCGCATCGCCGTCAATGCCTGCCTCGACTGGCGCCGCCGCGAACTGCGCCGCGGCCAGATCCATAACAGCTGGAGCGAATCCAACACTGCCGGCGAAACGCCTGCGGATGCAACCCCCGGCCTCGATGATCTGAGCCGGCAGGTCCAGTCCGCCCTCATGAAGCTGCCGGAAAAGCAACGGGCCGCCGTCGTACTGACGGTCTACGGCGGACACAACCATGCGGAGGCGGCGAAAATCCTCGGTTGTTCTGAAACGACCGTTTCCTGGCGCATCTTCACCGCCAAACAGAAGTTAAAAAAATTACTGGGCCCCAAAGGAGGTTCCCTTGAATAATTCCGAACTCGATAAAAAATTGAAGGCCGCGCAGGAACCGGCCCTGGACGCGGATTATCAGGCAGATTTTCCCCGGCTGGTGCTGGCCAATCTCCGTTCGACACCGCGGGAAGAGCGCCCCGTGCCACGCCTTTGGCTGCCCCGTCTGGCCTGGGGACTCGCAACAGCCACCTGCATTGTGCTGGCCTTCGCCATCGGCCACTGGCGCGGTCACGTTGAGACCGCTTCATCCGCCGGAATTTTGGAGAACGCCAAACTGATCCGCGAGACCATGGCCATGTTTCCCAACCAGATCCGCGCCATTGTGCAGGACGAGCACGGCTTGAAGCTGGTGCTGGCCGACCGGGCGGATGTGCCGGACTCGCCCCCGCTCTATGTGGAAATCTGCGACGGCAACCGCTGTTGCTCGGCGGTGACCTTCAGCGGGCAGGAAATCCAGCTCGCCGGGCAAAAAGTGACGGTGCTGGCCGATGCCGGCGGCGGAATCATTTTGGAGGGCGGCCAATTCGCCTGGTCGAGCGCCACGGATGGCAAAAATGTCCACGGCTTGAAGGTCCAGGCGAAGCTGCTTAACACCGTGGCGATGTAAACCCGATGAAACAGATCCTGGCATTTTTATTACTGGCCTCATTGGCATTCAGCCTGCCGGCGGAAACCAATGAAGCCTCCGTAAAGCTGGCCATCATCAGTGAATCGCCGGATGCAACAACGGCGGCGGATGTGCTCACCGCAGAATTCTCCAAAAGCGGCCGCGTACATCTGCTGGAGCGTACGGAGATCGAAAAAATTTACCGCGAACAGGGCTTCTCGGCGGCCAACAAGGACTACTTGAAACTCGGCCAACTGCTCGGTGCCGACGGATTGTTGCTCATGGAAACGGTCAAGGAGGGCACCAACCAGTTTCTCAACACGCGCCTGATCGCGGTGCAACCGGGCGTGGTGCTGGTCGGCGAAAAATTTATCTGGCCGGTCGCAAACCTTGCAGAATGGTCATCCGCTTTTGCCGGCCATCTGAATCCTTTTTTTCCGAAACTTTCGGTCTTGGTCAAAGATGCGATCCCCATTTCGATCGTAAACCTGCGTTCAGCCGTTTCATCCGCCGCTGGCGCGGAGACAGAACGGCATCTGAAGCTGCTGACCATCCAAAGATTGAGCCGTGAACCTCAGTTTTTTGTGTTGGAACGGCAGCGGATGCAGTTGCTTGGTGAGGAAAAGGATTTGAAACTCGACGACTCGCCGTTTTGGAACGGCAGTTACTTGCTCGAAGGCGTGGTGGATCAAAATGGCTTTGCTAAAGACACCATCACCATCAACGCCCGGCTGACTCCGCCCAAAGGCGGCACACCGCTGTTATTGGAGGTCAGCGGCGGCCGGGCAAACCTTGGGGAGGTCGTCAACCGGCTCGCGGCCAAGGTCAATGAAGCGCTCAAGGTCAATTCGCCGGTCAAAGAATGGAATTCCACCGATGAAGCGGTGCAATATTTTGACGAGGCCGGATGGGCGTTGAGATGGGGTGTTTTTCAGGAAGCACAGGCCGCCGCCGATTCCGCCTGGGCCTTGGGCAAATGCGATCAGGACTGCGCGATAATCCGGATACGGGCCTACGCAGGTTCCCTGCACACGATGGAGATCAGCGAGGAAGGGTCCATTGACGCTTCGCTGGTCAACGACACCAGCCTGGCTGATCGGAATCATTTAAGCCGGCTGCTGGGCCAGATTTCCCGGACGCACGCGGCGGTCTTGTTTGAAACAAATCAAATGGGAATTGCCTATCTTTGCTTCAACGAATTGCCCGATCCCAAGATGGTTGACCGCGCAGCTCATGTATTGGCGTTATATCATGATTTCACCCGCACGGCGCCGGGGGGCGCGGTGAAATTATATTCTCGCGGGGCGAACTGGAAAAGCCGCAGCAACACCGATTGGTACCAACTGGGCATCGACTGCCTGGTCGCGGCCTCCAAGGTCCTGCAAGACTTCAACGCTGTCCCGGAATCGCAAAAGCCGGTCGCCGACGAGCTGGCGGAATTGCGCGGCCTGACACGCGAGGTTGCGAAATCAATGGCTGAAACCCCCTCGGAACATGATGGTTATTTTGTCGGCGACCGCTTTGTGACGCATGATGAACTGGCGAACACGATTGAGGAGCGCCCCAACATTTTCAGTTGCAAGCTGACTTGGGGGGCGCTGTGGCAGGAGACACCCGAGGACTGCCTGGCACAGTATCGTGAGCTGATGTCCAGCCCGGTCTTTTGCTATATCCATCAAACCCTCTGGGCTCACCAGGCGCAATTGCCGCAGGCCGTATATGCCTCTGACCATCGTCTGGAACCGGCACGGTTGGTGGCATGGCACGAAGCTGGCCGGCAACGCATCCCGTCTCTGTGGGCCGGTTTTGTCCAGGAGCTGGAAGAATCGACCAACGCTCTTTTGCGGCTGGAGGCGAAAGCCATCCGTTTTGCAGATGCCACGGATAAGAATAAAATGGGTGAAACCTTCACCAACTTTTTTGACACCATGTTTGCGGACCGCGATTTGCTGGTGACAAATCATGTCGAGGTGCTCTATTTGAACTGGGGGGCGGATGGCCTGGTCAATCTGCTGCGGGGGATCGGGCCGGCTTGCGTCGCCACCCCGGACGCGCTGCAACGACAGTTCTATTCCGACTATCGTCCCAGACTGGAAGCGATGGATCGGGAATTCTGGGACAAAACGGTTCCCGCCCGGCAAACGGCGGTCGCATTTGAAAAGCAAAAGCAGTATCTGGCGGAAAACAAATCTTATGACTTCTTTGAGTTTGTGGACACGTTTCGGGAACGAAATTATTCTCAACCACAGGCGCTCGAAATCCGGCCATTGCTTGCTGCTTACAAATCCAATCTGGTCGCCCAATCCCAAAATGCCGCCCCGGCGCAAAAGGGCAAATTGCTGAGTGCAACATTTCAGGTTGGTTTTCTTGAAAACGATGTGAGCCGGATCCTGCACCCGTCACCGCCGCGGACAAATGCGGCAGCCCAAAACCCGCAGCCCCGGCCCGCAACCCCGGCAGTCCACCCCGCCGCCCCAGCCCCGGCCCGCGCCACCAATATTTTGGCGGTTGATAAGTTCCTGCCCATCCCACTTGAAAGCCTGACCGGCGATGGAATTTCTCAGGTCAAAATCACCGCCCATCATTGGTTCAAAAACAGGCTGCTGCTCGACTTTCAATACAACGCTTTTATTTATTCGGTCGATGTGAAAGGCAATTGGAAAGGAACCCGTACCGCGACCCGGCCGGCGATCGCCATCCTTGATCCAGCAACCCGGCATTGGGAAGTCATCAGTTGTCCCGAGCCGGACCTTCTCCTGCAAAGTCATTTTTACCATCGCACCGTCCTTTTGGGTGGCGAAATTTATAACAGCGATGGTGGACAGATCCAAAAGTATGACCTGTCGGGACGCCAGCGCCAGGTTCTGCCGGTTTCCGACGGCGGCAATTACGAGCTCTTTGCCGTCAACGATCGTCTTTATGCCGCGAACAGCAGCCTGATTTTTGAAATCATTGACAGCGGCAAATCAACCCGGATTCTCGCCAGTACGCGCCGGCAACCCCCGGTGTCTGTCCTGGACCGGGAAGATCTGGGAACCCCCGCTTTGTTTGAGGGACCGGGCCACTCGCTCCGGGTCCGCACCAAAAGTAAAATATTCACCTGGACGGGGAACGACTGGCGCGAAGACTCCGCCGCCCTTCCCTCATCATTGCCGCCGGTGATCTCGGGCGAAGGTGTCCTGTTCCGGACGGACGGATTCAACCTGCCCGCCAGCATTTCCAGCCTCGCAGTTGAAACCAATGCGGTGGAATTTTTGGTCGGGTTCACCAAACGTCCAAACAACAATCCCGGCTTTGCTCAGCGAATGGCAAATACGCCTCCGGAACCGAAACCGCTGTGGAAGCTGCCGGCGGAATTGTCGTTAACGGCATTGCCGGCGGCCGGGTACCGGTCAGACTTGTACCTGCTCGAGGATCATTCTGAACTGAAGGAAATCGCGGACAACCAGCATACCGTGGTGAAAGAGCAGGTCATCGCCAAGGATGGATATCATTCCGCGCTGTGGTGCTTTACCCGCAGCCTGCCGTCGCCCCAAAAAATATTGTTGAATTTCATCGGCCTGGAAGGTTGTCCGCCCGTGACCGGAAGCACGTCACCGTCAGCGTCATCGCCCGCCTGGATCAGCTTTAGCAGGGACTTTTTGATCTTTGGGCTGGAAAAACCCAACCTGTTCCTGCCCGGTGTAAACGACCGCGTGGGCATAGGCTATCAGGCTGGCATTTGGCTTTTACCCGTCGCTCAAATTGAAAAACCTCTCTCTGAGCAAAGGCAAAAACTGCAGGAACAGCAAATGGCGTCGATCGCTGCTGCGGAGCAGGCCGCAAAAAATCTGGTGACAAAATACGATTTGAATCACAACGGCGCTGTCGATCAGGAAGAGCGGGAGGCGGCATTGGATGACGCCGCGTTCATCGAATCGGAACTGGACAACATCGACGCCAACAAAAATGGCTGGCTCGATGCGGAAGAACTGGCTTATTTCGATGCCAACACAAACAAAATTTTGGATCCCAAGGAGCAAGCAGGCATTGAAATCACCCAACGATTGCTCGCACAGAGACTCCTGGAAAAATTCGATGCCAATCAGGATGGCAAACTTGATCGCACAGAATTTACCGATCTGTTCCAGACCGACACAACAGCCGCTCCCTGGTTAAAGATGAACAGCACAGCGATGATCGCGAATGGCTTTTATCCGGACGCGAACCACGACCAGACCGTTGACGCCGGGGAATTGGAAACGTACTTAAAACAATATACACGCCGTGGCCTCGGCTCCCGGGCTTTGAGGGGCGCATTCACGCCTCCCCACATACGATTTGACCCTAATCAGCCAACTGACCCGCGACAGGCGTTTAAAATGGCGTTGGAAAACTACTGGCAAAAATCCGCCAGCACCAATGGCTGGCGACCAGTCAATCAGGAGATGCCCGCACATTGATGAAAATCCATCTCGCCATTATTTTCTGGCTGACAGTGGCATGGCACCTGCCAGCCCAGACCAGTCCGACCCCCGTAAAGCTGGCCATCATCTCCGAAGCACCAGATGCTGGCCCCATAGCCGACATCCTCACGGCAGCGTTCTCCAAAAACGAAAAACTTCACCTGCTCGAACGCACAGAGATCGACAAGGTGTACCGCGAACAGGGCTTCTCGGCGGCGAACAAGGACTATCTCAAACTCGGCCAAATGCTCGGTGCCGATGGGTTGTTGCTGACAGAAATTTTAAGGGAAGGCACCAACGAGTTCCTGAATATCCGGCTGGTTGCAGTGAAGCCCGGTGTGGTGCTCGTCACCGATAAATTTCCCTCGCCAGTGGAGCATCTGACGGAGTGGGCGCCGTCCTTTGCCAAACGGCTGGACCCGTTCCTGCCCAAACTGGCCGTGCTGGTCAAGGATGCCATCCCCATCTCGGTCGTGAACCTGCGCTCCGCCATCCAGTCAACCGCCACCCGTGAGATAGAATGGCAGTTGACATTGCTGTCCATCCAGCGCCTGAGCCGGGAACCGCAGTTGTTTGTGTTGGAACGCCGGCAGATGCAGTCGCTCGTGGCCGAGAAGGTATTGAACGGCCTCGACGATTCGGCCTTTTGGAATGGCAGCTACCTGCTCGATGGCACCCTGGACGACCAGGGTTATTCCGACGACACCGTAACTATCAGCGCACGGCTGGTTCCACCGAAAGGCGGCACGCCGGTGCCGATCGAGGTGAGCGGTAGCCGGACAAACATGGGCGAAGTCATCAACCGGCTCGCGGAAAAAATTCTGGCGGCGCTCAAGCCCGGTGCCACCAACGCGGCCTGGAACGCGGCGGACGAGGCGGAACAGTTTTACGCGGAGGCCCAGTGGGCTATGAAATGGGATTTGTATCCGCAGGCGCAGGCGGCGGCGGAATCGGCCTGGGCTTTGGGCAAGCGGACGCCCGAGGCGGCACGGCTGGTGGTCCGCGCTTATGCGGAGACTTTGCCGGACCACGGCATGAACATAGGCGAATTGCCGGTGTATCAGGTTCCGGACCCCGGTGAGTTTGCACCATTGGATCGCGGCCTGGAATTTTTTTTGCAGAACACGGCGGTGTTGTTCGCGGAGACGAATTCCGCCCAGTCGTTCCGGCTCGGCCTGCGATTGCTCCATCCAGCGTTCGGGCTGCTGGAGAGTTATTATTACGCCGCCGAACAACGCGCCGACCACGCGGATGAACTGCAGGCGTTGCGGGAAAAAATCCGCCGGATACTGGCGGTGCTGGATGCGCATCCGCCGGTCATCAACAGCCGGCGGACCAGTTCGTGGGATGATCCGCGCCTGCTCTACCCAAAATTGAAATGGGAGGAAGGCGGCATGATGTTTGAGCGGCCGGAAGAAGCGTTGGGTTTCTACCTGGATTTACTTGGAGCCGGAGCGTTTCACGAAAAACCACCGCGCATCATCGGCTGGAACTGGCCGGACCGGCAGCGCGTTCCGGAGTTGCTCCGCCATTTCATCAACGACGCCTGCGCCAGCACCAATACACTCGTGCATCTCGAAGGACTTTATCATGCCCTGCTGCTGGCGCCGGATGATGAGGCGGGCAGTTTGCGCCGAGCGGAGGAAGAACTGGAATCGGCCATGTGGGACAACCGGGAATTAATTTTTCAAAGCGCCAACAACGCCGCGCTCGTCGAATACACCCGGAATGCGCTCATCAAAAAGCTGGGCGGCGGCAACATCTACCAAGCCTACGATCATGAACCGTTCGCCAGCTTCAAACACCGGCTGCGGAAAGAATTTCTTTTTAGCGCGGTGACGACGAATCTGGACGTGCTGGAGGAACTTTTTCCCAACACGAACGTAAAGATGGAGACGCCGGCGCAGGCGCGCGAATTGGTGCCCTTGATGGAAGCGCTGGCGCAACGCGTGCCCACCAACCGCATCAGCTACAAGCTGGCAGACATGCGGCGCAACGCCGGCAGCGCAGGGCCGACCGTCGCGCCACCGCCAGCGCTGCAAGCGACCGCCGTGCTGGAGGCAAAGTTTGTTCCGTGGCGAGTGGCTCAAGCTGGAATGTTTTCCGACCGCATCCCGCGTTTTTCCGGGATGGTCTGGCGCGCGGACCGGCTGTGGGTGCGTGTGCGTTACGCAGATAAAAACCGCCCGGACTTCGGCGACAATTTCCCCACGGCCTATCTCGCAGTGGATCTGCAGCGCGGCGTAACGCAGGAAATTTCTTTTCCCGACAAACTTGGCCAGCCCGGCGGACTGTTTGAGGTTTCCAGCAATGCGCTCTACGCGGAGGCGGGCGGGCATCTTTTTGCATACGCCTTCCGCGAACAAACGTGGACGGAGATTTCCGCGCCAATGGAAGGCGCATCCAGCATGGTGTGGTTGAACGGCCGCCTGTTCGTTGGGCGCGGTGATGGCTTGCTCGCGGTGGAACCGGAATCGAAAAAGGTCACGCTGCTTGTGAGCGCGCGGCGCACACCGGCGGCGAATGAA
>Ga0207694_10003735_pt1 | contig 12064 bp, 6 predicted proteins | sample KBSC34metaG_FD_184353 | JGI IMG/M metagenome (GOLD analysis project Ga0207694, IMG submission 184353) | Corn rhizosphere microbial communities from Kellogg Biological Station, Michigan, USA - KBS C3-4 metaG (SPAdes) (version 2) | ecosystem: Host-associated > Plants > Roots > Rhizosphere > Soil...
GCAGGCAAGGGCGGCCTGGACGTTGCCGACATCAAAGCGCGTACTGGCCTGGCCCCGGACGAGTTCGTCACCCGTTTTGAAAGCGTGGGCGAAAACTGCGAATTCGGGCTGATGCAGCGCCGCTGCAGCGCCGAGCCGCTGAGCCTTCTGCGCTTCGCCAACACCCTGCTGCCCAGCCTGCTGCGGGGGTTGCAGACCGGATTTGACGACCTGGGTGAACTCGATGACCTCGACTTCCGGCTCGAGGGGAAGACCAAGCCTGAATATATCATCCAGGAGAAAAGCTACGGGTTGGTCTATCATACCTTTCGCTACAAGGGCGAAATCGACGAGGACAAGTTCCTCGCCAGCGAATCCGCGCGCCTCAAATTCCTCGTCCGGAAGTTCATGGAAGACCTCCAGGGCGGCGAGAAGATATTCGTCTGCAAGCGCAACACGCCCCTGCGTGAGGAAGAGATCCTGCCCGTCCTGGCTGCCCTCAATGCCCATGGCCCGAACACGCTGCTCTGGGTGGTGCCCGCCGACAGCAAGCATCCGCCGGGAACAGCCGAACAGGTCATGCCGGGGCTGATCAAAGGCTATATTGATCGTTTCGCCCCCAACGAAAATGCGCACGACCTCTCGCTTGAGGTCTGGCTGGAAATCTGCGCGAACGCCTACGCGCTGACGCAGTCGAAAAACCAGCTTTAAAAGTACCGGCGGCAAGGGTTCCGGGGCGCTGCAACTAGCAGCGGAACGCGGGTTATGGTATTCAGCCCGCCACCCGCCGATCGCGTGGATATGTGTTTGAAGGACATCGTTTTCGCCCTTCGGACGGCCTCGCGCTGCGGAAAAACTCCGGGCACCGGCGAGCAGGACGAATGACTGATTTCTCCGCATACGACGTCATCATCGTGGGCAGCGGCTTCTACGGCGCGACCATCGCCGAACGCTGTGCCGGCAAGCTCGGCCTTAAAGTTTGCGTCATCGAGAACCGGCCCCATATCGGCGGGAATGCCTGGTCGGAAATCGATCCGGATACCGGCATCGAGGTCCACACCTACGGCTCCCACCTGTTCCACACCAACAGCGAGCAGGTGTGGACCTATCTCAATTCCTTCTCCGGCTTCTCCAACTACCGGCATCGCGTGATCTCACGTCACAAGGACCGGTTCTTCACCATGCCGATGAACCTCGGCACGCTGTCAACCTTGTTCGGCCGCTTCCTGACGCCGGACGACGCCAAGGCGTTGGTCGCCGAGGAGGTCAAGGCGGTCGGCATCACCGATCCGAGGAACCTTGAGGAAAAGGCGATCTCGCTGATCGGCCGGTCGATGTACGAGGCCTTCATCAAGGGCTACACCGCCAAGCAATGGCAGACCGACCCGAAGGAGCTGCCGCCCGACATCATCACCCGCCTGCCGGTGCGGTTCACCTTCGACGATTTCTATTTCAATGACCGGTATGAAGGCCTGCCCCTGCTCGGCTATGCCGAAATCTTCCGCCGCATGTTCAAGAACGACAAGATCGACGTGCTGACCGGCACGGACTTCTTCGCCGTCCAGAAAGAGATTCCGGCAGGCAAGACCATCGTCTATACCGGCCCGATCGATCGCTATTTCGATTATGCCGCGGGCATGCTCGGCTGGCGCACCCTGGATTTCGAGCGGGAAGTGGTGCAGACGGGGGATTATCAGGGCGCCAGCGTGGTGAACTATCCCGACCCGGATGTCACCTTCACCCGCATCCACGAATTCCGCCATCTGCATCCCGAGCGGGATTACCAGAAGGACAGCACCGTCATCTTCCGAGAGTTCTCGCGCTTCGCCAACCAGAGCGACGAGCCCTATTACCCGATCAACACGCCCACCGACAAAATGCGCTATGATACCTACCGCACGCGCGCCGACGTGATCCCGAATGTCATCTTCGGCGGCCGCCTGGGCACGTACCGCTATCTGGACATGCACCAGGCGATCGGCGCCGCGCTCAAGGTCTTCGAGTCAGCGATCGAGCCGCACTTCGCCACCGGCCGTGCGCTTAAGGCGGAGAAGATCGAGAGCTGAGGCTAGGCGGCTCAACCCGAGGCCAGGGCTTTCTCCATAGCCGCAATGCGGTGCGGGAACTTGTCTTTGAAGCGCTCCGGCGCAAGCTCGTGGGCTTTTTTTGCTGCGCTCAAGGCCTCCTCCAACCTTTGCGATCTCTCAAGCACAAGGGACAGCACGTCGAGGTAGCCGAACTCCTTTGGATCCGCTGCGACCGCCCTTCGGGCTGCATTTTCGGCGACTTCCAGAGGACCGCCCGTTTTCAGAATGTAGGCCGCCAGCAAGTACCAGGACTTTATCAGGCCTGACCGCTCCGCCATCAATTCGAGCAAAGCATAGTCCGGCTTCTTCTCATCGCTAACTTTTTTCCAGACAATTGCCGCCCCCCGTACCGCCTGAATACGGTCGATCGAACCCTGTAATTCACGGCCGATCCCATCAGCATGGAACGGGTGAATATGCTGATCCATCAGTTGTCGCGCATAGGTAAGCACATAGTCCTGCGCGCCCATTGGAGCCGTACCACGGTTGTGAGCCGCGGTGGGACCCTCGTGCATATACAGGTCCTCGACGATGTAGCAACCGCCGGGCTGGACGTGCCGGAACAGCGTCTCCCACGAGGTAATGATGTGATCCGCTATGTGGGAACCATCATCGATGACAACCAGCGGCGGATACTTATTCGCGATATGCGTTAGAAAATCCGGGTCCGCCTGAGACCCGATCTCGACAGTGATCCGATCTTCCTCATAGATCTTACAGCGATCCTGAATATCCACACCGATAATGTGGGCGTTCGGAAAGTAGGATTTCCACATCTTAAGCGACGCGCCATCGAACACGCCGATCTCGATCATATTGAAGGATCGCTCCCGGAACTGAGAGAGCGCGGCATCGTAGTGCCGAAGATAGTCCAGCCCCATGGAACTTTTATCAGTCCCGTACATGATGCCATAAAGATCGAGAGGCAGGTTTTGCATGAGATTTCACTCGGTAATAAGGCGCGACGCCTAATGGTCAGACTGCTTTATAATAAACCTTAATCATACTGCGATCTAACGTTTAAGCATTCGATAATATCTTCGGGAACTTCAGGCTTCTACAGTAGCTAATTTGTCTAGCCGCTTCTGAGCTTCCTCCCCAACACGCACTCGTGTCGCAGCGGGTATCCGTGAATAGAATTCCGAATCGAGCGATGCTTTGAACCGACCGATTTCATCAGCGGTTTTCAAACTGGCCAGCAGATTGCCTAGATGTTGCTCATCACCGTAAACGGGATGAATCATTCTGACGCGCCCTTCGAAGCCGTCGGCCATACTGATTGGGAGCCCGAACTGGACAGGCAGGATCATTAGATCGTTATCGTATGTCCCGGGCAAGACGACGTTTAGATCGCTACAGGAAAAACCATTATAAATCAGTTCTGTCGGCACGAACGATTCACAGTGCCCGATATCCTCTTCCGGAATATCGCGCGCTCCGTCAAGCAGCCGTTGCCTATACAAGAACGACACGGCCGCCTTGGAAAGAACGATAACCGGGAAAAAGTAAGAATACGCCAGATCGTATTTTCGTCGCATTGCCATGTGGAGACCGATAGGACCATCCTCGACACGGAATCTCGGACCCAATGCAGAAATGGGCTCTTTTCCCTCTCGCTTCCTCAGCGCAATTATCAGGTCCTCAAAAAATTTATTTGGGTTTCCGGTCAGATGAACATCATACTCTACCATCGCATAATATTCGTATTTTGGTTTTTGCTCCAAAGCAAAATAGAATGGAAAATCTCCACACCACCAAAGTAAACGGCTCTTCATCTTCGGCAGCCCCATGGCTGCACATTCCGCTTCACTGTGCCAGACTACATCCACATCTGGCATCTCTTTTGGTTCGCCATGGGTCCGGTCATATACGACCGCCACATCGAACAAGTCAGACTCACGATTTAGGTAGCTCACCATATCGAAGAGCTTGTTGTTGACTAGGTGACTTCGTATCAGAATCAGCATCGGCTTTTGATCCTGCTTCCGAGGCAAGACGTCGAGCAACCTCCCGTGATTGCGCCCACCTGAATGTGCCGTAAGGATATGGCGCGACTCTGGATTTCCCCGGAAAAAGCCGGATAAGATCAAGCCATCCGTCTCGTCGATTTCCGTGAAAGTTGTTGTCACGTCTCCATTACGGTCATGGAAACGCAGTTCCCCGCCTTCGAGAGACCACGCGTATTCGTTGAAATGGTTGATTCCGATGATCTTACCATTTCTAAGCAGATAGACAGTCTGTGCGATAACACTTCCATCGCCACGCTTAAACTGAAACGATTCTTTTAGAATCTTCTGCACCGTCAGCATCAGCTATCAAACCCTCGTATTTTTTAAGCAGTGTTTCATCGGACCTAATTTCTCAACCATTCCCGGCATGCATCGTGACATGGCCGGGAATGGCGATTTCCGTGTTTTCCGGCAGGCGCCATTCCGTTCCGTCCTGGACGAACCCGCAGCTGGAGAACAGTGTCCGGCAGGGGAAGTTCACATCCGTCTCGATCAGGGTGCCCCGGATCGGATCGGACGCGGACGGCGTGAATTGCGCCGCGATGCTGGCCATGACCGCCTGCTCGATCTGGTAGCCCAGTACCCGGCACGACATCACCCATTGGACGATCGCATTGCCCTTCACCAGCACGACGCCGACCAGACCGTAGGCGGTGAAATTGTCCGTCACGTCGAAGGCGACGATGCGGCCGCCCTCATTCAGCAACGCCTGCATCTCCTCCAGTTTCCAGCGCCGGCCGGTGGTGTTGAACTGGTTGGTCTTGTTGGTCAGCTCCAGCACGCGGGCGAACCGCGGATGATCGGTCGAGCCGATCTCCATCAACGTCACCTGCGGGGCCGCGTCGCGCAGGAAATCGTCGCGCGACAACTCCTTGCGCTTGCCCTCGCGTTCGAACTGCCGCTGCATCATCTGCGTGCGCTTGCCCGATTCCGTGGTCACCGAGGCAACCTGGGTTTCCGCCGACCACAGCATGAGGCGACGCAGGTAATAGGGATAACGGCCGATCACCCGCATCGCCGGGAAGGCCGCCTGCATCGCCGCACGCTCGACCGGATTGTCGTCGATGAAGACGACATTGCGCGGCAGCAGGTTCATCGTCTCCAGGATCTGCGCCATGCTTTCGGCCTTGGGCCGCCAATTGACCATGACTGCGGCGAATTCGGAGAGCGGCAGCTTTGCGCCATAGATCTTCGGAAAGATCTCGCGGATGCGCTGCTCTTCGTTCTTGCTGAGAATGGCGAGCAGAATGCCGCGCTTCTTGAGCCAGGTCAGGCTCTCGGCGAAGCCCATCGGCCAGAAGCCGAGCATCTCGCTCGCGTCGAGCTCGGCCATGTCGCCGCTGATCCCCTTCCACATCGTGTCGTCGAGATCGACGACGACCAGCTTCACAGGGTCGATCTGTCGAACCGTGCGGTACATCGCCAGCAGCTCGGCCCAGATGGGCGGCCCCACGGTCTCGAACCAGTCGATCTCATAGTGGCTGCCCAGCCCGGCCATGGGCTCCATGCGGCTATCGTCCGGCCCCGGCATGGGCATGAACGAGCCATGCGAGATGAACTCCACGGCATCATCCTGGACCGTGCGCTTGCCGAGCGAGGTGACGACGCGGTCCAGATCGAAAAGATAGGCGTTCTTATAGGCGCGGACCGACCGTTCGAGATGCTCGTTCAACCGCTCGAAGAAATACTGCGTGTTGCGCAAGTCGTAGCGCGGAAAGAGACGGCCCATGCCGCCATCCTGTGGCACGAGGAACCCGCTGACGAAGGTCAGCAGGCCATGCTCGGCGTTCCACTTCATCCACAGGTCGAGCCGCTGGTCGATGCGATCGCAGCATTTCTCGAACACTGCCTGGAAGCCGTCGATATCGTCATAATCGAGCTGCCACAACGCGCCGTCCCACAGGATCGCGCGGGTCGGAACCTGGACGACCATGAAATCGAGCGCCTGGATGTCCTTCGCCGGCAGGTCGGGCAAGGCCGCCATGTTGTTCACGGTCACGACCTCGAAATGCGACCCCTCCGGTGCGAACCTTTGCAGGCCCCAGCCGTCGAGCTGGCATGAACCGACCAAGGCGATGCGCAGCGGTGCCTGCTCGGTGACCCTTAACGTCGTCGGCGTCAGATAGCCCTTGCCGCTATGCCCGCGCACGATCGCGTCGAACGGACCGGCCTCGCCCACGACCGCATCGTCGGGTGAGCCGGACGCCTGCCGCCGCTTCAAATGCTCCAGATGATGGACAGGCTCCATGTCGCCGGGGAACTGGCGCGTAGCGCCCTCCAGCAGTACACGCCCTTCTTCGAAGCGGCCAAGCTCGATCAGTGCCGTCGCCTGGCCGATATAGCCGGCCATCAATTTCGGGAAGACGGAATGGATCTCATTCCAGCCGGCCAGGGCGGCAGTCCAGTCGCCGCGCCGCTCGGCCTGTCGGGCGATGTCGGACAGGATGCTGAGGTCACCCGGAAGCCGCTCGAGAGCCGCGCGGCGCACTTCGGCCGCGGCGTCCGGACGGTCCAGTTCCTGCAGGGCGCGTGCCAAACCGACATGCGCCCAGCCCAGATGCGGCGCGACGGCGATCAACCGCCGCCAATAATCTTCCGCCGCAGCCCAGTCACGACGGCTATCGGCCGTCTGGGCGAGAGTCGTCAGCGCGCTCGGATGGTCGCCGAACTTGGCTGCTGCCATCTTGAGGGCGGCGTCGGCTTCTACCTGGTGGCCGGTCTCCAGAAGAACCGCGATCAGCCCGCCATACCCGTCCCACACGTCCGGAAACCGGTCGAGCACGGCCTGCCAGCGAACCGCCGCGCCGGTCCAATCCCGGCGGTCCTGCGCGATGCGCGCCAGTTCGACCAACAACGGACGGTCGTCCGAGAAACGATCCTGAACGGCCGCGAGGACGGCATCCGCCGCATCGAACTGCCGCTGGATGCGGAGTGCGCGGGCCAGCGAAACGTAGGGCTGCGGGTTCCGGCTGTCGAACTCCAGGTAACGGCGCCAGCACTGGCCGGCCTTGACCCAGTCGGCCTTCTGCTCGGCGAGCGCGCCCAAGGCCGACCAGATCGCGGCCTCTTTGGGAAAAGCACCCGAAGCGGAGGTGAGCACGGCCTCCGCATCCTCGGTATGGCCCAGCTTGCGCAAGACATTGGCGAGCGACAGCGGATGCTGCGGGTTCGCGGGCTCCCGTTCCAGCGCCCTTCGCCATTGAGCTTCGGCCGTCGGCCAATCGCCCCTGGATTCGGCGACGACGGCCGCATTCACCGCCGACCGCACAAGATCTTCGCTGATAAGCACGTCGCCTCGAGCGTGAGCCTCAGCACGGATTTTATTCACCGAACGCTCCGGGATTTACTACTTGCCAACGATATGACTATCCACGCCCACAACTTGTGCTTGCCCGGTCCTTACTGTGGCCAGCACATCCCATTTCCTACCACGCATGGCCTATCGCCTCAACTTGCCGCATCCGCAAAAAGCAGCAGTGCCAATGCGGGCCGCACGCTCCGTTTGATCGCGGAACTCACAATCGATCCGCGCCGGCGCCCGCGGTTTTCTTGGGCATCGCATGCAATTCACAACTGATGGACGGACTGTCCCGCAACAGTGCTGCAGCGCGGCAAGGCTGGATTTTAGCCCGTCTCTATTATATCTTTTCCGCCGTTCGCAATCGAGGCAAAAATGAAAAAGCTTGTCTTTTTGGGCACCTGCCAAACTCGACGCCTCGAGGTGCTTTATGCTGAGAAATTCTCGCCTGTTACCGGCGATACTACGGAATTTATAGCCAGCTTCGAGCCCGTTACGCCGCGTGTCCGCGAAATCATGGAAGCGGCCGATATAATCCTGGCGCAGGTTGCCGACACCGAGCAGAAGGTGGCGCCACGCATGTTCGATACCAAGGCACGGATCATCGAGTTCCCCTATGTCTCGGGCATGTTCCTGTGGCCCTATTCCGGCCGCGCGCATATCCAGAATACGAAGGTTCTGCCCCGGCTGCCGGACGGGCCCTATGGCGCGCAGCTCGGCAACCCCTGGTTGAACAGCCGTATCAAGGCCGGTGCCAAGCCCGAAGACATCGCCGCCGAATATGAGGCGCTGGATCTGTCCAAAGCGGTCAATCTCGACCGAACGTTCGAGCTTGCGCTGAATGGCGCCCGCAAACGCGACGAGAAGACCGGGTTCGCCATCGCCGATATCATCCAGGCGCAGCTGACCGAGAACCCGCTGTTCATGACTCCGGACAATTTCGAGCTGCCGCTGTTCCGGCCGCTGGCCGTCGGCGTTTATACCCAGCTCGGCATTTCGAAGGCGGCCGTGGAGGCCATGCTGGAGACGCTTTGGCGGTCGCCCTTCCCGATCCTTGATCACCCGATCCATCCCTCGGTCGCCCGGCATTTCGGCCTGAAATATATCGGGCCGGACACACGCTATCGCACCTACAGCGGTGAGAAGCTGACCTTCAGCGAGTGGATCGGGCGATATGTGCGCTATGAGTGGAACGACCAGTTGCACGAGGCCGCGCAGAAGAGCGGCCGTATCCGCCGCTTCGACGCCGAGGCGCAGGAGACGCTCGAGCAGCTCGACGCAAGTCTCGCCGCATGCAACGGCTCGGCTTACGGTGAGGTCGGCCGCAGCCATTTGCTGTATCTGAAGGGAGACCGTACGGGGGCTTTGGCAGCGACGCGACGCGCCTCGGCATTCGAGCCGACCAACCCGCAAATCCGCGGCACGCTGGCGATCTATCTGGCCGAGCTCGGCCAATTGGATGAAGCGATCCAGGTGGCGACGGACCTGACCGATCGGTGGCCTCACTATGCCGATGGGTGGAACCGCCTGGCCAATGTTCTCTCGCGTCAGGGACGGCTGCCAGACGCAATTGCAACGGTGCAGCGCGCCATTGCGCTGGAACCGCGCAGCGTCGAGCTCACGAAGCACCTCGTCTCGCTGCTCGTCCGCTCCGGGCAGGCTGAAGAGGCCCGCCGCGCGCTGACGAATCTGATCGCAATGATTCCGGAAAACGGCGATCTCTATGCGGAACTGTCGCGCATTCTAGACCAGTTGGGCGACAGCGACGGTGCGATGATCGCAGCCAGGCGGGCGGTAGCCGCTGACCCCGGCAACATCAGCTATCGCGGACGCCTGGCAGATCTGCTGGTCGACCGGGGCGATCTGGTTGGCGCTGCCATCACGCTGCGGGAGGCTATGGCGTTCGGCGCTGACCAGTCCAGCCTGTGCATGGCGCTGGGCGGGTTGATGGTTCGGCTTGGACGAAGCGATGACGCCATCGCTCAGTTCCGTCAGGCGATCGCACTGGACCCGCGGAATGTCCACCTCCATCAACGGCTGGCAGACACGCTGTACAATTCGGGGAACTTGGAAGGCGCCGAGGAATCTTACCGTGCGGTGCTCTCGCTCGATCCTGCTCAAACCGCCGTTCGCGGTACGCTGGCGGTGGTGATCGGACGCCGGGGGCGGCACGACGAGGCGCTGGATATGATCGCGGAGGCGATGGCAATCACGCCGGACGATCCTCACATGATGTCGAAGCAAGCCTATCTGCTGACCGAGAAGGGCGCTTTAGCCGATGCCCGCGCGATATTGGAGCGCGCAATCGCGATCGCGCCCCAGCTTGCCGGCCTGCAGGGGGGGCTCGCGGACTTGCTTGAGCGCGAGGGGGACAGGACCGGCGCGCTTGGCGCGTATCAGAAGGCGATGCAGCTGGAAGGAAGCAACGTTCACTTCCGCCGCCAGGCGGAACGCCTGTCCAGCCTGCTGCACCCTCAGCATGAGGCAGACGCCGCTGAGTGACCGGGCCGGAGACGGCCATAGCGATATATCGGACTGCAGCCATGGACATTCGTGCGATTCATGCTGTGACGAGATTTGGACTGGGCCAGCGGGGCGCCGAAGCGCCGCCTGCCGATCCCGAAGCTTGGCTCACTTCACAGCTCGAAGCCCCGGATGCGGTGCTGGCGGGGCATCTGCCGGACAGCAGAAGCGCGCTCGAAGCGATCCATCTGGTGGATGTCGGCGACGCCCAGTTTCGCAAAGGCATGATCCCGCAGGCGCCCCCTTATATCGGTGACCGCTATCAGGCCGACCGCAAATGGGCGATCGGCACCCTGATCGGCAGCGGCCAGCCCTTCCGCGAGCGGCTAGTGATGTTCTGGGCCAACCATTTCACCGTCAGCGCCCGCGCCGGCGGTGCCGTGCTCGCGCTCGTCGAAGCCTATGTCGCCGAAGCGATCCGGCCCCATGTCACAGGCCGGTTCGAGGATATGCTGAGCGCCGTCATGCACCACCCGGGCATGCTGTATTATCTCGACAACGCGACCTCCGTCGGGCCGAACAGCACAATGGGACGCGCCAGGGGCGGCGGGCTGAATGAGAATCTCGCCCGCGAATGCCTGGAGCTGCACACGATGGGCGCCAAATCCGGCTACACCCAGCAGGACGTCACGAGTTTTGCCCGCATCCTGACCGGCTGGAGCGTCGACCGGAATAACGAGCCGCGCGGCTTTGTCTTCCGGCCGGAAACTCATGAGCCGGGTCCCAAGGTCCTGCTCGGACAGACCTACCCCGAAGGCCATGAGGGCGGCGTCGCGGCGCTGCGCTGGCTGGCCCATCATCCCGCGACCTATCGGCGCCTGTCCGAGCAGCTCGTCCGCCATTTCGTCGCCGACGCGCCCGATCCGCAGGACGTGGCGCACATCGCCGGCGTCCTCACCGCCACTGGCGGCGACCTGAAAGCGGCGACCCTGGCGCTGATCAAGTTGCCCAATGCCTGGATGCCCCTCACCAAATTCCGCACGCCGGTCGAATATATCGTCGCTGTCTACCGCGCGCTGGATTTCATCCCCGCGACGGTCGAGGACCGGGCCAAAGCCTACGCAACCACCGAATTCCTCGGACAGGCTTTCCATGCCGCGTCGCTGCCCAACGGCTGGTCCGACGTCGGCGCGGACTGGGTCGGCGGCGAAGACCTCGTTCGCCGCGCGGACTGGGCCTATACGATGGCCGGACGCACCGATGCGCCCGACCCGGCGGCCGCGGCGGCCGCATGCGGCCCGCTCCTGTCGGCCGAGACCGCACAGCAGGTCCGCCGCGCCGGATCGCGGCAGGAGGCGCTGGCCCTGCTCCTCGCCTCACCGGAATTCATGCGGAGATGATGCCATGATGCTGCGGCGACGTACTGCGCTGTTGGGGCTTGCCGCCGCCGTCACCTTCGGCGGCGCTTCGCTGGCGATGGCGGATGCGGACACGCGCAAACGCTTCGTGGTCGTGATCCTGCGCGGCGCGCTGGACGGCTTATCGGTCGTCGTGCCGTACGGCGATGCGAATCTGCGGAACTGGCGCGGATCGCTCGTTCTGCCCGAACCCGGCCGCGACGGCGGATTGCTCGCTCTCGGCGGCTTCTGGGGCCTGCACCCCGGCCTTCCCCAAATCCATGCCCTGTATCGTGCCGGCCAGGCGCTACCGATCCACGCCGTCGCCGGCCCAAACCGGAGCCGCAGCCATTTCGAGGCGCAGGATATCCTGGAATGCGGCGCGGACCGGCGGATGGAGAGCGGCTGGATGAACCGGCTGGCCGGTGTATTGCCCGCCAGCGGCGACGGCGACAATGCCTTGGCGCTGGGCCAGACGGTGCCGTTGATCCTGCGCGGCCCTACCCCCATCGATGCCTGGGGACGGGGCAACGTGCCCGCCGCGACAGCCGATTTTTATACGCAGCTGCTGGCGATCCACGACCGCGATCCGCTAACGAAAGCGGCGCTCACCGACGGCCTGCGCGATCGCAATTTCAACACCCATGCGCTGGACGGAATGCCCGGAACGGGCGGCGATGCGCCTTTCATCGCGCTGGCGCGGACGGGCGGTCGCCTCCTGGCCAAGCCCAACGGTCCGCGGCTGGCGGTGCTCGATGCCGACGGGTGGGATACGCATTCCAGCCAGAATCCCCGCCTTTCCTATGCCCTCCCAGTGCTCGACAACGGAAT
>Ga0207694_10003738_pt1 | contig 12061 bp, 10 predicted proteins | sample KBSC34metaG_FD_184353 | JGI IMG/M metagenome (GOLD analysis project Ga0207694, IMG submission 184353) | Corn rhizosphere microbial communities from Kellogg Biological Station, Michigan, USA - KBS C3-4 metaG (SPAdes) (version 2) | ecosystem: Host-associated > Plants > Roots > Rhizosphere > Soil...
CGCACTCCACTACGTCGCGCTCACCGGCAAGCAACGCTATGAGTTTCGCGAAGCCTGGTATCTCGATTCGAAGATATTGATCCACGTGCGCTGTGCGCGGGCGCTGTTTCCCGCGACGACGGCGGATTGGGCGATGAGCTACGAAGCCGGATGCGCGCAGCTCATGCGCACGGCCAAGCCCCACTGATTCCACATGCGGCCATTGCTACAAATGACAATCCTTTGGGGCGGGCCCAACACGCTGCAGGGAAATGGTTTTGTCCGCGATTCCCTGATTTTCGCCCGCCGTAAAATGGTAGGTCAGAGTCATCGCACTGCAACTCCGGAACGTGATTTTCGCTGTACCGACTTGCACTCCTATACTGGTCGGAGTCGGACTGTCGAATGCTCCGCCGGTGGAGGTCAGAATCGGTACGCTGTCCGCGGACGTCGCTCCAGCCGGAAACGTCCCCTGCAGGGTGTACCAACGCTGACAGTCTTGCGGAGCACACACTCCGTATCCTCCATTGAGCTCATAGGTGTACCAACCGGCAAATAGATTGCCTCCGTTCGAAACCGGGTTGACGCTGAACACAAGACCCTGACCACTCGTGTCGGGATCGTACCAGGCACCGGAAAGCAGATAGTTCGACGCGGCAGCTCCGTTGTCGCCGCCCGGCGCGCAGGCAATATTTGCGTCAAGCCGTGTGAGCGGAATATTTCCGACCGGGCCGTTTCCGGAATCGTAAAACGCATAGCTCAGCATGCCGTGCGCGCAGTCGGCGAACGAAAGAGTCGCGGTACCGACTGAGGACGCGCCTATCTTGGGCGGCGAATTGAAGCTACCGGCATCTGCGCTCGAGAGTATCGAGAAACTGGCAGAAGGATTGGTACTGCTCACGCCGCTTTGAAAAGTATACCAACGCTGTCCGGGAGGATAACCGGATGAATCCGGCACACCGAAAGTAAACCAGCTGCCGAACAGAAGCCCCGCCCCGGAACCCAGCAAATCCGGATAGACTGTCAGCACCATGCCTTGGCCGCCGGTAGCGGGGTTGTACCAAGTGCCAGTCCAGCCGAACTGGTTGAGATTGCCCGGACCCGTCGCGCTAGAGAGCATCGCATTGAATGTCGTGGCATTGGGCGCGAAAATACCATCGGCGCTGCCGCCGTAGCCCAGACTGAAAGCATATGATCCGCCGGTCAACACCAGCGAGCATTCTCCTTTGCCATTCGCAACAACGATATGGCAGGTCTCATTGCCACTCGCATCGAATACCGTTGCCAATCCACTTGCACTCGATGCGACACCCGGGGCGAGTACATCCAACACCATGGTCAGCTTCACCCCCATATCCACCTGCTCGCTGTGCGTGGAAACATTCAGCTGACTCGACGTGCTGGCGCAACCGTTGTACCAAGGGCTACCCAGAATGCTGTCCCATCCTGGATTGGGCGTACGGTTCAGCGGGTTGTTGCATAAATGAATGAACTTCTTATAGAAACTATCGACATTGGGCAGGGCGGGAGGATCGCCGGTGAGCCCATTGTTGCTTACATCGAAAGCAGCCAAGTTTAGGCCCGCAAGCGTGGGAATCGAACCTGTCAGTTCATTATTTTGAACATAAAATTCGGTCAGCTTGGGCGATCCTGCCAAAGAGGGGATGGCACCGATCAAATGGTTGTCGCTTGCATTGAAGGTATCCAGAACTGGCAGTCCATTCAAATCGGGGATCGCGCCGGTCAATCGATTGTGGTTGACGTAAAATTGGGAGAGATTGGCTAGGCCATTCAGCGCCGGAATATTTCCCGACAGATGATTGGCCGAGACAAGAAATTCGCTCAGATGCGCCAGGCCGGATAAGGGCGGAATCGGCCCGCTCAGCTGATTGCCGTTCGCGTCGAAATATCGAAGATCAGCCAGGCCATTCAAGGCCGGAATCGACCCTGAGAGATCGTTTCTCGCGACACTGAAGCTGGTCAAGCCCGCGAGCCCCGACAACGCGGGAATTGAGCCGGTCAGTCCATTTTCGGAAAGCGCAATTCCGACGACATGGGTACCCGTTGAATCGCACGTAATGCCCTGCCAAAGGCATTCCGTTCCTACAGCGCCCTCCCATCCGCTGTTGCTGCGCCATTGGGCTCCGTGGGCCTGCTGATAGATTGCATCGAGTACCGCACGCTCGCTCGCAGGTATCGCCGCCTGAGCCGGTGCGACGGTGCATAGCGCCGCTGCAACAATCAATGCACGCAACCCCGTATATGAGTGCCGACGAAAATCCATTCCTTCCCCCAAAAGACTTCAACAAAAAACGAATGAATTGTATCCGTGAATCCCCGTCGGGCACGCAATTGCATGCAGTGGCTTTTCGGGCTCGGCAAAACACCGAATAATTCGAAGATCAGCTCCGCCTCAAGAGCAGGCCGGCGGCAACAAGCTCGCGACGCAGGCCAAAAGCACCGCAAAAATGGATGGCATGCAGTCCGACCTTTTTTGCGCCGATGACGTTGGCCTCGCTATCATCTATAAAAATGGCGCGTTCCGGCACAACGTCGTAGCGCTGCAGGAGCAGTTCGTAGATCGCGCGATCGGGTTTGATCAGCTTCTCTTCACCTGAGACCACGATAGCCTCGAACCAGTCGAGGAACGGGAAGCGCCGGCGGCCGATCGGAAATGTCTCGGCCGACCAGTTCGTCAGCGCGAGCAGCCGCACCGGTTCGCTGCGTAGCTCGTCGAGTAGCGCCACGGTGTCGTCGATCGCGCCGCCCATGGTCTCTTCCCAGCGCTCCCAATAGGCACGGATATGCACCGCATGTTCGGGATGACGCGCTTCTGCCTCCGCTATCGCCTCGCTCCAAGGACGGCCGGCATCCTGACGCAGATTCCATTGCGGCGAACACACGTGTGCGAGAAACCACTCCATCGCCGCGTGGTCGTCGCCGAAAATCGTGCGGTAGAGATAACGCGGATTCCAATCGATCAGAACGCCGCCGAGATCGAAGATGATCGTGTTAATGCCGGCATCGCGTTGCCGGTCCTTTTGCGAATCAGTCATCGTCGCCGAAGCGTTGTGAACCAAATGGCTTCTGCGGTTTCGCCGCGGGCTTCATCCCGCTGGCAACGGCCTGCCATACGGCAAGCGCATCGCGCGTCGCGGCGACGTCGTGCACGCGCACGATCATCGCGCCTTTCTGCACGGCGATCAGCGCCGCCGCCGCCGAACCGGCCGCACGATGTTCGACGTCGCGACCGGTCAACGCACCAATCATCCCCTTGCGCGACAAACCGGCGAGCAGCGGCACGCCGAGCGCGGCGAGTTGATCGAGCCCGCGCAGCAGGGCGAGATTGTGTTCGAGCGTCTTGCCGAAACCAAAGCCCGGATCGACGACGATGCGTTTTTTCTCGATGCCCGCAAGCTCGCAGGCGAAGATGCGATCGGCAAGAAAACGCTTCACTTCGCCGACAACGTCGTCGTAGTGCGGCGCCTCCTGCATCGTGCGCGGTTCGCCCTGCATGTGCATCAGGCAGACAGGCAGCTTCAGCTCGGCGGCGGCATCGAGCGCGCCGTCGCGGCGCAGCGCATAGACATCGTTGATGATCCCCGCCCCGGCCGCGGCGGCGGCACGCATCACTTCGGGCTTGCTCGTGTCGACCGCGATCGGCACGGATGTTTGCTTGGCGAGCGCTTCGATCACCGGCACGACGCGCGCGATCTCTTCGTCCGCGGAGATTTCCAACGCACCGGGCCGCGTCGACTCGCCGCCGATATCGAGCAGGTCGGCGCCTTCTTCGACGAGCATTAAGCCATGCGCGATCGCGCGTTGCGGATCAAGGAACTGGCCGCCGTCGGAGAACGAATCGGAGGTGACGTTGACGATGCCGGCGATACGCGGCCGGTCGAGAGCCAGCGCGCGGCCTGCGCAATCCAGAGTGGGAGTCAGATCGAACATCTGCGGAAAATGAATGCCGAGAAGAGCGCCCGATCTTACAAAAAAGGGCGCGAAGATTCGCGCCCTTTTCGGTCAGTGTTGCGTTGCCGTGCCGCCGATCGGCGGGGCCGGCTTGCTGCCGGCGCTCGAGGTGGGACCCGCGCCGCCCTCGTTCGACTTCTGCCAATCCTTCGGCGGACCGGGCTCGCGGCCTTCCATGATCGCACCGATCTGCTCGCTGTCGATGGTCTCGTACAGCAGCAGGGCCTTGGCCATCGCGTGCAGCTTGTCGCTGTTCGTCGTCAAAAGATCGTGCGCACGGTGGTAGGCGGTGTCGATGATGCTGCGCACGACCTCGTCGATCTTGCGCGCCGTCTCTTCCGAGACATGCTTGTGCTGAGTTACCGAGCGGCCGAGGAAAACCTCGTCGTCTTCCTCCGCGTAGGTCATCGGTCCCAGTTCCGGCGAGAGACCGTACTTGGTCGCCATGTCGCGGGCGAGGCCGGTCGCGCGCTGGATGTCGTTCGACGCGCCCGTAGTCACCTTGTCCGCGCCGAAGATGATTTCCTCGGCGACGCGGCCACCGTAAAGGCTGGCGAGGCGGCTTTCGAGATAGGTCTTGCTGTTGCTGTAGCGGTCGGCCTCCGGCAGGAACAATGTCACGCCGAGTGCGCGTCCGCGCGGGATGATCGTGACCTTGTGCACTGGATCGTGCTCGGGCACGAGGCGGCCGACGATCGCGTGACCCGCTTCGTGATACGCGGTCAACTTCTTCTCTTCTTCGCTCATGAGCATCGAGCGGCGCTCACTGCCCATCATGATCTTGTCTTTGGCGCGTTCGAAGTGATCCATCGACACCTCGCGCGAATTACCACGCGCGGCGAACAGCGCCGCCTCGTTGACGAGGTTAGCGAGATCGGCGCCCGAGAACCCGGGGCAACCGCGCGCGATAATGGTCGGATCGACATCGGCCGCGAGCGGCACCTTGCGCATGTGGACCTTGAGGATTTGTTCACGGCCACGCAAATCCGGCAGCGGCACGACGACCTGGCGGTCGAAGCGGCCCGGGCGCAGCAGCGCCGGATCGAGCACGTCGGGGCGGTTGGTCGCAGCGATGACGATGATGCCTTCGTTGCCCTCGAAGCCGTCCATCTCGACGAGCAGCTGGTTGAGCGTCTGCTCGCGCTCGTCGTGGCCGCCGCCGAGGCCGGCACCACGATGGCGGCCGACCGCGTCGATTTCGTCGATGAAGATGATGCACGGTGCGTGCTTCTTCGCCTGCTCGAACATGTCGCGCACGCGCGAGGCACCGACGCCGACGAACATTTCGACGAAGTCGGAACCGGAAATTGTAAAGAACGGCACCTTGGCCTCGCCGGCGATCGCCTTGGCGAGCAACGTCTTACCGGTACCGGGCGAGCCGACCATCAGCACGCCGCGCGGAATGCGGCCGCCGAGCTTCTGGAACTTCGACGGATCGCGCAGGAATTCGACGAGCTCCTGCACTTCGTCCTTCGCCTCGTCCACACCCGCGACATCGGCGAACGTGACCTTGACCTGATCCTCGCCCTGCAGACGCGCACGCGAACGACCGAAGCTCATCGCTCCGCGTCCGCCCGCGCCGGCCTGCATCTGGCGCATGAAGTAGACGATCACCGCAAAGAACAGCAGGATCGGCACCCAGTCGACGAGCAGACGCAGGAACAGGCCGCTGTTGTCCTTCGCCTCGACGGTGAACTTCACGCTCTGCTTGTCGAGGATCTTGTCGAGCGAACCGTCGGTCGGCACGATCGTCGTGTTGAGCTTCTGCCCGTCCTTCAATTTGGCATTGACGGTCTGCAGGTCGTTGCGTAGCACGACCTCGCTGACGTTGCCATTGTTGACCTGGGCCATGAAGTCCGAATACGGCACCGTGTTGGTTTCGGCGCTGCCGAACTTGAAGCTCTGCACGACGGTGATCAACACCACCGCGATCACTACCCAGAGCAAAAGATTCTTGACCATTTCGTTCATTAGCCTTGACTCATCGTGCGGCCGATTGCCGCCTCGTAACACCTAAATTGCACCACGCCATCTCATCGGATGCTCAACCGCGCTTACCAGTTGCCAGCGCAACGATCTCCATTATCCGCGCTTGCCGCTGGCAAGCGCGTAAACCTCGGGACTGCGTGCACGCGAGGCCTTTGGTTTCCGAATGCTGACGCGCTCATAACCCTGACGCAAGCTTTTCAGGTACGCATCATAATCGCGCCCCTGGAAAAGTTTTATCAAAAACGCACCACCGGGCTTCAGGTGGACGCCGGCAAAATCCCTAGCCAATTCAGCCAGATACATTGCCCGCGCCTGATCCGCCACGGTCACACCGCTGATATTGGGCGCCATATCGCTCAAGACAAGGTCTGCGGGCGCCCCGTCGAGCAGCGTCTCAAGCTGTTTGAGTACCGATTCTTCACGAAAATCGCCCTCGATGAAGTCGACGCCGGCGATGCCCTGCATCGGCAGGATGTCGAGCGCGACCACGCGGCCTTTGTCGCCGAGCTTCTCGCGCACCATCTGCGACCAGCCGCCCGGAGCGGCGCCGAGGTCGACCACGACCATGCCGGGCTTGAGGATCGCATCGCGCTGCAGGAGTTCTTCCAGCTTGAACACGGCACGCGAGCGCCAGCCTTCGGCTTGCGCGCGTTTGACGTAGGGATCGCTGAAGTGCTCCTTCAACCAGCGTGCGCTGGATTTGCTGCGGGAGGCCATGGTGATGGCCGCCATGATACCCTGTACGGCCTTGCGATGCTTGAAATTCCCTACTCTTCCATGTCTTTAACCAACAGTCAGATTCGCTACTTACGCGGCCTCGCGCACGACCTGAATCCGGTCATCCTGGTCGGCAATAAGGGCGTCACGCCCGCGCTCACCAAGGAATTCGGCGCGGCGCTCGACCAGCACGAACTGGTCAAGGTGAAAATCGCCGGCGACGACCGTGAAGCGCGCAAGCAGCAGATCGACGCGCTCGCCGAGGAGGCCGGCGCCGAGGTTGTGCAACGCATCGGCCACACCGCCACCTTCTTCCGTCGCAACGCCGACGATCCGAAGATCGCGCTGCCGCGATAACCGCATCATGCAACTGACCGAACACCGCTACGAACAGCAGTTGTTCGTGCGCAAGGCGGACACCGATCACGTCGTCGTGGTCGATCGCGAGTTCAGAACGAGCCTGCTGCTCGGCACGACCGAGGCAGTTGCCGATTTTCCCGCACGCACAGTCGGTGAGCTCGACGCCGCGGCGATCGCGAAAATCCTCGCGTTGCAACCCGAGGTCGTCCTGCTCGGCACCGGCGCGCGCGTGACGTTTCCGTCGCAGGCTGTGCTTGGCGAGTTCCTGCGCCGCGGCATCGGTCTGGAAACGATGGACAACGCGGCGGCGGCGCGCACGTTCAATGTGCTTGCGGGTGAGGGTCGCAAGGTCGTTGCGATTTTTCTGCTACCTGGCTAATCCCGACCCATCTTTTAGCTTGCTTCACTGCCGAGCGGAAAGCTCAAGCCCCGATTAAGCCATTACGCAGGGCAATCAACGTCAACTCCGCCTGATTGCCCGCACCGAGCTTCTGTTTGATGTTGTACAGATGCGTGCCGACCGTATTCGGCGACAACGACAGCGTCTGCGCGATGCTCTGCACCGACTCCCCCTGAGCCAGCTTGAGGAACACGGCGAACTCGCGCTCCGACAAACTCTCCAGCGCATTGCTGGGCGCACCCGGTTCGCTCGGCGCCAACTTGCGCGCGATGGCCGCCTCGATATAAACACGCCCCGTCGCGACCGCGCGCACCGCGTCGATCAACTCCTCCGGCGCCGTGCGCTTGGACAGATAACCGAGCGCGCCAGCCTTCAATACGCGTTGCGGATGCGCGGCATCTTCGTGTGCCGACAAGACAAGGATACGCACACCCTTGTCCTTCGCGACCAAGCGACGCACCGCCTCGATGCCGCCCATGCCGGGCATCGACAGATCCATGATCGCGACGTCCGGCTGGATGCGCGCGAACTCCCGGTACGCGGCCTCACCGCTCTCGACTTCGCCGACGACTTCGATATCGCCGCTCATTTCGAGCAGCATGCGAAAGCCGACGCGCACGACCGCGTGGTCGTCGACGAGCATGACGCGGATTTTTGCTTGGGTGCTCATCGCTGCAAAGGAAGCCTCACATCAATGAGGGTGCCGCGCGGCTCGCGACGGCCGATCTGGGTCACGCCGCCGAGCGCCTGCGCGCGCTCGGCGATGCCGCGCAGGCCATAGTGCCCGGCCTGCTGCCAATCGCGCGGCAGGCCGATGCCGTCGTCAGAGATCGTCACCCGCAGCGTTTCCGCCTCGGCATGCAGCGCGATGTCGATACGCCGCGCATCCGCGTGACGCAACGCATTGGTGACCGATTCCTGCACGATGCGATACACCGTCACCGTCGCCGTGTCACCCACCGCCGGCAGCTCGGTCAGCTCTAACGCGATCTCGATCGACGGATGCTGCCGCCGCCACTCGCCGACCTGTTCGCGCAACGCGTCGGCAAGGCCGAGCGAATCGAGCGTCAACGGGCGCAGGCGCGGAATCATCCCGTGCATCGCCGCGTAAAGTCTCCCGGCCGTGTCGACGATCAGTTGCGCGGCGCCGCGCGTCGTTTCGTCGCTTTCCGGGCGCCGCACCAGTGCAAGCGCGAGCGATTTGATCGCAGTGACGCTCTGCCCGGTCTCGTCGTGCAGCTCGCGCGCGATCTCGCGGCGTTCGTCCTCGATGCGCGCGCGCACGGTGTCGGCGAGTTCGCGACTCTGCTCGAGGCGCAGCGTGGCTTCGATCGCCTCCTGGCGCGCAGTGAGATTTTCTTCGATCGTCCTCGTCATGCGATTGAACGCACGCGCAATCGTACCGGCCTCGGCGTGCCAGTACGTCGGCAGGCGCGTACGCAAGTCGCCGCGCTGCACTTCATCGAGGCCGCGCGCGATGCGCTCGAATGGCCGCGTCGCTCGCCACACGAGCCAATAGACGAGCAGGTTGCCTAGGACGAAGATCACCGCACCAAAGCGGAACATGCCGACGGCGTCGTCCCAGGCATCGAGGATGGCGCGGCTCGGATCGGAGTCGATTTCGAGCACGCCTTCGGGTGTCTGGAAGTTGCGGTGCGTCGTCTCGGGTACGATCAGCGCGGCATACCAGCGTGGCGCCTCGCGTCCGCCCTTGTCCATCGCCGGCGGCGATGCATAGACGACCCCGCCGTTGCGGTCGCGCAGCAGCATCGTCGTCGAGCGCACATGGCCCAGGCGTTGGATGAACTCATTGAAGCCGCTGCCGTTGACCCCATCGGAAGGCACGATATTCGCGATCAGCTGCATCGCGATACGGTTGCCCGCCTCGATTTCCTCGCGCACGCCGTTGCGTGCGGCATTGATCTGCATCGCGAGCAGCGCGACGACGAAAATGGCGGTCATCCCGGCGACGATCAGGTTGATCTGCCCACGCAGGCTCATGTCCGCGCCCCGCGCGCGCTGCGCAGCTTTTGCAACGGTCCGACGGCGCGGCTCTCCATGGGCGCGATGCTAACCGAAATGCCGGCGCGTGACGCGCCTGCCGCGACACGACAGAATAGGCCATGTCCTCTGCCCCAGCCCTGTTCGAGCGCATCCTCGCGCTGAGCCGATTCGACGGCGATTCGCGCACCGCCCTGATCGCGCTGCATGAGTATTTCAGCGTCGACTTCCCTGACTGCTCCCTCGCCCTGTTGCTCGTGCGCGGCCAGGATGCGGGACGCTGCCGCCTCGCCGGCCTGATCGGACCGGACGGCACCGAACACGTGCCCAACGTCGACCCGAACGGGCACCGCAGCGAGCTACCGATATTCGATGATGCGCTGGCCACACGGCTGATCGCTGCGCCCCCCGCGCATGTCGCCTCCGTCGCACCGGGCGAGCGCGGCCTGCCGCTGGCGCAGGCGCTGTTTGCGCCCGCCGCGGTGCTCGCCGTCCCGCTGGCAAACTCCGGCGAGCTGTCGCATTGGCTCGCGTTCGGTTCGACGCTCGCGCATCGCTTCGATCGCGCCGACATGGAACGCATCCTGATGCACGTCAACCTCGCCACGAGCCTGATCGTGCGTCCGATCGTGCTGCGCGAACTGACGATGGAAACCGAGCGCCAGCGCCACGAAATCGAAAGCCTCGCCGACATCCAGAAACTGCTGCTGCCGGACAATCCGCAGATCCGCGGCCTCGACTACGCCGTGCACTGGCAGCCCGCAGCGACCGCGGCGGGCGACTATTACGAAATGAGCAATCTCAACGACGCCGCCATACCCGAGACCGCCGCGACGGACGATGCGGACGTTTGGGGCGTGATCGTCGGCGACGTCTCCGGCCACGGCGTCGCAGCCGCGGCCGAAGCGATGCAGTTCGACGCGATCCTGCGCACGTTCGAGGGCAACGCTGGGCCGCCGCCCGCGAGCGCGATCAGCTACGCGAACCGCTATTTCTTCTCGCGCCGCAGCCGCGGCCACTTCATGACCGTGTTCGCCGTGCTCTACCGGCCGGCGTCGCGGCAGATTTCGTATCTTTCCGCCGGCCATCCGCCGATTGTGCACCGGCGCGGCGCAGACATTTCCCTGCTTGGCGAAAGCGATCAGATTCCCCTCGGTGTGCTGCGCGATTTCGAGTATGGAAACAATGTATACAATGCGCAAAAAGACGACATTTTTGTCTTGTATACCGACGGTATCGTCGAAGCACGCAATGCGCGTGGACGTGAATTCGGCATAAATCGTCTGCGCGAACTCATCGCCAAAGCCGACCCCGAAACGCCCGCGCGCGTCTTGCGCGACCGCCTCGTCGCCGCCGTGCATGAACATCAGGGCGGAACGATTGGCAACGATGATCAGACCTTATTGGTGCTGCGCATCGCACATTGACTCCTCGTCCAAGCGCTTCGTCGCCCGCAAAACAAAAATAGGTCAGCACAGTTTTTCGAAATTGCATAATTTTGTTTCAAATGAATTAACGCGGCGCGCAACTGTAAATTCTTCCAGTAGCTAACTTGATTTGTTTCACAGACCGGCTGCGGATTTTAGGCTACGTTCCAGCGAGCTAGGCTCTGCTGGTTTGACAACTTCCGTTGCCATCAGCATGTAACTGGTTGCCAAGCATGAAGTTTTACCCATGCCTTGGCAGTAGGGGGATTTCCTAGAGAACCGCTTATCGGGCCACGCATCCCGAGGGTTTTTGCCGACCACTTTTTATTAAAAGGAATTAATCGCGCCGCAATGAAAAAGGGGCCTGATTTGGCGAGGTTCGCAAGCGAATCATCAGCCCTGGCTTAAACGTTCTTTCCGCGGCTATCGCTGCGGCCTTCGTCTTTGCCCATTTTTCGAGGATCGTCCATGACCACAAAGCTATGGCTTTCGGTGCCACTCGCCGCCTGCACGCTCACCTTGCTTGCGGCGAGTTCGCAGACATTGTCGGCCGCGCCGCCCACGCCGCAATACCTTGCCGATTTCCCGGAATTCAACCCGGCACTGTCGACCCAATTGCCGGGCGATGTCGATGTGGCGTTGAAAAAGAAATTGGAAAGCGAGAAGAAGTTCGCCGATGTGCAGCGCGCGTTCGACTTGTGGTCGTGGCAGGCGTTCCTGACTTTGAATTGGCCGACCAACAACAAGGGGGAATTCGCCCCCAAAATCAGCGACACCAGTTTCGGTCCGCCGAAATGGACCTCGTGGTTCGAGAGCACCAACATCTTCCGCGAGGACGGCGGCGTACCTGTGGCCTGTCACAAGAAAGGTGAGCTCCAAGCAGTTTCGCTGACGCGCGACGTAAGCCTGCCGGCCGCGCGCGATCTCAAGCCGTTCACGCTGCCGAAAGAGTTCGACAAACGGCGCATCCGCCTGCTCGGCAACATTTCTGCGGTGGGCGACCGCAGTCCGGCGACCAAAGCGAACGCCCAAGGCGTGCATTCGGAAGCGCTGAGCGAGATCACGCAAGCGTTCACCGCGCCGCTGATTGATCAGAACGGCAACTTCGTGTTTTATGAAATTCAGATGGACCCGAACGAAGTCGGCTACGTCTGCGACAACAAGCTCTACAACATCAACGGCCAGGTCGCGTTCACCGGTGGCAAAGCGAACAAGT
>Ga0207694_10003743_pt1:0-2500 | contig 12052 bp, 15 predicted proteins | sample KBSC34metaG_FD_184353 | JGI IMG/M metagenome (GOLD analysis project Ga0207694, IMG submission 184353) | Corn rhizosphere microbial communities from Kellogg Biological Station, Michigan, USA - KBS C3-4 metaG (SPAdes) (version 2) | ecosystem: Host-associated > Plants > Roots > Rhizosphere...
TTTTCAAGGTAAAAGCCTTGGCTACCCGCCGCATGCACCCGGTTAAGAGCACACACGGCCTCGCCAAGAAAACGTGAGCCGCCCGCGACCGTCGACGGACGCGCTACCCCGTGAGGAGCAACGCCTTCGCGCCGGGGCCGGGTCAAGCAGTACGCGGACCACGATGGATCCGGACCGCCCGGACGGCTCAAAGGTTCAACTACGAGCTTTTTAACTGCAACAACTTTAATATACGCTATTGGAGCTGGAATTACCGCGGCTGCTGGCACCAGACTTGCCCTCCAATTGTTCCTCGTTAAGTGGTTTAGATTGTACTCATTCCAATTGCAAGACCCGAACGGGCCCTGCATTGTTATTTATTGTCACTACCTCCCTGTGTCAGGATTGGGTAATTTGCGCGCCTGCTGCCTTCCTTGGATGTGGTAGCCGTTTCTCAGGCTCCCTCTCCGGAATCGAACCCTAATTCCCCGTTACCCGTAACGACCATGGTAGGCCTCTATCCTACCATCGAAAGTTGATAGGGCAGAAATTTGAATGAACCATCGCCGACAAAAAGTCATGCGATTCGCAAAGTTATCATGAATCACCAGGCTGAACCGCCACCGAAGCGACGGGCTGGCTTTTACCTAATAAATACATCCCTTCCCGCGAGCGAGTCGAGATTTCGTGCATGTATTAGCTCTAGAATTACCACGGTTATCCAAGTGGTATGGTATCATCAAATAAACAATAACTGATATAATGAGCCATTCGCAGTTTCACCGTATAAGTGGTTTATACTTAGACATGCATGGCTTAGTCTTTGAGACAAGCATATAACTACTGGCAGGATCAACCAGGTAGCTATGGGTTGAGCGCTGCGCCGCGGCACACAAGGCACCGCAGCGCAACAAGGCCGCCCGCCCGAGCGCGAGGCTCAGCCGGGCACGCCCACTGTGTTGAATCAGGTCAAGCACAGCCTCAATACATAGGCTCTTGCGCCGCGCACACGGATGCGCGCGCGGGCAAGCATGTGAGGCCAGGCCGTGGACCCGCAAGGGCCGCACGGCAGCGTCCCGCCGGCCGCTCCAGACTGCCCCACGGTCGTGCCGTGTTCGCTGTCCGGGCGTCCAGCAGACGTCCTCGGTGTTGCCAAGTCTTTGAACGTTTTTCGTCCCAGACGCTATGCGTCGCCGTCCGCCGCAAAGGCAGAGCAGCGCCGCAAAGGCCCGGGTGAAACAGGCCGGCCCCCGACGCGCAGCGCACCGCCCAAATCGCTTCGGGCATCGCCGCTTGTCGGTGGTATCGGCAAGCGTTAAGAGAATAGCATGGACCGTCAAGGCATCATCATCTTCATCAGAGAGAGCCGACAGTCCGGTGCGTTATTCATACCGCATCCGGTACCAACAATACACCAACTTCACCCGCTAGACCCACCCGCACACAAGGCACGGAGGGAATGACGTGTGTTGTCCCGGCGGAAAGGTCAACGACCGCCGTTGGCACAGAACCTGCCGCGCTAGGAGCAAGCGCCGGCTGGCATCCGCGCCAGGTGTCACCCAAGCCATCCGAAGAAGCCGCCTCAGCGAACCTCCTTTAAGGACCTCACGCCTGCAATCCACACGCAGTCCGTCACCCTTGCGGGATTCGGCCAGCGGGATCAAACAAACGGTCCACAGATGACCTGTGAAGGAGGGGAGAAGCCGAGCGCGCAGACTCGAAGCCACCCGGCTACTCTGGCCCAAAGGCCATTTCGCTGGGCGCCAAAAGTCTTTGCTCAAGGCGGGAAGGTGGCCGAGCTCCGACTCAAAGCCACCCGGCTACTCCAACCCGAAGGTCGTTTCGCTGGGCGCCAAGTCTTTGCTCAAGGCGGGGAAAGAGAGGTGTAGAGACCGTCCCCGAGGGAACGGCCGGATTAAGGCCCAGTCAAAATAGTAGACCGAGGGCCACATGGCGAAGCATGTCCGGAAACAGACCTGCAAGTCCGTTGGACCTGCCTTTCCATTTCCAGACCTGCTTCGCCACTCCTCTACATCCGCCGCCACAATGGGCCCCAGCCTGAAATCACAGTCGCCGTCACGCATTTGGCAGCCGTTGGTGTCTCTTTCCAATTCGCCCCATTCTCGCCTCTTCACCCGCCCCATGCCTTCACCCCGCTCGCCTCTTCACCCGCCCCATGCCTTCACCCCCGCCGCCGATACATGTCGCACTCGAGACACTGATCGCACACTCCCGTAATGCTGCGCCATCACCCTTCCCCCACAAACTGTCCACCTCCAATCTGCCTCGCTTTCTCCCCACAAATATCTCCCCAACGACCGCCTAAACCCTACTGCCCGTGAGGTTACAAACGTGCCTTTGGGAATCAGAGGGCGTGCCCACTGCAATGAGTGAATAGTGGGAGATGACAAGCCTGGCAGTGTGTCCGTTCACTGTAATGCACGAATGAGTGGCGGTGGTGAGTCTGACGGTGTGCTCATTCACCGCAATGCACGAATGAGCGAGCAATGGTGAGTCTGGC
>Ga0207694_10003743_pt1:10000-12052 | contig 12052 bp, 15 predicted proteins | sample KBSC34metaG_FD_184353 | JGI IMG/M metagenome (GOLD analysis project Ga0207694, IMG submission 184353) | Corn rhizosphere microbial communities from Kellogg Biological Station, Michigan, USA - KBS C3-4 metaG (SPAdes) (version 2) | ecosystem: Host-associated > Plants > Roots >...
ATCCACGCCGCAGCACCGCTTCAAAAGAGGCGCGCCGCGGCTGAGGACTTGGCTGCGGATTGTCCATTGTTGCATCTCAGTCGTTTTTACCATACCCTAGGTCGTTGCCCCGGCCACAGTGCGCTTCCACGCACCGCTTGGTAGACTGAGCTTTAGGAGGTCCCCGCAATTTGACAGTGTTGCCGCTTTGGTTCCTGCGACTAGCGCACTCCTTTCAGAGCCGCTTTCAGCCCCCTGTACAAATACTAAGGGCAGGGACGTAATCAACGCGATCTGATGAACCGCGCTTACTAGGAATTCCTCGTTCAAGTCCGAAAATTGCAAAGGACTATCCCCAGCACGACGGAGTTTCCCAAGATTACCCGGGCCTTTCGGCCAAGGAAGGCTTGCGCCAGTACTCGCTGGCTCCGTCAGTGTAGCGCGCGTGCGGCCCAGAACATCTAAGGGCATCACAGACCTGTTATTGCCTCAAACTTCCTCCGGCTGCAACGCCGGCAGTCCCTCTAAGAAGTGGGCCAGGGACGAGCAGAGGACCGGTGCCGCGCGGCGGCCGTGCCCGAAGGCGCGACCACCACGCAGTCCGTGCCGCTCCACCCTAGAGTGTCCCTGTCACTATTTAGCAGGTTAAGGTCTCGTTCGTTATCGGAATTAACCAGACAAATCACTCCACCAACTAAGAACGGCCATGCACCACCACCCATAGAATCAAGAAAGAGCTCTCAATCTGTCAATCCTCACTATGTCTGGACCTGGTGAGTTTCCCCGTGTTGAGTCAAATTAAGCCGCAGGCTCCCGTTTTTCTGGTGAGCACATCCCCCACATGACCCTGAATGCGTCATGCTCCCTCGGCTCCGGGCGTGCCTTTACGCCGTTCCTCCGAGGGCGTCCTCTCGGACGGGCCCGACTATATCTTAAGCGGTGCTTGCGCTGACTACGCGTCCGAATGGGCCATTCGAACTCATACACATTGTAGTCAGCACAGATGGAGACCGAGAGCACTTATCGTCAGCCTTTCTACTACATCGTCTATTCGCCGATCTTCAGTCTGAGATGGAAAGACATAGACGCTGCACTACGCAGGCTGAGCGGTGGTTACTCGCCTTACTACAAGGCCAAGAGTACCAATGCTCAAGGTTGCTGGATCGCCAACAAGATGCATAACGGCCATGGCTATGTCAAGCTGAAGGTTGCCGGCGGCGGTCGTAGAGAATTCTACGCCCACCACTTGGCACTTATTCATGCTGGAGCCTGGTCGGACGTGTTCTGGGTGCATTGCAAGGACGCAGGCGACTACGAGATATCACACATCTGCCACAATACGCGATGTTTCAATCCCGAGCACCTCATGGCTGAACCCAAGGCCGAAAATCTTGCCAGAAACTCCTGCCAAGGCCTCACTTGGATCCAGTGTCCGTGTCCCTGCGGGCATAGATTTAATCCGTGCCAGCACCCCGTCCCATGCATCCTGCCTCCATCGATTCCTCAATCACCGCCCACTGCCATTTAGTCTGTGAACTGCATCCGTACATCTTATGAAGATGATTAGGACTTGGCTGCGGATTGTCCATGCTGTGTATCCTGCGTCGTTGTTACCATACCCTAGGTCATTACCCCGGCCACCGTCGACTTTCGTCGCCGGCTTGGTAGACGCAAGCTTTAGGAGTTTCCCGCAATTTGACAGTGTTGCAGCCACGCGGACGACTAGGCGTCGTGTCAATTCGTGCGTCCGCGCGCCACTAGCAGCGGCTCTCGCCGCCACTGGAGCAGAACCATGCGGCAAAGCATCAATGGCTTACTCCTGGTGGTGCCCTTCCGTCAATTCCTTTAAGTTTCAGCCTTGCGACCATACTCCCCCCGGAGCCTAAAAACTTTGATTTCTCGTAAGGTGCCGAGCGGGTCATCAAAGAATAACACCGCCCGATCCCTAGTCGGCATAGTTTATGGTTAAGACTACGACGGTATCTAATCGTCTTCGATCCCCTAACTTTCGTTCTTGATTAATGAAAACATCCTTGGCAAATGCTTTCGCATTAGTTTGTCTCGGACCGATCC
>Ga0207694_10003752_pt1 | contig 12041 bp, 8 predicted proteins | sample KBSC34metaG_FD_184353 | JGI IMG/M metagenome (GOLD analysis project Ga0207694, IMG submission 184353) | Corn rhizosphere microbial communities from Kellogg Biological Station, Michigan, USA - KBS C3-4 metaG (SPAdes) (version 2) | ecosystem: Host-associated > Plants > Roots > Rhizosphere > Soil...
ATGAAATCGGCAATCCGTTGAACGCGCTGCATATTCATTTGCAATTGATGGAGCGCGAACTGAAGCGGTTGAAAAGCGATGATTCGCCTTCGCCTGGCGCCGGCGCTCCCAGGTGGCGGATTGCCGGCGGGGAAAAACCGCTGCTCGGCAAATCCCGCGCGCAGGCAGGTCCCGCCGCCGGCCGCGTGGAAGAGTCCGCCAAAAAACTCGAGCAATATCTCAACGTCGCCAAGGGCGAAATCAACCGCCTCGACTATATTGTCACGCAATTTCTCCACGCCATCCGCCCCTCCGCGCCGCAACTTAAACCAGCATCCCTGAACGAGGTCGTGGATAAGACGCTGGAACTGCTCCGGCCCGAACTGGAAAATCGCGGCCTGCATGTGAAAACGAAATTGCAATCGCGCTTGCCGCTGGCGCCGCTCGATCCGACCCAAATGCAACAGGTGCTCGTGAATCTGGTGAAAAACGCGATGCAGGCGATGACCAAAGGCGGCACCTTGACGCTGCAAACCGGCGAAGGTTCCGATGGCGTCTGGCTGAGTGTCGCGGACACCGGCGGAGGCATTCCGCAGGAACAAATTAATCGCATCTTCGAGCCCTTCTTTACCACCAAGAAAAAAGGCAGCGGCCTCGGCTTGATGATTGTGCAGCGCATTATCCGTGCCCATGGCGGACGAATCGAACTGGAAAGTCTCGTGGGGAGGGGGACCACATTCCGAATCTGGCTGCCGCTCCACGAACGCCGGCAACGGCTGTTGGAAGCGCCGTTGCATGACTGAATCTAAGAAAAGACCGAATGCGGAAATGTGCAGAAATCGGATTTCGGTATTCGGATTTCGGATTTAAAAACCGTGCCTGAACAACCAACATTACTGATTGTTGACGATGAGAAAACGACGCGCGAGGGATTGCGCGCCGCATTGGAAGATCGTTATGACGTGTATCTCGCCGAGGACGCCAAAGCCGCCCTGGAATTGCTCGAGCAGGAGCATTTCGATGTGTTGCTGACGGATTTCCGCCTGCCGAACGAAGACGGAATGAAATTGATCGCCCGCGCGAAATCCCTCCCGAAACCGCCGATTTGCATTTTGATGACCGCCTACGGCTCGGAAGAAGTGGCGGTGGATGCGATGAAACGCGGCGCGGATGATTACATCGCCAAAGGCCGCCTGCAAATCGACGAGTTGGAAATGCGCATCGCGCGCGCCCTGCGCCAGCAAAAGCTCGAGGTCGAAAACGTTTCGCTGCGCCAGCAATTGGATTCGAAATTCGGCGTCGAGAATGTCATCGGTGAATCTCCTGTCATGCAGGAAGTGCTCGATGTGGTGAAACAGGTTGCCCCGACGCGCGCTACCGTGTTGTTGTTGGGTGAGAGTGGTACCGGCAAGGAACTGATCGCTAAAGCCGTTCACCAATTGAGCCCGCGCGCTAAACAACCCATGGTCACGGTCCATTGCGCCGCGCTCACGCCCTCGCTCCTGGAAAGCGAATTGTTTGGCCATGAAAAAGGCGCCTTCACCGGCGCGCACGAGCGGCGCATCGGGCGCATTGAACAGGCGCAGGGCGGCACGCTCTTTTTGGATGAGATTGGGGAGATTGATTCCACCATCCAGGTAAAATTGCTGCGCTTCCTGGGCGAGCGCACGTTCGAGCGCGTGGGTTCGAACAAAACGCTGAACGCCGATGTCCGTCTCATTGCCGCCACAAATAAAAATCTGGAAGAGCTTGTGAAAGCCGGCGCGTTCCGCGAAGATTTGTTCTTCCGGTTGCGCGTGGTGGAAATCACGCTGCCACCGTTGCGGGCGAGGATGGGTGACGTTCCGCTGCTGGCGCAAAGTTTTCTGCGGGAATTCGCAAAGGAAAACAACAAACCGGTGAACGAATTCACGGCGGACGCACTCGAAACCCTGATGAGTTACCATTGGCCGGGCAACGTGCGCGAGTTGCGCACCGCCATCGAGCACGCCGTCGTCTTGTGCCGCGGGGAGAAAATTTCCGCGCGCGACCTGCCGGCTTCCGTTCGCGGCGGTGCGGCGGCGGCCGATCCGCAACGCGCGCTGGCTCGGAACGATTTGACGGTTACGGAAGCGGAAAAGCAGTTGATCATCCGGGCGTTGAAAGAAACGAAGGGCAACCGGACGCTTGCGGCAAAAAAAATTGGCATGAGCCGGCGCACATTGCACCGGAAATTGCACACGTACGGTCTCGAGGAATTTTGATATGCAGTCGATGACAAAAGTGCAGGAGTGGATTCACAAACTGGAAAGTACCCACGGTCTGCGGTTGTTGAAGGTATTTGTTTTCGTCCTGGCACTGGCGGCGGTCACCCTCCGTTACGAATACCATTGCGCCCGAAACATGGCCTCCCCGGCGGCCATGGATTCGGCTCAACTCGCGCGCAATATCGCCACCGGCAAAGGATACACCACTGAATGCATCCGCCCGCTGAGCATGCATTTGATCATGGAAAAAAATCAGGCGGCCGCCGACCAGGACCCCGCCCGGCTGAATGGAAATCATCCGGATATTTCGAATCCTCCCGTTTATCCCGTCGTGCTGGCGGGCTTGATGAAAGTGCTGCCGTTTCATTTTGATACCGGCTTGAAGGGAAATTTCTGGAGCGCGCCTGACTCCAAATATCCCAGCGGAAGAAGAAGCTTGAGGTATCAGCCGGATTTCCTCATCACATTTTTCAATCAGTTTCTGTTCTTCGCGGTGGTGGCACTGGCATTTCTCTGGGCGCGGCGGCTTTATGATTTTCCCGTTGCAATGACCTCCGCGGTCGTTCTGCTACTGTCGGATTTGCTGTGGCAATTCAGTTCCTCCGGCCTCTCCACCATGCTATTGCTCCTGATTGTCATGGGAATCGTGTGGTGCCTGACGCTGTGGGAATCCGAAATCCGCGAGCCGAAATGGGGACAAAAGGGCGCCGTTCTTTTTAGTTTGGCCGCCGGCTTGTTGATCGGGGTTGGTTGCCTCACGCGGTATTCCTTCGCGTGCCTGATCTTTCCCACGGTGATTTTTCTGGCAGTGTTCGGTGGCCCGCGTCGTTGGATCTATTGCATCGGCGCTTTTGCCATGACCGCCCTCGTGGTGACGCCTTGGATCGTGCGCAATTACTCTGTCAGCGGCGAAGCCTTCGGAACCACGACCTACAACGTGATCGAATCATTCTTGTCGGGATTCCGTTTGCAACGCTCGTTGCAGCCCGAATTGCCCCCTTACGCAGTCGGCGCCTATTTCATGAAGTTGCTGAACAATTCCTCGGCAATTTTGAGCGGCGACATCTTCAAAAACATAGGCGGCTGGATCAGTGGGTTTTTCCTGGTGGGTCTGCTCGTGGGCTTGCGCAATCCCGCGTTGCGCCGCATGCGCTATTTTGTGGTGGCCTCGATTGGTTTCCTGCTCGTCACCCAGGCTCTCGGAATGACCAAACTTTCGGAAGAAACCCCGGAGATTAATTCTGAAAACCTGCTGGTCCTCGTTTCTCCGATGGTTGCGATATTCGGTGTCGGACTTTTTTATTCACTGATCGATGGCATTCAGTTTCCGATCGCGCTCGTGCGTTACGCCACCATCACGTTGTTCGTCATTCTTGTCCAGATGCCGATCTGGTTTTCGCTTTTGCTGCCTGGAAAAGGTCCCATTGTCTATCCGCCGTATTGGCCGGATAAAATCCAGGAAAGCGCGCGGCACCTCGGCAAGGATGAATTGATGATGACGGATATCCCCTGGGCGGTCGCGTGGTACGGCGATCGCGACGCGGTCTGGCTGACCTGGAATGCCACCGCCAGCCCCGACGACACCACCAAATGGCAGGAAAGCTTTTATGCCATCAATGATCGTTTGAAAAAAATCCACGCGCTGTGCCTCACTCGCCGCTCAATGGATGTTCACATGCAATCTGAATGGTACAGCGCAGCTCCGGAAAGCTGGCAGCGTTTCATTGTAGAAACCCTCGTCAGCCGGCAGGTGCCGCCGGGATTTCCGCTGACGAAAACGCCGCCCGGATACTTCCCCGAAATGTTGGTGCTCTACGATGTGGCGCGATAGGAAGTAAATCAACGGGGGTGCGCTCGCGCTTCAGCATCTACACTTTTGCCACTTCCGTTTCAGCAATGTATTTGCGCGTCGCTGCCGGCAGTTCCTTCCATATTTTGATGGCCACCGCGAGGCCGACGATTGCAAACGGTATAATAAAGAGCGGCCACCATTGCCAATGGTGAGTCGTGATGGGGCCAAGGCAAAGCGACTGCAGGCCGCTCCCCACGTAGGCAAATCCATCCACGATGCCGGAGCAAGTCGCCGTGGCTTTGCGCCCGCCGAAATCTGTGGCCGCCGTGCCGGACATCAATGAAGTAATGCCGATCGACGCCATCACAATTAAAACCGCGCACCATCCGACGGTAACCGGTTGCGAAAACAAAACCGATGCCATCACTCCGGCGAGTACTAGAACCATCCCGCAGAGCAGGGCGGCGGGTGGTCCTCGGCGTGATTGGAAAAGTTTGTCGGAAATGATCCCGCCCGAGAAACCACCCACCACGCCAAACAAACACAGCAGCAACCCCCAATGGTTAATGAAAAACGCGGCCTCCACCGGGGCCTTTTCCTTCCCAAACGTGCGATACCACTCAGTCATGCTGTAGCGAAAAACACCCGAAGTCAGTTCCACCACCGCGATCAGCAACATCAGCCGGCTTGCGAAAATTTTCTTCAGCAGATCGAGCACGGAAAATTCAATGTGCATTTCACCGGACGAGGCATCACAGGTGTCGAGATGCGGAAATCCCGCTTCTTCCGGCGTGTCTTTAATCAGCCACACATCGAGAATAATCCAAAAAATCAAAATGGCCGCCGGGATGAAAAACACCGCCCATGTGGCGTCAACAGTGGAACCTGCCGGGACAAAAACGTTATGCAAAAAGTGCTGCAACCCGCTGCCCGTTGGTGAAGGCACCGCCTTCGTCATCGAAATGATACTCGCGCCCCAGTCGAACGCGAAATAAACACCAAAGGAAATCAACGTTCCAAAAATGGCCCCGAAGATGCCGCGTTCGCGCACGTGAAACCAATATGCCTTCACCTTGATGATCGACATCGCGCCGTAGCTCTGGAAATACATGTTGGCCGCGTAAAGCACCGAGAAAGAGGCCGCGAGGTGAATCTTCAAGTGCTTCACCAAAATTAAATACGTCAGCACACCCATCGCGATATTGCAGAGCGAGGCCCCCGCCGCCGCGATGATGATCCCGCGTTTGCCGCCGAGTTTTTTGTCGATCAGCGGGCCATTTATCAGAAACGAAAGCGCATAAACCCAAGTTCCCACTCCGAAAATGATTCCCAAATCCTCCTTGGACATTGCCGTGAGCGCGTCCTTCGCCACGATGACATTATAACGGCCCATACACAGGAACGCGTAAGTCATTCCCAGTGGAAACCAGTTCACGAACCGGCGCATCATGAACTGGCTGTTATGCCGTAGCGGGTTGTTGAAAAAATACAGCGCGATGATGACGGCCAGGCAGATGCCAACGAGGTAAAGCGGGCCCTGCGGCGAGTCAATAAACTTCAAAATGCTCGACATGCTTTGGTGCTACGCGGGAAGAACGTTGCGTCTCGCCGGCTGCGCGCCATCAGAGGCTATCGCCCGAGAAAATCAGGTCAAGCCTGCAAAGGCTTGAGGATGTTACATTTTTCAGCTTACGGGACAGAGAGATGGAAAGCCGACAATCCTTGTCGAACAATGAGGAAGTTTAGATGACTGCTTTGAGAAAATTCCACGTGCCCGTCGACAAACCCAACGAGGCCTCTGCCTGCGTGCAACTCCGGCGTCCAGGCAATATCCATATTAGTGTTCAGCAACAACGTCCCATGATGCGCAGGTTTACCGTCGGCCTGTAGATCCCTGTCGCCCGAGAGGATTGATTGAGCAGGATTGTTGGTCGAAATGTCAGCATTGAGAAAATAGCTAATGTTCGCATCAGTCAGAGTCTGAAGACTTGCCGTAGGCTTTCTTTGCTTGTCGGCTGGGCAAACTAAAAAGCGGCTCAGGTTCGTGTCGTATGTAAGTTTTTGGTAATGGGGAAATGTCTGGTTTCGGTCCAGGTAATCTCTTGTACCTCCACTTGAGACTGGGATGCTGAACGGGAGCTTCCCATGGTTATCCTCGGCGTAAATCAGAAAACCGATCGCTACTTGCTTCTGATTGTTCATGCACCGAGGTCCGGTTGGACGACTTGAACCACCCATCGAGGGAAGAATCATCGCAATCAAAATCGCTACGCACGCGATGACCACGAGTGCCTCAATTAACGTCAAACCTCTTTTTGCGTTCTCTGAAAAATGCATTTTCATCGCCCCAACCACAATATCGGAATCGCGATAGAAACGGAATGTTCCTTTGCAGGCACATCTTTGAGCAATCTTTCCCGCCCCTTGTCGAAATGAAATGCTTGAGTTATCGCCCGGCTCTGTTTCCATTCCGCCGCGAATGAGTTTTTGGCCCGCGATCACCTCCTGGCTCCAGCGCAACCGCACTTCCGCCCGCATGGCGTTCCTGTGGCGCATGATTGCCATGGCCTTAGGTTCGCTCTTTTCGCTGTTATGGCAACCACTGCTCGCCCGGGCCATGGGTGATGCCCTTTTGGGATTATTCCAGAATTTTCAATCGGTCACGCGATTGGGTGGATTGGGCGACTTCGGCATCACCGCTGCCCTGGGTCTCAAAGTGGGCACCCTGCTTGGACGCGGAGACGAATCCGCGTTGAAGTCCCTGTTGGCTTCCGCGCGCACACTGTTTCTTTTTATAGCAGGTGCATTGTGTCTATTGCTCATTGCCTTGTCACCCTGGTTGCCCACCTGGCTCGGATTTGAAAATGTGCCCGGTGCGGGTTCGATGATGTGGCTTTTCGTGTACGGGGGATTGAGCCTGGCCCTTATGATTGTGAGCGGTTATTTCGCCTCGCTAAACTACGCGCATGGCACGGTAACGTGGCCAATATTCCCGGGAATTCTTTTTGTGCAAGTGCTTGCCCCGTTTTTCCACTGGCGCTTGGCCCTGTTGCAAATGCCGCTTTGGATTCAATTGCTGCCTTATCTCGGTTCCTCGCTGGCTACAGCCTTCCTTGGATGGCGCATGTTGAAATGGTCGCACCCCTGGCTGGGTAACCTGAGGCCGCTGAAATGCGATCGAAAGGAATGGAAATCACTTTCTGGAACCAGTTGGTGGGCCTATCTCGTTAGCATCGGCTCGACCATTTACTTCACCTCGGATGGCCTGGTCATTGGCGCTGAATTCGGAACCGACGCGGTTCCCCGGTATCGGTTCAACTACCGCGCCTGTGAATTGTTGATAACGCTGATCGTCACCGCGTCCTTTGTCGGCCTGCCCAAACTGACGCAATGGATTTCAAGCACGCAGGAAGGAGACCGACGCCGCTTGCTAACTGAAATGGATCGCCTGAGCAAATTCGAGATTGTCCTCACCTGCTTCGCGACCTTGGGTTACCTGGCGCTCAATAATTTGTTTATTTACGTCTGGGTGGGCGGACATTATCAGGTGCCGCTGGCATGGCAGTTCGCGTTCGCCTGTAACTTGGCGGTCACTTGCTGCGGCAATACCGGCATCCAAATGTCCATGCGCGCCGGGAACAAAGGCCTGAAATGGGCGGGTATCGTGGTTGCACTGACGGGTTTGGTGAACCTCGCTCTTTCCATTCTGTCTGTGAAACTCGGTTCGATCGGCGGTGTCGCAGTCGCTACCGTCGTCGCGCAATCCATTTCCAGCATTACGCTGGGCGCCATCACGTGCCGTTATCTTGGGTTGCCTGTCGGGCGCTGGACGGCTCGTTGTTGGGTATTGCCAATTGCCTTTACAGCCATCGCCGCCCTTTTAAAGCATCTATTTCCGCGCGATTCGTTTTCGCATTTGGGCATTCTGACGGGATGCTACGCAGCTCTATTGCTGGCCGTGTGCTGGCTGGCTGGCATTAATGGAAAATTGCTCAGGACTGAATGGGCGCAGCTGAAAATGATGGCTGGACTTGGCGGGCGAAATTGAAAATGGAAGAATCCCAACCTCAAAAATGTCATCGCATCGCTTTGGTTTCTGGTGGCCTTGGCTTGGGGGGATCCACGACGTTCCTGATTAATTTCGCGGGCGAACTCAAGCGACGCGGAATTCCTGTGGAGGTGATGAGCTTTGAGCGCGAAAACCCGTTGGCTGCGGATTTTGATCGTCAAAATGTTCCTGTGCTCTGCCTTGACCGGCGACGAATCATTTTCGAAGATCGCCTGGAAAAGATTCTGAAGAACCTCGCCCGATTTCAGCCGACCGTGGTTATTTCAACCCTTGCCGTGACGTCTTTCGAAGTGCTCCGCTATGTGCCCAAGGGAATTTTCCGCATGGCCATGGGGCAATCGCACGATCCTCTGGTGTATGACGCCTTGCGTCCATACAGTCCGTGGATGGATCTACTCGCGATGGTGTCACAAACGATGAAATCGACTGTTGCAGCCATGCCGGAATTTGCCAAGGTGCCCATAGCCTATCTTCCCTATGGCGTGCCTATTGGGGACGCCAAACCGACTGAAAAAAATCTGGGTCGGCCATTGCGCATCCTGTATTTGGGCCGCTTGGAACAGGAGCAAAAGCGCGTCCGATTGTTTCCGGAAATTTTGCGACAGCTTTGCGCGAGTGGAATACCGTTTCATTGGACGATTGCCGGCACCGGCTCTGAACGAGAGTATTTGGAAGCGAATTTGAAGTCGGCCTCACCGAATCAAACTATTTCGTTCGTGGGTCCGGTCGGCTATGCAGATGTGCCGGCAATGATGAAGCGTCACGATATTTATTTGCTCGCTTCCGACTACGAAGGGCTGCCTCTGAGTTTGTTGGAGGCGATGGCGCAAGGTCTGGTTCCGGTGGTGAGCGACTTGGAAAGCGGCATTCGCGAAGTGGTGGATGATTCCGCGGGTATGCTCGTGCCGACACAGAATGTTTCCGGCTATGCCCGCGCCATCATTCATTTGCATGAGCATCGGGATGAATTGGCTAAAAAATCTGCCGCCGCTCGCCTGCGCGTGCAACGGGACTTTTCCGTGACTGCAATGACCGATCGTTGGCTCGCTGCGCTTCCCCAGGTGCCTTCTCCTGTGGAGCCCTGGCCAAAAAGATGGCAGATAGCTGGGGTGTTGGCGGCTGGAAATCCACTTTATTTTTCCCGGCCAATTCGAGTGTTGCGGAGAGCAGCGGCCCGGGTTCGAAAAAATTGACAGATATCCTAACGGGTCATGGCCGGCTCAAATAACAATAAAGGCTGTGACCCTGAGATGTGAAAATGTGTTTCATTCCCGTTTTGCGATAAAAGAAACCCAGCAGTTTGATGCCCAATGGCGGCAAGCCACGATAAGGCTTGTTTAGAGTTCTGCAATTTTGCCGATGTTCCAGAAGAGCGTTTTCCAACTCCGAGCCTAAAAGCTGGTTCCCCCCGGTTTCCAGCACTTTCAAATTTGTTCGTTTCGCCAAAGTGACAAAGTCCTCCCCTCTCCACCACGAAATGTGATGCGGTGGCCAATTGGCTGGCAGCCATGGGGCAAACCGCAACACGCCCGTGGCGCTTGGCACCGCGATGGCGATCGCACCGCGAGGCGAAAGAAACCTCACACATTGCCGGACGAGACCTGCGGGATCAGGCACGTGTTCAAGCACCTGATTTAAGGAAATCATGTCGAATTTGCCCTCCCACTCGGGCGAAAGATTCTCCAGTAAATCCGAAAAAACCGTATGCCCTTTTCCAGACGCAACATTCAGGGCGGCGCGGCTCAATTCTATGCCATAGGTTTTTAATCCCGCGCTTTTAGCCGTGTCCAACGCAAACCCCACTCCGCAACCAACATCCAAAATGGATTTATAGCCATGCTCAACTGCGAAACGCGCATTGCGTTTATTTTCAGGCCGGTCTGGCGCGTAATAATCCGCTCTCTCCGTGTGCAGCCCGTCATAAAATTGCTCGTCGCCCGCAAGGTTCGGATTAAAAAATTGAAAGCCGCAATCGCGGCATCGGTACAAATGAATCGTTCCTTCCTCCCGCAGTTTCTGGAGAGCAGGCCCCGGCAGTGGCCGTCCGTCTTGCAGCCAGCTTGCCTTGATATTTTCGGCGCTTAAAGACAGGCGGGCCGAAACAGCCGTGGAACCGCAGAGCAAGCAGGCTGGAAAATTGGAGCTAAGAATCGGGTCAGCCATTGAATCATTTTGGACGCTGCGCGACAAACGTCCATCCGAGCGTGTGAAGATCGTGTTTCAAGTGGCGATCGCACCAAAGGAAAAACCGATTCACCAGCCAGGTGAACGGTTTCCAACTGATCGGCTGCGTTCCCTGAATGACCACCCCGATGAACGAGTAAGATCGCCCGCGATTGTATAATTCGGTCAGCTCAAACCCGCTGGTCTTGATCAAGTGCAGCAGGCCATCGTAAGGATAGCGGAAATAATCGTAAGGCACCTCGTGACGCGGCCAATACATCGGCGTGCTCAAAATCAGATAACCCCCAGGCTTTAGCACCCGATACATTTCGCGAAGAGCTTTCAACGGGTCAGGCACATGTTCCAAAACCTCAGTCGAGACCACGGTATCAAAGCTCGAGTCCGCCAGCGGAATATCCGTTGCCGAACCCACCACATCGGGTTTGGAGCGATCGGTGAGATAATCCATTCCGATGTATTTCGTGGCCCCCGCGAAGAAAGTCTTCTCGTACGGCTTATGTCCGCAACCAACGTCCAGAGTAACGCCTTTGACGTAATTCCCACATTGCTTAAGCGAAGCTTCCAACATCAGGGTATGGAGAAACGTTCGTTGGCTGACCGGAGCGGAACATCTGAAATCCGCGGAGAAATTGTCCAACGGATGTTTCGCCAAAGGATGGGCAGGGGTGCGGGGCATGGAATCAATCTGCCAGCAGGCTTGCAATCGGCTCTCTAAAAAAGTCTCGCATCAAACGAGACCATACGAACCGGAGCCTCTGAAAACAAGCGTGGAACTCGTCCTCATGGTCCGGCGTCAATCAATGCAAAACACCGCCGGTTGAAATCAAATTTCCTGGCTATTGATGAGTCCCAAAGTTTTGAGCTGGCCAATAAATGTCTTTTCAAAATGTTCGAAGGTAAGCACGTCTTTATTGATCTTCACGCTTGGTCGGTATCCCGGCCGGGTCACGATTTCTTCCCATTTCAGAATGGCGTTCGCGGTTGCTTCGGGATTCCGGATGGGAACAACTTCGCCACTGATTCCAGGTTCCACCAGATCATTCGCTCCGCAATTCGGTGTCAGGATCACTGGAAGGCCGCACCCCATCGCTTCCACCGCGGTCAGCACCATGCCTTCCTCCAGCGAAGGCAAAACGAAAATGTCCGCTTGCCTCAAGTGCTCGGCCAATTCATGGTGCGGCATATGAGGAAGCCAGGTAATCGGGAGAGAATTGTACTGCGAAAGAATCCCTTTAACGTCGTCCCGCACCGAATCGCGAAGCACCAATCTGGCTTTGGGGCTTTTTTTAAGCACCAATCGAAAGGCCTCCAGCAGATAAGGCGTCCCCTTTCGCAGGCAAAGGGCGCCGGTGTGAATAATGGTCAGCGGTTTGTCTTTGGGCCGTTCACCTTCACGCGGGCGGAAGGAAGAGGTGTTCAGCGGACGCGGATGGGGAAATAACTGCTCCGGTTTGAAACCTCGTGTGAGGAAACTGTTTGCGACATAGGTGCTGGCCGTGAAAACGTAATCCACGTGTTCCATCATGGCGCAACTGCGTTCGTAATATTTGCGTGCCACGGGCGGATCGGGAGCTTTCCAGCGGCGTTGTTCTTCGGTAAGGATTTCCCAAAAATTTTCCGGATGCGAATTGCCGCCATCGAGGAACGTTTTTCCACCGTGCTCCCGGACCCATTTGAAACTCTCATTCGCATAGGCATAACTGGAAATCATATTATCGCCGGGGTTCAGTTGCTTTTTCACCCAACGATCAAACCACGGATACAATTGGAA
>Ga0207694_10003756_pt1 | contig 12033 bp, 12 predicted proteins | sample KBSC34metaG_FD_184353 | JGI IMG/M metagenome (GOLD analysis project Ga0207694, IMG submission 184353) | Corn rhizosphere microbial communities from Kellogg Biological Station, Michigan, USA - KBS C3-4 metaG (SPAdes) (version 2) | ecosystem: Host-associated > Plants > Roots > Rhizosphere > Soil...
TCCCCCGCTGCCGCCTCTCGTTCCTCCCACGCCTGCCGCGCCCCCCGCTCCCGAAGTGCCCCCGGTCGACATGCCCTTGCCGCCCGAGCCTGCGCCGCCCGAGCCGACGCCGCCGGTCCCGGCGCTTCCGTCGGTCGACGAACCATGGCCGCTGCCGCCGCACCCGATTGCGGCGCTCAAGATGAACGAAAGAAACAGGCCGCTGAGCTGCTTGGTCATCATCGATTCTCCTGAAGCTCTGACATGATGGTCGCGGAAAACCGCTGTCGGTGTGACATGACTGTCGGTCCTCCGTCGTCGTCCGCGGGCAACGCGAGGAATTTCGCGAGAGTAGTGCAAGTCCAGTACTCCACGAAGGGACGTCGGCGCCGGGTTCGCCCTGGGTGGCACCGGGTGTGCTTGGAGAAGCTGCGTTCGACAGGAACCGCATACCGAGAAGGGGTTGGATGATGTTCACCTGCGATGAGGGAAGTGGCCGAGTCCTGCGTGAAATTCGCCGTCCTTCGATCGGCGCCGGGGTGGCGGCTCGCGCGCCTGCGCGCCGACGTGCACCGCGCCAGTTTGCCCGGACGGGGGTGCGGGAGGTGGCGGCGGCATGGGCCCGGTGGATGCGGGGCAGCCAGACGCAAAGAGCGACGCGCCCGGTTCGCTCAGCTGCGGAACGATGACGTGCGGGCCAGAAGAGGCCTGCGTACATCCTCCCGGGCCGGGGACCTGTCTGATGCCGGACGGAGGTCAATGCCCAACGGGGACTTCCCTGGTGGGAAGCTGCTGTCTGCCGCCGCGCGATCCGTCCTGCATCGCCATCGACCGGCCGTGCAGCGGACCGACGGTGACGTGCGCATGCTTCAGCGTGGATCCCTGTGGCTCCCAGCTCTGCGCGGCCGCATCATTTCAGGGCCGGGACGTCATGTGTCGTGGCGCGTGACGGTGCTACTGTCGAGGCCAACCTGACGACGTGAGGCCTCCATGACAGCCAACGAAAGAGCGCTCACGCGCCGCGAGCCCAAGCAAGAGCGGTCCCGGCAGACCGTGGAGGCCGTCCTCGACGCGGTCGCGCGGGTGCTGAAGCGTCAGGGCGTCGAAGCCATCACCACGAACCGCATCGCGGAGGCCGCCGGCGTCAGCATAGGTTCGCTGTACCAGTACTTCCCCGACAAGCGGGCCATCTTCACCGCCCTGTATGACCGCCACATCGACGAGGTGGGGCAACTGATCGAGCGAACGAAGGCCGACTGCGCCTCGGCTTCATTCGAGGACTTCACGCGCGAACTCGTCGAAGGGTTGGCGAGACTGCACGCCGACGACGCGGAGCTACATCAGCTCATCTCCGGCACCGCGCCCGAGGGTACCCTCGGCTTCAAGAGCGCGCTCCAGACCACCTTCGAGCAGGTGATTTCGCGCGCAGAGCAGGATCGCTATACACCCGAGGAGTCGAGCCGGCTCCTCTTCGTCCTTCCGAACCTGGTCGAAGCGCTCGTGCACGCAGTGGCCGACCACAACCGGCCGGTCATCTCGCGAACCGCCGCCAAGGACGAGGCCATCCGGACGGTCCTCGTCTACTTGAACTCGCTCCAACCCTCGAGCACCTCGCGCGCCAGCTGCTTCTGACCGGCCAGCGTGAAGTGCAGGCCGTCACCCATGAGGAGGCTGGCCGGGGGTGGTGTCCCCAGCTTGGAAAAGAGGTCAATGGTGGGCCCGTCGATGCCGCGGACGATCTTGGCGACGCGCGCCAGATCCTCGTTGCGGAAGCGGACCCCGAACCGCGCCAGCCCCCAGTGCCCCGCCACCTGCGCCTCGTTGACCGCCGGGGGAGTGATCCACACGCACCGCGCCTTCGTCTCCCGGGACACGCGCTGACGCAGCTCCGCGACGTTGCGCGCCGTCTCCTCATGATGGACCAGCGTCTTCGTCGGGTGCGGACCTTGCGTCCGGGCGTCGTTCGTACCGACGAGGGAAAGGATCCACTCGGGTTGCTGACTGACGACCTCGGCCATCCGGACCAGCCCGTGTGTGGTCGTCTCGCCGGCGACAGCGCTGATCGTCAGGGAAATGCCATCCGCGCCACGGCGCGCCGCCAGGAGCTCGCGGAGGATGACGGCCCAGGACTGGGGCTCCGACGTCAGGCTGTCGCCGAACGCGACGACCTTGGCGCCGTGCTGCAGAGGGAGCCGGTCCACCATGGACGCCACGACGGGGTCGGCCAGCAGCTCGCCCGCGGCCTCCTTGGCCTCCGCCCTCATCCGGGCGAGCTCAGCCGCGTAGATCTCCGGGGGAAGCCCGAGCAGCGCCGCGTGGGTTTCCTGAGACAGCCCGCCACCTCCCGGTAGCGAAGCCAGCGTCCGTTCGGGTTGGATGACCTTCAATAGCCAGCGCATCTGTTCAGTCGACATGGTTCGCAGCTCCTCTCTTCGAGACCCCGAAGAGTGCCGGACCGAGCCGAGAGAATCAGCTCGCGTTGCTCGCTCCGTAAGTCCCCGAAACGACTCCGGACCCGGGTCGGGTCCGGGAACCTGCTCAGATTCCGCGGCAGCATCGGACCTTCACAGCGATCTGTTCGGGCCAGACAGCGGAGCGTCTCGTCGCGTATCCTCGAACGGTGGGCAAGCTGATCTACATCGCGAACATCTCACTCGACGGCTACGTCGCCGACCGCGCCGGGAACTTCGACTTCACCGTCCCGACAGCGGAGGTGTTCTCGACGATCCTCGAGCTCGTGCGCCCCGCTGGCACGCACGTGTACGGCCGCAAGATGTACCAGGTCATGTCGCCCTGGGAGACGGCGCACCTGACGCCGGATGCACCCTCGTTCTTGCCCGGCCTGGCCGCTCTTGAGCGCGACTTCGCCAACGTGTGGCGCCGGGCCGACAAGCTCGTGATCTCGACGACGCTCACCGCCCCGACGACGAAGCGAACGCGTATCCTGCCTTCCTTCGATGCCGACGCCATCCGCGACCTGAAGCGCGACCAGTCGCTCACGGTGGGCGGACCGCACCTCGCCGCGGCGATGCTGAAGGCCGACCTCGTCGACGAGCTTCACGCCTTCGTCAGTCCGGTCATTCTCGGAGGGGGGAATCCCTGGCTCCCGCCTGACCTGCGACGCACCCTCACCCTCGCCGGCGAGCGCCGGATTGGCGGCGTCGTGCACCTCCACTTCGCGCGGTAGCGCCTGCCGCGGTGCGGTTCCGGGGCGTCAGGCAGCCAGCTCGGCGCCCCGGCATCGCTCACGGACGAATCCGGATCACCGTCTTTCCGCTGATCCTCCTGGTCGGATTGAAGGCGGCGACGGCCTCGTCGAGGCTGGCGATGTTGCCGATGTTCGTCCGCAGCCTCCCGTCACGGACCCGCTGAACAATCTCACTCAGCTGGGCGCGATCGGACTCCACGACGAAGTCGAGCGTCAGGCCGTCAGTGGGCCGCGCCTCGGCTCCGACGATCGACACCAGAGTCCCTCCCGCTCTGATCAGCCGCGCGGAGCGCTTCTGGATATCGCCGCCGATGACATCGAACACCAGATCGACGGGGCCGACGTCTTCCAGCGCGTCCTTTTCGAGATCGATGAACTCCCGCGCGCCGAAGTCGAGCGCCTTCTGACGGTCGGCCGCGCGACCTGTACCGATGACGTAGGCCCCCGCCGATCGCGCCAGTTGCGTCACCATCGCCCCGACCGCCCCGGCCGCGCCGTGCGCCAGCACGCTCTGCCCCGCCTGAAGGTGGCCGTGCTGGAACAGTCCCTGCCAGGCGGTGAGGCCCGAGATGGGCAAGCTCGCGCCCACCGTGAAGTCGACGTCACCTGGGAGCGGCGCGAGGTTGCGTGCCTCGATTGCCACATATTCGGCCAGGGCGCCGTCGCGATACCAGTCGGCGAGGCCGAACACGCGCTGTCCTGTCGACAGTCCCGTCGTGCCGTAGCCGAGAGCGACGACGACTCCGGCCAGCTCATGACCGGGGACCGTCGGCGTTCGGTCACGGCCGCGGCGATCGATCCAGGTCGAGGGCCACGTCAGCTCGGTGGGGACGAATCCCGACGCATGAACCTGGACGATGACGTCGTTAATCATTGCCTTGGGGTCAGGCCGGTCCATCAGCTTCATGCCAGCCGTTCCCGCGGCCTGCTCGGTCACCACGATCGCCTTCATGGTCTGCCTCCTCTCCTCTTTCGTCGCCGTCCTGAAGCGGGTCGTTCCTTGCCACCTCGCGATCGAGGTGAGCATGCCTCATCGATGGCGCCACGCTAGAGCTACAATCCTCCGCGCAAGCGCTACCGATGACGGCCAAGGCGGAACCTATCCTCACGTTCTCCGATACCCCCGAGTGGGATGCTTGGTTGCGCCAGCACCATGCTCGGTCGGGGCCGGTGCTGCTGCGCCTCGTGAAGGGTAAGGGGAGCGCCCTCACCTACTCGACCGCGCTCGACGTGGCCCTCTCGTGGGGCTGGATCGACAGCCAGAAGCGCGCGCTCGACGCGACCGCCTGGCTCCAGCGCTTCTCGCCGCGCACCGCGAAGAGCCCGTGGTCGAAGATCAACCGCGCACGCGCCGAAGCGCTGATCGCGTCTGGCGCCATGAAGCAGCCGGGGCTGGACGAGGTGGTACGGGCGCGCTCCGACGGCCGCTGGGAGCGGGCCTACGAGGGCTCTCGCACCGCCGAGGTCCCCGCGGACCTGACCACTGCCCTGGCGGCCAACCCACGTGCGCGCGCCTTCTTCGACGCGCTCGACCGCGCCAATCGCTACGCGATCCTCTGGCGGGTTCAGACCGCCAAGAAGCCCGAAACCCGCGCCAGCCGCATCGAGCACTTCGTCGCCCTCTGCGCCGCCGGCAAGACCCTCCATCCTGCGCGGGCGAAGACGCGTCGAAAATGACGCTGTCCCACCTCAGAAGCTGTAGCCAACCTCGGCGTACCCCAGACTGTTCGGCTTCAACAGCCCGAACAGCGAGTCCGCCGGACCGCGGTACAGGTCCGCACCAATCGAGACCTTGACGTTGTCGTTGATCGCATAGGCGGCCCGGGGGGCGACCAGGAAGCCTCCCCCTGCGAACCACGTCACTCCATGCACCTCGGCCTCCAGCGTCTCGTGAAACCACTTGTACGACACTCGCGCTGACATCCCGTTTTGAATGCGGGCCTGCTGTTGAATCAGCAGCGAGCGCAGGATGCCCACGGACCTCACGGCCGGATCGGTGATCGCCCTCGGATCGACGAAGCGCGCCTGATAGCGCCCCAGATACTGCAGGTTCACGTTGAGATATTCCAGCCAGCTCCGATCCATCCCTGCGACCACCGCCAGCACATTCTGTCGGGGCGGAAATGGACTCACCACGGTGTTCTCCTGAAACGTGTAGCTTCCCTCCGCCCGCAGCCCGAACCGTCCCCAGTTCTTTGCCACGTCGCCTCCCACCACTCGAATACGAGGATAAAACAAGGTGACGGTTGACCCAGCCAGCGTCAGGTCAGGGGTGTGGTCGAAGCCGTCAAAGTAGCTCAGGGATCCGTCGACGGCTCCCCCTGTCCGCTCGATCTTGACCGCTCCCTGCCTGACTCCCTGCCCCGGCAACTGCTGGACGATCGACGTGCCGGACACCGGCGGCAGCGGAAACACCGACGGCACGAAGTTGAGCAGCCATAGCGCCGACGCGGAGGTCCCTCCGACCTCCTTCGTCGCCTTCAACACCCACGATCCCAGCTTGCGATCGCTGTCATCGACGACCAGCGCGGTGACATCGCTGCCATTGACGAGGTCGGTGGGGTTGATCCCGTCGGCGCGTCCCCACGTCATGTACTGTTTTCCCACGCGCACATCGAACGACTCGGTGGGCTGGACGGCCAGCCACAGCTCCCTGACTGCCCCCCGCGTGTTGCCATCGCCACCGACGGTGTCCTCGTTCCACACCCTCCCCTCGAAGTGGATCGCGGCGATCCTCGCGACCTGCGCGTCGCCCTTCATATCCAGTCGCGTCACCAACAGGCTCGTCCGGTCGTCCAGGCTTCTCGAACCGGACCAGTAGCCTCCCACCAGCGCGGCGCCCAGGCGGGGAGGAGACGGCATCGCCTCACCCACCTCATCAGCTCGACTCTCCGTAGCCCCCCACAGTACCGACGCCACCGCCGCCACCAGCAGCGCCCCCCGCACTACTGTTCCTTCTCGAGATAGTGCGTCGTGAAGACCTCGTCCTTGATCCCCGCGTCCAGCCTGAAGCTGTCATACGAGATCGACGTCGAGTGACCCGTCTGACGATTCCTGGCCTCGATCTTCATGGCCAGCCACTTCCTGTTCGCCGGATCGACCTCCTTGAACTCGGAGTAGACGATCTCCTTGAGCTCGCGTCCTCCGACGTCCCAGTACTCCCCTTTCACCGTCACGAAGTTGTCTTGCCTGATGGTGTAGCGAACCTTCGAATATCCCGTGGACGCCTTTACGTCGTCGGTCTTGGGCCTGGACTCCACGACGTAGGTCTTGGCTCCCTCGACGGTCCCTTCCGTGACCAGGGTGTGGGTCCAGTCATCCACGCGCTGGCCGATCACGTCACCGTACGAGAAGTCCGAGCCGACGAAGCTGTCCTTCTTGTTCGACGCCACGATCCGCCGCACCTTCTTCAACGCGGGGAGATAGATCCAGATGTCGTCGTCGCCGTCCGAGTGCTCGAGCATCAAGTTCGAGGTGTTCTTGACGTCCGGCGGCGAGAGGAACCGGACCACCTGATTCGAGTCCTTGCCGTTGCTCTGTAGCTTGGTGAACCCCGTGGTCTTCCTGACCCGGGTCCCCCCCGACTCGTTCTTCAGCACCATCGTCACGGTCTGAACCGACCCGACGACTTTCGAGACGTAGAACGTCTTCCTCATGATCTCGGTCGCATCACTCCCCGCGCCCCTGGCGACCGACGCGGCCTGGAGAACCAGGCAGGCGCCAGCCAGCAGAGCACCCCGGGCGCTCATGCCTCACCTCCCGCCAGCGCGTCCGCTTCTCTGAAGTACCTCTCCGGGCTATCGCCGAAGATGAACCGGGGCTTGAAGATCATCATCAGCGCCCGCAGAAAGAACAGCGCGATGAAGGCGCTGATGAACATCGTCGCGGCGACCAGATTCGACAGGGTGTTGTAGAACGCGAAGGTCGAGACCTGCAGCACCGCGTATCCGCCCAGCACCGACAGCGCCACGAACAGGATGGCCTTACCCGAGGTGAGCATAGACATCCGGGTCGCCTGTCGCACGCTCCCGGTGCGCTTGAGCTCCTCGCGGAACCTGAACAGCAGGTAGATCTCGTAGTCGGCTCCTATTCCGATCGCCATCGCCGCGGCAGACATGGCCGTGATGTCGAGCGGTGTGCCCAGCCACCCCATCAGGCCAAAGTTCGTGGCCATGACCGCGAAGAGAGGGATGACCACGAACAGGCCGCCCGCCAGGGAGCGGAACACCAGCGACCCGAGCAGGAACACCACCAGCGCCATCTGCGCCATGTTCTTGAGCTTGTCCTTCACGATGACGTCGTTCAGCGCGATCACCTGGGCGAGACTTCCCCCCATCCGCACGGTCGTTCCGGGCGGAAACGACGCGGCGATGACCGCGTTGGCCGCCTTCGCGATCCTGTCCGCGTTGGTCGTGCTGTCGTCCTTCAGAAAGGCCCAGATCGACGCTCGCCGGTAATCGTTGTCGACGAAGGTGTCGAAGTCATGGGGGCTACCCGAGGTCGAGTACAGGAACAGATACTGGGCTATGAGGTCGCGGCTCTCTGGAATCGCGTAGAACGCAGGCGAGTCCCCGTGCATCGCCTGGTTCATTCGCTTGATCTGGTCCACCAGCGACTGCGTCTTTCCGACGCTCGGCTGCGTCTCCAGGAACGCCTGCAGCTTCGCCATGCCCTGCATGACCTTCGGGTCCTTGATGCCGTCCTGCTCCTTCGTCTCGACCAGGAACTGGATCGAGTTCGTCCCTCCGAAGAGCTCGTTCAGCGCCTTGTCATCTCGGCGTAGCTGGCTATCCGGCTTGAAATAGAGACGGAAGTTGTTGTCGACACGCAGGCGGGTGATGCCAGCGCCGACGATGACGATCATGAGAAGGCCCCCTGCGACGAACCAGGGCGCCCTTCCCCCCACCAGGTTATCGGCCATCTTCGTGAGGAGACGGTCCAGTACGCCGGCCGCTTGCTCTCGATCAGACTCGTGCTGTTTGGGTGGCCGCAGCATCGAGCGCACCGCCGGTATCACGGTCAACTCGATGGCCATGGCGGATAGCACCCCGAATCCCGCGAATATTCCGAAGTGTTTGACCATGGGGATTCCAGCGCCCGCCAGGGAGAACAATGTCAGCGACGCGATGGCGCCCGCCACCGCCATGACCGGCCCCACCCTGACCAGGGACTCGACGATGGCCTCCGCATTGGCGACGCGTGGAGCGGCGCCAGACGCCAGCAGCCTCTTGTACTCCTCGTAGTACCTCTTCAGGATCTGGATGGCGTGGCCGGCGGCGATGGCCATGATCATGATGGGCGTCGTCGTATTGAGGGGGTCCAGGTGCACGCCGAGCAGGCCCATGATCCCGAGGCTCCAGATGACGCTGAGGATGCCCGTCATCATGGGAAGCAGCATTCCCTGGACGCTGCGGAACGACCAGAACTGGATCAGCATGATGACCAGGAAGGCGCCTCCGAAGAACAGCGGCATCTTCATGAACTCGTGGTCAGCGGCCTCACCGATGATGGGCGTTCCGCCCAGGAGATAGTCGATGCCGTCGTCGTGCTGGGACTCCAGGATCTTCCTCATGCCCGCGTTCAAGGCGATGAAGTTGGGCATCGTGGCGTCCTGCTTGAAGTCGGCGACGATCGCCGCCGCCTTGTGGTCGGGAGACACCAGCGAATTAATGTAGATCGGCATCGAGTCGACGCGCGCCCTGAAGGCCGCTATCTCCGCCGGTGTCTGGGGCACCTTCTCGAGCATGGGACGAACCTCCATGCCCTCGGCGGTGCCGCGGATCTGTTTGACCTTGTTCGCGGCGACGCTGAGGATGTTGTGGCGAACGGCGTGCGGCAACTGCTCGATCTGGGATTGGATGACCTTGATCTTCTCCAGCACTCGGGGCTGGAAGATGTCGCCGCTCTTTGGCACCACGGCGATCACGATGAAGTTCCGCCCCCCGAAGACCTGCTCCAGGAGGTTGGTGGTCTTGATGTAGTCGTGCGTCTGTGGCGTCCACTGCTTGGGGTCGGAGTCCATTCTGAGATGGCCCAACCGACTCATCAGGAAGGCGGTGACGGCACACATCGCCAGGGTGACGGACCGTCGATGGGCGATGATCCATCGCGTGTAGCGGGCGAAGGAGTTCGGTGAGTCGTATCTCATGTGAGCGTCCTCGTCGGGCGGTGATTGGCGCCAGGCCGCGGCGGCTGGCGCCGGCCGACGGCTGTGCGCTGGCATGCGCGACACGAGTTCTGTAGCGCTTGCTAGAGAAGTAGTCGTGAGATGAATGTCCGTCAAGGACATTTACGAGTGGTCGCTACGAAATGCTTCCTTGACAGCCGGGCGGATGATTTCCATAGTGATCGCTGTGCAATCATCAGCACCTGTCCGAAGGGGAAGGCCCAGGTCATTTGACCGCGAGCAGGCGCTGCGGGCCGCGCTCCGCGTCTTTCGCGAGCACGGCTTCGAGGGCACCTCGATGAGCCATCTCCAGGAGGCGCTCGGCGGCCTGTCGCCGCCCAGCATCTACGCCGCCTTCGGTAGCAAGGAGCAACTCTTCAAGGAGGCGACCGAGCTGTACGTCGCCGCGCGCCGGTCGGCGGCCGAGCCCCAGCTGGCCAAGGCAGCCACGGCGCGGGACGCCATCGACACGACGCTACGCTGTGCAGTCATGGGTTCCACCGAGGCGGGGGAGCCGCGCGGCTGCTTGCTCGTCCAGGGCGCCATCACCTGCTCGGCCTCCGGCGAGGGGGTGCAGCAGTTCCTCCACGACTTCCGCACCGAGGAGCAGCGCGCAATCCTGAGGCGCCTGAAAGCCGCCGTGACCAGTGGCGAGCTGCCCGCTCGCACCAACGTTCAGGCGATGACCCAGTTCTACACGACGTTCGCGCGCGGCATCGCGGTCCAGGCGCGCGACGGAGCCACGCGCGCTTCGCTGATGGAAGCCGTCGACTGCGCGATGGCCGCGTGGGACTCCTTCATCAAGGCGTGACTCGCGCGCTCGCGCTCGCCTCGCTGGCGTCGGCGGGATCGGACGCTGTCCGTATCAAGGACGCGCTCACCTGGGCGATAGCGAACCCGGATGAGCGATCCGGACGCCTACCTCGTCGGGCGCTGCTGGGCCCGCAGTCTGCTCGCGCTTCGCGCTATCCCGACCGAGGCGAGCCCAAAGCCCACCGCCGTGACTGCCAGGTGAGCGCCCCGCCGCGGCTCGAAGCCACCGACCACCGTGAGCAGCACGTAGGCCACGGTCAGGTTGAAGAGGGCATAGAGGACATTCACCGCGGGTGAGGAGAGCCCTCGAAACGGGGGCGTCGCGAACGGCGTGTAGAAAGGGAACCCCGAGACGCCGGCGATGAAGTGCGGGGTGAAGTTGGCGAGGAACGCCCCGCCTAGAAAGCACGCCGCCACGTTGTACCAGGCCATGAGAGCTCCTTTTCTGATGGCAACTTGTTGTTGCCATCTGGAGCGGCCACGTTATCGCCGGGCCCACCGGAAGGCAACATGGCGTTGCCATCCGCGAGAGCGCGATGCTACCGTCCGGGCCCATGCGCCGTCCGGCCGGTTCAGCGCGTCGCACCCGGGGCATCCTGGGAGGGCGAAGCGAGGAGGTGGTGAGACGCGTCCTCGAGGGCGCGATCGTCGAGCTGTCTCAGTCGGGCCACGCCGGATTCCGCGTGGACGCGGTCGCGTCGCTGGCCAAGGTCAACAAGACCACGATCTATCGACGCTGGCTGACCCGCGGGGCGCTGCTCACCGCCGTGGTGGAGCGGATGCGGGCGCCGCTTCGCGCTCGTCCCCTCCCCGATACCGGCCACCTGGAGAGTGATCTCGTCGAGGCCTTCGCGCGGCGATTCACCTTCGGTCGCAAGGTCGAAGGCCGCGCCTGGGCACGATTGCTCGACGAGCGGCACGTCCCGGACGTGGAGGCGATCATCGGACATGCGGTGAACGAGCGTCGCGACGAGTGGAGGTCGATGGTCACCCGCGCCATCGACCGCGGGGACGTGCCCCGGGGAACGGACCCGCGCCTTCTGCTGGATCTGGTCCGCGCCATCGTGGACGCGCGCGGCTCCTCCCGCCGGCTCGACCGAGCCTGGCTGAGCCTGGCGGTACGCACCGTCATCGCCGGGGCGCGCGCCGGAACGCTGGTGCGAGGCTGAGGAGCGGCCGTCAGTACTCGCCCTTGATCACGAAGAACGACCCCCGGATGGTGCCGGCCAGCTTCGACTTCTGCTTCGCGAACTTGAAGCGTGAGGCGAGCTCCGGGGGGACCTCCATGCCGTCCGACAGCTTGAAGCCGACGGCCCGCTTCTTCGTGTCGGCGAGCGTGTACATCACGTTGATGGAGAGGCCGCTCTCGTAGAAGACGTAGGCCATGCGGATGCCCTCGACCTCGAACTCCGTCGCCTCGAGGGGGCGCGATTCGATGACCAGGTCGCGGTCCTCCTTCAGGATGCGGTGGACCCAGGCGATCGTCTTGCCGGCCTTGCTCGCCGGCTCGACCGTGAAGACGTGGTCGTACTTGTTCTTGAAATAGCGGGCCTCGTTGGCCCGCAAGCCCGCCAGCGCGCTCGCCACCGGGGACGACTCGAGCCCGACGGTCGACACGTTCGTGAAGTCCACTTGGTACGCCATGCCAGATGACTAGCACGGGGGGCGCGGCGCGTGCACTTGCGCGCCTTTCTCTACCTAGTCCGACTTGGCGGGGGTCAGCACGCGATCGATGAGGCCGTAGTCCAGGGCCTCGCTGGCGGACAGAAAGTTGTCGCGCTCGGTGTCGCGCTTGATCTTCTCGACCGGCTGGCCGGTGTGACGGGCGTAGATGCCGTTGACCTCGTCGCGCGCCCGCAAGATCTCG
>Ga0207694_10003762_pt1 | contig 12022 bp, 9 predicted proteins | sample KBSC34metaG_FD_184353 | JGI IMG/M metagenome (GOLD analysis project Ga0207694, IMG submission 184353) | Corn rhizosphere microbial communities from Kellogg Biological Station, Michigan, USA - KBS C3-4 metaG (SPAdes) (version 2) | ecosystem: Host-associated > Plants > Roots > Rhizosphere > Soil...
AGTTGTCGATCCCCGGGCTGCCATGCGCGGTAACCATGTGTATCAAGGCGTTGCCGGCGACCGCATAATGGCGGTCTTCCACCCCATAATCGACATGCCGCTCGGCCAGCTTGCGTAGTCCGGGCAGCATGACATCCAGCTTGCTCAATCCGGTGACGATTTTGCCCAGCATTTCGATCAGATGCCGGCCCTGTTCGGTCATGTCGTTCCGGAACAGCGGGCGGGTATCGGGGGCGAGCTCGAACAGGCGGTCATAAAACAACCGCGCGGCAGCGTCGGTGTCGAGCACGATCTGGACGAAACTGTCTCGGACGAGATTGACGTGGTCTGTATCCATTGCTCGGCGGTCATCCGGATCGCGGGCAATGACACTGCATCATCCGCACCTAGCTATTCGCCGTTGGATGCTCGAATTTCTCGATCACCCATTCCTCTTCCTGTGCGCCGGCGATCCAGTCCTGCATGAATGGGTGCGTCAGCACGGCCTCGACATAGGCCGCCGCGAAGCGCGCGACCGGCAATTGATAGGTCACGATGCGCGTACAGACGGGTGCATACATGATGTCCGCCGCGCCGAATTCGCCGAACAGGAACGGGCCGGTCCCGCCGAACCGCGCGCGCGCCTGCGCCCAGATCTCCATCAACCGGGTCAGTTCGGCGACGACATCGTCGTCGGGGCGCTTGGGCGGATAGACCTGGCGGATGTTCATGCCGTGCTTGTTGCGCAGCGCCGGGAACCCGGAATGCATCTCCGCCGCCATCGATCGCGCCATCGCCCGCGCGGCGTCGTCCTTTGGCCAGAACTTGTCGCCGCCGGTCTTGTCGTTGAGGAATTCGACGATCGCCAGACTGTCCCAGACGACGATGTCGCCGTCCCACAGGATCGGCACCTTGCCCGATGACGGGGCGAATTCGTCGCCTTGGCGGCGCTTGTCCCAATCGTCGTCGTACAACGGAACGACGACTTCCTCGAAGGCCAGTCCCGATTGCTTGCATGCCAGCCAGCCACGTAGCGACCAGCTCGAATAGGCCTTGTTGCCGATGATGAGCTTGAGCATGGCCGGGGGATAGAGGCGCGGCTGGGGCGCGGCAAGCGGCTGAATCGCGAGCGACCGTTTGCGTTCGTTCAGTCGCCGATCACTTCGCGGATTCGGCTGATCAGCATGTCGATCGCGAAAGGCTTGGTCAGGACGTGCATGCCGCGCTCGAGTTGCTGGTTCCCGATGACCGCGTTTTCCGCATAGCCGGTAATGAACAGCACCTTGAGGTCGGGGCGTTCGACTCGCGCGGCGTCGGCCAATTGGCGGCCATTCATCCCCTTGGGCAGGCCGACATCGGTGACGAGCAATTCGATCGCCGGTTGGGTCTGCAGGACCGCCAGCCCCGATGCTCCGTCGCCGGCCTCGATCGCGGTATAGCCCAGATCGTCGAGCGCATCCGCTATCAGCGCGCGAATGGCGGGCTCGTCGTCGACCACCAATACCGTCCCGCCCGCTGCGGAAGGAGTGGGCGGGACGCTATCGACGTACTCCGGTTGCACATCCTCGCTCGAATGCACGCGTGGGAAATATAGGGACATCGTGGTCCCCTGACCCAGTTCGGAATAGATCCGCACCTGCCCGCCCGACTGGCGCACGAAGCCATAGATCATGGACAGACCGAGACCGGTTCCCTCGCCCAGCGGCTTGGTCGTGTAGAAGGGATCGAAGGCGCGCTCGATCGTCTCTGCGGACATGCCGGTGCCGGTGTCGGTCACGGACAGCGAAACATATTGGCCGGGCGGCAGATCGCGGTCGCGCGCGCTGGCAGGGTCGAGCCATTTGTTGGCGGTCTCGATCGTGATGCGGCCGCCATCGGGCATGGCATCGCGCGCGTTGATGCATAGGTTGAGCAAAGCGTTTTCGAGCTGGTTGGGATCGATCAACGTCGTCCACAAGCCACCGGCCCCGACCACTTCGACCTCGATCTGGGGGCCAACCGATCGCCGCAGAAACTCTTCCATGTTGGCGATCAGGCGGTTGATGTCGGTCGGTTTGGGATCGAGCGTCTGGCGCCGCGAAAAGGCGAGCAGGCGGTGGGTGAGCGCTGCGGCGCGTTTGGTCGCGCTGCGCGCCATCTCGACATATTTATCGATTTCCGCCGTGCGGCCTTGCTTGATGCGCATCTCGATCAGTTCGAGCCCGCCCGAAATGCCAGTGAGGAGATTGTTGAAATCGTGCGCCAATCCGCCGGTCAGCTGACCGACCGCCTCCATTTTCTGAGCTTGACGTAATTGTTCCTGCGCGGCCTCGCTTTCGCGCGTGCGCTCCTCGACCTGACGCTCGAGCGACTCCGCCAGCGCTGCTAGTGCGATCTCGGCCTTGCGCCGCTCGATCGCCGTCTGCGTACGATCGGCGACGTCGCGGACGAACGCCACGTCTTCCGCGATCCACGCGCGCGGACCCTTGTCGTTGAGATAGAGCAAGGCGACAAAGTTGTTATGATCGACCAGCGGCATATTGAGCACCGCGCGCGCGTGGATCGCTTCCAGCGCCGCGGCGGTTGGCGCAGTGCGAGGATCCTCGCGGGCATCGGCGATCGCAACCAGTTCGCCACGCTTCAAGTCATCGATATAGGACCCATAATCGCGAAAATGGAGCACGCCCGCCAGGCTATCGGTCCCCGCGTTGTTCCAGTCGCGCTCGATCGTGATGCTTTCCGCCACCGGATCGATGATGCCATAGCCTGCCCGGCTGACGCCCAAGGTCGACCCCAGGATTTCCGCTGCAAGGAATGACATCGCCGCCGGGTCGTTCGTCTGCCGCAAACGATCGCCCAGCGCGATCAACGCAGCCTGATGGCTTTCGGTGCGGCGACGCGAGGTGATGTCTCGCGACACGCCGACCATCTGCAAGATCCTGCCCCGGTCGTCATGTTCCAGCCGCCCGTTGATCTGGACCCAATGGAGGGATCCGTCAGGCCATAATATCCGATATTCGACATCGTAATGATCGCCGGTCGCCATGGATTGCTTCGCGACAGCGAGCATCCGCTCGCGGTCGTCGGGATGGATCGTGGCGATCAGATCGTCAAAATCAAACGGCTCGTCAGCGCGCCGGCCATAATGCGCCTTGCACTCTGCCGATGCATGCAGCGTGTTCGTCTTGAGCTCCATCGTCCACGCGCCGAGGCCGCCGGCGGCCAACGCGACGCGTAGGCGTTCCTGGCCCGCGCGAATGTCCTCGAGCCGCGTCCGCGCCTCATATTGCCGCAGTCGTGCGCGCCGCGCCGCGCGGGCGAGGCTGATCAGCGTCGTGGGATGAAACGGCCGTTCGAGGAATGTGACGTTGCCCAGCGTCTCCAGCAGTCGCACCGCGCCCGGATTGCGCTCGAGGCCTCCGCCGCGCGCGGTCAGGACGATGAACGGGAAGTCGGACCATTCGGCCTGGTCGGCAAGGAAGCCGGCGAGATCGCGGAGGTCGGCGCCCCGCAACGCCTCTTCGGTGACGATGGCGAAGCCGGCACCGTCGCGCAGCGTGCGAACGAACGACGGGAGGTCAGGGGTGGCGGCCGCGTCGAGCCCCGCTTCCCGCAACATGGCTTCCGCAACCATCGCGTCGCGGCCATGTGGCGCCAGGATGACAGCGCCTTCGGCGATCGTGCGATTCAAGAGTGGGTCACCCTCGCTTCACGTCGAGCAAGCTGGCGGCTTCGTCGCCGACCAGACTCGGCACGCCGCGTAACACGCCCTGGAATGCGGTCAGCGGCTCGCCGAGAGTGATCCCGCTTTTGTCGATCATGAACTCCCGGATCGTGTCCTCGTGGGAACCTGTCCGCTTCTTGACCACCGAGATGGCGCGGCGGACACGCCCCAGCGCTTCGAAGTACCGCAGCAGGATCACGGTGTCGGCGAGGTAGGTGACGTCCACCGGCGACTTCATGTCGCCGACCAATCCGTGTTGCGCGACGGTCAGAAAGGTCGTGCTGCCTTGGCGGTTCAGATATTGCAGCAACTCGTGCATGTGCAGGATCAGCGCCTGCTCCTCGGGCATCGCGGCCTGATAGCCATTGAGGCTGTCGATCACGACAGTTCGCGCGCCATGCGTTTCGACGCAGACGCGCACGCGTTGGGAAAATTCGCCTGGGGTCAATTCGGCGGCATCGATCTGTTCGATCACCAACCTTCCGGTGTCGACCATCGCCTGGAGGTCGATGCCCAAGCCACGCGACCGCTCGAACAGCAGCCCGAGCTCTTCGTCGAAAATGAACATGGCCGCACCCTCGCCGCGCGCGATCGCGGATCGCACGAAATTGAGCGCGAGCAGCGACTTGCCGGTGCCGGCCGGCCCGAGGATCAGGTTGCTCGCGCCGCGATCGAAGCCGCCGCCGAGCAAATCGTTGAGGCGCACATTGTCGACCGGCACCGTCTCGCGTTCGAAGATCGAACGATGTTCAGCGGATACCAGGCGCGGAAACACGCGGACGCCGCCCGTGCCGATCACGAAATCGTGAAATCCCCCACGATAGCGCCGGCCGCGATATTTGATCACGCGCATGCGTCTGCGCTCCGGTCCGTAATTGGGAGATAGTTCTTCCAGGCGGATCACGGCATGCGCGACGCTGTGCACGGTCTTGTCCATGACGTCGGCCGTGAGGTCGTCGAGCATCAGCACCGTGGCGTCGTTGTGCGAGAAATAATGTTTCAGCGCCAGGATCTGGCGGCGATAGCGCAACGAGCTTTGTGCGAGCAGGCGGATTTCGGAAAGGCTGTCGAGCACTATGCGCGCCGGCTGCACGCGTTCGAACGCTTCGAATATTCGTTTTGTCGTCTCGCCGAGCTCTAGATCGGACGAATAAAGCAGGCTTTGTTGCTGTTCGTCGTTGAGCAAGCTTTCGGGCGGGACCAGCTCGAAGATTTTGAAGTTCTCGGGAAAGGTCCAGCCATGCGAAGCGGCGCCGTCGCGCAGTTCCTCCTCGGTTTCCGACAAGGTGATATAGAGTACTGTCTCGCCCTGCTCGGTGCCGGCCATGAGAAACTGGCTGGCAAGGGTCGTCTTGCCGGTGCCGGGGCTGCCCTCGACCAGAAATAGCCTGCCCTTGGCTAGGCCGCCGGCAAGGATTTCGTCCAGGCCAGCGACGCCGGTTGCACAATTTCTCATCGAAACTCCATCTTCTGCAACCACCGACATTATCGGTATCGCGTCCGTTACGACTTGATATTGCTTAATGCTGGATCGGCGATTTCGATCCCTTGCACCTTGGCGGCAGCGGGGATGGCGGCCTCGAGGGAGGGGCTTGCAATTTCAATTTATTCGCAGCGAATCAGTTGTTTAGATCGTTGCTGGGATGGCGGGATATCCGTGCGATGCGCGTGGCGGACAAGCGCAGTTCCGCGTGGCGCTAACCGCGCGCACAGCAGCACGCGGACCGTTGATAAGGCCTAGCGGCAAAATCGCTGATCGATGGCCTCTCGCCGCAGCGAGGGAGCAGCGTCAGCCGCCTTTCGACGGCACGATCAGATATTTCTCGCCGGTCTTCTTCGCGCTGTAAGCGAGCAGCGTGTCCTTATCGAGCGCCTCCGCCAGCGAAATTTCCGCCGTGTAATGGCTGGCGAAGGTCGTGCGGATTTCGGCGGCAACACGCGCGCGCATGCGGCCAACCACCTCGGCGCCGGCCTTCATCAGGAACGGGGTCAACAGGAAGCCGCCGACACCCCAGGCAAATCCGACATCGGGGCCGATCAATGTCGGCCCGAGATCGAGCCTGCCATAGATATAGACCTGTTTGTGGGTATTCGATCCGTAGCGGCTATAGGTCGTCGCGTTGCGATTGGCGGCGGCTTCCATCGCAGCGAGGATCTGTCCCGCCAGCTTGCCTCCGCCGATCGCGTCGAACGCCAGCGTAGCGCCGGTCTCGGCGAGCGCATCGACCAGCTCATTCCGGAAATTATCCGAGGTCGAATCGACCACATATCTGGCGCCGATATCGCGCAGGATCTTTGCCTGCTCGGTCGAACGGACGATATTCACCAGGCTCACGCCATCGGCGATGCAGATGCGGTTGAGCATCTGGCCGAGGTTCGACGCCGCGGCGGTATGGACCAGGGCTTTATGCCCCTCGGCGCGCATCGTCTCGACCATCGCGAGCGCTGTCAGCGGATTGACGAAGGCCGACGCGCCTTCGCGTGCAGTGACGCCATCGGGAAAGGGCAACAGGTCGCTCAGCCGCGCCTTGCGATATTGGGTGTACATGCCGCCGCCGATCACCGCGACGGTCTTGCCGATCAATTCCTCGGCGCCGTCGCCCGCGGCGATCACCGTGCCGGCACCTTCGTTACCCACGGGCATCGATTCGTCGAGCCGCGCGCGCACCATCGGGAGGCGCTGTTCGGGAATTTCGGCGGTTAGCACCGGGCGGTCGGCAGTGCCGCCTTGTTCGAGCGTGGCGAGATCGGCGGGGCCGGTCAGCAGCCCAAGGTCGGAAGGATTGAGCGGCGCCGCCTCGATCCGGACGATCACTTCGCCAGGACCGGGAGGCGACAATTCGACATCGACCAGCGACAATTCGAGCTTGCCGTCGGACACCAGCGAACGCAGTTCGAGGCCCTTGGTCGGTGCGGTCATTCGATCCTCCCTTATTTTTCGATTGTTCGGTATGTAGCTTGGGAAGCGATCGGTTCAAGTCCCCGTCATTTCGGCTGGCCGCCAGCCTTCCACTCCGGCTTGAACCCGCCCGACGCCAGAAGCCGGACGGGTGCGACCAGCGAGCGGATCGCCTTCGTCATGTAATCGATATCGAGATTCTCTACGGTGTCGGTCGGCTGGTGATAGGTCGGCACGACTGCCCAGCCCGAGAAAGTGTGCGCGACGATGCCCTTGAGCGCGAGCGAGTAATTGTCCGAGCGTTCGAAGAAATGCTGGTCGGGATAGGGGTCGGATGCGATCAGCGCGCCGCGGCTCTTCATCATGTCGAACAGATTGGAGCGCTCCGAGCCGGTCATCATCAGCGCGCCCCTGGGCAATTTGGGATCCTGCGCGCCGATCATCTCGAACTCGATATTGGCAACCAGATCGCTGAGCGGCACCGGCGGATGCTCGCCGAACCAGGTCGAGCCGAGCCCGCCAATCTCCTCGCTGCCGTAAGCGACGAACAGGATGCCGCGCTTCTGCGGTCCCGTGGCGGCAAAGGCGCGCGCGAGTTCGATGACGGCGACCGTGCCGGAAGCATCGTCATTGGCGCCGGGCATGACGGTGCCATCCGGCCGCACGCCGAGGTGGTCGAGATGCGCCGACAACAGGATCACCCCTGCCTTGGGATCGGTGCCCGGCACATAGCCGATCGCGTTGGTCGTGGTTGCCTTGGTGGTTGCGATCGGGACCTGGATCGATATGTCGGCGCCCGCCGCGATCCCGGCCAGCGCGTCGGCGGGAATCGTCGCGACCGTCATCGGCGGGCGACGGCTTGGCGTGCCCTCGATCGTCGTCGGCAAGGACGGCCTGCCGCCGATCATGCCCAGGAATTTGCGGCTGGCGTCGCTTTCGGCGGTCAGCACCAATTTGACCCCTTTGCCGCGTAACTTGCGGGCAAAAGTCATCAGGTCGTCGGCCGGTCCCGTATAAACGATCACGTCGGCCGAGGGGATGTCGCCATCGGGGCGAGTCACGATGACGGCCTTGCCGCCGGCGGTGCCGCCCCCCGTCAGCAGCAGATTGACGCCTGCTACCGGCTTGCCGTCGATGGTCAGGGTCGGCGGGCCGGCGATGCTGCGGCGAGTCAGCGGTGCGGTCTGGAGGTAGGAATCCATGCCGGGCGCGTGGCGTAGGCCAGAATCGCGGAACAGCGAGGCGACATAGCCCGCGGCGATCGCCTCGTCGGGCGTGGCGCTACCGCGTCCGCGCAAGCCCGGTCCGGCGAGCAGAATCTCTTCGGCAAGGACTCTGTCGCGGTCGATCGTCGGCGACGCCTTGTCGCGCGACGCGGCGGGAATCGCCGGCAACGCGATGAGTGCCAGCGCCGCGACGAGGCCGATATTTTTCATGCAAGCTCCCCAGGGTCCGTTTGCGCGACCCTTAGGAAGAGCGGCTCGCGAAAGCTAGCCGAGCGCCTCGATCACGGCGGCGCGCAATTCTGCCATGCCGAGCCCGGTCTCGCTCGAGGTCGACAGGATGTCGGGATGCGCGGCGGGGCGCTTGCGCGCTTCCTCGGCGGTCTCGGCGGCGACCTTTTCGAGCTCGGTCGGCTTGATCTTGTCGGCCTTGGTCAAGACTAGACGATAGCTGACCGCTGCCTTGTCGAGCATCTCCATGATCTCGCGATCGACATCCTTGATGCCATGCCTCGCATCGATCAGCACGAGCGTACGCTTGAGCACGTCACGCCCCCGCAGGAAGTCGTTGACCAGGTATCGCCATTTCCTGACGACATCCTTGGGCGCCTTGGCAAAGCCATAGCCGGGCATGTCGACCAGCCGGAAGGCGAGGGGCTCGCCCACGTCGAAGAAGTTGAGCTCCTGCGTCCGCCCCGGCGTGTTCGACGTGCGCGCCAACGAGTTGCGATTGGTCAGCTTGTTGAGCAGCGACGACTTGCCGACGTTCGACCGGCCGGCAAACGCGACTTCTGGGACCACCGGGTCGGGCAGATGCTCGAGCGCCGGGGCGGATTTGAGGAACGCGACCGGGCCGGCGAAAATCTTGCGCGCCGTCTCGATCGCGTCCTCGTCGAATGCGCTCACGTTATTTGACCACCGGTTGCTTGAGGGCGGGGTGCCGCGCGTAGAGGATACGCTGCTGCAGCACGGTCAACAGGTTGCTGGTGATCCAGTAGACCTGAAGGCCGACCGCGAACGGCGCCATCACGAACATCAGCACCCAGGGCATCAGCGCGAACACCTGCTTCTGCGCATCGTCCATCGGCTGCGGGTTCATCTTGAACTGCAGCCACATCGAGATGCCGAGCAGGATCGGCACCACGCCGATCGCGATCATGTGCGGCGGGGTGAAATGCAGGATGCCGAACAGGTTGAGCGGGGTCAGCGGGTCGGGCGCCGACAGATCCTTGATCCACGCGACGAACGGTTGGTGCCGCATTTCGATCGTCAGCATCAGCACCTTGTAGAGCGAATACATGATCGGGATCTGGAGGAAGGTCGGCAGACAGCCGGCGAGCGGGTTGACGCCCTCCGCCTTGTACAGCGCCATCACTTCCTGCTGCTGGCGCTGCTTGTCGTCCTTATGCTTCTCCTGCAGCGCCTTCATCTTGGGCTGGATCGCGCGCATCTGCGCCATCGAGGCGAACTGGCGTTGCGCGATCGGGAAGATCAGCAAGCGGATCGTCACCGTCAGCAGCATGATCGCCACGCCGAAATTGCCGATCATGCGGAACAGCCAGTCGAGATAATAGAAGATCGGCTTCTCGATGATGCGGAACCAGCCCCAGTCGAGCGCATAGTCGAACAGCGCGATGCCGGTCTTGTCGGTATAGCGGTCGAGCAGGCGCACTTCCTTCGCACCGGCGAAGAAACGGCTGGTCTGGGTCAAGCGCTGGCCGGGTGCCAGATCCTTGGCGATGCGCGAATAATCGGCCTGGTAGCCGCCCTTGCCGGTCGACTGGAACTCGCCGGCGAAGCTTGCACCCTGGTCGGGGATCAACGCGGTCAGCCAGTATTTGTCGGTGAAGCCGAGCCAGCCGCCGGTGGTCGAGAATTTTTGGGCCCCCTTGTCGACATCCTTCCAATTGACGTCGTAATCGGCGGTGCCGTTGTGGACCGACATCGGGCCGACCTGGATCGACCAGGTGTCGAGATCCTTCGACGCTTCGGCCCGATTTACCAGGCCGTAGGGTGCGACCTTGATCGGCTGCGCCGCGCCATTGGCTACCGTCTGTCGGACCGTGAACATGTAATCCTGATCGACCGCGAGATCGATTTCGAAACGCTGACCCTGGCCGTTGGTGGTGGTCAGCGTGACCGGCTTGCCGGGGGCGAGGACGCTGCCGCTCGCCGTCCAGACCGTGTCGGGGGAGGGCGGCTTGATGCCGGTGTCCTGCCAGCCGAACTCGGCGAAATAGGCGCCGGCCGTGCCCGCCGGCGACAAGAGCCGGATCGGCGGCGAGTTCTTGTCGATCGTGTCCTTGTATTGCGTCAGCAGCAGGTCGTCGATTCGCGCGCCCTTGAGGTTGATCGAGCCCTTGAGCGTCGGCGTGTCGATCGGCACGCGCTGCGCCGCCGTCTCGCCGAGCACGGCCTTGATGTCGCGAATCGATCCCGGGCTAGCGGCGTTCGGCGCGCCGGGGCTGGGCTGGACCTGGGTCTTGCCGCCCTCGATCTTGGTGACCGGCGGGTTGGCCGGTGGCATGATCCGGTTCATGACCAAAGGCCACGCGAACAGCAGCAATACCGCGAGCACCGCGAACATGATGAAATTGCGATTGTCGTTCTTCACGCGCTCAGGAACCTTCGATCAGATAAATCAGGGAACGGGGTCGGGCCCGTACCCGCCCCAGGGATGGCAGCGGGCGATGCGTTTCACAGCCAGCCACCCGCCCTTCAGCGCGCCATAGCGGCGAAGCGCGGTAATTGCATAGGCCGAACAGGACGGTTGATAGCGGCAGGTCGGCGGCATGATCGCCGATGGGCCGATTTGCCACAGGCGAACCAGCGCGATCAGTAGCTTCGCGATCACCGCGACACCTTGCCCAGCGCCTTTGTCAGATCGGCCTTGAGTTGCGCAAAGTCGCGGGTCAGCGCGTCGGCGCGCCCGATCAGCACGTGATCCGCGCCCGCGACGCCGCTGACGCTCAGGACATCACGCGCCAGCGCCCGGAAACGCCGCTTGATGCGGTTGCGGACGACCGCGTTGCCGATCTTCTTGGTGACCGTATAGCCGACCCGCATCGTCTCATCTTCGTCGTCGCGGCGGCGGACCAGCAGAACGAAGGCGGGCATCGGGGCGCGCTTGCCGGCATTCGCCGCCAGGAAATCGCGCCGTTTGGTCAGCGTCACCATGGGTACAGAAACGGCACCAGCCCGCGCTCCCGAAGGAGGCGGGCTGGCGAAATCCTGCGGCAAAGCAGGGTCGGGTGTTACGCCGACAGCTTCTTGCGGCCGCGGTTGCGACGCGCGCGGATCACATTGCGTCCGCCTACCGTCGCCATCCGCGCGCGGAAGCCGTGCCGGCGCGCACGCACCAAGTTGCTCGGCTGAAAAGTCCGCTTCATCGTTCATTCCCTGTACGTCGAAATTGAAAAGGGCCGCCACAGGGACGGCCTTGTGGGGTGCGCGCTTAAGCGAGAGCGCGGCTGAAGTCAACGCGGAACGGTCAGCCGGCATAGCGCGGAGATGGGAACGGTGTCTTGGCGATACAAGACACGCGAGATGGCGCCAAAATGGCGATAATCCCAATCGCGCCGACAGGATAGCAGGCTAAGCAGGGGCAGGGAGCCCGCATGACCACCATCGTTTCGACCGTCGCCTATCTCGGACTGGAAGCACGCGCGGTCGAAGTGCAGGTGCAGCTGATTCCCGGTTTGCCCAAGTTCATCGTCGTCGGGCTCGCCGACAAGGCGGTGGCGGAGAGCCGGGAGCGCGTGCGCGGCGCGATCGCGGCGATGGGCCTGTCGATGCCGCCCAAGCACATCGTCGTAAACCTGTCGCCGGCCGATCTGCCCAAGGAAGGAACGCATTTCGACTTGCCGATCGCGCTTGGTCTGCTCGGGGCGATGGGCGTGGTCGATGCAGAGACGCTGAGCGAGTTGGTCGTGGTCGGCGAACTCGGACTGAACGGCCGAATCGCACCATCGCCAGGCGTCCTGCTAGCTGCGCTGCATGCCTCGGGCGAAGGAAAGGGGCTGGTCTGTCCGGCAGCCCAGGGAGCGGAAGCGGCCTGGGCGGGATCGATCGACGTGATCGCCGCGCCCGACCTGATCGGCCTGCTCAACCACCTCAAGGGCAATCAACTGATCGGTCCGCCACAGCCCGGCGAGGCTGCGGAACCGGTCGCCGGCCCCGATCTTCGGCAAGTCAAAGGTCAGGAAACGGCCAAACGCG
>Ga0207694_10003764_pt1 | contig 12020 bp, 12 predicted proteins | sample KBSC34metaG_FD_184353 | JGI IMG/M metagenome (GOLD analysis project Ga0207694, IMG submission 184353) | Corn rhizosphere microbial communities from Kellogg Biological Station, Michigan, USA - KBS C3-4 metaG (SPAdes) (version 2) | ecosystem: Host-associated > Plants > Roots > Rhizosphere > Soil...
CGCACCACCCTCGACCGGGCCGCGCAGTACCGCAAGGACGACGCGTGGCTGGCCGAGGCGTGGACCCGCGGACTGGTAAGAATGGGCGCCATGGCAGCGAAGAGCACACCCGAGCACACCGGCGAGGGCCGCCGTCGCATCCCGCTCGTCGAGAGCTTCAACTACGCGGTCGAAGGGATCATCCACGTCCTCCGCACCCACCGGAACATGCGGATCCACTTCGCAGCGGCGGTCGCCGTCCTGGTCGTCGCGCTCTGGATCGGCGTCGACCGGATCGAGCTCGTCGTCCTGCTGCTGGCGATCGCCTTCGTCCTGATCGCCGAGATGGTCAACTCGGCGATCGAGGCGGCGATCGACGTCGCCACCAGCTCGTTCGACCCGCTCGCCAAGCTGGCGAAGGACATCGCTGCCGGCGCCGTCCTGATCGCGTCGGTCAACGCGATCGCCGTCGGCTACCTCGTCTTCTCCGGTCAGGTCGCCGACGAGAGCTCTCGGCTGCTCGACAAGCTCTCGGCGCAGGACAGGATCGTGTTCGCGCTACGCCACCTCGAGTCGATGACCGTCGAAGAGATCGCCGCCACCATGGAGCTGTCGGTCTCCACGGTGAAGCGACGTCTGACGCACGGGATGCGCAGGTTTACCTTGATGCTGGCGAGCGATCCCGAGCTCTCACGCATGATCGAGGCGAAGGGATGGGGGACCTGGTGACCGAACGGCGAGAAAGCGAGGAGGAGGCGCGCGCGCTGGCGGCCCTGACCGGGCTGGTGCGCGACCAGGTCCAGCCGCCGACGGCCGGCGAGCTGGAGTTCGGGCTGCGCGGCGTGTTCTCCCGCCTGGGAAGCGAGCATGGCCCGCAGCGGTCCCGGGCGGCGCGGCGCACGGGGTTGCGCTGGTGGCTGGCGGGCAGCGGAGCGCTGGCGTGCCTCTCGGTGACCGCGCTGGTCCTCTTCTTCCGAACACCGGTGCGTCCCCCGGTCGCGCCAGCGGCGCTGACCTATCAGGTGGAAGGCGGCAGCGTCGTCTCGGGAGGGTTCCTGCGCGAGTCGGGCAGCGACGGCGTCAAGCTGTCGTTCAACGAGGGGACCGAGTTCGTGCTGATGCCGGGGACCCACGGGCGGCTGCGCTCGGTCGGCAACGCCGGCGCGCGCATCGCCATCGAGCAAGGGACAGCCTTCTTTCAGGTGACCCCGAACACCGGCCGGACCTGGCTGGTCGACGTGGGGCCCTTCCTGGTGACCGTGAAAGGCACCGTGTTCACGGTCTCGTGGGATCCCCTGCGCGAGCGCTTCGAGCTGCGGCTGCGCCGCGGGCGCGTGGTGGTCACCGGACCTGTCTCCGGCGGCGACATCGTGCTGCGCGATGGCCAGCGGCTGGTCGTGAACCTGCCCCGTGCAGAGACGCTGATCAGCGAGGACAAGGCGGACGCGGTGGACGCCGCAGAAGCGCCGCGGACCACGCCTCATCCCACCGCCACCGCAAGCGCTTCGTCGCCCCGCCACCTGTCCACCGGCCCGGCAGAGACGGCCGGCGGACGTGGCAGGCTGTCCCTGGCGTCCTCGGGCAAGACCCTGCACGTCGAAGGGACACGTCACTGGACCGCGGCGCTGGCGAGCGGCGACTGGGACGCCATCCTGGCCGACGCCGATCGGACGGGCGTGAAGGCGATCCTGGAGAGTGCATCCGGCGAGGAGCTGTTCGCCCTTGCTGACGCCGCTCGTTACCGCCGCCGGCTGGACCTGGCCCGCGAGGCCCTTCTGGCCGAGCGCCGGCGCTTCCCGAGTTCGGCGCGCTCCCCCGACACCCTTTTCCTTCTGGGGAGGGTCGAGGAAGCAGGCGGTCAGGGCAGCACGCGTGCCCTTCACTGGTACGAGGAGTACCTCTCGCGCGCGCCGTCCGGCACCTACGCCTCCGAGGCGCTGGGGCGGCGGATGACGTTGACCAGCGAGCTGGAGGGGCCGGCCCGCGCCCGCCCGATCGCCGACGAATATCTCCGGCGCTTTCCCGACGGCAGCTACGCCGGCGCCGCTCGGGCGTTGCGGCACTAGTGCACCGTCGTCGGGTTGGAGTCCCGTCCATCGTGGCGGCGCTGACGATCTGGTCTTCGGCGGCGGCGGCGGTCACCGTGGGCGTGGTGCGTCCCCCCCATCCGTCGGCGCTGGCGACCGAGACGCTGTTTCGGGTGTCCGGCGAGCTCCGGTCGCTGGGGCTGGACACCAGGATGCTGAATCTGTCCGATGCCGAAGCCTCGGTCATGGACAGCGGGGAACTGCGGCTCGATCGGCTGGCGAGCGCGCAGGGCACCGACGCCATCATCGCGGTGGTGGGAACGCCCGTGCCCACCGCCATTCAAGTGTGGGCCACCGACGGGAAGGGTCGCGCCATCGACCGACGCCTCCCCCTCGATCCCACCGCCGAGCAGGCGCCTCGAACGATCGCCATCCGCGGCATCGAGCTGTTGCGCTCCACGCTGGTCGAGCTCGACCTCGCGCCCGCCGTGGTCCAGAACCGCACGGTCGACCGCACGGCCCTTCCCCAGTCGCCCGCGCGCGGCGGCGAACCCCCAGAGCAGCCGGCGCTCCAGCCCCGGTTCGCGCTAGGCGCAGGTGGGTACGCCATCGCCGGATTCGACGGCGTCGGTCTCTTCGTGCGGCCTCTGCTCCGCTTTGGCTGGCTGTTCCGGCCCTCGTGGCTGCTTCAGGGAGAGGCCTCTGGCTTCGGTACCCGCTCGACCGTGGAAAGTGTCGCCGGAAGCGCGCGGGTGAGACAAGATCAAGCGGTGCTGGGCCTTGGTTATCGGCCGGTCGCCGGGGGGCGTCTGTCGCCCCTGTTCGGACTGGCGGCAGGCGCGCTCTACACGGCCGTCGACGGCCAAGCGGTCGCCCCGCTGGAAAGCCAGCGCGCCCGGCGCTGGTCGGTGCTGGTGGACGGATCGGCCGGGGCGGGGCTTCGTCTTGGTCCGCGGCTGGAATTGACGGCCACGGTTCACCTGCAGGCGGCGACGCCATACCCGGCCGTGCGCTTCGTTGGCGAGACGGTCGCCACGGCCGCCCGTCCGAACGTGCTGGTCGCGCTGGCGGCGGAGGTCTGGCTGTGAGCGCGCGCCGACTTTCGCTCTTCATCGCTGTGTCGATGACGCTGGCGAGTTGCTGGCGCGGGGGCCTCGACGCCATCACCTCGCCGCCGGGCAACGACGGAGGGCCAGACGCCGCTTCAGGGGGATCGGTCGCTTCAGGGGGAACGATCGGCTCGGGAGGCGCGGTCGGTTCAGGGGGCACGATCGGTTCAGGGGGCTCGGGCGGCCAAGCAAGCGGTTCGGGCGGCGCCCCAGGCGGTAGTGGCGGCGGCGGGGGAGCGCCGCTGCTCTGTCCGACGACCGTTCTGAGCCCCGGCGACACGAATCGGACCGTACCGGTCGACACCATGAGCCGCAGCTACGTCCTGCACGTCCCGTCGTCGTACAGCGGAAGCTCGGCCGTGCCGTTGATCGTCGACTTCCACGCCATCTCCGGTACGGGGACGAGGGAGCGCGCGGCCTCACCTTATCCGGCCGTGACGGATCCCGAGGGCGTGATCATGGCATTCCCCAACGGCGTGGCCGGTCCGTCCGGGACGGCCTGGAACGTGGGGCCCTGCTGCGTGTCCGGCGTCGACGACGTCGCCTTCGCGCGGGCGCTGGTCGCCCAGGTGAAGTCGATCGCGTGCATCGATCCCAGTCGGGTCTACGCGGTGGGGGTCTCGATGGGAGGCGGGATGGACTATTACCTCGCCTGTCACGCGGCCGACGTATTCGCGGGCGTGGCCCCTGCCTCCTTCGATCTGGCGCAGGAAAATGCCGTCGACTGTCAACCGGCGCGCCCCATCACCGTCATCTCCTTCCGGGGTTCCGCCGACGCTCTGGTTCCGTACGCCGGTGGATCGTCCTCGGTCGTTCCCAACATGCCCATGACCTTCCTGGGCGCGCAGGGGACGTTCCAGAAGTGGGCGCAGCTCGACGGATGCACGGGCGCCCCCTCGGCCGAGGACGCGAACGGGTGCTCGACGTACTCCAGTTGCACCGGCGGCGTCCAGGTGACCCTGTGTACGAAGCAAGGCGGAGGGCAAGACCAGGGCAACGCCACCATCGCCTGGCCGGTGCTGAAGCAGCACCCGCTCTAGCCCATCCACGGCGCGCTCACGGCCGGACCGCGTCCATGAACTGTCGCGCCGGCAGCGTGTTCAGGACGTCGCCCCGTCGCAGGCCGCCCCGGCGGGCGGTGGCGACGCCGAAGCGCAGGTTGCGTAGCTCGGCCATCGAGTGGGCGTCGACCGAGACGACGAACTTGATCCCGCGACGGCGGGCCGGCCGGATCCACTCCGGCGCAAGATCCAGCCGCCAGGGGCTGCCATTCACCTCGATTGCCGCCCGCGAGCGCGCCACCGTGTCGAGGATGCGGTCGACGTCGCAGGCGATCGGTTCCCGCTTGAGCAGGAGGCGGCCGAGGGCGTGGCCCCAGATCTTGAACCGCGGATGCTCCATGGCGCGCACGATTCGCTCGGTCATGGACACCGCATCCAGCTTGAACCGCTCGTGGACGCTGGCGATGACGACCTCGAGGCCATCGAGCACGTCGTCGCTGAAGTCGAGGGCACCATCTCTCAGGATGTCCGACTCGGTACCGCGCAGCACGGCAATGCCGGAGATCTGGCAAGCCTCCGCGATCTCGGCCCCCTGCGCGCGCAACCGCTCTGCGGAGAGCCCCCCGGCGTAGCCGGCGGACACCGAGTGATCGGTGATGGTGATGTACTCCATGCCCATGGCCGCGGCGGCGCCGGCCATCTGCGCGATGGTGTGCCTGCCGTCGGAGTGGACCGAGTGGCAGTGGACCATGCCGCGGATGTCCCGCTCGGTGAGGAGGTCCGCGAAGTCATCGCCGGCGTCGGCGGCCTCGAGCTCCCCCGCGTCCTCGCGCAGCTCCGGCGGAATGAAGGGAAGGCCCAGCTGCTGGTAGAGCATCGCTTCGCTCGGGCCTGCCAGCGTTTCGAGAGCGAGGCCGCGCGCCCGTGCCCGCGCCTCCAGCCGCTCCAGGTGCGCCTGCGAACCTGTCGAGCGGAGGAGCGCCGTCGCGAAGCGCTGGGGCGATTCGACCGACAACGTCACCCTCAAACCATCGCTGAGGCGCACCCGGCACGAGTGCGGGCCGCGCGCCTCGACGGACGCCACCGTGCCCAGCTCCGCCAGTACGGCGAGGGGAACCTCCGGGCTGTCCGAGGTCGCCAGCAAGTTCACGTCGCCGACCGTCTCGACCCAGCGCCTCACCGACCCGACGAGCTCGACCGCGATAACGCCGCGCGCGCGGCGCAGTCGCGCCGCCATCTTCTCGGCCTCGTCGAGAACGTCGGCCAGCACCCGGCGGGTTCGCCCCTGCTCCGCTTCGGCCGCGGGATGCGCCAGGCCTACGCGAATCTTCGCCGTGAGCGCCGGGCCGAACCCGCGCACCCCCTCGACGCCCCCAGCGGCCAGGGCCTGCTTCAGATCGGCGAGGCTCTCGATTCCCAGCGCCTCGTGAAGCGAGCGCATCCGCCGCAGGGTCAGCCCCGGAATGCGGGAGACCTCCATCAGACCAGGCGGCATCCCATCCATGATCTTGTCCAGCGCCTCCGAGCGCCCCGTGCGCGAGAGCTCTCCGATGGTGGCCGCCAGCGAAGGCCCGATGCCGCGCAGCTCCGTCAGCCGATCGCCCGCCACCAACGCTTCGAGAACGTCCGCCGACGCCTCGACCACGTCCGCCCCCATGTCGTAGGCGCCGGCGCGATAGGGGCTCTCGCCGCCGAGGCGCAACATCGCCGCCGCCTGGCGCAGGCGGGCGGCGATCTCCCTGGGTGAAAGCCCGCTGGATGCCAGGATTCGACCTCAGCGCACGGCGGGAGACGATGTGCTGCCGGCGGGATGAGGGTCGAGATGCCGGACGACGGCGGCGATCCCCAGCCCCGCGAAAAGGAAGACGCCCGCGACCAGGAACAGACGGGCGGTCTTCATCAAGCGGGTGCGCGCCACGGGCTTGCCACCCTTGGGGCCGGTGCCGATCAGCGCCACGACACCAACCAGGATGACGGCGACAGCCAGATAGACGAAAGGATTCATGGAACCAATCTGGGGCCGAATGATGGCGTGGCCAGGGGGCGCCTCCGCTGCTCCCGCGGCGGGCGTGCTAGGGAACATCGGTGTGGATGGGGCCATACCGCCGGGCACACCGCTAGCCGCACGCGTCTCGGGACGGCGTCGCTGGCGCCGCGTCGGCATGGTGGTGCGGATCGCGGCTCTTCTGGCGACGGTCGCGGCCGCCATCGCCATGGGCCGTCAGCTCGACCGCCGGGCGTTCGTGGCGTCGCTTCGCGCGGCGCGACCGGGATGGTTGGCGCTGGCCACCGGTCTCGAGGTGGTCAGGTTGCTGAGTCGCGCCGTCATCTGGCGCGTCAGCTTGCACGTCGAGCCGCCGGTGCCGTTCGGCCGCCTCTGGCGCTACACGGTGGCGGCGGTGTCCGCCTCCATGTTCACCCCTGCCCGCGCCGGAGAGGCCCTGAGGCTGTGGCTGCTGTACCGGGAGCACGGCGTCCCGCTCAGCCGATCGATCGGCGTCGCCCTGGGCGAGAAGATCCTGGACGGCCTGGCGCTGCTTCTGCTGGTCATCCCGTTGCCGTGGTTGGTGGCTCTGCCGGGATGGGCCTCGCGGACGATCCAGGGGTTGGCGGTCGTCACCGTGCCGGGGCTGGCCATCGGCTGGTGGGTGGCGCGGCGCCGGCTCGATCCGGGCGATGGGGGAAGAATCGCCCGCTTCCTGGGACAGATTCGCGTCCTCCGCGAGCCGCGGCCGCTGGCGGCCGCGTTCCTGGCCTGCTTCGCCGGCTGGTGCCTGGATCTGGCGGCGCTCGACGCCACGATGCGGGCCGTGGGCGTGCCCGCGGGCTTCGGTTCATCCGCCTTCGTGTTGCTGGTCATCAACGTCGCGCTGCTGGTCCCCGCGGCCCCCGGGAACCTGGGCGCGCTGGAGGCGGCGGCGGTCATCGCCATGCAGCTCCTTCACGTCCCGCGTCCACCGGCCGTCGCCGTCGCCGTCCTGTACCATGCCGTGCAGCTGGCGCCCCTGGTGGTGTTCGCGCTCGCCCATCCCCGGTTGATGATGGGAGCCCGTCCGAAGATGCTGGCGGCGACGCTGGCGACGCTGTCCACCGAGGAAGGTGGGTGTCGGCCACCGGTCGAGCATCCGCGCGCGCCGCAGCCGTGAGCTGCCTTCGCCAGGGCTGGGGGCCCGGCCAAATCTCGGACGTTTCAGCTCGACCAGCCGCGACGGAAGCCATCCCAGCGGAGAGTCGACACTGGCCAGAGGGCACCGGACCTGTCAGAACTAACGCAAATGCCAACTGGTCCGTTCGATGGCGTCAAGGTGTTCTCGGCCACCAAAGCAAATGATCGGTTGGTGCTGGGCGATGTGGTGACAGCCTGGATACACGATCATCCCGAGAACGAGGTCATCGACACCGTCGTCAGACAGTCCTCCGACCACGCCTTCCACTGCCTGACGTTCACGCTGTTCTGGCGCTTGAAGTCGCAATCGCCGGCCTGACCGGCATTCTCCCGCATCCCCACCGAGATTGCTCAGCGCCCACGGGTCAGGGCGGCGGGAGCGTCACACTGGCGACGTACATCGTGCCGTTCCAGCCGTTCACGAGCAACTGGATGGCGACGTGATTCGCCTGGACCGCGGAGTCGAAGGTGACCGACACCTGATGCCACGTCTTCACCGGGATCGAGTTCCCACCTCGGCTGCGTGCTCGAGGTCGGATGAGGGACCCCAGGCATCGAAGATGCCATAAGGCTCGACCGTGAAGGCGGGCCCGTCCAGGTGAAGCCAGGCGGACATCGTGGTACCAGCCCGGTTCATGGTGGAGCCTCCACAGAGGGGGACGGCGGTCGAGACCACCTCGGAGCTCATCGTGATGGGGCACCAAGGGACCCTCCGTCGACCCCGACGGACGACCCCGGCACGCTCCGCGCGTCCGCGTAACTCGCCGCGGGCAGCGGCGTAGCAATCGCGGAATGGAAGCTTCGCTGGACATACCGGCCACCCGGCCCCGCCAGGCGGCGGTCGCCCTTCACTGGCGAGAGGCTTTCATGGAGGCGCTGGGGCTGGGCCTGTTCATGGTGTCGGCGGGCGGCTTCGGGACGTTGCTCGAGTACCCGGGCTCGCCCGTGCATCAGGCGATCGCCAACCCGTTCCTTCGCCGGGCCTTGATGGGTCTCGCCATGGGCGCGACGGCCATTGGCCTGGTCTATTCCCCGTGGGGCCGCCGCTCGGGAGCGCACATCAACCCGGCCTTCACCTTGACGCTGCTTCGCCTGGGCCGCCTGAGCGGGCGCGACGCCGCGGCCTACGTGCTGGCGCAGTTCGCGGGCGGCGCGGCGGGCGTCTTCCTGCTGGCGGCGCTGCTGGGCGCGCCCTTTCTCGCTCCGCCGGTTGCCGGTGTCGCCACGCTGCCCGGCTCGTCTGGAGCGGCGGTGGCGTTCCTGGCCGAGCTCGGCATCGCCTTCCTGCTGGTGCTGATGGTCCTGACGCTCGGCACCTCGCCTCGCCTGACCCGGTACACCGGGTACTTCGTCGGGGCGACGCTGTTTCTCTACATCACGTTCGAGGCCCCGCTGTCGGGCATGAGCATGAACCCGGCCCGCACGCTCGCGTCCGCCCTGCCGTGCGGCAACTGGCGCGGCCTCTGGATCTACTTCACCGCTCCGCTCGCCGGAATGCTGCTGGCTTCCGAGGCGCACGTCCGCCTGACGCGGTCGAGGCGCGCGGGGTGCGCGAAGGTCGTGCACAGCTTCCCCTGCATCTTCTGTGGCGGCGCCTGACATCGCGTCCTGTTCCGCCACCGTTCCAGTGTCCGTGAACCACAACCGGGGCGCGCCCCGTGAAGCGTGCCCGCGCCCACGAAGGAGATCCGTCATGCGCCCGACCACCGAGAGCAGCTCCCTGACCATTCGCAACGTCCGCCCTCGCGCCGTCCTCATGGGGGCAGCCCTATGCGCGCTGGCGTCCGGCGCGGCCCGGGCCGCCGAGCCAGCGAGCCTGGTCGCGCAGAAGGCGCTGACCCTGGACGGCGCGCGCGAGCTGATCGTCGCCGCCCAGAAGGTGGCCCGCGCCCGTCACACCACCGGAGCGGTCGCCGTCGTCGACGAGGGCGGCAACCTGATGGCGCTCGATCGCCTGGACGGCACCTTCGCCGCCGCGGCGAACATCGCCATCGGCAAGGCGCGCACCGCCGCGCAGTTCAAGAAGCCCACCCGTTTCTTCGAGGACGTGATCGCGAAGGGTCGGACCGCCATGACCGCCCTGCCCGACTTCACCCCGCTGGGCGGCGGCCTGCCCTTGCTGGTCGATGGCCAGGTGGTGGGCGCCGTCGGCGTCAGCGGCGCGGCCAGCGCCAAGGAGGACGAGGAGCTGGCCCAGCTCGCCGCCGCGGCGCTGGTCACCTCGGCGCCAGCCGCCGTACGCGTGATCGACAAGGATCGCGTCGCCGCCGCCTTCGTGAAGGGTGAACCGCTGGTCGAGACAGCGGACTACAAGGTCCACGCCAGCCACCGCGACGGCGCCGGCAAGTCGGAGGTCCACCTCGGCGACACCGACATCCTGTACATGCTGGCCGGCTCGGCCACGGTCGTGACCGGCGGCGCCATGGTCGACCCGATCACCGTCGAGCCCGGCGAGATTCGCGGCGCCTCGATCAAGGGGGGCGAGCGCCGCCAGCTGGTCCCCGGCGACGTGATGATCGTGCCCAAGGGCGTCCCGCACTGGTTCCAGTCGGTGTCGGGCCCCATCGACTACTACGCCGTGAAGGTTCACTGAGGCGCCGCCCCACCCAGGACCAACAGGAGCCAACGTCATGCTGTCACCGCTCTCGATCGCTCTGTTTGCCGCCGCCGCGACGATGGCGCCGCTGCGCGCGCCGATGGATCCGCCGCTCGGCCGCGCCGACGCCGTCGTCGACCTGGCCACGCGCGAGGGGACCGCGCTGGTGCAGGCGACCTGGCGCTATCACGACGCCGATCTGGTCGCGATCGATGGGCGGGCGCCGGGCCCGGATCTGAAGCCCAGCGGCAAGCGCCTGCGCACCCACGACGTGGCCCCTCACGCCGGGGCGGCCGGCTTCGACGACCGGGCCTGGGAGATCGTCGACCCGACCACGCTCGAGCAGCGGCGCGGCACCGGGCGCGTGTCGTTCGCCTGGTACCGCCTGGCGGTCACCATCCCCGAGCGCATCGGGACGCTCGACCCCACCGGCGCGACCGTGGCGCTGGAGGTGGTGCTGGACGACTACGCCGAGCTCTGGGTCGACGGAAAGCTGCCCACGGTGCTGGGGCAGAACGGCGGCAACGTCGTGAAGGGCTGGGGCAGCCCCAACCGCGTCATCCTGGGCCGCGACGTGCGGCCCGGACAGCGTTTCCAGATCGCCATCTTCGGCATGAACGGCCCCGTGTCGGCCAGCCCCCAGAACTTCATCTGGATCAAGTCGGCGACGCTGGACGTCTACCGCGGGCCAACGGCGGTGGCGGCCCGCGATCCGGGCGGGAAGGTGACGCACCTGTCCCCGGCGCTGGACGAGATCGTGCCCCGCGAGCCGCGCATCGAGAAGCTGGCCGAGGGCTTCCTGTTCACCGAGGGCCCGGTGTGGCACCCCGACGGCTACTTGCTGTTCTCGGACCCGAACGCGAACGTCATCTATCGCTGGAACCCGGACGGTGAGCTGTCCGTCTATCGCACCAAGAGCGGCTACCGCGGCGTCGACATCGGGGCATACGGGCAGCCTGGTTCGAACGGCCTGACGCTGGATCCGCAGCAGGGGCGCCTGACCATCAACGAGCACGGCAACCGCCGCGTCACCCGCCTGGCAAGGAACGGCGTGCTGACGGTGCTGGCCGATCGCTACCAGGGCCATCGCCTGAACAGCCCCAACGACCTGGTGTACCGCTCCGACGGGACGCTGTACTTCACCGATCCGCCGTTCGGCCTGCCCACGTTCTTCGACGACCCCCGCAAGGAACTGCCCTTCAGCGGCGTCTACGCGGTGACCCCCGACGGAGCGGTGAAGCTGGTGTCGCGCGACCTGACCGGTCCGAACGGGCTCGCCTTCTCGCCCGACGAGAAGTACCTGTACGTCGACAACTGGGACGTCGCCCGCAAGGTGATCATGCGCTACGAGGTCACGCCCGACGGCGGGCTCGGCAACGGGACGGTGTTCCTGGATCTGACCCGGGTGCCCGGCGAGCAGGCCTTCGACGGGTTGAAGGTCGACCAGAAGGGCAACGTGTACGCCGCCGGTCCGGGCGGGCTGCTGGTGCTGTCGCCCACCGGGCAGCAACTGGGGACGATCCAGTTCTCGGAGCAGCCGGCGAACTTCGCCTGGGGCGACGCCGACCGCCGCACGCTGTACGTGACCGCGCGGACCGGCCTTTACCGCGTGTTTCTGAACATCCCCGGCGCGGGGACCATCGCCGCCCCGGGCACGCTGGCCGGCAAATAGCGGCTGCCCACAGGCGAAGACCACCTGGCGAAACCAACTCGAGCGAACGGCGTAGACCCAGCGAGGACAACGACCATGGCGACCAGCAACAGATACGACGTGATCATCATCGGGACGGGCGCGGGCGGCGGAACGCTGGCCTACGCGCTCGCCTCGTCCGGCAAGCGCATCCTGCTGCTGGAGCGCGGCGACTACGTGCCGCGTGAGAAGGAGAACTGGAGCTCGGAGGCCGTCAACATCAAGGCCCGCTATCACACCCGCGACGTGTGGCAGGACAAGGCCGGCAAGCCGCTGCACCCGCACACCAACTACTACGTGGGTGGCAACACGAAGTTCTACGGCTCGGCGCTGTTCCGGCTGCGCAAGGAGGACTTCGGCGAGCTGCGACACCACGGCGGCCTGTCGCCGGCGTGGCCGATCACTTACGACGAGCTGGAGCCTTACTACACCCGGGCCGAGCGGCTCTACGC
>Ga0207694_10003768_pt1 | contig 12006 bp, 10 predicted proteins | sample KBSC34metaG_FD_184353 | JGI IMG/M metagenome (GOLD analysis project Ga0207694, IMG submission 184353) | Corn rhizosphere microbial communities from Kellogg Biological Station, Michigan, USA - KBS C3-4 metaG (SPAdes) (version 2) | ecosystem: Host-associated > Plants > Roots > Rhizosphere > Soil...
TATGCGGAAAAGGCGCGCAAGTCCGATCTAGACCCAGAGGGCAAAGGTGACTGTCGACTACGATCCCTATTCCGACGAAGCGATGACCGACCCGATGCCGCTATATGCCGCGATGCGGGCCGAGGGTGGACCACACTATATCGCGAAATACGACGCCTGGGCCATTACGCGGTTCGACGATGTGATGCAGGCAAGCCTTCGCGAGGATGTGCTCGACTTCTCGCAAGGCGGGTCGCCCGGGCAGGTTCTGCTGAACGAGCCCTCGCCCGCTAGCTTTGCTACCGCCAACGCTCCGTTTCACCGCAAGTGGCGGCAACTCGTCGCTGGGCAATATGGAGCAGCGGCCGTCCGCGCCGAACAGGAGCGCGCCCGCACGCTGGCGCGGTCGATCCTCGAACCGCTGGTAAAGCAGGGCCGGATGGACGCACACAACGCATTTGCGCGTCCCGTAATGTGCCGCAATTCCATGCGCAATGTCGGTATGCCGATGAGGGACGCCGACATCGTCAGCCTTTGGCTCCAGCAAATGATGTTCCGTGAGAAAGGGCAGTCGGGTGCCACCGCGGCGCTGAACCGGGAAGCGGCGGGCCAGCTTTTTGGCTATTTGAGGGACTGGGTCGCCCAATTGCGCGCCGATCCATCAAAAGCAACCGGGCAGAGCAAGATGTTGCTTGAGGGCACCGTTGATGGACAACCCATTACTGACGAGCAACTGATCGGCGACTTGTTCGTGCTGCTGATAACCGGCGCGGAGACAACGCCGATGGCGACGGCCGGCACGCTCTACTACCTCGCGCGGCATCCGGACCAGCGCGAAGCCGTGATCCGCGACCCCGCGCTCGCGCGAGCTGCCTTCCTCGAAACGTGCCGGCTGGACCAGCCGACCAACATGCTGGCTCGGGTCGCAGCCAAAGATTTTGATCTGTCTGGTCGCCGTATCAAGGCAGGACAGAAAATCCTCATGATTTACGCGTCGGCCAACCGCGACGAAGAGCATTTCGAGCGGGCGGACACCTACGATATACATCGCAAGCAGCGGCGCGATCTATCGTTCGGAACGGGCGCGCATTACTGCCTCGGCGCACATCTTGGCCCAGCCTTCGGTACCATCATGGTCCAGGAGGTGCTGCGGGCCGCACCGCATTATCGCATCGATGAGGCGGGCTGCAAACGCTCCTATGCTGAATTCCTGTCGGGATTCGTCGAAGTGCCGGTGATCTTCTAACGGCAGGCCGTCAGCAAAACCAGCTGGCCAGGACGCGGTCGGTGGCCTCTTCCAACAGTGTTTTTCGGCTTGCCGCCAGGGGGGGGCAGAGCGCAGGCTCAATCCACCGGCTCCAACAACTCCACGGTTACCCCCATACCATCTTCGACAACGGCATTGCGCACGCCGGGACGCAGGAGACGCGGCGCGGAGATTACGGGAAAGCCGGCATTCTCGACTTCCCCCACCAGTTCGTCGAGATTGGATACGGTCAGCGTGATGTAGCGCAAGCCCGTCTGGCTCGCGAGGCCATCGGTGCTGTTGGCGTGCGCCGCCGGCTTTTCCAGCACAAATATGCGGAACACTGACTCCCCACACTTATAGCGCTTCACGATGCCCATCCCCGGAAATGGTATATCGAAATCATGAGCGAAACCCAGCACGCCCTCGTAGAAGCGCACCGCCTCTGCCTCGTCGGTCGTCACCAGCCCGACGTCGAGGCATGCCTTCACCAGCTTGGCCGCCATGGTCAGCTGCCTCCTCGGGCGATCAGCATCTGAGCCATCTTGCCGACATTCTCGGCAATGCCCTTGTGACCCCAAATATCGCCCTCGACGAATTCGCGAGCGATCCAGTCCGGCCCGATCCGCACCCCCTCCCAGCCTATCTCGACATCGCAGCCGAACGGGCTTTCCATGTAGAAGGACAGGACACCGTCGTTGGAATGGCGGCCCAGCGTACCGGTGATTGTCAGCCCCGCCGCCTCAGCCCGGCCAAGGCACTGGCCAACCTGATCGATCGACGCCATTTCAAGCATCAGATGCTGGAGCGCATTGATCGGCGCGACTCCCGCCAGCCCTACCGTGTGATGACGCGGGTTGCAGTGGAGAAACTGGATGGAGGCGTCACCCCCCATGCAGAAGTAATCGGATAGGCGGAAACCCAGCACAGTCATGTAAAAATCCTGGCACGGCGCCAAGTCCGATACAAATAGGTTGAGGTGACCAAGACCCATAGCGCCCGTCACATATTGCACGCCATGCGGGGAAACGAACTTGCCGTCCATCACTGGACCGTAGAACAATTCGATCTCGTTGCCTGCTGGATCCTGCGTGTACCCGATGCCGGTCACGGATCGGGCGCGCGCCTCCTCGGCCGTACCGATCCGCGCCGCAATGCCACGTTCGTTCAGTATCGCGATGGATGACTCTAGCTCCGCGCGGCTGCCAATCTCGAAGCCTACATAAATCAGGCCGCGCCGATCGGTCTCGGGGTGGACGGCGATCCGCCACTGCCATTCATCAAGCTTGAGGTAGGCCGTCCCATCGCACGCGATGCCGCTACCCCCAGAGGCAGAACTTTCGCCCCGATCAGTCAGGCCGAAGGCTTCGCCAGCCACGGCGCGCGCCGGCATCATCCCGAGTATATCGGTGGCGTAATCCAGGCACGCGCGTGGGTCCGGGGCGGCGATGCCGATGTATCCGAGGCTCCTGACCGCGATCATCTCTCTTCTCCACTGAGGATCAAAATCTTACCTGCACACGACCGTAACCGGCCATGTTCCCTATGTCGTCGGCCAGTTCCACTCCGTCCTCGTCCAATTGGAAGTTGGGCGCCTTCTCGAACAGCACCTGCATCAGGGCCGCCTCCGTTCCAGCTGGCTCGCCGATTAGCTATTGTGGTCAGCAGATGTAGGAATGACGACGATGGCAGACGTCGTCCGCGCGGATGAACTTTTTTCTCGTCCTTGGGGATGGTGCACGCGGTCCGATGCTATGATGTAACTCCGGCGGAGCGTGGGCGTGGGACGAGACAAAATGGATTTCGAGACACTGGTTTTTGAAAAGTGCGCGGCCGAGCATCTGTGCATCGTCACGATCAACAGGCCCAGGGCGATGAATGCTTTCAACTACCGCATGTGCCAGGAATTTCAGGAAGTCTGGCGGCGCGTGCGGGAGGATGACGGGATCAATGCCGTGGTCCTCCTGGCCGCAGACGGCGCTGCCTTCAGCACAGGCATCGACGTCAACGAGATCCGCGACCCGGCGAACCCCCTCGTCGCCACGGACGAGTTCAATGCACTAGACCCCGGCGATTTCCTGGGCCCCAAGGCCAACAAATGCTGGAAGCCGGTGATATGCGCGGTGCACGGGATGGCCGCCGGCGGCGCCTTCTATTGGATCAACGAGAGCGACATCGTGATCTGTTCCGACGATGCTAGCTTTTTCGATCCACATTGCACGTACGGCATGACCTCATCGCTTGAACCCATCGGGGCATTAAGCAAAGTCCATCTGGGCGAAGTGCTGCGCATGGTGCTGATGGGCAATGACGAGCGGATTGGCGCGCAAACGGCCTTGCGTATCGGCCTCGTCAGCGAGGTGACCAGCGCCGCCGATCTCCATGCCCGCGCCCGCGCGATCGGCACGATCGTAGCGGCAAAGCCCAGCGTTTCGACCCAAGGGTCGATCAAGGCGATCTGGCAATCGTTGGATATGACGCGCTCCGCGGCACTGAGCGGTGGCATCCATTATTGCCAGCTCGGCAACCCGCGCGGCATGACGGAGGTCGACCGCGAACGGATCATGGCGATCCGCAACAAGCCCTTCGCCGTCCGATGACGGTGAGTCCTTTGTCACCCGATCTAATCCCCCCGGATCATGTCCCCGGCCGGTGCCGACGTCTAGGCCGTGGGCAGGAAAAGGGACTCGTATGACGACGGAAGCCGCGCTGGAAAACGTTTCGGAAACGAGAGACATCGCGCCCATCGGCCTCGACGACAAATATCTCCGGCTCACCGGCCGCATCTTCGTAAGTGGCGCGCAAGCACTCGTCCGCATCCCGATCGATCAGGCGCGGCGCGACGCGGCGAAAGGGCTGGACACCGCCGGTTTCGTTTCAGGATATCGCGGCTCTCCGCTCGGCATGTACGACATGGCGTTGTGGCAGGCGGACAAGCATCTGAAGGCTCATTCCATCCTGTTCCAGCCAGGCGTGAATGAGGAACTGGCCGCCACCGCCATCAACGGAACACAGGAAGCCCCGTTTCTGCCCGGAGCGCGCCACCAGGGCGTATTTTCGATCTGGTACGGCAAGGGCCCCGGCGTGGACAGATCTGGCGATGCGATGAAGCATGGCAATCTGGCCGGCGCCCATCGGTTCGGCGGCGTGCTGGCCCTTTGCGGTGACGATCATGCCGCGCGGTCGTCGACCACGGCGCACCAGAGCGATCAGGCGATGATCCATTACGGTATGCCGCTGCTCAATCCGGCTAATATCCAGGAGGTGCTCGATTATGGCCTTCTGGGGCTAGAGATGTCGCGCTACAGTGGCGCGTGGGTGGGCATGAAGTGCCTCGCGGACACTATCGACGGAACCGCATCGATCGAGGTCGATCCGGCCCGCAATGTGCCTGTCATTCCCACCGACTATCCGATGCCGGAAGGCGGGGTCGGCAACCCAGGCAAATGGGTGCCGATGCTCCAGGCCGAGAAGCGCCTGTTCGAAGAGCGGCTGCCTGCAGCGCAGGCGTTCGCACGCGCCAACAATCTGGACGGCGTGAGGTTCGGTGCCGATGGCCGCTGCCGACTGGGCATCGTCACCAGCGGCAAGAGCTTCCTCGACGTGCTGGAGGCGTTCGCCAGTCTCGGCATCACCGAGCAGGACGCACAACGGCAAGGGATCGCCATCTACAAGGTAGGCATGGTCTATCCGCTTGAACCGGTGAGAATGCGGCGCTTCGCTACCGCCTGCGAGGAAGTGCTGGTTATCGAGGAGAAGCGCGGTGTGATCGAGCCGCAGCTGGTCCAGACGTTGTACAACCTGCCGGATACCGAACGCCCGCGCATGATCGGCAAGACGGATGCGGCGGGACAGCCTTTCATCAGCAGCGTTGGCGAACTGACGTCGGCCGGCATTACCACCATCATAGCAAAGCGGATCGGTGCAGTTTTCGGCGAAGAGGAAATGCGTCGGCGCCTCATGCCGCATGACAATATCGGTAAGGTAGGCGCCACCGCATCAGTGAGCCCCGTGGTGCGCGCACCCACCTTCTGTGCGGGGTGTCCGCACAGCACGTCGACCCGCGTCCCCGATGGCTCGATCGCGTTGTCGGGCATTGGATGCCATGGAATGGCAGCGTTCTTCCCGGAACGGAAAGTGTTCAGCAGCAGCCAGATGGGTGGCGAGGGTGCGGCCTGGATCGGCCAGGCACCGTTCACCGACATGCCGCATATCTTCCAGAATCTGGGCGACGGCACCTATTTCCATTCGGGTATCATTGCCCTGCGCGCCTGCGTGGCGGCTGGGGTCCCGATCACCTACAAGATCCTCCTCAATGGCGCGATCGGAATGACCGGCGGCCAGCCGATCGAGGGAGAGGAATTCGCCGGCGAACTGACCGCTCCTCACGTCGCCAACCAGGTCCGCGCCGAAGGGGTGGAGCGGATCGCAGTCGTGTCCGACCATATTGAAAAATATGGCGACCGGGCCGCATTTCCGCGCGGCACCAGCTTTCACCATCGCGACGATCTGGACACGGTGCAGCGCGAGCTGCGCGAGATCAATGGCGTGTCCGTCATCATCTACGACCAGCCCTGCGCCACGGAGCGCCGCCGCCTGCGCAAGCGCGGCAAGGTCGCGCCGTCGACCACGCGGCTCTACATCGATCCGGACGTGTGCGAGGGCTGCGGCGATTGCGGCGTGCAGTCGAACTGCATCGCATTGGAACCGCTGGAAACCGATTCTGGACGAAAGCGCCGCATCAACCAGTCGGTCTGCAACCAGGATCTGTCTTGCCTCAAAGGTTTCTGCCCAAGCTTCGTTACGCTCGAAGGAGCGAAGCCCCGCTCACGCGCTGCCGACTTGTCGAAACTGGGCGATATTACATCGCGCCTGTCTGAGCCGGAACGGCCGGACGTCGGCGACACCTTCAGCGTGCTGGTGACAGGCATCGGCGGCAATGGCGTCGTGACGGTGGGCGCCATACTCGGCATGGCAGCGCATCTCGAAGGGCGGCTGGCAACCGTGCTCGACATGTCCGGCTTCGCGCAGCGCAACGGCGCCGTACTCAGTCACGTGCGCATCACCGGCAAGGCGCAGCAGGAACATAGCGCGCGGATTCCGGAGCGCGGGCTTGACCTGCTGATCGGGTGCGACGCCATTGTGACCGGAAACGCTGATTCGATCCGCATGATGGAACCCGGGAATACCCGCGTCCTAGTGAACGATTTCGTTGCACCGACTTCGGGATTTGCCGCCGACCCCGACATGCGGATGGACTTCAGCCGTTTCGCCCAGGTCATTGCGGAACGGGTAGGTGAGGAGAACCTGTACCGGGTGAACGCCACGGACGCCGCCATGGCGCTCGTCGGTGATGCGATCGGCGCGAACATGTTCCTCGTCGGACATGCCTGGCAAAAGGGGCTGCTACCGCTCAGCCGTCAAAGCCTGGAAGCTGCGATTACAACGAACGGCGCCGCGGTCGGCATGAACCGGGCGGCGTTCGATCTCGGCCGCATGGCCGCCGCCGATCCGGACGGTTTTGCGAGGCTGACTGGAAATGCCAAACCTAAAGTCTCAGCACTGACGCCCGCGACTTTGGACGAGGTGGTCACCACCCGCGCCGCGCATCTGACCGCTTATCAGGACGAGAGGCTCGCCCGGCGCTATCGCGCCTTTATCGACCGGGTCGTTGCCGCCGAAAAGGCGGCAGGGACTGACGGGCTGGCTATCGTTGTCGCGCGCGTTCTTGCCAAATTATTGGCCTACAAGGACGAATATGAGGTCGCGCGCCTGTTCAGCCGCCCCTCTTTCCAAAAAGGACTCTCCGAACAGTTCGAGGGAGATTACCGCATCGCCTTCAACCTCGCCCCGCCGTTCCTGTCGCGCCGTAACCCGGCGACCGGTCGGCTCGTCAAGCGTAGCTATGGGCCGATGATGCTGAAAGCGTTCAGATTGCTGGCCCGTTTGAAAGGCCTGCGCGGCACTGTGTTTGATCCCTTCGGGCGCCATTCGCACCGTAAGCTGGAACGCGCTTTGGCCGATGAATATGAGACGTTGGTTGAGAGGCTTATGACAACGCTTCGCCCCGACAACGCGGCGGACCATATCGCCATTGCCGCGATCTACGACGGCATTCGCGGTTACGATGTCGTCAAAGAAGAGGCGATCGAACGTGCTCGTGCGGCCGTCGCCGATGCACTGAAGAAGCAAGCGCCTCCAGCCTGAGTGCATCGGCGGTCCATCACGGTCAGCCCCAGTAGAAAGAACAGAACTTATTGCCTTCCGGATCACGGAAATAGGCGCCGTAGAAGCCTGTGTCGCCCCTCGGACCTGGCTTCCCTTCACAAGTGCCGCCCAAAGCAATCGCCTTCGCATGCATCGCGGCCGCCGCCTCCGGAGAATCGCATGAAAAGCTGATCATACTGCCATTCCCTGCGGTCGCCCGCTCGCCGTTGAAGGGCCGAACAACGGAGAACATGGGATTGGCGCCGCCGCCATAGACCCTGCCGCCGCTGGGATGCTCCATCAGCGCCGAGATACCGATCTCGCCGAGGACCGCGTCGTAGAACTGCTTGGCACACTCCATGTTGTTGGCGCCGACCATCACACCACCGACCTTTGACACAGGCTTCTCCTCATTCACCTAAGTTTACTTAGCGGGCAAATCATATCAAGCTGACCCATCTCCCACATAGTCCTCGCGGATCACGCCGCGGCCCGCTGTCCCGGTCATAAAAGAGTAAAGAATCAAGAGAGCGGAAGAGAGCGATGACCCGGAGCGGCGAAGGTCTGTACGACTATATCATTGTTGGCGCCGGAACCGCGGGATGCGCCTTGGCCCACCGATTGTCCGAAGATCCTGACAAGAGGATATTGATTATCGAGGCAGGACCAGAGAATACCAGCCTGCTCTATAATATGCCTAAAGGGTTCGGAAAAACGATCCTCAACTCCAACTATTCGTGGCTCTATCAAACGGAGCCCGAGCCCAGCACCGACAACAAAGCTGAATTGTGGTCACGAGGCCGGACGCTGGGCGGTTCCAGTTCTACCAACGGCATGTGCTACAATCGTGGCGACATCGCCGACTGGGATACGTTCACGCAGATCGGGCTCGATACATGGAGCTGGAGGCACATCAGCAAAGCTTTCGAGGCACTCGAAGCGCATGAACTCGGACCGGCGGAAGGGCGTGGGGGCAGCGGACCGCTTCATCTCGCCCCGCACAAGCATCGCAACCCGCTTTGCGAGGCGTTTATTGAGGCAGCAGGCCAGATGGGGGTGCCGCGCACGGACGACCTCAATTCGCTACAGGGCGAACGCGCCGGTTATATGATTTCCAACATTAAGCACGGCCGGCGCATCAGCGCCGCGCGCGCCTTTCTCAAGCCGGTCCGGAACCGCCCCAACCTCGACATCGTTACCTCCACTCACGTCACACGGATCGATTTCAACGGCAAGCAGGCCATCGGTGTGAGTGGGGAGACAAATGGGCGCGCGCGTAGCTTCCGCTGCACGCAAACTGGTGAGGTCATTGTCGCATCGGGCGCTCTCAACTCCCCCAAGCTTCTCCAATTGTCCGGCATTGGGCCAGCGGAGCATCTGCGCTCCTTTGGGATTCATGTCCTTCATGATAGCCCCGGCGTCGGGCGCAACATGATCGAGCAACGAGGAATGAACGCGACCTACCGCCTGAACCGGCGCCTGGGGCTGAACAACGCGCTTGGCGGATTGGGCTTGGCGAAAAGCGTGGCGCGCTATTTCCTTCGTCACGACGGCCCATTGGCCACTTGTTCGCATGAGGCAGGGGCAGCCGTGAAGGCACATCCGGATACGACGCGACCGGACCTTTTCCTTGCCCTGTCCCCGACTTCGATGTCGGATAATAAACCGCAGGCGATGAGCGTGGAAAGCGAACCGGGCATGATGCTGCTTGCCATGCCGATTCGTCCGACGAGCACCGGCAGCGTGATGATCCGCTCGGCGGATCCCGCCGCGCCGCCCGTCGTCCGCCCCAACTACATCAGTACCGAATATGACCGGGAAATGAGCATCCATGCCTTTCGTACCATGCGTAGGCTGGTTAGCCAGCCCGCCCTGGCTCGCATCATCGTGGACGAGTTACGTCCCGGCCGCACCTACCAGACCGATGAAGAAATTCTAAACGCATACACCAAATTCGGAATCTCGGCTTATCATGCCTGCGGCACATGTAAGATGGGTCATGACAATATGGCGGTAGTCGACGAAAATCTGCGGGTAAAGGGAGTCTCGAACCTTAGAATATGCGATCTTTCAGTCATCCCTTTCATGGTAGCGATTGGCACCCATGGAGCAACGATCGGGCTGGCCTGGCGAGCGGGCGACGTGATCCGCAGTTCGCAGTCCCAGACGGGCTACGCCGCCTGACAAAACATATGGCGCGGTGACAGGTTTGCTGCTCAGTTATGGAGCAACGAGCGTCGAAGAGCTTCTTTAGGGTCAGGATGACCCATTGATATGAGCCAGAAGATGACGGTAGCAGCGAGCGCGATGGCGGCGAAGAAGGCTGTGGGGCACCGATCTCGCGCGTGGCGACGCGGCACCAGTCCTTCAGACGGCCAAATATGACCTCGATGCGGTTTCGGCAGCTGTAGCGGCGTCAGCCGCGTGTGAGATCTGGCGCTCACTCAGTTCGGACATGATCATTGCGGCAAGTGCCTCTTCCGCGCGCGTGCGCAGCCCCGGATCCTTCGCGCCCAGATCGCTTCTGATCCATTCCGGAAGACGATGAAGCAGGTTGCTCAGCTGGCGAGATCGATCGCGTTCATGTCTCCATCATCATGAGCTGGTCCTGTGCCGCAACAGAAAATATGCCCAGCAAACGCCGCCAGACCGAAAGATGGATATGGATTGGCCCGCACCTCGCGCCTCATGTCACCTGACGGGAGGCGGACATGGACAACGACTTGCTGGATCTGGCGAACATGCTTTGCACCAGCCGGTATGAGCATGGAGGACGGCAACTCAATCGCGCTGTGATCGCCCAGATCTCCACAAGAGCGGGAGCACCAAATCGACAACATCGCTCTCGCCGGCGAAGACATTAGCGCACTCATGGCCGCAGCCAAGGTCCTCGTCCGCCTCGGATGAAGGCCGCACCGCGCTTATTGCCGCCATTCGGTTGGATATGCGTTCCCCAAAGCCGAGCATACTTCTTAGCGGGTCGGGGGGAGCCACGATGACCTTGGCCCAGATTGCTCGGTCCGGCTTCAGTTCAGCAGAGCTTCGACGTGGCGAAGCTTGTCAGGATTGCGCATCACGTAAATGGCCTTGATCCGATCGCCGTCGATCAACAGCGCTGTGGTTTGAAGCATGCCATCGGCCTCTCTGGTCACGAAGCCGGGCAGGCCGTTCACGAGGGCGTAGCGGATCAGCTCTCCTGTACCCTGCCGGGAAAGGCGCGCAATCGCTGCGAAGGCGCGCGCCACTTCGCTGGCGCCCCGCATGACGCGCCCGGCCGCCGGCCGCTTGCCGCCACCGTCCGAATAAAAACTGGCGTCCTCGGCGAGCATACGACCGAGCTGGCCGATCTCGCCGCCCCGCGATGCGATGAAGAAAGCTCCCGCAATCTCCAGCCCATGGCTTCGCTCCACCGGGAAGCGCGGCTTTTCAGCTTGGACGTGGGTCCGGGCGCGGCTGGCAAGCTGGCGACAAGCGGCAGCATCACGTCCGAGGCTGTCGGCGATGTCGTCGAAGCTCTCGCCGAAGACGTCGTGCAACAGAAAGGCGGCCCGTTCGAGGGGGGACAGGCGCTCCAACGCCAGCATCAGAGGCAGGGTAACATCGTCAACGGTGTCAGGCTCAACCACCGGATCGGGCAACCAGGGGCCGATATATTCCTCGCGCCGTAGCCGGGCGGATTTGAGCTGGTCGAGGCATAAGCGGGTGACGATGCGACGCAAGAATGCCTCGGGTACGCGTATGTCGGTCCGGTCGCCGTCCGCCCAGCGCAGCCAGGCTTCCTGCACCACATCCTCGGCATCCGCCATCGATCCGAGCATGCGATAGGCGACGCGCATCAGCCGTGGCCTCAGCGCGTCGAAGGCGGCGGCATCGCTCACTGCTTCCAGCCGAGTTCGGGTGCGAAGAGGTCGAAACCTACCGCCAGCCTGTTCCAGCCGTTGATGACGTTGATCATCATGGTCAGCTTCACCTGCTCGTCCTTACTGAATTGTGCGTCCAACTGCTCGTAGACGTGCTGCGGCGCGCGCTTGTCGGCAACCAGCGTGAGATGCTCGGTCCAAGCGAGCGCCGCCCGCTCGCGATCGTTATAGAGGGGTGCCTCATGCCATGCCGCGAGGACCGCGATACGCTGCTCAGTCTCGCCGGCCTGCCGCGCCTCGTAGCTGTGCATGTTGAGGCAATTGGCGCATCCGTTGATCTGCGATGCACGGATCTTCACCAGCTCTAGCAGGGATTTCTCCAGCCCGCTTGCGCCCACTTGATCGGAAAAGGCCATCCACGCCTTCAGCAGATCGGGCGCGGCGATGTAGGGGTTTGTGCGTGTCATGATCTTCGTCCTCCTTAAGGATTACCGGAGCCTGACGAGACAGATCGGGGATATGTGACATGGCGGGATAAGTTTTTTTCGCCCGCCGATCTCGGGAGTCAATCACGTTCGGCGATACCCCTTGGTGGCTTGGTCCTTAATTGTTGCCGTCGAGATGATCCGGCATGTTCCCAAATGGATCCTGTGTGAAGGCCGGAGACGATGCCTGACCGCCTCCCGCCGACATTTCATCGCCAATAATCATGGC
>Ga0207694_10003770_pt1 | contig 12004 bp, 8 predicted proteins | sample KBSC34metaG_FD_184353 | JGI IMG/M metagenome (GOLD analysis project Ga0207694, IMG submission 184353) | Corn rhizosphere microbial communities from Kellogg Biological Station, Michigan, USA - KBS C3-4 metaG (SPAdes) (version 2) | ecosystem: Host-associated > Plants > Roots > Rhizosphere > Soil...
CGCCAGCGACAGCCCTGGGTTAACAACCAAAACAAATTCTCAACCCTGAAAGGGTTCGCCAACCTCGGAACCCTTTCAGGGTTGAACGCCTTTTTGTGTGATGGACCCAGGGTTCTCGTTCCTCGAACCCTGGGCTGTAATTAGCGAACGCCTTCGGCGTATTTCAAACTGACCAGTACGAACTGAGGTTACCTTTAATGAAACTATGCCGCAGACGGACTCGAAACCCACGCTCTTGGAATTGCTGACTAATCCGCTGCCGGCGTCGCCGAGTACAACGCGTCTCTCAATGCCACGTCTCGTGGGTCGCCGCCCATCATTACGCCCATCCGGTTCGTAACGTACGCGTAGCCGATCTGGGCTTTAGGGTCGGCGAAACCGATCGAGCCGCCCGCTCCGGGCGCACCGAACGAGCCTGGATTTCCAAACGAAAACTCTGGACACGTTTTCATGAAACCAAGCGAAAACTGCACCTCGCCTTTTATACACTCGTCGTAAAAGCCGTGCGTCGATGGGGTTGCCGGCGCCGTCAACTCCCTTAGTGTCTCGGGGCGCAGTCCTAGTTCCTTCCCTCCCGTAGCAAAAACGCTGTAAGCATGTGCAATGGCTCGCGCCGTGCCCACTCCTCCGCCCGACGGCACTTCGAGATTTCGGGCATAGATGTGTTGCTCATCGACTGATATCGCGGCGCCCGGATTCTTGATGAGCGACCGGTAAAAGTTTGAATTAGGATTCCACACTGCCAATGTCAGGCGAATCGGGAAGCCGCGCAGCATCTCAAACAGACTGGCATTCTTAAGCTTTGCCAACCGGGAATCGGGGATTGATTCCGGCAAACGAATATAGAAGTCCAAGTTCAGCGGTGAAGCAATTTCTTCCTGAAAGAACTGTCCGAGACTGCGGTGCTTCGGATCAATCCGCCGCAGTATTTCGCTTTCGTAAAATCCGAGAGTGATCGCGTGATAAGCCTGCCGCGTTCCCGGTTCCCACTCCGGTTTCTGTCGAGCCATCACGCCGGCCAATCGGTCTAAGTCGGCGACTACGTTTCTGTCAACCCTTTCATCGAACGCAAACAGTCCGGCCTGATGGGCCAGCAACTGCCGCACGGTAATATTTTCTTTTCCATCCTGGGCAAACTCCGGCCAATACTTACACACCGGCGCGTCGTAATCGAGCCAACCGCGTGAATGGGCCAGCGCCAAAGTCATCGCGGCCAAGCCCTTGGTGGTGGAGTGAACAATAACCATCGTGTCTTCTTCCCAGGGATCGCCCGTCGCCTCGTTCCGCACACCGCCCCACAAATCAACTACCTTTTCGCCCATGTGATAGACACAACAAGCCGCACCCAATTCGTGTCGTTTGGCGAAATTCTCGGCGAACGCCTCCCGCACCGCCTCATAACCGCTGCTGACAAAGCCATGTATTTCGACCGGATGCGCAACCTCAACGAACGCGTCATTTCTTTTCTTTTGAACCCACACGTAAGCTGCGCCAGCCGCCGTCAAAGCGACAATAGTTTTTGTTAACGGACTTACTCTCATTTCAACTCCTTTCCGAGAGTGATACTTAGAATGTGGTACTCCTACCTTCGCGGCTCCACGCGAATGCCATCAGTGATTTCGTTAGCTGGGTGAACGATCACTTCCTCGTCTGCCTCCACGCCGCTTTTGATTTCCGCTGTTATTGGTGTGCGCTCGCCAACTTCAACCTGGCGTAAACGTGCTCGCCCATCTTCAACAACAAACAGACTCCAAACATCTCCATTTCGAAAGAGTGCGCTAACAGGAACCTGCAACACATTGTCTGAGCGCCACACGACGATACGTCCCTCAACGCGATAACCATCGCCCAGCACACTCGATGGCGCCGTGAGATCCGCAATCACATTTACACGCTGCTCTTCGATTCCCAACGCAGAGACCTTCGTGAATGCCGCGGGCTCGATCAACCTTACTCGTGCCTCGAGCGCTTCCGGCCCACCCCATGCCTCAATGAAAACCTTTGCTCCTGGACTAACCTTGACGGCGTCTGTCGACAAAAGCTCGATCACGACCTCGAGCTTTGAAGGATTGCTCACTTCGACCAACGGCGCACCCGCAATGACGACACGTTCGCTCTCTTCGACAACTCTTAAAACTCTTCCATCCGTTGGTGCGTGAACCTTCACAGCCACCGCTGGAGAACTTTGGTTGCGCGCCAATAGCGCGGCGCGCGCCACCTCAACCTCATGTGCCGCACTCTCGGCTCTCGATAGCGCCGCTTCATACTCTCGCAAGCTGGTCGATACCGCAGTTTGTGACCTTTCCAATTCCTGCCGCGATGCATAACCGTCCCGCACCAAAACCTCGGAACGCTCCAATTCGCGTCGCGCCTGGTCGTAGGTCGCTTTGTTACGTTCGATCATTCGATCGATTTCGCGTTTGGCATCTTCCGCTGCGTTAACGCGAGCAACTGCTTCCGCGCGTTGTCGCGGATCGAGCGGGCTCAACGGCAAAGGATCGATCTGAGCGATCAGTTGTCCGCTCTTTACTGCATCACCGCGGCGGAGAGCGATGCGTCGCAAACGCCCGGCTACCGGCGCAGCAACCACATAGCGGTCACGTACGCGAGTCTTCCCTTCACCATCAACGGTAACGGTCATCGCTTCGCGCGAAACTGCAGCCACATCGACTTTCTTTGGCGTGGGAACTAGCCACATCGTCAACAGCCCCAGGACGACTGCGGCAACCAGTAATAACAGGATCGTGCTTAAGATTCGTTTCATGACATTTCACTCCCGGGTCTTCAAGACAGCGACCAGATCCAGATGCCGTAGCCGCCATTGCACCAGGTAACCCGAAAGAAAAGCTGATCCGGCTACCACCAGAAAAGCCAAAGCGTAAGTCCTGGCGCTGATAAAAAGTGGAAACCGGATCAGCTCGGTATCAATGGCGACGGTGATCAGCCCAGCGATTCCATACCCCAACGCGAATCCGACCGGGATCGCAACCATGGTGAGAATTGCCTGCTCGCCCAGCAACATGAAGCCAATCTCGCCGCGTGTGAAGCCAAGAACGCGCAGTGAAGCAAGCTCGTGTCCGCGCTCAGAGAGCGCAATGCGCGCGCCGTTGTAGACCATTCCGAAAGCGATGATTACAGCAAAGGCGATCAGCACTACCGTAGAAACGTTAATAGTCTTTGCAATAGTGTCGTTGAAACTGGCTAAAGCAGCTTCGGGAATCGAGACCGAACTGATCGCCGGCGTCTGCTTCAACTGCGCATATAACTCTGGAATGCGTGGAGACTCCACCATCAGAAACCCGCCACTGCTTGTCTGCCCTTCCTGCATCAATCGATTCAAGGCGCGCTGGTCCATGTAGGCGGACAGCCCAACCAATTCATCCACGGTTCCGGCTACAACAACGTCGCGCACGGGCCGCGCTCCTTCGAGAACTTCAACAGTGACACTTTGGCCCGGCCTGACACCCAGAATCTCCGCCAGTTGAGACGTTAGCAACAAACCATCTGGCGGGACCCTGACGGGCTCAAAATCCTTGTTGACTACTCGACGCAGATCAGCTGCATTTTCCAATCCAAGCAAGGCGGTGCGGCGCGTTCGGTGTGCAAATCGAAGCCTCGCCGGAACCGTGCGGTAGGATTCAACGCGAATCACGCCCGGCAGATGAGCCAGATCGTATTTAACGTTGGCCGGCCGGGGTTCATGGAAAGTAACCGAGAGGTCCTCGCGTTGGACTGCGTCAAACTGGACCTCGACGATCCGCTCGATAGTGTCGAAGTAAAGGAAGAACCCAACAACCAGCAAACTCACTGCGAGGGCGATACCGAAGATTGACACCATCGCCTTTGCGGGTCGTCTCTCCAGATTGCGCAGAATGATCCGCACGGAGGTGGGGACGAGTCGATGAAAACCGAGACGCTCAATGAAGCCTGCACGGAACCGAGCCGGCGGCTCAGGACGCATTGCTTCGGCTGGCGGCAGTCCAACTGCGCGTCTCACAGCGACAAGCGCTCCGATCGCTGCCGAACCCAGACTGATTAGCACCGCGCTGGTGATGACCAATGGACCAGGCTGATAGACCAGCACAGGAAACCTGAAGAACTCCATGTAGAGTCCGGTGATCTTCAGACCGAAATACCAGCCAACGCCAATTCCGAGTGCAATCCCACCCATCACAACCACAAACGCAAGCTTCAAATAATGAAAACCGATCGAGTAGTTTCCGTAGCCGAATGCCTTTAGCACTCCGATCTCCTGTCGTTGTGTGGCGACCATGCGCGACAAGACGAGGTGTATCAGAAAGGCAGTGACCGCGAGGAAAATTCCGGGAATAAAGGCGCCGGTTACCTGCAGTTCACCAATCTCGTTTGAGAGAAAATGATTAGAGACCTGATCGGCGCGGTTGTAAGCGCCAAGTCCCCCGTAGCTTTCAAGCAGATTGTCCAGTCGCTGGATTACGTCCGCTTCAACTGCGCCGGGCGCGAGGGTGAGCGCAACGTCATTGAACGCGCCTTTCATGTTGAAGGCTGGACCAAGCGCTTCACGACTCATCCAGAGCACGCCAGACCGCCGATTGTCGGGAAACATCTCACCGCTTCGGATTTCGTAAACGTACTCAGGCGAGAGCGCGACACCGACGATTTGTAGCTTTTGCCATTTGCCGTTTATGACTGCCGACAACGTATTTCCTGGCTTCAGACTGTTGGCGGTCGCAAACGCACCGCTGATAAGAACTTCATCTCTCCGTCCAGGTTCAACATATCTTCCATCCCTGAGATAAAGCTCATTCAGCATCGGCCGGCGTTGTTCTGGAATAGAAATGATTCTGCCTTTGGCGGGTTCGTTTAACCCTGGCACGTCGAGTGTTACGTCGGCCACCACACGAAACTCCGCGGTCCCCACTCCCGGAATCTCACTGATACGAGTCGCAATGGAATCGGGCGCGCGTTTGAGTTGCGCAAATACTTCCGCAAAGCGATAGGTTTCGTAGTACGACTGCTGCGACGTCAGCAACGAGTTATACGTGCTCCGCATTGCCACAAACGAAGCAACTCCGCATGCCACTACGAGCGTGATGGCTAGTACCTGCCCCCGCAAGTGAATAACTTCGCGAATTAGTTTTCGATCAAGCGTCTTCACCAGACCAAATCCTTTGGTGAGGCTTTCTTTTCGTTGCGACGCACCTCCGCAATCTGACCGCTGCGCATTCGCAGCACGCGGTCAGCCATGTCGGCGATTGCGGCGTTATGCGTAATGATTGCAGTCGTGGTTCCCAATTCCCGGTTGACTCGTTCAATCGCCTCGAGCACCAACTTCCCGGTCGCATAGTCGAGTGCACCGGTTGGTTCGTCGCAGAGCAACACCTCGGGACGTTTCGCTACGGCACGAGCAATCGCCACTCGCTGTTGCTCACCACCGGAAAGCTGAGCCGGAAAGTGATGCATTCGGTCCCCGAGCCCGACGAGTTGCAGGGCTTTCTCAGGGCGCATTGGATTCTTAGCAATGTCTGTAACCAGCTCGACGTTCTCGAGCGCAGTCAGGCTCGGGATCAGGTTGTAGAATTGAAAAACAAATCCGACGTGCTCACGACGGTAACGGGTTAACTCTGCGTCATCATCTATGCTGAGGTTGTGATCGCGGTAAAAGACTTCCCCACTGGTTGGAACATCCAAACCACCGAGGATGTTTAGCAGAGTCGACTTTCCGCTGCCTGACGCACCGAGCAATACCACCAGCTCACCTTTGTAGAGCTCCAGATTTACGGATCTCAAAGCATGGACGTCGACATCTCCCATGCGATAAGCCTTCGAGAGCTCACGCGCAATGAAGACTGCCTCAGCGATTTCCGGTTGCTGTAAAAGCTGCTTCACATCTGTTCGGGGTGCAAGAGTCATACCCCCGAACCAGAAGACCAACTTCATGAGATTTGAGGGTGATAAGTCGTAGAGGAGTTGAACTTACTGGTTTGGCTGCGAGCTTTCGCCCAGCAAAAGTGGGAACTTTACGCAGCGGTTGCCCGCTCTTCTCTATCGGTCTACGACATTCGGCCTAAAACCAGCTCGTCAGGTCGGCACACGCGTTGCGAACCAATTCGTGAAGGAGGAGCTTTTATGATTGCTATTCAAAGAATTCTCTGTCCAACGGACCTCACGACGGAGTCTGATCAGGCCTTGCGTTATGCGGTGGCGCTGTCATCCGCCTACAACGCGAAACTTTTCGTTCTCTACTGCAAGGAGACGGGAGTTAATAACGGCGGCGCCCAGGGTGGTGAAACGAGTCCACTGTTTATTGCCTCACTCGCTCCAAACCTTGGCTTGAAGACTTTTGCCGAGCTGAATTGGGAAGGTTTGGTCGCTGAGAGCGTGGATGATGTTGGAAAGACCATCGTAAGCGAGGCGGCGAAACATGAAGTGGATTTGATCGTAATGCGTTCGCGCCGTCGACCTCGCGCGGCCGCACTGCTTGGCTCGACCGCCGAGACAGTATCCCGCACCGCTCCCTGTTCAGTGCTGGTAACACATCCACACGAACGCGAGTGGGTCAGCTTCTCAGCCGGAGAGATCGATCTCAACCGGGTCCTCGTAGCGCACGATTTCTCTGCCGACTCAGAACTCGCGTTGAAGTACGGCGTTTCCCTGGCCCAGGAATACCAGGCTGAGCTGCACCTGCTCCATGTTGTCAGCAAAGAGGAACGTGACCAACCGGAAGTTGCATGGGCCCAGGCGGGCAGCCAAAGCGGCTACAAGAACGCCACCCTTCAACTGCAAGCCGCCGTACCGAAGGAGGCATTCCTCTGGTGCAAGGTTGTTAACGCCGTAAGCTGTGGCGCCGCACACCAGGAGGTCCTGACCTATGCGAAGGAGCACGACATCGACCTCATCTGCGTGGGTGCCGGCGGTACGCGCTCTATTCTCGGTGAGCTCTTCGGTTCAAACACCAATCGCGTTTTACGACAAGCGCCATGTCCGGTGCTGGTCGCGCGACAAAGACTGGAGTGACTCAGTTAACAAACTGAGAAAGTTCGGAAATTGACGAAAGCTGTCATTAATGGAAAGGTTCATGAGTTTGAGCCAGGCGTTTCGATCCTGAAAGCGTGCCGCGGTATTGGTGTCGATATTCCCAGGCTCTGTCACGATGAACGATTGAAGCCTATTGGCAGTTGTCGCATGTGCCTGGTCGAAATCGCGGGTAAGCCACATCCCGTCACAGCGTGCAATACATTGCTCACGGACGGAATGGTGATCTCAACTCACACTCGCGCGCTCGAGGATGAGCGGCGCATGCTTCTGAAGATGTTGGCCCAGGATCATCCCGGGGATGGTCTACAAAAAACTCCTGAGAAACCGTTCTACCGTTACGCCCGAGCATACGGATTATCCGAAAGCGACTTCACCGGATCGGCTGAGCCGCACTTGCTTGACGACTCACATCCTTATATTCACGTCGACATGTCGAAGTGCATTGTTTGCTACCGCTGCGTGCGTATTTGCGAAGAAGTGCAAGGTCAATTCGTTTGGCGGATCGTCAATAGAGGCCACGACACACGGATTGTTCCGGACACAGGGACGAGCTTGCGGGAGAGCTCATGCGTGAGTTGCGGCGCTTGTGTGGATACTTGCCCAAGCGGAGCACTGGAAGACAAGTCACTTCTCACCTACGGAGTGCCGGCAAGTTGGACCAGAACGACGTGTCCCTATTGCGGCGCCGGCTGCGAGATGGATGTTGGCACAAGCAAGAATCGTATCGTCTCAATAAAGCCTCTACTTGATGGGCCTGTGAGTCGTGGTCATCTCTGCGTGAAAGGTCGCTATGCGTTCGATTTTGTTTCCGCTCCGGACCGGATCACGAATCCGATGATTCGTAAAGGAGACAAGTGGCTGCAAGTAACGTGGGACGACGTCATTTCCTTTACAGCCGAGTCCCTGCAACGTATTTCCGAAAAGTATGGACCGGATAGCATTGCGGTGCTGGGCTCCGCGCGTGGAACGAACGAGGAGAATTATCTCGCACAAAAATTCGCGCGTGTGGTAATCGGCACGAACAATGTCGATTGCTGCGCGCGAGTCTGCCATACGCCTACGGCCGCGGCGATGAAACTCATGCTGGGTACGGGCGCGGCGACAAATTCTTACAGCGACATCGAGAAAGCCCGAACGATTCTCGTGTGTGGGGCAAATGCAACTGAGAACCACCCCATAGTCGGCGCACGAATCAAGCAAGCAGCTTTGAAGGGCGCGAACCTGATCATCATCGATCCCAGACGAATTGAGCTTACCCAGTACGCCGCAATTCACCTGCGCCCACGACCCGGCACAAACATTCCGCTCCTGAATGCAATGGCTTACACGATCGTTGAAGAGCAACTGTTCGACCGCGAGTTTGCGAACGAACGCGTCGCCGAGTGGGATGAGTTCTGTCATTTCATTAAGCTGTTTTCTCCTGAGAACGTTGAGGCTGATTGTGGAGTCAAAGCAGATCTGATCCGTGAAGCGGCTCGACTCTACGCTGACGCCAAACCTTCCATTTGTTTTCATGGTTTGGGAGTGACCGAACACACGCAGGGCACTGAAGGAGTCATGTGTCTGGTAAATCTCGCTCTCCTTACCGGAAACATTGGCAAGCCAGGCGCCGGCATTAACCCGCTTCGCGGTCAGAACAACGTCCAGGGCGCGGCACATATGGGTTGCGATCCTGGCGTTCTCACCGGCAGTGTTTCTTTGAATGATGGGCGACCACTGTTTGAGAGTGTTTGGGGCGCATCAGTGCCGCGGAAGCAAGGTCTCAACCTGCTCGAAATGATGGACTCTGCCGCTACCGGCAAGTTAAAAGCGCTATGGGCCATCGGTTACGACATTGCCCTGACTAACGCTAATACCAGTGCCACTGAGCAGGCGTTGCGATCTCTGGAGTTCGTCATTGTCCAGGACATGTTTATGAATGAGACGGCTCGACAATTTGGGTCCGTGTTTCTGCCTGCGGCTTCCTCGTTTGAGAGAGACGGTACCTTTATGAACGCCGAACGCCGTATTCAACGCGTCCGTAAAGCGATCGACCCCGTCGATCAATCAAGGCCTGACTGGGAAATACTTTGTGCGATCGCTAAGGCGATGGGCAAAGCTGAAAGTTTCAGTTACGGCTCTGCTGAAGATATTTGGAATGAAATCCGTTCCGTTTGGCCCGCCGGCCGTGGCATCACTTATGAACGGCTGGACGGTGGTGGTTTACAGTGGCCTTGTCCAGACGATGATCATTCCGGCACTGAGGTAATGCACACCGCGAGCTTTCCGCCTGGCAAAGCCGCGCTTCGTCGTGTTCCTTATCGTCCGACCGATGAAATTGTTGACGAAGAGTTTCCTTTCTTGCTGATTACCGGAAGAACTCTCTATCAGTTCAACGCTGGAACGATGACGATGCGTACAGCAAATGTGAAGCTGAGGCCCGCGGATGTGCTCGACATATCTTTCGAAGACGCGAAACAACTGAAACTTCACGAGGGAGACCGCGTGCAAATCCGCAGCCGTTACGGTGAAGCGACACTGCCAATTCGAATCACGTCAACTGTAAAACCGGGAGAGTTGTTTGCGACGTTTCACACTGCGGAAGTATTTCTCAATCGCGTGACCAGCCCTCACAGAGATCGGTACGTAAAGAGTCCGGAATACAAGGTGACGGCGGTGAAGATTGAAAGGGTAAACAAGGAAAGGTGAAAGAAGATGAGTGCTCAACAACTACAACATTCAAAATACGGATTCAGTAAAACAGTTGATCTTCCTTACGAAGACGCAGTCGAAAAGGCGCGCGCCGCGCTCAAAGAGGAAGGCTTCGGTGTCCTCTGTGAAATCGACATCAAGGAGAAACTGAAAGAGAAGCTAGGCGTGGATTTCCGCAACTATGTGATCCTCGGCGCCTGCAATCCTCCTCTGGCATACAAGACGCTGCAAGAAGAGATCGGCATCGGACTGCTTCTTCCCTGCAATGTCGTCGTTTATGAAACTGACGAAGCCGGAAAATCTGTAGTCGCCGCGATCGATGCGAAGACGATGCTGTACGTGGTAGGAACTAACAATGCAACTATCAACGCAGTAGCTACCGAGGTAAATGAAAAGCTCCAGCGTGTAGTCGCACAGCTTTAGAACGCCACCAAGAGGCACAGAAAGCACAGATGCCGACCTCCGGCAAACTGGAACAGTTCTGGAGCCTCGCTCCAGACGACTTAATGGCCCAACTGGGAGCTGATCCCCGCGGGCTAACCAGGGCGGAGGCTAAACGCAGGCTCCTCCGCTCCGGTCCAAATCGTCTACATACCAGCAAACGCACCGATGTCTTAACCCTGCTACTCGCACAATTCAAAAGTCCGCTGATTCTGATTCTGTTAGGCGCTGTAATTCTTTCGTTCTTCCTGGGGGAAACGGTTGATGCGGCCATCATCATCGCGATAGTTCTGTTAAGCAGCGTGCTTGGATTCTGGCAGGAAAAGCGCGCCAGCGATGCTGTTAGAAGCCTCCTGGCAATCGTGAGAATTGAAGCCCAGGTCGTACGTGACGGAGTGGAGATCGACGTGCCCGCAGAAGAAGTGGTGCCTGGCGACATTTGCGTGCTCAATGCCGGCGATATCGTTCCGGGCGATGCGGTAATTCTCGAATCCAAAGATCTATTCGTGCAGGAGGCAGCCTTAACTGGAGAAAGTTTTCCCGCAGAAAAGGAACCAGGACCAGTCGCCGGCGAAGCGCCGCTCATGAAAAGGACGAATACACTGTTCCTGGGCACCCACATAGTTAGCGGCAGCGCGCGAGCACTCATTGTCTTCACTGGGTCGGCAACCGAATTTGGCAAAGTATCCGAGCGTTTGCGTTTGAAGCCGTTGGAAACGGAATTTGAACACGGCGTGCGGCGCTTTGGTTATCTTCTCACCGAAGTAACCTTGATCCTCGTGATCGTAATCTTCGGCATTACGGTCTATCTCGAGCGACCGGTCATCGATTCGTTTCTTTTTGCATTGGCAATTGCTGTCGGAATAATTCCCGAATTACTACCAGCCATAATCAGCATCAACCTGGCAGTGGGGGCCGTGCACATGGCTCGCAGGAAGGTGATCGTCAAGCAACTGGCCTCGATAGAAAATCTGGGTAGCATGAATGTCTTATGCGCCGATAAGACTGGAAGCCTTACGGAGGGAACCGTAAAGCTCCAGGAAGCGTTGGACGCACAAAGCAAACCGAACGAGAAAGCTCTTTTCTACGCCTACCTTAATTCGTTTTATGAAACTGGCTTTACGAACCCCATTGACGAAGCGATTCGCACGCATGGCCGGTTTGATCTTTCCGGTTATCACAAGGTCGATGAGGTGCCTTACGACTTCCTGCGCAAGCGATTGAGCATTCTGGTTGTGAAAGATGAAGCGCACTTGATGATTACCAAAGGCGCCGTTAGCAATGTCCTAGACGTTTGTTCGTCGGTCGAGTTGACGAGCGGCTGCCATGACATCGCGCCGTTCCGCGAAGGAATAGACGGCCAATGCAAATCACTGGGTAATGATGGATTTCGTACTCTTGGTCTGGCGTATAAATGGTTAGGCAACGCTTCACAGATCAGCAAACAGGACGAAGCCGGGATGACATTTCTCGGTCTGCTTGTCTTCTTCGATCCACCTAAAGCAGGTGTAATTGAGGCGTTGGATGATCTAAGAAAGCTCGGCATAACTCTGAAGTTGATTACGGGGGACAACGTTCACATCGCAACCAGCGTGACGCGAAGCGTACTGGGTTATGAGCCAAAGGTTTTGACAGGCACTGAGGTCCACTTACTAAGTGATGAGGCCTTGAGATCACGCGCGAATGTAATTGATGTGTTCGCCGAAATCGAGCCCAGCCAGAAGGAACGCATTATTCTCGCTCTGAGAAAATCCGGCAATACAGTTGGATTCCTCGGCGACGGTATCAACGACGCTTCGGCACTTCACGCATCTGACGTGGGAATTTCTGTGAACAGCGCTGTGGACGTTGCCAA
>Ga0207694_10003771_pt1 | contig 12004 bp, 12 predicted proteins | sample KBSC34metaG_FD_184353 | JGI IMG/M metagenome (GOLD analysis project Ga0207694, IMG submission 184353) | Corn rhizosphere microbial communities from Kellogg Biological Station, Michigan, USA - KBS C3-4 metaG (SPAdes) (version 2) | ecosystem: Host-associated > Plants > Roots > Rhizosphere > Soil...
AATATTTTAAAGTGCCCGCTTTCCGTGACGAAAACCCGACAAAATCCAAGGTCGAATTCAAGGATTTGAGAAACGGATCATCCCGAAACGCGCTCGCGCCAATGAACGCCATGCCACTCGATCCCGCGCTGATTTTGAAGACGGGAATGATGGGTCCCGAATCGATATTCGCCGGCCCCTTCCAACTGGCTGGCCATTCGTGCGCATAACCGAAGCCGCAGGTGATTTCACCCAGTTCCCGGCGCGCCCGCGAGTATTGATCGCGCGCGAAATCGGCATCAAGAATTTGCAGCGCGTGCGAAACCATCCACAGACTGGAACCTTGCGGACCGCCCAGGGGAAGATAATCAGTCGTGAAACTGGAAACCAATAATCCCGACTCCGGATCAATCAGTTTCCGCTTCGCCATGGCGATCCAGTCACAGATCAGCTTTGAGTGGTCACTGCCGTCCAGGTAATCCGCCATCTTCATTGCATCCAGCGCGAGGCAATGGTCAAACATCCAACATTCGTCCGGATAACTTTCCAGCACCAAATGCGGGCTGCGGCCAAATTCTTCCGTGATGATGTCGATGCGCTCCGTCAGCAGCGCCTTGTATTCCTGCTTTTCCTCGGCCATTCGACGCGAGGCAAGCATCAAGGCAATTTCACCATCCAAGAACAAACTGCGATCCGGCTTTATCACGAATTTGCCGGCGGATGCGTACGACATGAGAAAGAAATACATACCCTTCTCTTTTTCCAACCGCAGGGTTTCATCGATGATCTGGTCGATGGTTTTCAAGTAGAGCGGTTTCGAGGCCGGATCACGCAGGGCCATATTCGCCAGCGACCAGACCAGAAAACTGCGGCCCATGAAATCCCATTCCGCGTTACTCGCGCGCATGCGATCCAGTTCTTGTTTCCGCAATTCCGCATCTGTCCATAACGCAAGATGCCTCGCCGCCAGTTGCCGAGCTTTCGGCGAAACTCCGGCGGCCGTCCGGAATTCCGCAATCGGCCTGGCGAAAACTAAATGCAGGCATGGGATCCAAATCGCTCCCGCCACCACCAGGACGAGCAGGCCAATCGCAATTCGCTTAAGCCGTTGCATGTTCAACGCGTAGCAAGCTTCAACGCCGTTGATCGTTGCTTCGTTCGTAATTGTTCTTCTCGGCGGAGTCTTTCAAGCAATCCGCCCAGTAGCTCAGAAAGAACTTCTTCTCCGTCGGGAAAAATTTATCCGAACTGCCCACGATCGGTCGCAGCGCCGTGGTCATCTGGACAACGACGAGCATGAAGATGACCACCCAGGTGTTAAAGCCCGCGTTTGATTTGGCCTGCGAATGCGAGAACGCCGTGTTGAGAAAGCGCAACCCAAACAGCGCGGCGATAAACCAGAAAATCAAATGCAGCGTGCCCATCCAATTGACGGATTCCGTCGATTGCGAAAACAGCCACGCCACCGGCGCGAAGCCGATGAGCAAAATCGTGGTGAGCATCAGCATGCCCATCACAAGGCCGTAAATTTCCGCAAGCCGCGCGCGCGAACCACTGAGGCACGCGAAGATGTAAAGGCTCGGCAGGCAGATGAACGCGGAAACCAGCATGCCCCCAGCAATTTTTACGGGCGCAATCCACAATTGTTCATGCATCGAGAAGGTGCCCACCACCACGCCGTACACTACCGCGCAGAAAAGCGCGACCAGCATCAGGTATATCATCAATGCGCCCGCGCCCGGTTGTTGCAATTGATACATCACACGCCGCGGCTGGCGCAAAATCGCTTCGACCGCCTGAATCGGGCTCGTGATCGGCGCCCGTTCCTCCGGGTTTTCGCCCAGCGGCTTTGGCGCGTGGGATGAAACTGGCGGAACGGGCGGCAGCGGCGGCGTCGCGTGTGGCTGCGGGACCGGTGGCGCGCTCGACGGGATGTGTGGCGGAATCGGATTGTTCTCGTTCATAAGGTTGGGAGTTGATGTTTCGCGTCAGTCAAAAGTGAATACCTGCACCGTGGTGCGGAAAATTGTTTCGTAAAAATTGCCCTTGAAAGCGTCGCGCCGCAGAAATTCCACCTTCAACCCCGGCGCTCCAATGAACGGCCGCAGAATCCACGACAGTTGCGTGCCGAAAAAAAGATTGCCCGCCAGCCACGCCAGCAAAACGCAAAGCGCAACGCTTTTCCGACCGCCCAGGTGCCGCAGCAATTGCAGCAATCGCAGGTTCGACGTGATTCCCGCGAAGGCTATGATCACGACAAAGGTGAGCAGAATGAAAGCGTATGGTCCGGCGGATTGCCTGAGATCAGCCGTCATCGGCGGCGAATTCCAAATTACAAATGCCACGAGGGGCGCAAACGATCCGAGAATCGCGCCCGCGATGGTGAAGCTCATCAGGATGGCGAGGAACGATTGGCGAAAGGGAATATTGAGCCCCAGCAACGGCGCGAGCATCGCGTTAAGCATGGCGTTGGCTGCGGCGGTCAGCAGAATGATCAGCGGAAACTTGATCGCCGTGTAGAGCGCCTGCATCGGGTCGCGCCAACAACCCATCGCCGCGCCGTAAAGCCCCGCGCCGACGATGATGATGCCGACGTGTGACAAAATGCGGCGCGAATCCCATTGCGCGCTCCACTCTTCCAGCGATTTGACCTCGCCGCGCAACAACAGGCTCAACCGCGCCAGGCGCGGGCGCTCGGGCCTCCCTGCTACGTTTGCGGGTTCCCCTTGCATGTCAGTTCCTCTTCGACGAGCACGATAGCGTTTTTCTTCAGCCGCGGCGACCAGATTCGCCAGCCAAGATGGATAACCGGCGCAGCCATAAGCAGTAACGCCACGCCAAACCAGCTGGCATTAAAATGCGTCGGCAGCACGTTCCGGACGGCATCAATGCCCCCGTGGCGCGCGCGAATGCAATCAGCCATGAACACATAAAGCGCGAGCCCCATGCCAGCAAAGTTCAGCAACCACAGCCGGCGCAACGGGCGAATCGTGTCGGCGATTTCAAATTCGCTCGTGAGCGTGCCCCATAAAATCATCAACAACGAAATTGCCACCGGCGCCCATACCGGTCCCCACCAGGGCAACGGCAGCAAAAACAAAATATCCCAATCCGCGAGCGAATGCGGCCAGCCGTACATGGCCTTCAGGAATACGTAATAGAAAATGTCCCATATGCCGAATGCGATGGCCGAGTAACCAAACCGCGCCCGCCAATTGCGCCCCGCGAGCATGCCCACGGTAAGCAGCATCACCAGCGTCGCTGCCTCACGAATCGCTTCGACCGGTCCGAGATAACCAATCACCGGCAGCGGATTGGGCTGATACGGCTCCAGCCGATTGATCATGGTGCGCAGGTAATACACCACCGCAGATTCCACCCAGGCCATCGCCATGGCGTATATGACCACGATGGTCCAGCGAGAGGGAAATAAAGTTTTTGAGGTCATTGGCATTATGATTAGCAATCGTTAGTTGCTCGTCCGCGCACCGATCCAATCCCACAACAGGAACGCGCACGTGAAAAATGGGAACACGCTGTAAAGCGTGTCACTCACGGAATGCGAATGCCGATCCATGGCCAGAAACACGGACACGCAAAACCCCAGCGTCACCAGCATGATCGCAAAACCCGGAAGCGATGCCGGCACATAGAGCCAGCCCCATTGTTTAAACCACTTAAGCGTCATAAAATTTTCCTGTTGCTCAGAGCGTTTGCGGACAATGAATTTCCTGTCGCGCGGCAATTGCCCGCAGCGCGTGTTCGACACCCGCAATCACGTCGTCAGGCGTGGAGGTTCCCGCCGTGATTCCCGCCACGGTGGCATTCTCCAGCCATTCGGGTTGCAAATCGCTTGCCGTTTGCACGTGATGCACCCGGGCGCAATAGCGTTTGCACGTCTCCACCAGTTCACGCGTGTTGTTGCTGTGCGCCCCGCCGATGACAATTACCACGTCGCTTTGCTGGGCGAGTTCCACCGCCGCATGCTGGCGTTGCTTGGTTGGTCGGCACACCGTATCGATAAAGCGCACTTCGGAATTGGGAAAACGAAAGCGCAGGAAATTCACCAGCATGCGCACTTTCTCAATTGGTTGCGTCGTCTGCGCTGCCACCCCAAAACGCGGCCGCTCTTGCAGTGTGATAATGTCCTCCTCGCTCAGCACAATGTCGAACGCATCCAGGTCACCGGTTAACCCACGCACTTCCACATGGTCGCGCTTGCCGATAATGACCGGATGAAACCCCTCGCGCGCGAGTTTTAGCACAGCGTGATGCGCCACCACCACCAGCGGGCACGTGGCTTCGAGGACATTGAAGCCGAGCGCGCGCGTGTGCATGAGCGCGCGCTCGGAGGCGCCGTGCGCCGTGACCATCACCGTCTGCGTGGTTACCTTATCGGCTTGTTGCTCGATCACCACCCCCTTGGCTTTCAGTGCGGCTAAAACGTTATCGTTGTGGACCAGGTCGCCGAGAATGGTCAGCGGCTCGCGGCGCGCAGTATCCAAGGCGAGCGCAATCGCGTCCCGGACGCCAAAGCACATCCCCAAATGTTCAGCACGAATAATTTTCATAAGACCATTCTCACATTAACTTTGTCACACAAAGTGTCAGACGTCACAGTTTCCATTTCGTTCAAACGTTTTGAAAATTATTTAATCTTCCTCGTTTGCTGGACGATTTTTTCCAGCAAATCCACATAATCCGTAAAGGCTTTGCGTCCGGCAGTGGTCAGAGAAACGGTCGTGAGCGGACGCTTGTTCTGATACGACTTCGCCACCGCCACATAACCGGCTTCCTGCAGCGTGCGGATGTGCGTGGTCACGTTGCCATCCGTCATGCTGAGGGCATCGCGAAGCTCGGTGAAGGACAACTCCGGCGAAGCGGCGAGCATCGACATGATCGCCAGCCGCCCCTTCTCGTGAATCACGCGGTCGAGGTTGAGAAATGCTTCGGGATTCACGATGCATTCTTCCCTTTCTCTGTTAAATAAAGATAAATGCCGTAAGCCAGGTGCAAGCCGCCGAAAGTCCCGGCCATAAGTAAGTGAGGAGAAAGCCCGGAGAGCCAATTTTTGTCGGGAACTGTCGCTGCAAGAAATAGGGCGCAGCCGGCCGCGATAAATATCCAACCAAACAGCTTCATACCACGAGTCATGAAAAACGCGGCAGAATGTGCAGCGCAGCCGTAAAGAAACAGCCAAAAGAGAACCTGAATGAAAGCAAGGTAAGAACCATCTGATTTATCAGACCAGGTCCCACAGACAGCGCAACCATTCAAAAAAGCACCGATGAACAGCGGAGGTAATAGCGCTTGTGCGATACGGCGCGTGGGCGGAGACCAAAATGGCTCGGAGTCCTTAATCGCTTGGCGACGGACCAATAAAAATGAACCAATGATGGCGAGCAGAGCGGCAGTGCTCCAGAACACGATAAAAACGTGCGCTGAATTGAAGGCTAATTTCCAACCCGCGAGGCCTGCGAAAATACCCGCGATCCCATTCCAAACCATGATTGGCGCCAGCGCGCGTCGGTACACCGCGGTACGCTCCATCAGAGTGCGAATCGTTTGTAAATGTTCCGCTGCCCAATCGGTTTCCATGCACGCACTTTGCCTCGCAAAGTGATAATTGGCAAGCGCAAAGTAGGACAGGCATCCTGCCTGTCTCCATATTAAAAACGGTAGGAAATTGGAAACAGGCTGGAAGCCTGTCCTACGGCCTGACCAAAAGCTTCCCCAAAAAATTGCGGGACCGCAGTTTCGCAAAGGCCTCGGCGGTTTGGCTCAACGGAAAAACGGAATCAATCACCGGCTTCAATTTCCCCGCCGCCGCCCATTGCAGCGTCACATCCAGATCAGCGCGATTGCGACCGTAACTGCCGATCAGTCGATGTTGTTTCACAAAAAAGGGCCACAGATTCAACGGCACATCCTTTCCCGCAGTGGCGCCGCAGGTCACAATGGTTCCACCGCGCGCCAGGCAATCGAAACATTTTCCGAGCACCTCGCCGCCCACGTGCTCCACCACCACATCCGCGCCATGCTTATTGGTAATTTTTCGAATTTCCGCCGGCCACTTCGGGTCGTTCGAATCGACGACAAACTCCGCGCCCAGGCTTTTGGCAAGCGTCCGCTTCGCCTCGGTAGACCCGGTGCTAATCACGCGCGCGCCGAGTTGTTTCGCAATTTGAATCGCGGCCGAGCCCACACCGCTCGCGCCGCCGATGGCGAGGACCCAATCTCCGGGATTTACTTGCGTGCGATTCGTGAGCATGTGCATCGCGGTGCTGCCGGCGAGGGTCAACGCAGCCGACGCGTCGAAGCTCACGCCTTCTGGCAAGCGTACGAGAGCACGCGCCGGTACGAGCACCTTTTCCGCAAAACCGCCGTCGCGTTGGACACCGAGGATTTCGCCGCGCAAACACATAGAATCCTCACCGCGCAGGCAGAACTCGCATTTGCCGCAGAAAAGGTTGGATTGAATGGCAACGCGATCGCCAGCTTTCCAACCGGACACATCGGCACCCAGCGCCGCAATTGTTCCCGCAATTTCGCCGCCAGCGGTGCGTGGAAGTTTCACCGGGATCGGCAACCCCGCTTCCTCCAACCACAAATCGAGGTGATTTAAGCCGCACGCATGCACTTGCACCACCGCTTCGCCGGGTCCGGGCTGCGGATCAGGAACATCGCGCAGTTCAAATTTTCCGGGTGCGCCGTGAGCGATAAGTTGGTTGGCTTTCACGGAAGGAGTTTAACGCAAAGGCTCGGAGAGGCAAAGGCGCGAAAGAATCTTGAACAGAAGGGAACGAAGGACACGAAGAACAAACGATTTTCAATTCTTCAGAGCGCGTTTTTCAAATGGAACTCTTCGTTTCCTTCGTTCCCTTCTGTGAAATTATTTTCCCGGATAACTCCACACCCAATCCCCATGCTCCGGATCGGGTGCGCCGGTTTTGCGAATTTCCGAACCCGCAGCGTCGTTCGACGTAAAAGCAGCCACGCCACCATCGTCCTTTTCATTCCAACCGACGGAGTAGAGAACGAAGCTGTCCTTCGTCCGCCGATATTTCAGGGGCTGGCCGCCGATGATATCGTTCGGCAACGCTTGAATAAATTCTGGCGCCAGCACGTTAAGCGAATCGGGGTAATTACCATGCGCCAGTTTGAATCGTTCCAATGCAATGGCCGTGCGCGCCAGATTCACGGCGGTCTGGAAATAAGCGAATTTGTCCGCGGCAACATGTTTTCTAGAAAACCAATTATTCCCGGCCGGGGATAATAAAAAGTGCTGCGCCATAGTGTATGGCGTGGGATGAGCGACTGTTTCGTTTAAGCCGGCCTGGACTGCATCGGCCAGTGTGGGTGAAACCCGTTGTTGTTCGACATTCACGACGGATGCGACGTCGCGCACATACAGCTCCGAGATTGAAATCTGATTCTGACGAAACCAGCCACTGGGGGACACAAAACAAAAAGCATCCAAAACAGGCGCGGGAAAAGGTGCGCCCTGTCCGTGACCGAACAGGTTTAAGAATATTGGACTGATTTTGCGCGTGCGCTCGATGTACGCGATGAATTCCGCCGTTTCCGCTGCTTCGCCACTGATCGACCGACGGTAAGCTGCCAGGAAATCGAACTTCGCGAAATCCTTGTCGATTACCGCGAGTTGCGCGTCCGACCATTTATGTTCGGCAAGTCCTTCGTAGACTGGTTGGAGAATGGCGTTGAACATCGCCATACGCACGAGTTGGCAGATAAAAAATGGCTCTGTCTCCGAAGCCTGCGTCACGTAGCAGCCGAGTTGAACATCCGCGGCGGCCTGGTCGGTTTTACCGGCCTGTAGTTCAGCGATGGAGCGGAGCGTTAGGAACAATGCCGTTTGTTTTAGCTTCGCCAAGTGCGGCAGCAGGATCATCGCTGGATCTTCCTTTTCGTATTCCAACGGGAACCGCGAATACGGCATTTTGCTGGCTAGCCGCAGTTCCTCCAGCGTTGCGTCGTATTTGCTCAAGGCAAGCAACACATCCTGGGCGGGCGCTTGCGGTTGTGCCGAAATGGGAAACTCATAAACCACGGCCCCACTTTTGCCGTTGGTGGCCGGCGTTCGATAATATTGCTGCCATCCGCCCAAATCCGTAAGCGTACCTTTGGCCCAATTCCCGTTGGTGCCGCCACCGGAATAATCGTTGGTGCGGTAAATTTCCAGGTTCAGCCGCGGCACAACATTGGTATTGCGCGGTTCAATTTCATGGCCCGTTTTATCAATCATCGAGCCGTAGGTGCTGAACAGCAGCGGTGTGAGGGCGAAATTCTGGTCGTCGGGCACTGGCTTTGGCGCCAGTTCACTCACTTTGAAATGCTCGCCCTTCGCCTCCCATTCGCGTTTGAACCGGTTCCACGCCCAATTTCCGCGCAAGTCCTCCTCGGCATAGAAGAGCGCTATCGCTGTGACAACGCAGGCCAACCCGAAAAGCGCCTTGGCAAAATTCCGCGGCCTGCGAATCCATCTGAATACCGCCCCGATGAGTGTGATAATCGTCGCGACCGCGAGGGCTATCACAGCCGAAGCCACCCAAAACTCGCCATTAATCCGACTTCCCGAAATCATCCCATAGACGAAAAGAATTAACAACGTCGCCAGCGCCAACAACACGAAATAAACGGTCCAGTGTTTTATCGGCCGCTTCCAGATGCTCGTTTGGGATTCGGGTGGAGTGTTCATGCTATTGGTCAAACGCAGGCTGTTTCAGCGCGGCGCTCGCTCCGTGGCAACGCCCGCGGTTTCGGACGATCAACCTCGCGCGGCGGCATGGGGCCGACGAGTTCGGCCATCATCCGGGACTGTTGCTGTAAAATCACTAGCGTATCGGCTGAGGGCGGGGCAGTTTTCTTTGCTGCGCCGGCAGAGTCCGAATTCGCGAATTGCAGCGCCGCGATGGCGATCCATAAAGCTGCGAGGCCGGCCCAGGCCTTCGGATGAGGCCAGAGCAAAGTTGACACGAATTTGTTTCGAGTTTCCGGTTTCGAGTTTCGAGTCGCTATTTGCGCTTCGCTTAAAATCTGCCGCCGCCATTCACTCGGAATTTGGCGCAGGGGCTGGCTTTGCAGCCGTTTTTCGAAATCATCCGGTTTCATTTTATCTCGTCATAGATGGGACGCAGCCGCTCGCGCATTTTGTCTAAGCCATAGCGATAGCGGCTGGCCGCGGTGTTGGGTGGAATATCCAGTGCAGTCGCAATTTGCTCGAAAGTCAGGTTTTCCCACAGTTTCAAGTGCACCACGGCGCGCTGATCCTCGGGCAATTCGGCCAGCGCGCGGGAAAGAGATTCACGAAACGCCGCCACGTCCGGGTTTGCGTCCGCGGCGAAAATCGATAATTCCTCCTCGCCGAATTGATCGTGATATTTCTGCCGCGTGCCGCGACGGCGCATGAGGTCGACCGCCGCGTTATGTGCCAGGCGGATTAGAAAAGCGCGTTCATCGCGCGCGCCTCGCAAGAGGCCCGGTTCACGCGCCAGCCGCGTGAAAATTTCCTGCAGCAAATCGCGCGTGTCATTTTCGTCGCGAGTGAAATTGAGCAGGAACGCGAACAACGCCTGGGCGTGTTCATCGTAAACTCGTTCAAGGTCGGGCACTGCCGGCATCGTTTCTCCATTCAGGACGCGCCCCGGGCGGGAATTTGTTTAGAGTGCGGATGCGCAGAATGAATTTTCCGATCAAATGCTTAACTTACCGCATCACGCCGCGCTTTTGATCCGTGTTCATCAGTAATTTCGTGATCTCTTTCATGTCCTGTGCGCGGTCGATGGCGTCGGCGCGTTTGATCAATCCTTCGGCGTAACGGTCCGCCAGCGATTGATCCAGCGTGCACATGCCTTCCTTGCTTTGGGTCTGCAACACCCCGGGAATTTGGTGCGTGTTATTCTCGCGAATCAGGTTTCCCACGGCAGGCGTGCCGATCATGATTTCGAAAGCGGCGATGCGTCCCTTGCCGGTCGCGCGCGGTATGAGCGTTTGAGAAATCACGCCCCGCAGGATGGAGGCGAGTTGCGCGCGGACGTTATCCTGGTAACCAGCGGGAAACGCGTTAATGATGCGGTCCACCGTGTCCTTCGCGCCGACGGTGTGGATGGTGGAAAAAACGAGGTGACCGGTCTCGGCGGCGTTAATGGCCGCCTCCATCGTCTCCGGGTCGCGCATTTCGCCGACCATGATGACGTCCGGGTCTTCGCGCAAACCGGCGCGCAGGCCATCGGCAAACGTCAGGAAATCCGTGCCGAGTTCGCGCTGGGTGACGATCGCCTGCTTGCGCTCGTGCTTGAACTCTATGGGATCCTCGAGCGTCAGAATGTGGACGTCCGAGCGATCGCTGTTAATGCGATCGAGCATCGCGGCAAGCGTAGTAGTTTTGCCGGAGCCGGTGGGACCGGTCACGAGCACGAGGCCGCGCGGCAGGCGGGTGAGATCGTAAAAGATTTGCGGGGCGAGCAGATCCTCCAACTGTGGCATCTTCTCCGGAATGCGCCGCAACACCCCGCCCCAATAGCCTTGCGCGCGGAAAACATTCACGCGAAAACGATGGCGATCGAACGCCAGCCCGAAATCCGCCTGGCCGACATCGCGCGCGACCTGGATGGAATCCTCCGGCGTGAAAGCCCGCAGCAGGTTGAAGATTTCGTCTTCATCAATGGGCGGACCTTCCGCGCGAATCAATTTGCCATCCACGCGGTATACCGGCGGTTCGCCTACGCGCAAATGCAAATCCGAGGCGCCGCTTTGAATGGCCAGCGCGAGGACGTCAGACATTTGGTAGCGATACCCCGCTACGGGCAGGCGCCCAGTGCTCTCCAGCACGCGTTGCGATTGCTCGCTGGGCGGTGGCAGGGAGGCGGATTCGCGCAGCTTGCGACCCGGTATTTCCACGTTGGGGATTTCGACATTCGGTGGCTGCTGTTCCTCGTCTTGCGGATTCATGCTTCAGAATTATTGACCGGATAAGGGCATCGATGTCACGTAGGTTTTGAGAGTAGGGGGGTACCCCCTTGGTTTGTTTTGGTGTGTTTTACTTTGTTTCACTTTGTTCTGGTATGTTTCACTTTGTTTTTCGGGCCGGAAAATAGGTGTGAGATTGCCTGCGAAGATTCTGCCTGTTCGCCAACCGATGTTTTGGCTTGGCCGGCACCGCTTGTTCGTGTCCTTTTCATGACCCTTTTGGCCTCCTTCACGGATAGGTATAACATGCGTGTCAAATGACAACCTTGAATCTATTCTCGAAAATATAATGTTCTGGCCGAGCAGGTGCTCGGCGCTCCGGCTTTTGCTACTATTGCTTGCGAGGGCTGGATTTAGTTGAACGGGGCCCGTTTTGAGACTAGAGTAGGGTAATGTGCCCGAGTTCGTTGAAGTGCCCTCTCGGCCTGCATCGTTTTTTTGCCAAACGGCAATCCGGCTTTGCAAGGATGTTCCAATTTCAATCTGCAATCGCGGCGACGTTTTTGTTCGCCTTCATCGTTTTTCCGGCGCGCGCTTCCGTGACTCCGCCGCCACAACTCCTGAAAGGCCATGTTCCGAGAGTAACCAAACATCTCCAGGCAAAAGGGCGGCTCAACGCGGATTATCGCCTGGAGATCGCGATCGGTCTGCCGCTGCGCAATCGTGAGCAACTCACCAATTTGCTGGCGGATCTTTACAATCCTTCCAGCCCGAACTTCCGCCATTTCCTGACGCCGAATGAGTTTGCGGCCTCGTTCGCTCCCTCCGAGGCGGATTATCAATCGGTGATCGATTTCGCGAAAGCTCATCATCTCGCCATCAGCCACACACATTCCAACCGGACGATGGTGCATGTCACCGGAACCGTGGGGGACATCGAAAAGGCATTTCACGTTCACATGCAAAGATTCAAGCATCCGAAAGAGGAGCGGGATTTCTTTGCGCCGGATACCGAGCCGTCATTGGATTTGCAGACACCCGTGCTGGCCATCAGCGGTTTGGATAATTATGTGAGACCGACGCCGCGCATGCGCCC
>Ga0207694_10003774_pt1 | contig 12001 bp, 8 predicted proteins | sample KBSC34metaG_FD_184353 | JGI IMG/M metagenome (GOLD analysis project Ga0207694, IMG submission 184353) | Corn rhizosphere microbial communities from Kellogg Biological Station, Michigan, USA - KBS C3-4 metaG (SPAdes) (version 2) | ecosystem: Host-associated > Plants > Roots > Rhizosphere > Soil...
TGCCGGGCGAGCCCACGGAGGCGATGCTTGCCGTCGTCAGAAATCCGGGCGTTCGCGGCAGGCGCCGGCAACGCTCGGCGGGCCTCACGCCAGCCCCGAGCGCAGTGGCAGCTCCGGGTGCTTTGGTCCTGCGAGTGCACGTGTGAGGCGGCGGAGCTCGACAGCGCGACGAGGGTTCCGCCTAAATCTTGGGCAATTGGGCGCGACACGGTTATTCCCGCCAGAAATGGGTCCGGAAGCGCTACGCGCGCCGCGTACGCGGGAATTGACATGGCTATCATGATAATAGACAAGACTATTAAAGTGCGGGCTAGAGATGACGGCGGGTGGATCGCGTTCCTACACGCCCTACCCTGGTCTTCGTCGGCTTTCGACCCAGGCTAAAGAGGGATGCAAGGAAGGTGACGGAACAAGCGACTGCGGAGTCACCCTCCGGCGACCTAGCGGTGTTCCGCGAAGATGTACGTCGATGGTTGGCTGAGAACTACCCGCCCTCCATGCGCGAGGCGCTGCCGACCGAGGAACTATCTTGGGGCGGGCGCGACGCCAGCTTCACCAATCCCGATACGAAGATCTGGCTCGAGCGCATGGCCGCCAAGGGTTGGACGGCGCCCACACTGCCGGTCCGCTTTGGCGGCGGCGGGCTGGACGCGCCTCTCGCCACCATCCTTCGAGAGGAAATGGCGAGCGCCAACGCGCGTACGCCACTGATTTCGTTCGGTCTTTCTATGCTGGCCCCCGTGCTGCTCGAATATGGCTCCGAGGAACAACTGTCCCGCTTTCTCCCGCCGATCACAAAAGGCCAAATCAGGTGGTGCCAAGGTTATTCAGAACCGAACGCCGGATCCGATCTCGCCTCCTTGCGCACCAGCGCGGTCCGTGATGGCGAACATTTCGTCGTCAACGGCTCGAAGATCTGGACGAGCTACGCCGACAAGTCCGATTGGATATTTTGCCTAGTTCGGACTGACGCCTCGGTCCCTAAGCATCTCGGCATTTCGTTTCTATTGTTTGACCTGAGCTCACCAGGTGTGGAACGGCGGCCCATCGTTCTGATCTCCGGTGAATCGCCCTTTTGCGAGGTTTTCTTCAACGACGTGCGGGTTCCGGTCGAGAACCTTGTTGGCCCGCTCAATGGCGGGTGGGGCATCGCCAAACGACTGCTCCAGTATGAACGGCAGAACGTCATCGGATCGGGCCTCCGACCGGAGTCGCGGCGCGATCTCGACGAAATCCTGCGCGATCGCGGTGGGCTGAATGATCCGATCAAGCGCGACCGCGCGGCGCAGCACCTGATGCACGCCGACGCTCTGGCGATTTTCACCGCCAAGAACGCACGCCGCGTCGCAGCGGGGGCAGCCGACGCCTCGGTCTCCATAGTCAAGGTGCTTGCCGCGAAATCGAACCAGGCGCGTTCTGACTTGCTGATCGACATGTACGGACTCGAGGCGCTAGTCGACACGAGCGACCCTGCGCCACCCGTCGATTCGATGGCGCACGAAGAAGCGATCAGGGAAGCGCGAGGTTGGTTGCGTTCACGAGCCAACTCGATCGAAGGCGGGACCTCCGAAATCAATCTCAATATACTTGCCAAGGCCATCCTGGGCCTTCCAAACGCGTAAGAGCCAAATGGTCGCAACTGTCGAAGATGTCACCGCGCTACGCGACGTGACGCGCACCTGGATTACGGAGCATGCGAGCATTTCGCGTGCGAGGGCTCTCGGCCGCTCCAGCCGCGGCGGCGATGGCGAGGCATTGAGCGGGCTGCTCGAGCTGGGCTGGGGCGGGGGCATGGTCCCCGAAGCCGACGGCGGAACGGCGCTCGGCCTTACGGCTATGGCCGCCCTCGCGGAGGAATGTGGTCGCGAGCTCGTCGCGCTACCCGTCGCGCACATTTTTGTCGGTCCGGCGTTGGTGTTCGCGGCTTGCGAAGACTTGTCCGAGCGGGCGCGCCTTCTGCCCGCGCTCGCCAGCGGCGAGGAGCGCTTTCTGCTCAGTTTGGATAGCATCGCCCCGAACGTACTCGTTGAAGGGGAGCAGCGAGGGGGATCAATCGCCTTGCGCGGCGAGCTGCGCTTCGTGCCAGACGTCGGCCTGGTGGATCGCATTATCCTTCCAGTCCGGTTCAACGGCGAGATCCGGTTCCTCATCGTCTCGCCATCCGAGGTGGCGGCGGTGCGCCGGAGTCTGGTGGACCGTCGAAGTTATACGACTCTGTTCTGCCAGGGAGACTTATTTCCTGCCGCCAGCCTGCTCTCGGCAAGGCTGTCGGAGAGTGAATTTGAGACGATATGCTCCAGCATCTATTTGACAGCGTCGGCCGAGGCGCTAGGCGCCGTTCAAAGCGCCTTCGATATGACCGTCGAATACCTGAAGACCCGAGAGCAGTTCGGGAAGCCGATTGGCTCATTCCAGGCTCTGCAACATCGCGCCGCTCAAGCTCTCTGCCAAGTCGCGACATTGCGAGCCGTCGTCGAGGCCGCGGCGGCCGCCGGAGATCAGAACGATCGGCGTTTCGACCACCTGGCGTCCTTGGCCAAGGCGCTCTCGTGTGAGACGAGCCGCTTAGTGATGGCCGAAGCCATTCAACTGCATGGGGGCATCGGCATGACAGAAGAGCATGACGTGGGGCTCTACTTCAAACGAGGGCGTGTGACAGAGTTCCTGCTTGGCGACGCGCATGCGCACCGGGCTCGCTATGCCGATTTTCGCGAACTGTGAGAACAGCAAGTGATGCTCGCCACGACTCGGACTGCAACACCGAGTGAGGTGGCCTAGTGATCAACCATTTTGGCGCAACGCTTCCTCAGGCTAAGGCGACGTGGGAAGACGTCGTGGTCGCCGCCCGGGAGCTGGAGGCTCTCGGCTACGATTCACTTTGGACCGATGACCACCTTCAGCTGCCGTATAACGGTAACGCCGAGACGCCGCTGTTTGAGCCCTGGTCACTGCTCGCGGCCATTGCGCCCCTGACAAAGCGGGCGCAGATCGGCACGAACGTCACAAACACCATGTTCCGCCATCCCGCAGTGCTGGCCAAGCAGATCGTCACCGTCGATCACGTGAGCCGCGGGCGCGTCGTAGCTGGCTTCGGCGCAGGTTATTATACAAAGGAATTCATCCAGAACGGCTGCCCGCCATGGAATATGAGCGCGCGCGTTGAAGCCCTGACGGAGATGGTCCCGCTGATCCGCAGCATAATGCGAAGTGAGGTGGTGACGTTCGAGGGGACGTATTTCAAAATGCGGGGCGCGCGCGCATTTCCGTCACCCCTGAATGATGTTCCGGACATGGTGTGTGGTGCAAGTGAACGCATCCTCGCCCTTGCAGCCGCTCATGCTGATGTTTGGAACCATCCCCCAACCTTCCGGCCCACCCTGGCTGGGACGGTGCGTCGCCTGCGCAAGGCCTGCGCGACACTCGGCCGGGATCCCGATACGCTGACAATCAGCGCGAGGGTGCGAGCCATTCTTGGGCAAACCGAGAGCGACTTGCGAAAGAGCGAACGTCTAGCTCGCGAAAGACTCGGAGACGGACCTGTCGATGAGATCGTTGAGCATGGCCTGTACGGAACGCCGGAACAGATGTGCGACCGGCTGGCTGCGCATGCGAACACGGGCTGCTCTGCGTTGATCATCGATTTCTACGGCGCCCCGCGGCTTGAGTCGGCGGCAATGATGGCCGAGTCCGCCAGCTTGCTTGGAACATTCCGCGCCGCGTTGCGTGGGGGCCCCGTGAGGACTAAGCCAACGATGGGTTGAGGTGAGATCCTCGGGGCGAGGAAGGCAGCCTTTGGGACTTGAACCGATGTTGCGCGGCCGCATCCCCAGGACGGGATGCATGAGATCTGGATGTTCGGGCGGCTCCCATCGAGCGACGCTTGACAGCTTCCCGCCGCCAAACACTCGCTAGGGCAGCCGACGCCGGTGCGGCTCAGCGCCACGCTACGACTGCCCCGGTTGCCCTCGCGCGCTACCGGCTGAGGAATGTGCCCGGAGGCTTGTTGGCGGACGGTGCCGCGCGTCACGATCTCCGGTTTGCGCGACCTCGCCAAGGGGGGCGGATATCCCGCCGAGACCCAGGGCGGTCGCTCCCCAGGCTGTGCGAAAACTCCGTCTGCTGCGCGCCGGCTTTAGAGTTAGTTTTGCCACGTGGCTTTGGAGCACGTGACGTGACCCCCTGAAACTCAACCATTCGCAGCGAGAGTCCGCCCGAGGATTGGTCTTGCCCCGGACTTTGGCCCAGTCGTCATGAGATCATTCGGGGCGCTCAAACCGTCTGGCAAACACACCCCCAATCGCGCGATCCGCTGTCGCACCTCAGCCTGCAAAACCTGCCGGCTCAAGGAGCGATGTACCCCTGGCACCCAACGAACCATTCACCGCCTTGTCGACCAGGGCGCGCTCGACCGCATGGAGCGCAGGATTTATGCCGATCCGAGCCTCATGGTGACGCGCCGATGACCGTCGAGCATCCGTTTGGGACGATAAAACGAATGTCGGGCGGGGGCCGGTTCCTAACTCGAGGACTCAGACGAGTGAAAGCGGAAGCGGCGCTCTCCGTCCTCGCCTTCAACATTCTCCACGCTGCGAACACCTTCGGAATGGACAAGCTGGCAAGGGCCGGCTGATCCCATGGCCAAGCGCTCAGGCGCTATCAACCACGTCCAAGCAAAGCCTTCTGACGAGTTCTTGCACAGCCTGTCCCGCGACCATCCCGGGTGGCGCTCGGTCGGAGATTCAGCGCCAGCTCAGTGACTTCACCTCGGTGAACTCTTCGACGCCCATGCGGCCCCACTCACGGCCGAGGCCGCTCTGCTTGTAGCCGCCGAAGGCGCCGGCCTGGCCGATGCCCGCCATGCCAGCGCCCCATCCCGGGCCCTGGCCCGCGCCGGGACCGGCGTTGGCGGTGGCCTGGCCCTTGACGCCCGCCACCGACATAGAGCCGGCGCGGATGCGGCGGGCGACGTTGAACGCCCGGGCGGTGCCGGCCGCCTCGACGATGCCGCCGAGGCCATAGACGCTGTCATTGGCGATGCGCACGGCGTCCTCGTCCTTGCCCGAATAGGGGATGACGGTGAGCACCGGGCCGAAGATCTCCTCCTGGGCGATCTTCATGTGGTTCTCACCGATGAACACCGTGGGCTCGAAGAAGAAGCCCTTGCTCTGGCTGGCTGGACGCTTGCCGCCGGTGACCAGCTCCGCGCCCTGCTCGTGGGCCGAGGCCACGTAGCCTTCCACTCGGGCGCGCTGCTGCTCACGGATGAGCGGGCCGAGGTTGGTCTCGGGATCGCGGGGGGCGCCGATCTTGATGGCCTTGGCGGCCTCTAGCACCCCTTCCCTGTAGGCCGGCACGTACTGCTTGGGCATTAACAGGCGGGTGTTGAGCGCGCAGCCCTGGCCGCAGTGGACAAGCACGGCGCCGAAACCGATCGAGCGGGCGTAATCCTCGCCGACATCGTCCAGCAGCACTTGGGCGCTCTTGCCGCCCAGCTCCAGCTGCACGCGCTTCACGGTCCCGGAGGCCGAGGCCATGATCCGCTTGCCGGTGGCAGTGGAGCCGGTGAAGGTCACCATGTCCACCATCGGGTTGCTGGTCATCTCGTCGCCAACCTCGCCGGCGCCGACGATGACGTTGAGCACGCCCGGCGGAATGCCGGCCGCCTCGGCCGCCTTGGCCACCATGAAGGCGTCCAGCGGCGTCCACGGGTGCGGCTTCAGCACCACGGTGCAGCCGGCGGCGAGCGCCGGGGCCACCTTCACGATGTTGAGCATGAAGGGGAAGTTGAACGGCGTGATCGCCGCGACCACCCCGATCGGCTCGCGGATGACGGCGCTGCCGGCCATGGTGGCGGCGGCCGACGGCGGGCCCATTTCCAGCCAGTCCATCCCATTGACGATCATGTTGGCGTTGCTGCGAAGCATGCCGATGGAGCCGCCGGCCTGGATGGCGTCGACGATGAAACCCACCGCGCCGGTCTCGGCCACCATCAGGTCGCGCAGTTCGGCGATGTTGGCTTCCAGGTATTCGGCCATCCGGATCAGCGCGGCCGCGCGCTCGGCCGGGGGGGTGTAGGGCCAGGGGCCTTCATCGAAGGCTTTCCGGGCGGCGGCGATGGCGCGCTTGGTGTCGCCGACGCTCGGTGCCGGGATCGATCACGTCGATCCGCTTGCCGTCCTCGCCTTCCACCCACTTGCCGTCGATGAAGAGTTTGAAGCTCCAAGGTGCGGGCACTTTGATGATCTCCCTAAAATGCGGGTCTGGATGAATTCGGGTCGGTGCCCGCTGATGCCGCCGCCGACGGGTCAGGTCCCAGCTCCGCGACCTAGCGCAGCAGCGCCAGATTCGAACGGGCGAGGCGGGCAGGGGCCCTCAATCGTCGATCGCCGCATAGACGAGCGTCCGCAGCTCGCGGCGGATCGGGTAGGTGCTCGACGGCAAGAGCTGGGTCATGAACACTACGGTCAGGTCCTCGCTGGGATCGACCCAGAAGGCGGTGCTAGCCGCACCGCTCCAGAAGAATTCGCCCTTGCTGCCGGCGATGAGATTCTTCGTCAGGTCAGTGTTGACCGCGAAACCCAGTCCGAAGCCGATGCCTGCGTTCGTGGCCTCGCTGAACATTGAGCGCGACAGGTCAGTCAGGTCTTTGCCGCCTGGGAGATGGTTCAGGGTCATGAAGGCGAGGGTCTTGCGGCCCAGGAAGCGGGTCCCGTTCGCCTCGCCGCCATTCATGAGCATCTGGCAGAACTTCATGTAGTCCGCCGCCGTCGACACCATGCCGCCGCCGCCCGAATAGAAGTTCGGCGGCGCCAGGAACTTGCTGGTCTCGGGATCGTCTTGCAACGCCAGGCACCCGTCGCGGCCGCGGATGTAGCAGGCGGTGAGGCGGTGCGCCTTCTCAGGTGGCACGTGGAAACCGGTGTCGGTCATGCCGAGCGGGTTCAAGATACGCGCCTGCACAAAGTCCTGGAACGGCTGGCCGGAGATCTGCTGCACCAGGTAGCCGAGCACATCGGTGGCGACCGAGTAGTTCCATGCCTCGCCGGGGGAGAACTCCAGCGGCAGCTTGGCGAGCGCGGTGATGGTGGCGTCCATCCCAAGTTCGCCGTGCGGCTCGGCGACCCCGGCCCTGCGGTAGGCGCGGTCGACGTTGGTGCGCGTCTGGACGCCATAGGTCAGGCCCGAGGTGTGGCGCAGCAGATCGACCATCTGTATCGGCCGGCGGGTACGCGTGACCACCCAGCCGGGCGCCTGGCCGCCTCCGTACACGCCAAGGTCGCGCCATTCCGGAATGAACTTCTCCACCGGGTCGTCCACTGCAATCCGGCCTTCCTCCACTAGCATCATGAAGGCCACAGAGGTGATCGGCTTGGTCATGGAATAGATGCGGAAGATGGAGTCCTCCGCCAGTAGCTTGCCGCGCGCCACGTCGGCCATGCCTTGCACGCCCAGGTGCGCGACCTCGCCTCGCCGCGCTACCATGATCAGGGCGCCGGGCAACTTGCCAGGACCTACGTATTGCGCCTCGAGGAACCGGTCGATGTACTGCAAGCGGCGGCGCGACATCCCGGCGACAGCGGCGGTGGTCATGGGGGTAGCTCCCTTGATGTTGGAAACTGCGGGTGACTTCCGCGCCCAGCAGCCCGAGCGGAGTCATGCGAGGCCACGGCCGGGATCGACGCTGCGTGGCTCGCCGGGCGGGCCATTTTGAGCGCCCGCAACCATCGGTTAGGTTCCTCGTGCGTCGCCTGTGCACCGCTCGGCCAAGTAGGGTCGGCCTCATCAAGAGGCGTGAAGATCTCGACGGGCACGCTCCCAAATGCTCGCAGCTGGCTGGGGTGGCGGACCAGATCCAAGCCGCGAACCGCTCGACGGACGCCGGCCTGATTCAAACCCAGACTGCCCTCAAAGGCCGACACCGCGCATCGCGGGCGTGAGGGCGCCGTCGACCCGCAGATCGATCCCGCTGATGTAGGTGGCGCGGTTCGATGTCAGGAAGTCCACGGCGTCGGCGATGTCCAGGGCTGTCCCCCAGCGACCGAGCGGTATTTGGTCGACCAGGACTGCGGCGCCCGGATTCCCGTCGATCTCGGACCGGCCCATTGGCGTCGAAATCAGACCCGGCGAAATACTGACGATACGGACGCCTGCGCGCGCCCAGGCCGGCGCTCGCGCCTCGCACACGCGGACTATCCAGCGCTTGGACTGCTCGTAGGCGGGCAAACTTGCGCCCGAGGAGTGACCAGGGTTGGCTAAGGCATCCAGATATGGCTTGACCCTCTCAACCATCTGTTCGTCGAGCGGCGCATCGAGCACGGAATCGACTTCGCTGCGGCGCGCCAAGTGCGCGGCCATGGAAGCGATCAGAACTACAGCTAATCCTGGCTCCAGCGCCGATTCGAGGGCCACGAGTAGGCGTTCCGTCGCCACCACGTTGGCCCGCAGAATGACGTCCCATGCGCCCCCCGCCATCACGCCGGCGGTGTGCGCCACGGCCTGTAGCGACCCTGCGGCGCGCGCGGCGTCCACCGCTTGCTGCGCTAGGCCAGGCTGCGAGAGATCACCTGCCACGGTCGAGACGACGTTATATCCTTCCGCACGGAGGTTTCCGGCGAGTTCCTCGAGTCGTCCGCGGTCGAGGTCGCACAGCACCAGGTCAGCCCGCCGACCTAGCTGGCGCGCACAAGCGCGCCCCATCCCGCCATAGGCGCCGGTGACAATGGCAATGGGCCGTCTGTCGGTCATGGTGTCTCTCCCAAGTTGCCCGGCACTGATCGCCCGCCAGCATCACGCCCGATCACAACACCGACCTGACTATATTGTCAATGTAGCTGTTATATCTATCAATATCGCCGGCGACCGCACCGCACGAGTTGCGCGCCAGTGGGCGCGGCCGACGCGGTGGAAGGCCGATCCCTGTGCCTAAGGCACGCTCCCCCATCCGGTCATTCCACTTCCTGCTGGCCTCACTTGGTGGGCATCCGCCACCGATGGCCAGAGATACCGGTGTCCCTCCAGGCTAGGTGTATTTCGCGGCGGTCGTACGCTGCGGAATATGCGCAACGGCCTTCAGAGAAATTGGGCGCCGACTGTCCAAAGCGGCCGCCGTCTTGCACGATCTGTCGCGTTAGGCTGAAAATTCCGTCGGCTGCTTCGCGTACTCCTCCCGAAGGAGATGCTTGACCAACTTTCCGGTCGGCAACCGCGGTAGATCTGCCCGGAATTCAATGCGCTTCGGCACTTTCACACCTGAGAGTTCGTGGCGAAGCCAAGCCCGTATTGCATTTTCAAAGGCCGGCGTGGCGTCCGCCATGTCCAAAGGCTGAATGATCGCGGTGACCTGTTCGCCAAGATCCGGGTCCGGCGTTCCGATTACAGCCGCGTCGGCGATCTTCGGGTGGGTTACCAGGAGGTTTTCAATTTCCTGCGGGTAGATGTTCACACCACCGGAAATGATCATGAAATTCTTGCGGTCGGTGAGATAGAGGTAGCCTTCCGCATCCAAAAAACCGATGTCTCCAACGCTCGTCCAACCATGCTGATTACGCGATGAGGCAGTTTTCTCAGGATCGTTGTAGTAGACAAAATCTGCGCCTCCCTCGGAATAAATCTGTCCTACGGAGCCGGCGGGCAGCGGTTCGCCCTCGTCGTCACAACTGTGAAGAATTCCCACGCGGCAGCGGCCGACCGATCCCGGGTGCTCAAGCCATTCCTCGGAGTTAATGAAGGTCAGCGCGGTCTGCTCCGTGCTGCCATAATATTCCTGGATGATAGGACCCCACCATTCGATCATCGCACGCTTTACCGGCACCGGGCACGGGGCCGCCGCGTGCACAACCAGCTTCAGGGAGGATACGTTGTAGCTAGCGCGAACCTTCGCCGGTAACTTCAGGAGACGCACAAAGTGTGTAGGCACCCACTGCGCGGTGTTGATTTCATAGCGCTGGATCAGCGCGAGAGCTGCTTCCGGATCGAACCGCTCCATGACCACGACCGTGCCCCCTATCCGTAGGGTACCCATGGCCCAGCCGAAGGGGGCCGAGTGGTAGAGGGGCGCAGGCGAAAGATACACCATGCCCGAATCCAGCCCCCACATGGTGAAGGTGCGCATTGCGGAGCCCAATACTCCGCCCCCGTTGTCGGCGGGTGCGGTTTGATGAATTATCCCCTTTGGTCGCCCGGTTGTGCCCGACGAGTAGAGCATCACCGACCCTAGGCCTTCGTCCTTAATCGGACCGCTCGGCAACACCGCTGCCTCCTCCGACCATGATCGGTAACCAGACTCGGTCGCTCCTATCGTGAAGAGCAGGACTTCCGGAAGTAGGCTTGGCAGCTGTGCGAAAGCTTGGGTGATCGTTGGCGATGTCATCAGGGCCTTAGCGCCGCTATCGCTGACGATGAAGGCCATCTCTTTCGCCGTTAGTCTTGGTGATACGGGCACGAGCGCCAGACCGCACTTGAGGGCGGCCCACGCAACCTGAAAAAAGATAGGGCAATTCTCGAGGCACATAGCGACAACGTCGCTTGGCTGAAGCCCCGATTGACGCAGAAGGTGGGCGCCTCGGTTCGCCGCTGCATCCAGCTCTGCATAGGTCAAAGCGGCGCCGCTCTCGCCCATGATCACCGCCGGCTTGTCTGGGGTTCGCTGGGCGTGAAAAGCTATCGTATTGTCATCCATCGGTTTCCTACCCCAGGAGGCGGAAGCGGTTGGTCCGCTCTCGGCTGTTCGCCGTCGGCAACAACTCCCACGCCACGGAAGCTCAGTTTTCCCCTCGTGGGTGCTCCCCTCGCCATGACGAAGCGAGACGTTGCGAGGAAAGCGGTCGTCAGATCCTGTAGACCCGCTCCGCTGTGCGGCGGAACATTGCGTCCTGTTCCTCAGATGTGAAGTCGTCGACCGCGCGTCTATAGGTGCGGAAGAGCTTGGGCATAGTCACAAATAGACGTTCCGCATGGAAATTGCTGGCGAACATGCAGCGATCCGGTCCGAACGTCTCGACGCACGCTCGAATCCATTGCCGCATCGTGACGGCATAGAAGTTCGCCGGCGTGGCGCTGGAAAGTCCCGAAATCTTGACCACGATGTTCGGGGCTTCAGCGAGCTTACGTAGGCCGGTGCGCCATGCCGTCTGATACTCGTCGAGGCGCGACACCACCGGGACCCCGGCATGGCAAAGGATCACGGGATGGTCCGGAAACTTGCGCGCTGCGTCATAGACGACGTCGAAGTTCTCATGCGTGAGCATCAATTCGCAGGTGGCATTGAGGCGCACCAGCGCTTCGTAGCCCTCCCACCACTGCGGACTGCGAAGTCCCTTGAAACTGTGGTCGCGCACGCCGCGGAAGTTCGCAAAGGCCGCGTGGCCCTCAAGTTCGCGGGCGACGTCCTGGCCCGACAAGTGCGCCCGGGCCACGATGGCGTTGGGCCAACCGCTACGGTCGGCCACGGATTGGAGCCAGGCCGTCTCGGCCATCGGCAGCGTTTTGTAGGTTGCGTGCTGTACGTGGACAACCTTGACCACGCCAAGGCCGGCCGACTCGGTGCGGTATTCAGGGAAGCAGTAGCGGTCCTGGTCGTTGCGCCAATTCCACATCAGCCGCGGATGCTGATGATTGCGATCGGAAACCTCCCACTCGAGGCCCTCCTGGGAGTGATCCCACCAATGGACGTGGGCGTCGACCATCCGAAAGTCGTGCGGGACCGCGAAGTCGAGCGGATCTGCCGGTGGCGGCTCGTAGCCGTGCATGCGATGAACTTTCTTTCTTTGCTTTGTGGGTGTCCTGGCCCCCTCGGGCTCACGTCGGACGTGCGGCGGGGAGGCGCGTGGCCTGCATCGACACGAACTTCCACCCTTCGCTCGTGCGGCGAGCGACGCGGGTCACATAGAGCCGAATAGTCACGGGCTCGCCGTCGATCCGATCGTGATTGGTCTGCGGGCCGGTGAGGACCGCAAGATCGCCCCAGATGCGCACGTCCACCTTGCCGCCCTCGACGGTGCCG
>Ga0207694_10003776_pt1 | contig 11999 bp, 27 predicted proteins | sample KBSC34metaG_FD_184353 | JGI IMG/M metagenome (GOLD analysis project Ga0207694, IMG submission 184353) | Corn rhizosphere microbial communities from Kellogg Biological Station, Michigan, USA - KBS C3-4 metaG (SPAdes) (version 2) | ecosystem: Host-associated > Plants > Roots > Rhizosphere > Soil...
CCTGTTGCAATACGTGCCCAACCCCACCAGCGTCATCAAGACTCGGTTGCAGGAAGCCGTCGACGCCATGTGGTCGCGCTGGATGGCACTCTAATGCGCGCCGTTTCGCGCGTGCTGAGTTGGGCGCTCATCACCTGCTCGCTGGCTGTGCTGATTGCGACGGCGCAAGCGGCCAGCAGCAAGCTCGCTTCACCAGCAGACATGGGGGCGACTGATGGTGGCACCCTGACGTTGTCCAGCATTCCCGCAGGCACGTTGACCTTCAGCAACAGCCTTTGGGCTCCACCCGCACCAGTGAAATGCAAACGTGGACACAACGTTTCGCCGTACACCTGGAACATCACCTACTGGGATGCGCTCCATCAGCGCCGCACGATGGAGATTCCAGTGTGTCCGGTCTGCTACGGCGTTTGGCTACACAACATGTTCGGGACTGGTGCCTTGACTGACACGGTGGTGACGCCATGAAGTCCTGGAAGAACCCGAGTGTCTACACATACACCGATCCTGAGCCGTCGGTGTCGTGCTCATGCGACGAAGGGAAGCCTCACGCTTGTCCGGTGGGGCGCTTCGTGGCCACGCTGAAGCCTGTACGCGTCGAGCAGGACACCTTCGGTCGGGTCTACCTCGATGCGTGTGAGACGGAGCTGGACCACTTCACCAAGCCGGATCCGGTGTTCGAGCGCAAAGGCTGCCGCGTCTACCTCGACGAGATACTGGAGCACTTGATCGGCAAGAAGGGCACCATCTTCATCGCAGTCGATTTCGAGGAAGAGAAGAAGTAGTTGCACGACACGCTCAAACGCCTCCAGGAGCTTCTGGACAGCGACGAATACTCGCTGCGCCACATCGTTGATGAGGACGGGCAAACGCTCATCCTGACGCATCTGGAGGAAGGTTGGCGCGTACGTGCAGTCATCAGTGTCGAAGACATCATCCCATCAGGACAAGGCGATCCGCCAATCGCCCTGTACAACAAACTGCTTCATGCGGCGGACATGAAGTTGCGAGAGATGCTGCTAAGGAAACGGAGCCGATGATGACCACCTGCATGCTGTTGCTGACTTTGCTGTTCGCTGACAACACAACCGTCACGAAGCAAGCTTCACCCGCCGGAAACGCCGTGTTCCAAGGCGGACAAGCCGGTGTGTCCATCTGCCCTGAGATGCCTGGGCATGGAGGGAACATCTATTTCGCGCCTGGTAAAGGCGGTGGTGGCAGTGTTGGGTGCACCAACGCCGCTGCCGACGAGTTCGATGGCGACATCATCTTCATGCTCGCCAGCGGCAAGGAGATACTGCGGCTGCGCCACGATGGCGTCATTCTCGTGCGCCGGAAGGTGGTCAAGTCTGACGCAGCTATCGTGCTCGCTTTCCAATATTGGCTTCAAGCAGCGACGGTGCTGCTTGGACAAGGCAAAGAAGGTAAGATCCTGATCAACTCGGGCCAGTAGGAGCTGTCATGAAGAAGATGCTGCAAGAGTTCGATGGGCTCACGCCGGTGGAGGCGCTGGTGTTTCACCTTGTGGTGACACCGCTCGTGATCGGCGTGAGCATCATCAAGATGTTCCGCAAGGAGAAGCGATGACGCGGTTGCTCACCACCAACCCGTTCGAGCCCAATCCCAACACGCCTTCAGGTGGGTACTTCGTACAGGCGGTGGAGAAGATAGCGGAGCGGGAGTGGCAGAAGCAATACAGCCGCTCACCAGCCGACGACGAGCTGTACCCAGCTATCATGCGCGTGCTGGCGGAGCCGCACCTTCTTGCGGAAGCACGTGAGGAGGCGGCTAAGATGCGGGCCGCAGATCAGTCACAATGAGCAAAGGCAGCACCACCAAGAACCTCGACTACGAGGTCACATCCAGCAAGCCCATGTGGGTCATCGTCACGATGCCTGACGGCCAAAAGTGGCGTGTCAGCGTCAGCATGATGCTCGATGCTGTGCGCGCACGTGCCACGGCGGATGGGCCAAACTTCGACCTGGACCTCCGGTGGCAGGCGAAGTGGGAGAAGGTGGAATGAGCAAGGACCACACCAAGAAGCCCACGGTGCTCGATGTCCTTGAGCGCGTCAGTGGGCTCAGCAAGCCAGACATCGGGCAGATACTTGCTGAAGTCAAGGCAAACCAGAAGCTCCTTCACGAATGCAAGCCACCCCACAACTTCGTGCCTATCCCACCGGAAAGCAAGCTCGGGCTCACACGAGATTATGTGTGCACAAAGTGCCGTGGCAAGGTGGAGGCGAGCAAGGCTCGCTGGTACATCGAAGGGTTGGAGCATGGGAGGAAGAAGAAGTAGTGGGTGTTGCGCGAGGCGGACGCTTCCCATGGACGTGCCCCGGCTGTGGGAAACGGATGATATTGACAGGGGCGCAGATCAACGCTCGGAAGAAGTGGTGCACGACAGAGTGCCCACGCACACGAAAGGAGACCACGATGAGTGCATTGACCGGCTACGCCGCTGCGGCTCGCCACCTACTACTGAGGCTCAGCTTCCATCGATTGGAGTGGCGCCACCACGGCCTGGGCATGCTGCAAGGCGAGCTGTCGGAAGACCTCCGTGTGCACCTCTTCCACCCCATGCTGCGCACTATCCCCAAGGAGGGGAAGCGTGACGTGCATGACCACCGCTTCACCATCACCAGCTATATCGCGTACGGGAGCATCACGGACGTGCCACATAGTGTGTACCTTGAGAAAGACTGGATTGGTACACCGCCCGAGGTTGAGGCGTTCAGAGGTCGCAACTGGACCAAGGAAGACGCGTGGGAGATCAAGCACTCCAAGGTTCAGGACGGCAACGACTGCACACCACTGGGCAGGGCGTGGGTGCTGCGGCACGAGGAGATGCCACGCGCGAAAGGGGAGGTGTACACAATCCCGCGGCGGGAATGGCACACCACCATCGTGAACGAGTTCGCCATCACGCTGGTGAATCGGTCGGAGTTCGATGAAGGGCCGGCGCGAATCTTGGGTGGGTGCCATAGCGCCATCAATCGAAGCACGCCGAAGGAGACGATCGGCTACGTGGTTGATTGCGCTATCGGTGCGCAGCGACGGCTATTCGAGCACTGATGTAACGACGGTTGCAATTGGGATTGATGTGCGTAGAACTACGCGAGGAGGTGTCAAGATGGAAGCTCTGCTACAGCTTCTGATCACGCTCCTTGTGCTGGGCGTGATCTTCTCGTTGGTGTGGTGGGTGTTTGGCATGATTCCGAACGTGCCGCCACCAGTGAGGATGGCGGTGGCCGCAATCATGGCCATCATCATGATCCTGATTCTGCTAGGAGCGGTGGGCTGGATTCCAGGCTGGCACTTCAGATATCGCTGACGCTTCACCAGCTCGCGATACGCAGCGCCAAGTCTACCAGACCCGCCAACGCTCCCACCGTAATGAAGACTCGCCAGGCGCGCTCCCAACGCCGCCCACGCAGCTCACGCCGGACAGCGCGCTCGTGCTCGATTGCCAAGTTGGCAGTCGGCGTGTTGGGGATAGTTGGCTTCTCCTCCATGCGACTCGGAACCGCTGGGATGGTCGGCCGATTACTGCGCTTGCTCATTCAGACCCTCCATCGCCCACACGAGACAGCTCATGTGGGCTGTGCAGGATTTACTTCTTCTTGGTCGGCTTCTTGCGGAGCGGGGCATCCCACGGGACGCCTGTCTCCTCGCACAATGCCAACTCGACCATGCTGCGAAGCTTCTGACTGAGAATCTGCCGCATCTGGATCGTGTTCTGGCCCGTGCGATCCAGCTGGTCGGCAAACTCGTTGGTCAGCGAGTCGGCTCGCTTGGCGATGGCGCGACGACGTTTCGAGTAGTCCACCTCGCCGATGTTTGCTTCCTCGACCGTGTTGAAGCCTTGTTCGCCGGCAACCTCACGTGGGTCCGGGGCGTGGAGAACTTCAGCGTGCAGCTCGTGACCGAATGCGTGCGGGAGATGGTGCGACAACATATCGTGCGCACGATCGTCGTCGAGATCGAAACCGTCTGCCACCCACGTGGCGCTGACACCGATGCGCATGGTCCACCAGTAGACCTTGTCGGGATTCGGCTCGCTACGCCCATCCTTGATGGTTGGCGTACCCTTCTTCTGTGCGTTTTCCATGGTTGCTACCCTCCATCGCCAACACAAGGTGAGCTTGTGTTGACTGTGCAGGTTAGTTGAAGAGATCAGCGCTACCCCATGCGCTGGCTTGTAGGTGCACGATGCTGTACCAGCGTGGGTCTTTGTGTTGCGGGTCACCAGCGACAACCGACTGGAGATAGGCGGGCGTTGTGTCCACAATGTACGCATGGAATAACTCATGCGCGAAAGCGGACGTGCTCCACTCGCCGGTCCAATAGATGTGGATATCGTGTTGACCATTCCACCCGAGCAAGCAAGCGCCACTTGAGACTTGGATGCCTGCGTTACCGTACTCATCCACACAATCGGGCTTGTCGAAGTGGACGAGCGGGCGCGGGTATTGAGACGCGTTGTAGATGCCGTCCCACACCGCGTTGAAGGCCCGTTCTTGTTCTTCAGCTGTGGGTGGGTCGGGTGGTGCGGAGACGCAGCCAGAAGCCAGGGCAAGCGCTACGAGCATGGTGCGGAACATTGCGGTCCTCCATCGCCCACACGAGTCACCTCGTGCAGGCTGTGCAGGACTACTTATCGGCTGGACAGATCGGGTCGTTGTTGCAGCCGAGCGTAAGGGAGACGCAGTAGAGGTCGTGCGAGGGGGTGACGCACGAGTTGTAACCCACGCACACCTTGCAGGGCAGACCTTCTGCGGTGTGATGGCCGATGCAATTCTCGCGGATGTAGTTGGGCTCCGCGTTGCACATGCCGGGAGTCGTGCCCGCGAGGTCGACGGACACCTTGGTCATGTCCTGGTTGTCGCGCGGCCAGCTTCCCATGTCGTCCGGGCCTTGCGGCGCGGCATCCGAGTCGTTGGTGACGATCTGGTTGTTGGTGGTGTCGACCGTGGGCGCCGTGCCCAGGCATCCGGTCATGAGTAGCGAAAGCAGTGCGATGCGTTTCATAGTGTCCCTCCCATGTGGGTGAATTGTACCACGATCCTCCATCGTCAGCGCGAAGTAGGTCCCTCGCGCTGACTGTGCAGGAACTACGCGGCGAGCTTGACGCCCATCTTGGCCAGACCGTCGCGAATGAACTTCTTGGCGAGGTTGGCGTACTTGCGATCGTCCTTCTCCGCCGTCTTCTTGAGCGCGCCGAGGAGCGACGGCGCGATGCGGATGTGCAGGTGCTCCGACTCGATTTCGCTGCTGTCCTCGCGCTCGCGCTTCACCTTCTTGGCCGGCTTCTCGGACTTGACCTTCTTGGACTTCTTCTTGGTGGGCTTCTCCTCCTCCACCTTCTTGGACTTCTTCTTGTCCTTGCCCTTCTTGCTGGGCTTCTCCCTCTTCTCGGACTTGACCTTCTTGGCCGGCTTCTCCTCCGCATCGCTGGACTTCTTGGCCGGGGGAGGGGTGAACTTGGCGAGAACCTTCTTGCTCATGACTCGTTTTCTCCTTGTGCGACTTTGTGTTGGAAGACTTCGTAACCTTCCATCTGGCACCCAATGTATACACATAAGGTGCCATGTGCAAGGCTATTTTCTGACGGTGACCCGCTTCTTCTTATGCGCGCGTTTGATGGTCCTTTTGCCGGCCGGGTCCGCGAGGTTGTAGCGCACCTCCTCAGCAGCGAGGGGACTCCTGTCGAGCTGAAGCTTGCCGTGGAAAGCCTTCTCCTCGATCAGCCCGCGCACGATGCGCAGTGTGTTGGTAGCGTCACGGATGTTGCGATACTCGTCATTGCTCCCCACAAGACTTGAGAGCGATTGCAGTGCGAGATTGGCTGCTGTGATCGCGTCGTTGATTTGCGACACCGCAAAGTCGACACGCTTCTTTGCGGCGGCGATACGCGCCTCCAATTCTTGATTGTCCATGAGTCCTCCATCGCGCGCTAGAGGACTGGAGGGTCTAGGTCCAACACCCTCTAGCGCGCTGTGGAGACACCATGCCTCCATCGTCAACACAAGCTCACCTTGTGTTGACTGTGCAGGCTTAGCCGTTTTGCATGAGGAGATTGATGATACGCACGGCTTTTTCGAAGTCCTCTGCCGTGCAGTCGCTACCGCTCTCCTTCAGATCCGGGATGAGACGATTGGTCAAGTAGGCCACGAATTCCTTAGCCTCCTCCTTCAGCTCGGAAACCGGATTGAGCTTGACGGCCGTCCAGGGGACATGGATGCGTTTCTCCGTGTTCAGACCGTAATCCTTGACGATGGCCGTCGCCTCGATCCTCTTGGCCGTAGCCATCAGCTGATTGCCGTTCGTGACGTCGTACCGCGTGGCATCCGGGTACTCGTTGACCCACGTGTTGCCGTCCCAGAAGCGCTTACCGTTCATGAAAATCCACATGTGCGATACCTCCATCGTCAACACAAGACAGCTTGTGTTGACTGTGCAGGCTACTTGACAGCGCTGAGAGGTTGGCCCTTGTAGACGTCGATCGTGTCGCACACCGCATTGGCGTACACCTTGTGCAACGCAGCCTCGATACGATTGAGCAAGAAGGTGCGCAACTCCTCCTCGCTGATAACCTTCGCGAGCTTGTCCTTGATGTCCGGGAGAATAGCCTGCACGTTCAGGAGCGCACGTTCTTGCGCACCCGTGAGAATGAAGTCATTGACGCGATCGGACTGCTTTTGCTTGGCCATGGTTGTTACCCTCCATCGTCAACACAAGGTGAGCTTGTGTTGACTGTGCAAGGCTACGACTCGGGATTGCTTTCGTTCAGGACCCACACACTCCATTTGGAGTAGAATTGCGAGTTTTCATCCTTGACGAAGATGAAGTGGTCCACTCCCTTCTCGCGCAACTCCTTGGCAACCTGTTTCGGGTCATCGTTCTGACCGGGGAACCATCCACTCTCGAATGAGTCCTCGTTCAGCTTAGAGTAACCGTGCTCTTCCAAGTCGACGTCAATCGACATGCACGCTTCATCGTTGCCGTCGAGGTATTCGATGTAGCCGGACGGGTCTTCCTTGACGCAATCGCCGCACGTGATTTCGCCATCGCCCAGCCAGAAGTCCGGTTGCCAGCTGTGGCTGTCCGGTGAAGTCCGAATGAGCTTGTAGCAATTGCCGCACGTGCTCCACTCGTCGGACCACTCGATTTCGATACCCATCTTCTCGAAAATGTCGCCGACACGCTTGGGAAGGTCGCACACGTCAACACAGCGTTTGACCTTCTCGTCGTACTTCGTGATCGTGTTCCAGTTTCCCGTGGCAATGATGCCGGACTCACCTGCACTGCTACCATCGGCGTAGCCGTCGAAGTGCAGCTGAATCTCCTCGATATGGTTGCGCACGCTGTAGCTGTTGCGCTCCTTGTCCAGCTTTTCAGCCATCGCAGCCGCAATTTCGAGAACATGCTGCGCGCGCTTGGACACTCGTTTGTCGATCTTGTGCTCACTCATGGTTAGACCCTCCATCGTCAACACAAGCTCACCTTGTGTTGACTGTGCAGGATGCTACTCCGTGAAACCCTCGCGACGGCCGAAGTTTTCGAACAATTCGGCCCGCTCCTTGCGGGCCTTTTGGATGCGCCGATAGAGCGCCATGATTTCCTTGCGCAGCGTGGCGCACAACGTGGGCGCGCGCAGCCTGGCATCGGTGGCCGCTTTCACGGCGCGCATTTCTCGGCCAATGGTCAACGCCTCCGAACGGAGATCTTTGACCTCCTCGCCGAGGTCACGATAGCGCTGTCCAGCTTGCCACGTGCGATTGAAGTCTCGTGCATCTTCCGCCATCCGTTCGGCGAAGTTATCCGCGGCGCGCGCTGCGTCTTCCTTGTCGTGCTGGACGTCGAAGCAAATGAGGGCGCAGCCTTCATTGTTCGGGTCGGCATAGCCGTACACGTATTGCTCCTTGCCGTCGCGCGCGGGTAGCTGGTAGACGATGCCGCGGTAGACCTCGTCATTTGCTCCATCGTCTTCCGTGAACCATCCGCGATGCCGGAGTCGCACGATGTCATCGGCGAAACCGCACGAGCGGAGTCCATAGTTTGCGTTTTCGATCCATCGCACGTTGTCGTAACCGTGCAGCTTGTTAACCGGACCGTACACGATGTGTTTCGTTTTGCTGGAATACTTGAGTGTTGCCATTGGTTAGACCCTCCATCGTGTGCACACAATGTGCACACTGTGCAGGCTCTAAGCGTCGTCGCTTTCCTCCTCGCTTTCCTCCTCGTCCGAAAAGAATTCGTTGGCATGCGCCATGTCTGCTACTTCATCTTCAGACATGTACTTGAGGCATGCCATGATGACCGTGTCTTTATCGAGCGCGCCCGCTTCGACCATTTCGAGAATCTTGTTTGTAGCCTTGCGCGTCATGACTTGACCACCGTACGGAGACACATATCGAATAGCTCCGCGGCATGATCTTTGATTTGGTTTCGATCGCGTCCGCTGATACTCACGTCGAAGTCCGACAAGAGATCCGCACGGACGCGGATGACATGCTCCGTCCAACCATCGTACACACCATGCTCACTCATGTGGTGAAACGAGGTATGAAAAACGAGCATGTGACGCGTGCTCTTCTGCCAATCGAGCCGAGTACCGTTATCGAAACCGGATCCGCTTGGCATGTGCGCTTTGACAAGCTCCTCAGCGCGTTCGCGATGTCTGTCAACCCATTCGCGATTGCCGCTTGCATTGGCATTGAATCGCGCTTGAATGAGGTTTGCTAGTTCCTGATAGAGCGGTTTCTCTCGCATTGGTTAGACCCTCCATCGTCAACACAAGGTGAGCTTGTGTTGACTGTGCAGTGTCGTCACACGTCATTCATGAATGCCCACACCTTGGCACGGAGTGGCATGATCGGCCATAGCCTCACGATTGTGTTGACCATGGTGCGCCGCGTGACAACGCGCAACCATTGGCGCAGTATCACGCGGATAGAAACAGGGCAGAACGGACCGATCACGACTCTTCTGCCGACGCTGGCGTGATAAAGGTGTGCATCTTGAATCCCGGAATGTCATGTTCGCAATCGTTGGTTTTCTCACACACGGGACGCGCGTTGCACTGCGCCAGCGTCGCGCCGCATGCGCGACACTTGGCATCCGACTTGCTCATTTTGTCGAGGTAAGCTTGACGGCGCTTGTCGTGCGACCGGTCAAGATCAGGAGGGCCACCCCATCCCCCACCAAAGGTGTTAGGTCCGGGGATACGCGAGCCCTTGCAAGGCTTACCCGCGCGCGCCCCACACTCGGGACACTCAACCGATCGTTTCTGCGCTTCTGTCACTTTGTTGGACATGTTGACCTCCATCGTCAACACAAGGTGAGCTTGTGTTGACTGTGCAGGCTTACAGCCAAGAATGCTTAAGACAATAACCGCCGCTCGTTTCCCCGGTCGCGTTCGGGTTTCCGCGCTTGGCTTGTGACTCGCGGATGCCGGAAACCCACCCGGTCATACCCTCGGGAAACAGGGTCTGTCCGAGTGAATACACGATGTGAAACCCCATATCCATCCCACATCCTCCGACGATCAAGCCTCCATGCCGCTCGTGCACGCGATACCCCATGGCGCGCGCCGCGAGATATGAGACCTCGTGAATGTGCGCCGTGCCATCCTCGACGTAGGTGCGAAACACCTTGATGCAGCGCTGCATACCGCTGCGCGCCACGTGGGTAACGGTAGTGTGCAGCGTGTCACCCGGTTTGATCCACTCACGGAGTGTTTTGATCGCCTCTTCACGTTCTTGTTTCTGTGCTTTCGTCAGTTTGGACATGATGACCCTCCATCGTCAACACAAGCTCACCTTGTGTTGACTGTGCAAGGCTAGTCATTCCGGGTGCGGTCATAGCAATTGACCGCGGCAAGCAACCCACGACGCATGAGCCATGACCGTTCGCCCCGCATGTTAGCCGTTCCTGGCCACGGCACGACGCTTGACACGCGACCCTTGGCACGGCGGCGCAAACGCTCGTAACACACGTAGGTGTGATTGTGCCGCATGACGAGGTCACCGTAAATGCGACTGACCTCCTCGCGGTCGGAGTCGCGGTAGGTTTCGATACTGTACGCGCTCATACCCGGATGAAAGTCGATCCGATGGAGGCGATTTTGATACTCGTATGCCTCACGAGACCCGTTGTAGTCGGTGGCATACATGTTGTATGCGATGCACACTGAAAATCTGTCAAACATGGTTAGACCCTCCATCGTGTGCACGATGTGTGCACACTGTGCAGGAACTAAGCCGCGTATTCCGCCGGTCGGAGCATGGCCATTTTGGCGCAATCCGTGCGCACCCTATCGAGATAGCAGCACAACGCGTGATCGCCACGCTGCGCCGCATCGCGGTAGGCGTCGGCAACATCGCCATACATCGCGGCAAGCTCCGCGCGAGTGAGAGTGGTTTGAATGACTTGCTTAGCGCCGTTGGCATCGTAGGTGAACATGGTTGGACCCTCCATCGTGTGCACGATGTGTGCACACTGTGCAGGCTCTAACCGAGGCGAGCGCGCAGCGACACAGCGCCTCCGCACACGAGGGGAAACGCGAGAATCAGTGCAGACACGAGAGTGAGCATGGTGATTACCTCCGACGGTGTTTGATGAGTAGATAGGCCACAACGGCACAAGCGATGCTTGCGACGGCTGGCCATTGGATTGTCAGGTTGATCGTCATGGCGCGTTACCAATGCTTCGCCACAACATCCGGCATGATTCCGTTGTTACCCTCGTTTGCCGCGATCTGCGGAGTCGGACGCTTGCGAATGTTCGGAGTGTGCACGGAGTAGGCGAACGGCGCGGGATCGTCGGTGCGAGTGACCTCTTGAACGCGCTGCGCAGAGTTGACGTTCATAGACAGGAGCATGGTGATAACGAAAGTCATCATTGGTTGGACCCTCCACAGACAACACAATGCGTTGACGTTGTGTTGTCTAGGGAAGGGCGCAGCGTAGAACACGCTGCGCTAGATGAGTGGCTTACTCCGACACCTTGCAGTGTCTCCCGTAGAGTTTCCCTCTACATCGTCCGGCCCGCAAGCCACCTATCTCTAGGTCCCTAGCAGTCTGGCCACTAGGTAGAAAAGCCTGTTACCTCGCGTCTGCTTACCGGCTAGGTCCCGCGGATTGTGCCTAGCCTACTATTCAGTTTTCAAAGATCGTCTAGCTGTCAGCTCCGCGGCGCCCTCCTTACTGCGCCCTTGCACCTTTCATCTTAGTCACTGTGTTGACCTTGTCAACACCTAGTTTCATCTTTTCTCGTCGCTGCGCGCCTCCATCGTCGCGCTGTCTACGTCAACACATCATTGCAGTCGATGTGCCAGCGCACGATGTCAACACATCAAGGGTTTAGCGCGCTCGCCAGCGACGGCAGAAGCAAAAACGCCACACTCATGTCAACACATTCACGCGATTTTCAACGAATTCATACATAGAAACAGAGGTCTAGCAGAGTGAGGCGAAATGTCTCCGTCGAGAGTGCCAAACCGCCACACTCTGTCAACACACCACCATTTCCCGCGTCTTATAACCGGACCACTTCCCACACAGCCTAGCTATAGCTATGCAGGAAGGTCTATTAGGAGGGGTCTACAGAGGGCCTAGCAGCCTATTAGAGCGCAGTCAATGGCCTCCATCTAGCCGGACCATTACCCAATGCAGCTAATAGCCTGCACCGATGTCTACACAAGCTCACTCCATCAGTAGGCCATAGCACAGACAGTGCCAGCAAACGAATACACAGCAATCCGCAGATAGATGCACGAATCACAGAAAAACCCAATAATCAAGCCCCGAGCTAGTTACCTCGCTATTGCGCCCGTTGTTTGCCGATGCTGCGCGCACGCTGTCACCACACCCGTGCACACCCCGTCAACACGCATGCGTCCAACGTGCGCATGTGCTCGTGAATGCAGCACATCTTATGTGTTGACAGCGTGCGGCCCTCATGCATGCCACTCGTGAACTCGCACTGCATACGTCG
>Ga0207694_10003778_pt1 | contig 11998 bp, 26 predicted proteins | sample KBSC34metaG_FD_184353 | JGI IMG/M metagenome (GOLD analysis project Ga0207694, IMG submission 184353) | Corn rhizosphere microbial communities from Kellogg Biological Station, Michigan, USA - KBS C3-4 metaG (SPAdes) (version 2) | ecosystem: Host-associated > Plants > Roots > Rhizosphere > Soil...
GGAACCCAAGTCCCACCACGACGGCAGGATCCCCGTCCCGCCACCCATCAGCGCCGGCCACACGTTCAGGTACTGCGCCGCCCAACCACGCAACGGGTCCGGGTCGTCGAACTCCGGCTCGTTCTGCCCCGCCAGCGCCGCCGCGTACTTGCGCGCGATCAACTCCCGGCGTGCCTCCGACCAATGCGGCGACGCCGCCCGCCATGTGGACTCCGACGCGTAATCCGCATCCGGCCGCGCACCCCACAGCAGCAGCAGCACGTTCGGGTCCGACGCCTGCAACGCCGTCAACAACCGCCGACGCATCAGCGAGGAGGCACGCACGTGGGCCGTCGAGGTCAGGTGCAACTGCGGCGACATGCGCTCCAGCAACGCAGGCTCAAGACCGTCCGTGATCGCCTGCGGATCCACGTCCCACGACTCGTCCACCTGGCCGTACCCGACGTCATAGCCGTACGCCGCATTCGGCGCCCGCAACAACCACCGGTCACCAGCAGGCGTCTCGATCTCCTGCCCACCATTCAGACGAATGACCCGCCACCCATGCGACTCAGACCAGCGCCAAGCGCCGCGGTGAATCTCCTTGCCCACCGCAAGATCCTTCGACACCAGCATCGCCAACTGCGGCTCACCGAACCGCTCCGCATGGGCCAACCGCCACAACGCCGACACCCTCAGACGCACCGACTTACCGATGCGGCGCGGACCCGACTCCACCACCTCGCGCCACACCAGAGCACCGTCCGCGTCGTGCTCGAGTTGACGGGTCAGAGCCAGTGCCTGCCACCAGCGCGGAGTCACACCCAGTTCGGTGCGTGCCCAGCGGATGCACTCAGCGCCATAGGACCCCACCGCCAACGGATGAGGACCCGACATCGCCAACGGTGCAGCGGCATCCCCCGGTACCTGCCGGAACCCCTTCAGCCACGGCAACTCCCCGCACACCGCGAGTTGATCACCGCGCGCCTCGAGCAGGTCGATGAGGCCGATTCTTTGATCAAGAGCGACGCCCTGACCCGCCCGCGCGTTTTTTTCTCTCTGCACGAGGACGTTCTCAGAGATCGAGGCGTTTTGGCCCGTAACCGCCGAGAGAATTGCCCTTTTCGGCGGCTGCTTGGAGGTTGCAGCGCCGCCCACAGACTGGGCACGGTTCGGCGCCGTGGCTGAAGCCAAGGTAGCCCCCGTACTCGTCGTGGTCGTAGTGCAGGTGCGACCCCATCGGGCCGAGTGGGTGCCAGCAGCGGGCGCACGGGTCTTCGGGTCGGTGCCGTCTTGCGGCTGTGTCGCGGGCGATCTGGTGTCGCCGGTCGTACCGTTCGCCCCGTCGGGTGCCGCGGGGGCCGTGGGTCATCAGCCGGAGTGCACGACCGCGATGAGCGGCACGCATACCCAGAACAGCAGCCCGAGCGCCACGAGGTTGACCTTCGCGGTCGCGTTGCCAGCCGCGAGGGCGAAGCATCCGGCGGCGAGCACGAGCAGGACGAGGTCGAGGGTGTGCATCAGATCGCCATGTGGAGCAGGCAGACGTTCGCTTCGTCGCGCATCCGCTCGAGGGCTGGGTGACCCTGGATCGCCGCCGTCTCCTCGATGCTGGTCGCGTTGTACCCGCGGCAGGCAGCGTTGACGTTGAGAGGGGTGACGATGACTACGTCGCCCTCGACGTAGCGCTTGGCCCAGTCCTGACCGTCGCGCTTGTCTCGGGCGAGGATCACGGTGAGCTTGCTGGTCATGTCGTCCTCCTCGTTCAGAACCGGCCGCGCTCGAGCCGTTCGATCTCGGCTTTGAGCGCGGCGGCTCGCATCGTCTCGCCGGCCCAGGTGGCGCAGGCGTAGCGCTCGGCCAGTCCGCGGCGCCTCGTGCGGATGAGCGCCTGCAGCGTCGGGGTGCCGGCCTCGAGCGCGGGCCGCAGGTCTTCGAGCCGGGCGATCTGCTGGACGTGCCATTCCTCGACGCCCTCTTGGCAGTGCTCGATCGCGTCGTCGATGGCGGCGTGTTCGCGGGCGATCTCGGCGTCGAGTTCGGTGATGGTGTGGGGGATCATCCGCGCCTCCAGGGACGCGAAATGCCCGGGCCATCAGGCTCCGGGCATGAGGGTGGTACTGCTGACAGGGTGGACTAGGCGTTATGTCCGAGTCAAGCGCTGGCGTCGCTGGGCGTGTCGGAAGGCGGCTTCGACGGCTTCGAGGTCGTAGAGCGCGCGGCCGGCGTCGTCGGTGCCGATGGGGGTGCAGCGGCGGCGGATCTGGTCGGGGTGGCGACGGACGTACGCGGCGGCGGCGTGTCGGTCGACGGCGACAATCGCGCGGGTCACGGCCGCCACTCCCGCCGGTAGTCCAAGTGATCGACGTAGGGCAGCGCGAGCAGCTTGAGCACCTCGGTCCAGGTCGTCCAGGCAGGGTTCTCGACGCAGTATTCAGATCCCTGCTCGCCCTCGTCGCGCCACTCGTCCTCGTTGGGCCGCAGCTCCACGATCCGGCGCTTGGCGTCGAGGTCGGCCCGGACACGGGCGGACGGCACCGCGAGCCGGTACGAGTCAGCCCACTCGGCACCGCCGATCCACTCGATACCGCGGCCCTCTGCGCCTCGATGCTCCTGCGCCCGCGGGTCCCAATCGAAGCCGCTGTCGATCTCGCGGACAGCCGCCTCGTCCTCAGCGAACCGCGCGAGCAAGAACGAGGCGAGCGACGGCGTCGAGTCGGGTTCGAAGCGCTGGCCCATCGGGTTCCATCGTCCGGTCGTCATCGGCCCTCCTGCTCGTGGATCAATCGTAGCCGCGCGAGGTGCACCCCGGCCCAGGTCGAACGGCACCGTCGGCAGTGCACCTCGTCGAGCCCGATGGTGTTGAACAGCGGCGCCCCGCAGTTCGGGCACTTCCCGATCGGCCGCGGCCACATGTCGTCACCGACCGCATGCGCCAACGTCCGATGGACGGCGGCCAGGGACGCCGCGTAGTCGTCGAGCCACGGCTGCTGCGCGATCCACCGCCGCTCAGCCCGCAGCGTCACGAGCCCCATCCCCCGCGCACCCTCGCACTCCTCGTAGACGACCCGGCACCACCCGACGAGCTCGCCGATGACGTCCACCTCGTCGGGCCCGTTGTCCTCGAGCCGGCCGGTGGAAGGGACGAGGTTGCGTTCCGGCGTCATCGGCAGCGCGAGCGGACGGTTGCGCTTGTCGCTGATCACCATGACATCGAGCCGCCCGGGCGCCGGCGAGTCGACCATCGTGCCGCCGCGGATGCCGCTTCCGGTCCCGGGTAGCAGGACGGACGGCAGCAGCGCGAGGAGTGTCTCGATCTCTCGCAGCGTGTCGCTGATCCAGTGATAGTGCCGCCGGCACGCGAACCCGATGAACGCTTCGACGGGTTCGACGTGGCCGAGGACGCAGTCGGTCACGAGCGCCCCGCCATCCTGTGCCGCATCGCCTCGTCGCGCGGTGCGATGTGCCAGTGACCGGCGGCGCAACGGTAGGGCAGCTGGCCGGGGTGCACATTGGCCCACGCGGCGCCCTCGGTGGCGTAGATCGGGCGCTTCGGGGTGCGGCAGTCAGGCATGGTCGACGCTCCATTCGCGGCAGGTCGCGTTGGCCGCACGCGCCCGCCGCAGCCACCGTCGAGCGCCGCGTCGTGTGCGCCACCCGCCGACCAGCAGCCAGCCGCGCTGGTCGTAGACGGCCCAACGACGGCCGCTCACCAGAGGCTCGCTTGGTCGTCGTCGACGGGTGCGGCGAACACCTCGGTCGGGTCAGCGTCGCGGCCGGCGCCCATCGCGTGCAGCTCGCGGCAGCCGCACGGCCGCGCGTCGCTGCAGAGGCAGTAGGCGCCGGGTTGGCCGCAGCCGCCGCAGTGACCGGTGCGTTCGAACCACTCGATGTGGCCGACCGCCCGTCGCCCCTTTCGCTGCTCGTTCGTCACGTCCTGGTGGTGCGGCTTGCAGAGCGTCTCGAGGTTGGCGAGGTGGTTGTGGCATCCCCAGCCGTATCCGCGTCCTATGCGCGGCTCGATGTGGTTCACCTCGAGGCCGGTCGTTACGCCGCACCCCGGCCGTACGCACTGCTGCCCGTCTCGACGCTTCGCGTTGTTGCGCGCCGCGTTCCAGTAGTGCTGGCCCGCCCATTCGCTCTCGCACCGCTTCGAGCACCACCGGCGTCGGCGCCCCGTCAGTTCAGTCCCGCATCGGTCGCAGAGGCCCGGCGTCGCGTGATGCGGGAGCGTCTCGACGCACTCGTTCGCCGCCTTGAGATCCATCATCCGCTCGTCGAACTGGCGCATGCACGCTTCCCATTCGGGGTCGTCCGTCACGGCCCTCATGGCCGCACCCCCGACAGCAGCGCCGGCCGAATCCAGATCAACGCGCCCGGCATCCCATCGGCGTAACGCTTCTCGCTGGACGTGCGGACGATCCGCGCGTCGTCGGCGATCACCCCGGCCGTCACCAGCGCGTCCTCGGTGGATCTGACGAGCTTGGACAGGTCCGGGTAGACCGTCGGCGCCGTGCGACCCTTCGGCATCGTCTTGGGCGGCGGGAGCAGGAACAGAACGTCCATCTCGATTGGGCCGTCGAGTGGGGTCCCGCCGGCTGCGACGATCGCTGACCGGGCCGCGATGACGACTGCCTCACGCCATGGCCTGACCTTCTTCGACGATTCGGCTAGGACGGGCTTGCCGCCGCGCATCCCCTTGAACGATTTCGACCCTTGCGGGCCGGGGACGCCCATCACGCTGATGAACAGCTCGCGCGGCCCTGAGCGCCCCTCAGACGCTCCCGCTCTCCCTGGGACGCCCGGAACCGGGGTTTCGGCGCTCTCCGTGGCGCTGAGCGGGCGGGAATCGGCAACGTGGCTCACCGCTCGCCGCCGTTCGACGCCGGTCACGATGCCCCCCAGAGCGTGCGGGCAATGTTCTCGGTGTGGTGCGTGTCGCCTCGGTAGTAGCCGACCCACCAGTCGCGCGGGTCTACGTAGACGCTCATCGCTGATCTCCTGACGGCTCGCTGACCACCCGGAACGCGCGGACCTTGCGAGCGCCTCCCCAGCCCGGCGACGTGCTGGTCTGCACCGCGAATGTCTCGTCGGTCATCTGCACCGTGTCGCCCGGCTTGGCGTAGACCCAGCCCCCAGCGCTCGGCCCGCCGTCACGAACGGCGATCCGTCCTTGGTGAGCAGGCGTAATGCCATCGGTGCCAGCTGCGGTTGGCGGGTTGAACCGCGCCTCGCCGCCGGCGGCGTTCACCCAGGCGACGATCTGCTGGGCGTAGATCGCGCCCAAGTCCGGCCGCGCCAGGTGGTCGACCTTCCGCCACCGCATCGACTCGGGCGGTCCTGCGAAGCAGTCCGCACAGACACGGTGCGTCTGCTCCTTGCCGCACTCGACGCAGACCACCGCGTCTCGTGCCCCTGACGGCTCAGCAGCGAGAGCAGCGTCGAATCGATCGATGACAACTTGGAGTCCGAGCCCCTCCAGCCACCGGCGAAACTCGGCCAGTTGCGCCCGAAGTTCGTCGCGCTCCTGGAGGATGCGCGGAACATGGCGCTGAAAATCTTTCAGCGTCCAGTCGAGTTCAGCCACGGGACGCTCCTCGGTGCTGTTCGCGCTTGTGCCAGTGAAAGTTGATGACTCGCACGTCATCGGGGATCGGTTCGTGCTTCGGTAGCCGCTCGACCGACACCGCCCAGCGCATCACCTGATCGGCGCACCGATCGCAACCGGCGATCTTCGGCCGGCACTTCACCGGCCGCGCGTGGGTGACTACGTAGCGTGATCCAGCTGCGGTGGCGATCCAGTCGTCCGGGTGGATCGGATCGGCGCTCGTCGGCATGTCGACCGACAGCGAGCTAGCCACGGTCCACCTCCGGGCCAGCGAGAGCGGCGCGGATGCGCCGGACGGCTCGGTTCGACGTAGACCGCTGGACGATGGCCTTCATGCGGTCCGGGTGATCGGACGGCGGAATGTGCATCCGCTGGGCCTCGATCTCTCGGCATGCCTCTTCGACCGCTGCAACCTGTTGCCGCAGGGCATGGCACTCACTGCGGGCCGTCGTCGCCTCTTGTCGCGCTGACCGAACGCCGCCCGGCGCGTTGAGCACCCACACGGCGGCGTCCCAGAAGTCGCACCGAGCCTCGCCGCAGTCATCTCGGCCGAACATGTTGCCCGGCTGATCGTGGAACCGGGCGTGCTCATCGCTAAGCCAGACGTCATCGTCGGACCATTCGGTCTGCGCGCGGCGTTCCGCTTCGATCTCGTTCCCCTCGCGCACCATCTCGATAGCGAATTCCGACACGTCGAGGAACACCTCCTCCATGCGCCTGCACAGCGTCTCGACCGCGCGGACCTTCGCCTCGGCCGCCAGCGCACGCTCCAGCAGCGGCTCCACGTCGGCGAGCAGGCGGCCCTCGACCTGGCGCAGCGGCGACGGTGAAGCGACGGTGAACTCGCCCGACGCGTACAGCGCTGCTGGCAACGTCGCCAGATCCGCGCGGATCTCCTCGGCGGGGCGCGTCTCGTCGCTCATCGGGTCACCTCGGTTGCGTTGTGCGCTCGGCGAAGCCGAACTTCGGCGCGCGAGCATGCCCGGCAGATCCGGCGCCTGCCCTTCATGCGCGTGTTGGCAAGGGTGAATTCGTGGCCTCGAAGGCAGTGCGTCTTGCTCGCGTTGACGGCTGTCACCCCTACCCCGCGCAGCACGTTCTCCCGGCACGTGACCGGCTCGAGATGGGCCGGGTTGACACATGCCCGGACTCGACAGAGGTGGTCGAGATGAAGCCCACCGGGGATGGCGCCGACGAGCTGCTCGTAGCCCCAGCGGTATGCGTTGACGGTCTTCCGCTCCGGCGAGCTGAACTGGCCGTAGCCCGCGAGACTGATGCGGCCAGTCCAAATCCAGCAGCCGTTGGAGTCGACCTCGTACTGCGCAGTCCAGCGGTCCAGTGCGGACACGCTCTGAGGATCGGCGAGCGTGCCGTATCGCCGCTGCCGGGTGTAGTGCATCTGGCAGAGGCCCCGACCCCATGAGGCGCGGTCGCAAACTGGCGCCGCACAGGGCGCGTCGTTTCGCTCGCCGCGGGTCATCGCTGAGCCTCGCGCGTCGCTGCGTCGCACAGCGCTTGCAGCTCCTCATCGGGGCGCTCAGTCATCGGGCCGGTCATGCGGACACCTCGCGGAAGTCGAGCGGCGTCTGTCCGATGCGCTCGCGGATGATGTCGATGTAGTCCGGGTTCAGCTCGACGCCGATGAACTTGCGTCCGAGTTGTCGGGCGACCATCGCTGTCGTTCCGGAGCCGGTGAACGGGTCGAGCACGGTGGCGCCTTCGGGGCTGCCTGCGAGGATGCAGCGGCGGGCCAGCGCGGGCGGCATGGTGGCGAAATGGGCCCCGCTGAACGGCTGGGTCGCGATGCTCCACACGTCGCCGGGGTTGGCGCCACCCTCGGCCATGCCGCGCGTTTTGGCGTTGGGGCGCTGTCCCGGTGCGACGTAGGGCTTACGGGCCCTGCTCGCGGCCGCGAGCGTGGTCTCTGCATGCGGCTCACGGATCGCGTCGAGGTCAAACCAGTAGCGCGACGACTTCACGAGCATGAACACCTGCTCGTGCCGCTTCGACACACGATCGGTGATGCTCTCCGGCATCCCGCTCGTCTTGTGCCAGATGATCTCGCTACGGAGAATCCACCCGTCGTCTTGCAAGGCAAGTGCGACTCGCCAAGGGATGCCGATGAGGTTCTTCTCGGGCAGCCCGAACGTGGTGTTGTCGCGCTTCTGCGCGTGCCCGGATGCGAGGCGGTCGCGGTAGGCGTCCGAGGTCTGCCCACCGTGCAGCCCCGTCGAGTCGCTGACGCCGCGCACGTTTCCGCACGGCTTACTGACGTAGGAGTCGCCGAGGTTGAGCCACAGCACCCCGTCATCCGCGAGCACACGCCGCACCTCACGGAACACCGCGGCCATCGCGGCCACGTACTCGCGCGGCGACGATTCGAGGCCGATCTGACCGTCGACTCCGTAGTCCCGCAGCCCGTAGTACGGCGGCGACGTGACGACGCACTGCACCGACGACGCGGGAAGTAGCGAGAGCTGTTCGCGGACGTCGCCCTGGTAGACGGTGACGTCGTGCTCGGCGATCACAGGCCGGAACCGCTCCTCGTCGGGGCGCTCAGTCACCGGGACACCTCCTCGCTGATCGATGGATTCCGCAGCCTCCGCACATCGATCCCGAACCGCGCGGCGACCTCAGTGATCCGTTGCTCCGAGAAGATCACCCCGGCATAGAAGCAATCCGGCGCCTGAGTCAGCCCGTTCTGCTTGTCGAACCGGTGGACGTGCATCGCGAGCCACGCCTCATGCAGTGCAGCCAGCACCCGGTCGGCGACCTCGTGACCACACGACTCGTCGGGGCGTGGCGGCGCCGACAGGGGCAGGGGATCGGTCATCGCCCACCGTCCCGATGCCAGCCGTCATGCAGCACCCGACCGTCCAAGTAGTCGACCAGCGCACCGCACGTCAGGCACATCGTCTGGCCGGCGACGGTGGTGCGGAAGCGGTGGTCGAGGTTCGAAGATCCATCCACCGTCGAGTGCTCGGGCGGAGCGTTTCTCGACGTTGGAGTGGATGGTGAGTTAGAACAAGATCCCTGATCCGATCCCTTGTTCCCTTGTTCCCTTGTTCCCTGATCCGCGGGCGCGCGCGAGGGGAGTGAATCGGACAGTGAGTCGTTCACGGCGTCGTCAGTGCTGCGATCACGCATTGTTCAGTGCTCCGTTCCGTGAGCCGTTCACTGAATCGCGCAGTGAGTCGGCAGTGCTCGGGTCGATGCCCAGTTCATGCACCGGGCACGGAGCGAGCCGTGAAAGTTGCGGCCGGTTGATCCGCTGGTGCGCCCATTTCGTGGCGTGGAGGTACCTGCGACCGGCCACCTCGTAGCGGCAGAGCGGCGGCAGATCGTCCTCGGTGGTCTTCGTGCCGGCCATCAAGGCGAGCCAGCGGTCCATCTTCCGTTCGGTCACGTCGCGGTCGAGCGGGAACAGTTCGGCGACGATCAGACGCATGTCGTCGAGACCGCGGCCTTCGTCGTCGAGGTACATCCAGAGGTAGATCCAGGCGAGTCGGACCTCGCGTGGCCACTCGGCAACGGTCAGGCTGCGTCGGATCTCTGGCTTGACCGAGCGAATGCGGGCCATCAGGAGGGCACCTCCGAGAAGTCGAGTGCGAGCGCAGGTTGTGGATCGTTCAGCCAGCCGAGAACGTCCGGCAGGGTCGCGTCGGGGTACTGCGCGAGGGTTGTGCCGTCGGCGCTGTCGCAACCGATCGCGGCGGCGTACCGGAATCGGCGGCCGCTGTTCACCCGGCCCATGTGAACGGCCTTGCCGAGCCGTTTCGCATCGGCGACGAGTCGCCGCGCGTGCCGGCCGAGCTTCCATTCGGTCGTGCCGGCGACGAACAGCACGTCGACGACGTCCCACGGCATCGCTAGCGATTCCTGCCCGTCCTGCACGGCGAGCGCTGCCGGGACGCCGAGCGCACGGATCTGCGGCAGCCACGACAAGGACCGGTCGAGGGTGCCGACGGCGTCGAACGGCACGTCGGGCGCGACCGCGAAGGCGCACCGGCCGGCGCCCCAGCGGGTTATCTGCCGTTGCAGCCAGCCCCACCAGGCGGCGTCGCCGGGGTAGCCCTTGCCGTAGGCGCCGTTGTCGGCGCAGTACGTCGCGCCGTCGGGGACCTTGTTGCCTTGGGCGGGTGTGATGATGCAGCCGAGTTGGCCGGAGCTCATCAGGTCACGCACCCGCTGCGTTGACGGGTTCGCGTAATACCGCACGGCGCCACACCTCGAGTCCGACGGCTCCGGCGACGAGCCAGGAGATCCCAACCTTGACGATCAGCTGTCCGGTCACGCTGTCGACGGTGACGGGGAAGCCAGCGATGCGGAGGAAGACGGAGGTGTCGACGACGGCGCCGACGAGCGCGCCAGCGGCCGCGGCCCGTCCCCAGCCACGGTCCTGTAGCGGGGTGAACACGGCCATGTCGGCGAGCTCGGACAGGCCGAACGCGACGGCGGACGCGACGGCGAGCTGTGGCGATGCGAGCCACCAGGACACGGCGCAGCCGACGAGCATTAGGGCGAGGACGATGAGCCGGCCGATGATGGTTTGGGCGACGTTGCGGGCGAGGAGGGTGGCGCCGGCTGCGAACGTGCCGGCGGTGACGACCAGCCCGAACCCGATAGGCACGAGTCCCAGGTGGTCGGTGAGGACGTTCGCGAGCACGACGCAGGCGACGTAGGCGGTGGCGGCGGTGACGCCGAGGGTCAGCTTGCGCATGGGGAGCTCCTGCAGTCGCATCGGCGGATGGGGTTGCGGTCTTCGTCGAGGACCCAGCCGGCGTTGTCGCGGCACTCGGGTGAGCAGAACGGCCGTTTGGGGCCGAGCGACGGGGAGTGGTCGCGGTCGATGGGCGGGTGGGTGGCGGCTTTGCGGAGTCGTTCGGTGATGACGCCGCCAGGCTTGTACGTGTCGCCGAGGTCGCGGGCGCACTCTTTCGCGAGCTGCTCGGGGGTCCATCCGTGGTTGGTGACGGCTGCGTGGACGAGCGCGACGACGGCGTGGGTGGTGTTCAGCTGGGCGTCGAGGCGGTGGCCGAGGGCGTGGCGGAAGGCGCGCACGGGGTCCTGCTCGGGCGCCGTCATCACCAGCACGCCCCGGCGTGAACCAGCCAGCACTTCTCGCAGACGCACTCGACCTTCGCCGGCCGCGCGCCGCAGTCGTGGTGCACCCACTCGTCGTCTTCGCTGCGGATCTGCTGGCCCGGCACGATCGGGCCCTCGCACTCGGTGCACTGGCCGTGGTACTGCGCGGTGAGGGGCATCAGGCCCGCTTCCTGACGCCGGCCATCGGTCGAGCGGGGACGATGTGCGGATTGTGTGCGATGGGGCAGCGGCACAGTTCGATGCCGGCCACTCGATTGATGCGGTTGGGCGTGTAGAAGTTGATGCCCTCGCATGGCCCCTTGGCATGGGCGGCGAGGGAGTGGCCGCATTCGCAGCGGGTTTGGTGGCTCATGGCTTCACCGGCCAGACGTCGCTGGGAAGCGCGTGCACGAGCCGCTCAGCGGGCCGTGAGGGCGTCCGTGAGGCTCCTGCCCGGATCAGTGCCCGGTCGCAGCGGTTGCAGCGTCCGTAGGCGCCGTAGCGCACCATTCCCGCCGGCGGCTTGGGGCGCTGCGACGACATGGGGCGGTGGCAGTCGCTGCAGGTGCGGTACTCGACGAGCGTGGTCATGACGGCTGCTTGGCGCGTCTGGCCGCAGCGTCCGCGATCTCGGCCGGGGTGTCGGTCTCGTCAGCCGCCTCACGCTCCTGAGCGGCCAGTTCGTCGTCGATCGACAGCTGGTTGTCCAGCTCGGCCTTACGCCGCTCGCGCTCGGCCGCCTGCTTCACGACCAGACCGCGCGCATCCTCGGGCGAGATCCAAAAGGCGTCCTGCGGGTGGAGATGGGCGACGCGGATCTGGTTGCCATCCTTGTCGTCCGGGAAGCTGATCTTCTGGCACTCGGTGTAGAGCAGGACGTAGGCGCGCTCGTGCTTGCGGATGGGGTCGCCGGTCTCGACGGCGAGCGTTGATCCCATCGTGGCGCCGACGCCGGCGATCGTGATGCCGAGGCTGTCGTAAGGCACGTCGGCGAAGTCGTCGGGCAGCTTGCTGTCGGTGGCGGTCATTCGGAGGTCCTCTCGTCGTTGGTGGTGGCCGCATCGGGCCGCTCGTCGAGCTCGGCGAGCACGCGCTTCGCCTGGTCCTCGGTGAGCGCGTCGAGGCTGGCGACGGCGGCCTTGATCGCCCAGCCGGCGAACTGCAGCCACTTGCTCTCGTCGGTCTCCTTGCGCCGGAACGTGCCGACGAGATCGGCGAGCGTCTCGTCGGTGACGGCCGGTGCGCTCGTCGGTGCGCTGTCGGGCAGCGGCTCGACGGTCCACACGCCGGAGCGGCCCTTCGAGATCAGCAGTGGAATGCGCTTCG
>Ga0207694_10003780_pt1 | contig 11990 bp, 13 predicted proteins | sample KBSC34metaG_FD_184353 | JGI IMG/M metagenome (GOLD analysis project Ga0207694, IMG submission 184353) | Corn rhizosphere microbial communities from Kellogg Biological Station, Michigan, USA - KBS C3-4 metaG (SPAdes) (version 2) | ecosystem: Host-associated > Plants > Roots > Rhizosphere > Soil...
GGGCCGGAAAACCGCACGGTTCCGCTTCGGCCAGAATGACGGGCTGGGCACGACGTCACACGGCGTCACCGTCATCACCCGCCCCGGCGCCACCGTCACCGCGCCGGCCACCGGAACCGTGCGGTTTTCCGGCCCGTTCCGCGGCTATCGGGAAATCTTGATCCTTGAACATCCCGGTGGATATCTTAGCTTGATCGCAGGCATGTCCCGTGTGAATGCTGCGGTGGGAGCACAAGTGACGGCGGGAGAACCGATTGGGACAATGGATGATCGGGCTGGTGCGTCTCCCGAGCTCTACTACGAACTACGGCGCAATGGTCAATTTGTCGATCCCGAGGCGTCAGCGCCTCCGGGGGTGAAAGGGAAAGTTCGATGAACAAGGTTCTTGGCGCCGTGATCGCGACTGCTTTGGTAGTCGGTCCGCTCTCCTACGAGGCGGCGATCAGCAAGCCGTCCGACACATACAAGCAGCTCGATCTCTATGCCGACGTCTTCGAGATCGTGCGCAACCAGTATTTCAAGCCGGTCCCCGACGAAAAGCTGGTCGAGGCCTCGATCAACGGCATGGTGTCCTCGCTGGACCCGCATTCCAGCTATATGAACCCCAAGGATTACGCCGACCTGTCGTCGCAGACGAAGGGTGAGTTCGGCGGGCTGGGGCTCGAGGTCACGCAGGAGAACGGCATCGTCAAGGTCGAATCCCCGATCGACGACACGCCCGCCTTCAAGGCCAATATCAAATCGGGCGATCTCATCACCCATATCGACGGCGAGCCGATCGTCGGCGTTCCGCTGAACGACGCGGTCGAGAAGATGCGCGGCGCGCCGGGCACCCAGATCAAGCTGACCTTGCGTCATACCGAAAAGGGGGAGCCCTTCGAGGTTACCCTGACCCGTGAGGTCATCAAGGTGCCGTCGGTCAAGTCGCGGGTCGAGGGCGACAATGTCGGCTATATCCGCATCTCCAGCTTCTCCGAGCAGACCCAGCCCGGGCTGGACAAGGCGATCACCGACCTGAAGACGCAGCTTGGCAACAAGATGGTCGGCTATGTGATCGACCTGCGCAACAATCCGGGCGGCCTCCTGAATTCGGCCATCTCGGTTTCCAACACCTTCCTGGATTCGGGTGAGATCGTGTCGACCCGCGGCCGCAATCCGGACGATGTCGACCATATGGACGCCAAGCCGGGCCTCGATAAGACCAAGGGCGTGCCCGTCGTCATCCTGATCAATGGCGGCACCGCCTCGGCGGCCGAGATCGTCTCCGGCGCACTGCAGGACCATCACCGCGCCATCGTCATGGGCACCCAGTCCTTCGGCAAGGGCTCGGTCCAGACCATCCTGCCGCTGAAGAACGAGGGCGGGTTGCGCCTCACCACGGCGGAGTACTTCACCCCGTCGGGCCGCTCGATCCAGGCCAAGGGCATCACCCCGGATATCGAGGTGCACCAGTCCAAGATCGAGGAGCTTGAGCAGGCCGGCCGCCTGCACGAGGCCGACCTCAAGGGCGCGCTGCCGAACCCGAACGACCCCTCCAAGCCCAACGTCCCGGCCGCCGGCGGCCCGGGGCAGCCGTCCTCCAGCGCCACGCCCGGCCCGCAGGCCAAGGGCGACAAGGACAAGGCCGACAAGGACAAGGGTGACAAGGACAAGAACGAGAAGGGCGAAACGACAGCCGAGGCGACGACCCAGCCGAACGGCAAGCCGGTCGACTATCAGCTCGCCCGCGCCGTCGACCTGCTGCACGGCGTCGCGATGTTCAACAGCCGCGCGGTCAACTGAGCACCAGCACATGAGCAAGCCTGTCGACCCGGCCTCCCTGCCATACCGCAGGGGGGTCGGAATCGCTTTGTTCAACGACAAGGGCAAGGTCTTCGCCGCCGAGCGGATCGACACGCCCGGCGCCTGGCAGATGCCCCAGGGCGGCATCGACAAGCACGAGGATCCGTGGCCGGCCGCGCTGCGCGAACTCAAGGAAGAGATCGGCACCGACCGGGCCGAGAGGCTGCATGAGACGGACTGGCTGCGTTATGAGCTGCCGTCCCACCTCGTCGGCGTCGCCTGGAAGGGCAAGTATCGCGGCCAGGAGCAGAAATGGTTCGCCGCCCGCTTCACCGGCCGCGACAGCGACATCGACCTGGAAGCCGACCATCACCCCGAATTCAGCGCCTGGCGCTGGGTCAGGTTAAGCGAACTGCCGGACCTCATCGTGCCGTTCAAGCGGGCGCTGTATGTCTCGGTGGTCGAGGCGTTCGCGGGGTTTGCGGGGGCCTGATCGAGATCAACGAATGGCTTCGCGGTCGATCTTCTGCTTGCCGTGCAGAATGCGAATGATTTCGATCCCTTCAGCGCCGATCCGATAAAATGTGAGATACTGCCCGGTAATTAGATGCCGGATGCCGGCCGCAATATCCTCGCGGGCGACCCCCGAATACGGATAAAGCGCGAGCTGTTGCCAACGGCCCTCGATCGCATCGAGGATACGGTCTGCAGCTACGGGATTACCCGGAGCGATGCCCAGCCAAATGGCAATAAGGTCTTCGTCAGCTTGCCGGCTTCTGATGATCCGCGGCACGGTTCAGGCTCGGGATGACGAGTCCTTGAGCCGACGTCGTGCCTCGGCTTTGACTTCATCCATCGATGCGTATTCGCTTGGGCCGCTCGCCAAACCTTCTTGGACCAGCCCGCGGAGTTCCTCGACCGTATAACCGAGGAGATCCCGCCGTTCCTTCCATTCGCGCACGGCATCGCGGATGACTTCACTGGTCGACGCATATTCACCGGTCTCGACGGCATTCCGGACGAAACCGGCCATCTCGCGCGTCAGAGCAATAGTAATCTTTTCGACTGTGCTCATCTGCCGCTCCGTAGTCGTCCGGTCTTACGGTATGCGTTTCCCTTACCGACGACAAGTCGTCTAACGCAGCCTCCTGAACACGATCGGCGTATCCGAGCCGCCCTGCGGCTGCTCTGTGTATTGCGTCTTCGTGACCGTAATCGCCGGTTTGCCGATCAGGCTTTTGTCCTTCGCATTGCCGCCGGCGGGTGCGTCCTTGCACGAGCCGGGTTTCAGCGTGCCCTGGAAGCCGTTCTCCGCCTTGCGCCACAGCACGACGCAGCCGCCGGGCTGCTGCTTCAGCGCGGTCGGCTCCAGGCTTGCCAGCGGCGTCGGGTCGGCATAGGCGCCCTTGAGCTGTTGTCCGTTGGCGAAATCGTAGGGCGTCATCACGATCACCCCCTGGTCGTTGTCCAGCTTGAAGGCATAGAGCCGCTGCCACTGCATCGGCCCGTCCTGGCTCTGCGTATGCTGCTCGGCATAAACGGCCTCGTCGCCGATCGATGGGACATGCACACGCTTGGCCAGGTTATAGAGCACGTTTGGCGGCGGCTTGGCGGCGCTGGCGGCGGCGGGCAGGGTGGTGAACTCCCCCTCGAACAGGCTCGCCAGATCGCTGACGGACGCAACGGTGGCCGTCGGTGCATCGGCCGCTCTGGCGCCGCCGGCGAGGAGCAGGGCGACAGGCAGGGCAGCTAGGATGATACGCATGGTAACTCCGGACGGGGACGCATGTGCCCCTCGGATATCAACAGCGCCGGACCGGAGTTGGTTCATTGCGAATTGTTACGTCGCCTATGTCCACGGGCTTTTGCCCCGCTATGATGGCTGAGGAAAACCACCGGGGAGGCAACGATGACCCAGCGGGACTTGGCGCGGTTGCTGGTGAAGATCGCAGCGATCGTGATTTTCGCCACGGCATTCACCGGTTTGCCGGACTCGTTGATGCAGGTGATGCGTTTGCCCGACCGGCCTGCCGGAATCAGGCTCATCGGGATGGCCTTTGCGCCAGCATCGATTTCGATGCTGGCGGCGCTCGCCATGTATTGGTGGGCCGGCGCTTTGGTCGATCGGACCTTGATTGCGAAGAACCCGGTCGGCGCGCCGGCTGATATGGACCTTCGGGCTTTCGAGGAGATCGCACTCACGGTTCTCGGCGTCTACATTCTCACCGGCGGCCTTGCCGAGGCGGTCTATTACGGGGGAAAGTATTATGGCCTGCGTGGCGTCGTCGAGCTGGTGAGCGGTCGGAGCTATTATCTCCCGTCGACGGAGTTCGGTGGCCTGCTGGCGGCGGCAACACGGGTTGTCGTCGGTCTGGGCCTGATCGGCTTCAGTCGCGGCTTCATAACATTGAAGCGTCGTCTCCTCTCGCTGCGGACCGCGACGCCGGCTATCAAAGCCCCTTCACCGGAACCCGGAAACATCCCAGCCGCATGACACTTCACCCTTCTGGTATCGACGAACGGGGCGAGGCCCGGTCAAAGTTTCTCCGCGAATATGGCTGCGGCGGCGCCGCTCTCGATGCCCTCCCAGTCGACGCCTCCTTTCGCCGCTATTTCCGCCTGACCGGCGCTGCCCGGCCGATGCTGCTGATGGATGCGCCTCCGCCCAGGGAGGACGTGCGGCCGTTCATCCGCATTGCCCGCCATCTGACCGGGCTGGGTCTCAGCGCGCCCGAGATCTATGAATTCGACGAGGAACAGGGGTTCGCCCTCATCGAGGATTTCGGGGAGGCGACCTATACCCGCCTGCTCGATGCCGGCGCGGCGCAGGGGCCGCTGTTCCTGGCGGCGACCGAGGCGCTGGTCCTGCTGCATACCCACAAGCGAGGGGCCGCGGTCGAGGCGCCACCCTATGACCGCGCCAAGCTGCTGGACGAGGCAAGCGAGCTGCCGGAATGGTACGGCCTCGCTCTGACCGGAAAGCCAACGCCGGCGGTGACGGTCTCCGAATTCGTCGGCCTGTGGAACGACCTGCTGGACCGGATGCCGCTGGCGGAGCCGGGGCTGGTGCTGCTCGACTATCATGTCGACAACCTGATGCGGCTGGACGGACGGCAAGGCGCGGCTGCGGCCGGCCTGCTCGATTTCCAGGACGCCAAGATCGGCCCCAAGCCCTACGATCTGCTGTGCCTGCTGCGCAACGAACGGCGCGGCATCGACCCGGCCTTGTCCGACGCGCTGTACGACCATTACATCGCCACCGCGCGCCCGGCCGACGCCGACGGGTTCGGCCTGTGGTACCGGGTGCTGGCCGCCCAACGCTACACCAAGGTGCTGGGCCGTTTCGCCCGGCTGACCTTGCGCGACCACCGCGACGGCTATCTGCGCTACATGCCCCGCGTCGCGATGCTGCTGGATGAGGCGCTGGAGCAGGAACCGTTGTTGCGGCCGATCCGGAACTGCCTGAACGCGATTCTGCCCGATTGGCGGGATGTGCCGCCGAACGATCCGGCAGGCGTCAGGGCGCGAGTCAAAGGGTAGGATTCACCCCTTCCATGCAGGCGCAAAGCTTGCACCTGCCCGCCGTGCGCCCTAGCCTCCCGCCGCAAAATTCAAATCGGGTTCCAGCCATGTCCTTCATCGCCTCGCGCATTGCGCGGATCAAGCCGTCCCCCACCGTTGCCGCCGGGCAGAAGGCACGTGAGCTTCGTGCCGCCGGGCGGGATATCATCAGCCTGGACGCGGGCGAGCCCGATTTCGACACGCCGGATGCGATCAAGGAGGCGGCGATCGCCGCCATCCGCGGCGGCCAGACCAAATACACGGCGGTCGACGGCACGGTCGAGCTGAAGCAGGCGATTGCCGCGAAGTTCAAGCGTGAGAACGGGCTGACTTACGGGATCGACCAGATCACGGTGGGCGCCGGCGGCAAGCATGTGCTGTTCAACGCGCTGATGGCGACGCTCGATCCCGGCGACGAGGTGATCGTGCCGGCGCCCTTCTGGGTGTCGTATCCCGACATGACCATCCTGGCCGAAGGCACGCCGGTGATCGTCCAGTGTCCCGAGAGCCAGGGCTTCAAGCTGCGGCCCGAGCAGCTTGAGCGGGCGATCACGCCCAGGACCAAGTGGCTGATCATGAACTCGCCGTCCAACCCGACCGGCGCGGCCTATAGCCGGGCCGAGCTCAAGGCACTGGCCGAGGTGCTGATGCGCCATCCCCAGGTCCATGTGCTGAACGACGATATCTATGAGCACCTGACCTATGACGGCTTCGAATTCGCGACCATCGCCGAGGTCGAGCCCGGGCTCTACGACCGGACGCTGACCGTCAATGGCGTGTCGAAATCCTATGCGATGACCGGCTGGCGCATCGGCTATGCCGGCGGCCCGGCGCCGCTGATCAAGGCGATGGCCAAGATCCAGAGCCAGTCGACCACCAACCCGTCCTCGGTCAGCCAGGCCGCGGCGGTGGCGGCGCTCAACGGCCCGCAGGATTTCATCGCGGAGCGGGCGGTGGTCTTCAAGGATCGGCGCGACCTGGTGGTTTCGATGCTGAACCAGGCCAAGGGCCTCACCTGCGCCCGGCCGGAGGGCGCCTTCTATGTCTTCCCCTCCTGCGCGGGAACGATCGGGCTCAGGACACCGGACGGCAAGGTGATCGAAAGCGACGAGGATTTCGCTTCATACCTGCTGATGGAGGCCGGGGTCTCGGTGGTGTTCGGCGCGGCCTTCGGCCTGTCTCCGTTCTTCCGCATCTCCTACGCCGCCTCGACCGAATCGCTGGAGGAGGCGTGCCGACGGATTCAGCGCGCCTGCGGCGCACTGACCTGACGCAGGCCGCCCCGGGACGGCCCACCCAAGGCGCATATTTACGTTTTGAGTTCGCCTCGCTCCCCGTGTAGGTTTTGAGCCAAGCGTTTCACTGTAAAAAGATATGCGGGACATGCGAAAAAACGGCTGGCTTCTTCTTTCGGCCCTTCTCGTCGCGCTTTGCGCCCTTCCCGCGGTCTCTTTCGCGGAAGACGCCCCCGAGTCCGGCGCATCGAACATGCCCCAGCGGGAACGGGAACTGATCGACATTCTGATGTCGGCCCGCAAGAGCTACCAGACCAGCCATTCGCCCTCGCCGGCGAAGGATGCGCGCATGGACATGCAGATCCGCGTCATCAGCTTCATGCGGCAGAGCCAGCTGGCGACCGACTGGGTCGGCACCGTGAAGTCGCGCGGCATCACACCGGACGGCAATGCCTGGGTTACGATCGAGATCGCAGACGGCATCACCGTCTCGACCTGGCAGAACGAGCGCGAAGACTCCGATTCCGCCACCATGTTCCGTCCGCACGCCAAGCTGTTCGCGGCGGCTCAGTCGGCCAAGATCGCGTCGCCCATCATTTTCAGCGGCACGATCCTGAAGTCGGTGCTGGCGACCGACGAGGAGATGGTCTCGCACCCGCAATTCATTGCCCGCTTCACGTCGCTGAAACCGGCGCAATAGCGCCCGGCGGTGTCCGATAAATTTACAAATCGGTAAAATCCGATATAACAGGCCTTACAACATTAAATAAAAACAATGTTCTGAGGGGATGGCACGGATCCTGCATTGCAAACGGCAACGCGCTGAAATGCAAGGATAAGGCAATGGCAAGGTCGGTTGGGTTCACAATCAAGTCGGTGCTGGCGGCGTCCGGCATCCTGTTCGGCCTGGCCGCCGGATCGGCGATGGCGACCACCGTCACCACCAGCAGCGTCAGCCTTCCCAACGGCAGCACGACGGTCAATATCGTCGACACGCTGCAGTCGGTCGATGGCGGCGGCTCCAACATCATCGCCGGCACGATCGGTCTGCAGACCAATATCGGCGCGCTGAACACCTATTGCGTCGATCTGTTCGACTACATCCAGACCGGCAATCCCAGCGTCAACACCTTCAATCAGAACGTGCTGACCGCGGGGTCGCACTTCCAGAACGGCAACGCCACGGGCACCTTCACGCAGGCTCAGGTGAATACCATCACCGCGCTGCTGCTCAACGGCAGCCTGCAGACGCAGAACACGCTCAACACCGCCGCGCTGCAGATTGCCATCTGGGCGGCCGAATACGACACGACCGCCGGCAACGGCACTTACAATATCAGCTCAGCCGACTCGTTCTATTTCACCCATACCAGCGATTCGAACAGCCAGTCTGCGATCAATCTGGCGCAGACCTTCCTCAATAACGTCACCAGCGGCACCTGGATCACCGACAACAACCATTATGTTCAGTTCCTGACCAGCACCACCGGCAACGTCCAGGATCTGGTCTATCTGGCGACCGGCACCGTGGCGACGCCCGAGCCTTCGACCGTGGCGCTCTTCGGCCTCGGGCTGATCGGCCTGTGGGCCGCGCGCCGCCGCAAGATGATCTGAACCGTTCTCATTCCGGCACTGTCCAGGCGGCGGATGCTATAGCATTCGCCGCCTTTTCTTTGGTTTTGTTGGCAAAAGCGCCCGAATCCGGCTTGCCAAAACGCTCACGGTCCTGCACGCAGGCACGCAATCGATATAGCGGCACGGCGTGCGTTGACGGGGGCATAATGGGGTTTCGACTGGCGATTTGGGGGATCGCCGCGCTTCTGACGCTGGCCGGGCCGGCGCAGGCGGAGAAACTGCCCGTCGATGTTTCCCTGGTCCTGTCGGTCGACGTCTCGCTTTCGATGGCCGAGGACGAGGCCAAGTTCCAGCGCCACGGCTATGTCGCCGCGCTACGCGACAAGCGCGTCATCGATTCGATCCGCAGCGGCATGTATGGCCGTATCGCTGTCACCTACATCGAATGGTCCTCGGTGACCGACCAGCGCATCCTGGTCGGGTGGCGCATCATCTCCGACGAGGCCTCGGCCAACGCCTTCGCCGACGAGCTCGACAAGGCGCCGTTCAAGACGGGCACCACCACCTCGATCAGCGCCGGGATGGATTTCTGCGTGCGCCAGATCGAGACCGGCCCCTATGCGCCGACCCGCAAGGTGCTGGACGTTTCCGGCGACGGCTACAGCGACTATGGCCGCCCCGTGAAGGAGGCGCGCGACGCGGCGGTCGCGGCCGGCATCACGATCAATGGCCTGCCGGTGATGAACCCCCGCCCCGCCTGGCGCGAATCCGCCCCGCCCGACCTCGACAAATATTATGCCGAGAACGTCATCGGCGGCCCCGGCTCGTTCTTCCTCGTGGTCCGCGACCTCAAGGATTTCGACGAGGGGGTGCTGCGCAAGCTGATCCTGGAAATCGCCAGCCGCGAGCGGGTGGGGCCGAAGAGGGGCTAGAAGAGTTTTTTATCCGCAGATGGACGCAGATTAACGCAGATTTAAATCCACTTCCGCTGTCATTCCCGCGAAGGCGGGAATCCAGGAATGCTGGGAGCAGCGGGAAAAGGAGGCATGTCGCCGCGGACGCGGCTCTAGTCTGGATTCCCGCCTTCGCGGGAATGACGGTCGGAAATCTGCGAAATCTGCGGATAAAAACCCTTACTCAGACTCCGCCCCCACTACCGCCAGTACGGCAGGGCCGTAGCGTTCCATCTTCTTCTGGCCCATCCCCGGTATGTCGCCGAGCTCGCTCATCGTGCGCGGGCGGCGGCTGGCCAGCGCGATCAGGGTCGAATCGTGGAAAATGACATAGGGCGGAACACCCTGTTCCTTGGCCAGCCGGCCGCGTTCGGCGCGCAGTGCCTCGAACAGCTTGGCGGCCGCCGGCTCGAGAGTGGTCGCCACCGCGCCGGGCTTCGCCGCCTTCACCGCGGCCTTCAGCGCGCGTTTCATGGAGGCTGACTTGTCGCGCCGCAGCCTGACCGGGTGTTCCCCGCGCAGGATCGGCCGGGCCGCTTCGGTGGCGCGGAGCCCCCCATAGGCGTTGTGGTCGACCATCAGCACGCCCATCGCCACCAGCTGGCGGAAGATCGAGCTCCATTCCTTGCGGTCTATATCCTTGCCGACGCCGAATGTCGGCAGCTGGTCGTGGCCCCAGCGCTCGATCTTCTCGTTGCTGGCGCCCACCAGCACGTCGACCAGATGGCCAACACCATAGCGCTGGCCGGTGCGCACCGCGGCGGAGATCGCCTTCTGGGCCGCGACCGTGCCGTCGAACGTCTCAACCGGGTCCAGGCAGCTGTCGCAGTTGCCGCACGGTTCGTCCAGCGTCTCGCCGAAATGGGCCAGCACCGCCTGCCGCCGGCAGCCGGCGGTCTCGCAGACGCCCAGCAGCGCCTCCAGTTTCTGGCGCTCGACCCGCTTCACCTCGTCCGGCGCTTCGCCGTCATCGATCATCTGCCGGCGCAGAACCAGGTCCTGCATGCCGTAAAGCATCATCGTCTCGGCCGGCATGCCGTCGCGTCCGGCGCGGCCGGTCTCCTGATAATAGGCCTCCAGGCTCGACGGCAGGTCCAGATGGGCGACGAAGCGTACGTCCGGCTTGTCGATCCCCATGCCGAAGGCGATGGTCGCCACCAGCACCAGCCCGTCGGTCTTCAGGAATGCATCCTGGTTGCGCCGGCGCGTGCCGGCATCCAGCCCGGCATGATAGGGCAGCGCGTTGATCCCCTGGGCCGACAGCCAGGCGGCCGTCTCCTCCACCTTGTTCCGGCTCAGGCAATAGACGATGCCGCTCTCGCCCTTATGCGCCGTGATGAAGGCCTGCAGCTGCTGCCGGGGCTGGTCCTTCAGCCGGATGGCATAGCGGATATTGGGCCGGTCGAAGCTGGACAGGAACAGGCGGGCATCGTCCAGCCGCAGGCGGCGGCGGATGTCCTCGCGCGTCTGCGGATCGGCCGTCGCGGTCAACGCGATGCGCGGCACGCCGGGAAAGCGTTCGCCCAGTTGCTCCAGCTTCATGTATTCGGGGCGGAAATCGTGGCCCCACTGGCTGACGCAATGGGCTTCGTCGATGGCGAACAGCGCGATCTTCGCCCCGTCGAGGAATTCCAGGAACGAGGGCAGCATCAGCCGTTCGGGCGCGACATAGATCATGTCCAGCCGCCCGCCCCGCAGGTCGCGCCGCACCGACATACGCTCCTCGTCGGTCAGGCTCGAATTCAGTGCCGCCGCGCGGATGCCCAGCTGGCGCAGCGCCGCCACCTGGTCGTGCATCAGCGCGATCAGCGGGGATACGACGACGCCCACCCCGTCGCGGCACAGCGCCGGGATCTGATAGCACATCGACTTGCCGCCGCCGGTCGGCATCAGCACGATCGCATCGCCGCCGCCGACCACGTGATCGACGATCTCAGCCTGGTGGCCGCGGAAATCCTTATGGCCGAAAACGGTCTGCAGGATATCGAGCGGCGCCCGCTGGCCGGTTGTCGGCGATTCAGATCCGAAAAGATCGGTCATGTGGGGAAACGGCCCTTTGAACGACTCGCGCCTGCGAAGGTAGAGGGGCCGAGCAGCGAATTCAAAGCCTACCCGTCGTCCCGCACGCGTCCCCGGCCCGATTTGATGCTCGATCGCTGGCTCTTGGCTTCCAGCCGCTTCAGCTTCGAGGAATAGGTTGGCTTGGTCGGGCGGCGCGGCTTGGGTTTCTCGGTGGCGCGGCGGATCAGCTCGGCAAGGCGGGTGCGGGCCTCCTGCCGGTTCATCTCCTGCGAGCGGGCGCCCTGCGCGAACAGCACCAGCACGCCCTCCAAGGTCAGCCGGCTGCCGGCGAGCTTCATGAGCCGCGCCTTGACCTCATCCGGCAAAGACGGCGAGCCTTGCACGTCGAAGCGCAGCTCCACCGCCGTGGAGGTTTTGTTGACATGCTGCCCGCCGGGACCGCTGGCGCGCACGAAGCGCTCAACGATCTCTTCGTCGGGAATTGTGATGGCTGGGATGATCTCTAGGGGCATGGCGAGTCTTGAAGTTCCGGCTGCAATGTAACACGAAGCGGTGGAAAGATTTCGCGTCGGAGGATTGTGCGTGTCGGTTGCGGTCAAGGTGGGGATTGTCGGGTTCGGCTTGCTCGTCGCGTTCGCGGGCTATGAGGCCTTTACGCGCCCTGGCGACCCGCCTGAGCTGATCGCGGCGCAGAATGCCGTCGCCAAGGATACCGCCCGGAAATTCCTGGCGTCGCTGCCCACCGATGCCCGGTGGACCGGCGTGACTGTCGAGCAGGCGATGCCGAATGCCTATCGCCTGACCTTGCATTACCCCGCCGGCGGCGGCGATCCGGCCCAGGTCAAGGCCGATACCAGCGCGG
>Ga0207694_10003782_pt1 | contig 11987 bp, 10 predicted proteins | sample KBSC34metaG_FD_184353 | JGI IMG/M metagenome (GOLD analysis project Ga0207694, IMG submission 184353) | Corn rhizosphere microbial communities from Kellogg Biological Station, Michigan, USA - KBS C3-4 metaG (SPAdes) (version 2) | ecosystem: Host-associated > Plants > Roots > Rhizosphere > Soil...
GCCTTCTCGGGATGCCGCTCCGTCAACCGCACCAGCTCGGGAGCGGTCCCCGCCGCGTACGGGCGTAGCCGCTCGCGAAGCTGACCGAGGGTCAACCGGGCCGTCTGGGCGATATCAGCGCCGGCGAACGTCACCGACAGCGACTCGGGCCGCAGCCGCTTGCCGTGGCACACCGAACAGTCGGCGCCGAGGATGTACTGGGCGACCCGCTTCTTGATGAGGGGGCTCTCGGTGGTGGCGAAGGTTTGCAGCACGTAGCGCCGCGCGCTGGTGAAGGTGCCCTGGTAGCTGGGGGGCTCCTTGCGCCGCAGGGCCCGGCGCGTCTCGGCGGGATCGAGGCCCGCGTACACCGGCACCGTCGGCTGCTCGTCAGTGAACAGGATCCAGTCGCGCTCCTTGCGGGACAGTTCGCGGAACGGCCGATCCACGTCGTACCCCAGCGAGACCAGGATGTCGCGCAGGTTCTGGCCGTGCCAGGCTGGCGGCCAGGCGGCGATGGCCCGCTCGCGGATGGTCAGTCCATCGTCCGGGACCATCGACTTCTCCGTGGCGGTGTAGACGCGACCCAGGCCATGGCATTCGGGGCAGGCCCCGGCCGGCGTGTTGGGCGAGAAGGCCTCGGCCTCCAGGTGCGCCTGGCCCCGGGGATAGGTTCCGGCGCGCGAGTAGAGCATGCGCAGCAGGTTCGCCAGCGTCGTCACGCTGCCCACCGACGAGCGGGTGGTGGGGGTGCCCCGCTGCTGCTGCAAGGCCACCGCCGGAGGCAACCCCTCGATGGAGTCGACCTCGGGGACGGACATTTGATGGAACAGCCGCCGCGCGTAGGGCGAGACCGACTCGAGGTAGCGCCGCTGGGCCTCGGCGTAGAGCGTACCGAACGCGAGCGACGACTTCCCGGACCCCGAGACGCCCGTGAACACCACCAGCGCGTCCCGGGGGATATCGAGGTCGACGTTCTTCAGGTTGTGCTGCCGCGCCCCGCGCACGCGCACGAAACCTCTCTGCGAGCGAAGGCGGTCTACCGGGGATTCATCCAATCACCGACAAGCTGCGACCTCCGCACCGCGATGGCAACGGGATGGGTCAAGACGCCAGCAGTTCGACCAGCGCCTTGTCCAGCACCTTGATGTCGTCCGGGCTGGTGCCCGGGCCGCCCGCGAAGTGCCCCCAGTCGGTCTGCACGACGTGCAGCTTCGCGTTCGGCATGTGCTCGACCTCGTAGACGCTGTCCTCGGGCGGGAAGTAGAGGTCGGTCGACGCCGGCATGACGACAGCCTTTGCCTTGATGGCGCCCAGAGCCTTGTCGAGGTCGCCGCCGTACTTGGGATCGCCGCTGATGTCCGCGTACTGCCAGGTCCACAGCAGCGACAGCAGGTTGTTTGCGTCCTTGGGCAGGAAGAAGCCCTCCCAGAACTGCACCAGAAAGTCCTCCAGTGACGAATACCCCATCGCCTTGAGGTCCAGCTTCTTCCGGTAGAACGTCTGCGAGAAGCCCCAGCCGGCGTAGACGCGCGCCATGGCGCGCAGCCCCTTCGCGGGCGGCTTTTCGTACCAGCCGTCCAGGTAGGCGGCGTCGGCGGTCAAGGCCGCCTTGACGCCTTCCAGGAAGACGAAGTTGTGCCGCGAGCACTTGGCGGCGCCCTGGAAGGGCAGGATGCGCTCGACCATGTCGGGATAGCTGGCCCCCCACTGGAACGTCTGCGCAGCGCCCATCGACCAGCCGGTGACCAGCTTCAGCTTCTCGATGCCGAACTTCTCGGTCACCAGGCGGTGCTGCTGCACCACCTGATCGTAGACGGTCACCCGCGGGAAGCGGGCCTTGTTGTAGGGCTCCGGGGTGTTGCTGGGCGAGCTCGATAGCCCGTTGCCCAGCATGTTGGGGATGATGATGAAGTACTTGCGGGGATCGAGCGCCATGTTCTCGCCGATCAGCCATTCGTTATCGTAGTGCTGCGCCGAGTACCACGTCGGATAGACGATGACGTTGTCCTTCTTGGGCGACAGCGTCCCGAACGTCTTGTAGGCGAGCTTCGCGTCGCGGATGGTGGCCCCGGATTGCAGCACCACGTTACCCAAGGGAAAGATCTCGTAGTCACTCATGGCATGTCTCCTTTTCAGCCGTCACCAAGAACCAGCAGCCGGGACAGATCGTTCTTCCAGGTGGCCAGCACCGCATCGCCGACGTCGAGGGTCTCCCGGAAGAAGTCTCGCTCCGAGACGTAGGCGACGAGCTCGTCCGCGCTGCCCGCGTCCAGCAGCACCTTCACGAAGTAGCCCTGGTACTCGACCGCTTTCACACGGGCCGAGAGCGCGGTGGTGCCGGGCAGACCGGCGGTCCCCGGCCGGCGCAGCTGGATGTCGTCGCGCCGCACCGCCACGTCGATGGGCGCGCCGGCCACCAGCGCCAGCTTGCCGGCGTGGCCGTTGAGGGGCACCTCGATCGATCGCGCCTCCGGGCCCTTCAACAGGACGCTGGCGCCGTTCACCTTGTCGATCTCGTAGTGCAGCACGTTCTGGCCGCCGAGAAACTCGGCCACGTACCGGTCGCGTGGAGCGTCGTATATCTCGCGTGCCGAGCCCGCCTGGCGAATGCGTCCCTTGGCCATCACCACCACCATGTCGGCCAGCGCGATCGCCTCTTGCTGCGAATGCGTCACGTGGATGAAGGTGATGCCCAGCTCCCGCTGCATGCGACGCAGCTCTTGCCGCATCTGTACCCGCAGTTGCTCGTCCAGCGCCGACAGCGGCTCGTCCAGCAGCAACACCAGTGGCTCGGTGATGGCTGCCCGGGCCAGCGCCACCCGCTGCTGCTGCCCCCCCGAGAGCTGACCGGGCAGGCGTCCCGCCAGCTCGGTCAGTCGGACCTTCTCCAGCATCTGGTCGGCGGCCCGGTGGCGCTCGGCCCGCGACACCCCCCGCACGCGCAGCGCGAAGGCGATGTTGTCGCGCACGGTCAGGTGAGGGAACAGCGCGTACGACTGGAACATCATGGCGGTGCGGCGCGCCGACGGTGACAGGCCCACCACGTTCTTGCCGCCGATGCGGATCTCACCGGCGGTCGGGTTCTCGTGACCGGCGATCATGCGCAGGATGGTGGTCTTGCCGCAGCCCGAGGGGCCCAGGAAGCAGCAGTAGGCCCCCGCCGGGACCTCCAGGGTCACCGCTTCGACGGCCGGAACGCCGTCGTAGGACTTCGAGATATCGACCAGCCGGACGTCCCCGGCCGTGGCCGGGCTCATGGGGTGGGGCCTTCCGTGCCCGCGACGTTGCCCATGTCCGCGCGTGCGGCGCGGCGCCGCTGCAGATGGATGATGACTCCCAGACAGAGGGCGATGATCAGGAACGAGATGGCGGTGGTCACCGTGCCGAGCGCGTACAGGGACGGAGAAGTGACGTTCAAGGTCATGCTCCAGATCTCGAGAGGCAGTGTGTTCAGCGACCCCGCTGTCTGCAGGGTGCGGGCGAACTCGTCGTAGGAGAGCGTGAAGCCGAACAGGGCCACGCCGATCAGGCCCGGAAGCAAGATGGGCAACACCACCAGGCGCACCGTCTGCCAGCGCGTGGCCCCGAGATCGCGCGCCGCCTCCTCCCAGCGGCGATCGAAGCGGGACATGACCGCGAACATCACCAGCACCCCGAAGGGCAGCGTCCAGGAGAGCTGCGCGCCCAGCGCCGAGGTGGTCCAGGAGGGCTGAATTCCCAGGAACTGGAACATGAGGCCGATGCCGATGCCCAGTACCAATCCGGGCGCCACCAGGCTGCCGATCATGGCGTAGAAGACGACCCCGTCGCCCCGGAAGCGCCGGCGGAACCCCAGCCCGGCCAGAAACGATACCACCACCGTTATCGCCATCACCATCAGGGCCAGCTTGATCGAACGGTCGAAGCTGCCCTTCACGTCGCCGGTGCGGACCTGCGTGAACAGGTCGACGAACCAGTGGACGGAGAGGCCCTTCATGGGAAAGACCAGGCCCCCCCGGACGTCCTGAAACGACAGGACGTAGATGCACAGCATGGGGCCGTACAGCGCCGCCACGTACCCCACGAACAGCGCCAGCAGCGCGTAGAACGTCCAGGGGCGCCGGTACCTTCTCATCGGGCGATCTCCCGGCGCACGTCGACGGCGCGCAAGATGATGGTGGCGATCAGCAGGACCACCAGCATCAGCACGACGGCCTGGGCGGCCGCGGTAGGGTACTGCAGCACGGAGATGTTCTCGAACAGCGCCGCCACGATCGAGCCGGAGTTGCCCCCGCTCATCACCTTCACCACGAAGAAGTCGCCCATCACGATCGACGTGACGAACACCGACCCCAGCGCGATGCCGCTCTTCGCCAGCGGCAGGATGACCAGGCGCAGCACATCCCAGTTGCTGGCCCCGGAGTCGAGCGCAGCCTCGACCACCCTTTTGTCCACCCGGGCCAGCGAGCTGTAGATGGGCACGATCATGAAGATCGTCAGCTGGTGGACGTAGGCGACGACCACCGAGAAGTCGGAGAACAGCAGGAACTTCAGGGGCTGGTGAATGAGCCCCGACCCGGTGAGCACCATGTTCACCAGTCCCTGTTGCCCGAGCAGCGGGATCCACGAGATCATGCGGATCACGTTCGAGGTCCAAAAGGGGATGGTGCAGACCAGAAACAGGCTGGTGGAGAGCAGGGGGCTCTTCACATGGAAGGCCAGGAAGTACGCGACGCCGAAGCCGATCAAGAAGGTGAAGATCCAGGTCAGGATGGTGAACTTCAGAGTCGACAGGTAGAGATTCAGGGTCAGGCCCGACGTGAACAGCTCCTTGTAGTTGTCGAGGGTGGGGTGGGGGATGATCCCGCCGAAGCCGTCGCTCTCCATGAAGCTGGCGGCGACCACCGCCAGCATGGGCACCACGAAGAAGGGCACCAGGACCAGCACCAGGGGTGTGATCGAGAGCCAGCTCGCGAAGCGGTGCAGGCCCGCGAAGCGTGTGGCCGCCCCCTCGCGCATCGGTTGGTCCGGCTCCCTCACGCGACCTTGAAGTCGTTCCAGCGCTTGTTCATGTACTGGGCCTCGTCCATCAAGGTGTTCCAGCACGAGATGTTGGTGACCCGCTCCATGAACGAGCCGCCGTCACGCTTGGCGCCCGGCTGCTCCATGGCCACCCCGTAGGGATCCATGATGGCGGCCTTGGCCGGCTTGCCCTCGTACCAGTAGTCCCATTCGTTCGGTGACAGGAACTTCTTGGCGGTGCTGGGGACCGGGCTGTAGTAGCCGTAGCGGGCCACGAAGCCCCCCTGCCAGCCCGACAGGTACCAGTTCAGGTACTCGTAGGCTGCCTCCAGCTTCTTGCCGGTGAGGTGGCGCATCAGCGCCATGCCGTTGCACCAGCCCCGGTACCCCTCCTTGCCGTCCTTCAGGTTGACGGGGGCGTACACGCAGGGCATCCCCTTCACGCGCACGGCGGCCACCGCCGGCGACCACATCGACTGGATGATCACCTCGCCGGCGGCCATCAGCTGCACCGACTGATCGAAGGTGGTCCAGGTGGCGCGGAAGTGCCCCTGCTTCTTCAGCGCGATCAGGTGATCGATGGTGAAGTCGATCTCCTTCTTGGTCATGTTGCCCTTGTTGCCGTACTTGATCAGCCCGGCGCTCTCGAAACAGAGGGCGGCGTCCATGATGCCGATGGCCGGCACGTCGAGGATGGCGGCCTTGCCCTTGAAGTCGGGATTGATCAGCTCCTTCCACGAGGTGATGTCGCGCTTGATCAGGTCCGGCCGGTATCCGATCGAGTCGGCGTTGTAGACCTGGGGAAGGAAAGTCAGGTAGTCGGCGACGCCGTCGTGGAGGGTGGTGTCAGTGGGCTTGCTGAGTACATCGCCTCGAAGGGCGAGATGCCCTGGCGGGAGACCACCTTTCCGTTGATGGCGCCCTTGGTGAAGATGGGAAGGATGTTGGGGAACTCCTTGATCCGCTTCGCCTCGATCCCTTGCAGGACGCCCCGCTTGGTGGCCAGCTTGGCCTGCCAGCCCTCGACGTCGGCGATGTCGACGGAGTTCGGCTGGGTGACGAAGCGGTTGATGGCGGCCGAGGTGTCCAGGTTCTGCATGGTCACCTTGAACCCGAGATCCTTCGAGGCCTGATCGCCGATCGCCTTCACGACCGAGTACGAGACACCGACGTGACGGAGCTCGATGTCCTTGATCTCCTGCGCCCAGATGGTCGGAAAACCGGTGATGGCACCCGAGCCGGCGACGGCGGCCGCGCCCTTCAGGAAGCTACGGCGGGTGAGCTGCTTGCGACGCTTGTTGGTGACACCAGGACGCTTTGTCATTGTCGGTTCCTCGCTTGGAACAGACAGTAGTGGGCGCCGATTTCATCGGAATGACCGCCGGGTCAAATGGTCGTTAAGTCATTCCGCGCACTCGTGTTAATTCGTCGCTCGCGACGGCCGCGAGGCGGAAATTACATGCTGGCCCCGATTGTGTCGTCCAGCACCGAACGCCGGCACATCAACGATGCGTTTCAGTCAGGACGGTGTCGTTTTGCCATCATGAGGAGAAGCGAAACGATGGGGCCATTGCCCGACGAGGTCAGACCAGCTTCTCGAGCAGGGCCTTGAACTCCGCCTGCTGGGCGGCGGTCAGGCGGCCCAGGCGGGCCCCGAACGCGGTGGCCAGCAACGCCAGTCCGCGGGGCAACACCTTGTTGCCCTCGGGGGTCAGCGACAGCTTGTGCCGGCGCAGGTCGGCGTTGTCGATCTCCCGCTTCACCAACCCGGCCGCCTCCAGGCGCTTCAGGTACATGGTGACCGTGGGCTTCGGCATCAACAGCACGTCGGCCAGGGCGGCGGGGTGGGGGTGGGCATTCACCTCGGAAAGCAAGAACAGCTCCTTGACCTCGATGCCCAGCGCTTGCAGGGCCGGCGCCACCTCGGCGAACACCGAGCTGATCATCCGGTAGTTGAGGGCCCACACCTTGGTGACGTCGATTTTCGCCATGTCGTGACTTGCCAGGGAGATGGTTCAGGAGTAAATCAGTTCAATATTGAACTAACAGATCAGTGAACCAACTGTACCACGGAGGTGTCCCATGGCTCTCGATCATTACGTCACCCTCGGCCGCTCTGGCCTGCGCGTCAGCCCCTTGTGCCTGGGGGCGATGACCTTCGGCGAGGATCTCGGCTGGGGCTCCTCGGTCGAGGAGTCGCAGCAGATCATCGACCGCTACATCGCGGCTGGCGGTAACTTCATCGATACGGCGAACTTCTACACGCGCAGCCACTCGGAGAAGATCATCGGCGACCACATCGGCCGCCATCCCTCGCGGCGGGACCGCCTGGTCATCGCCACCAAGTTCAGCGGCAACCTGTACCCGGGCGATCCCAACGGCGGCGGCTCGGGGCGCAAGGCGATCCTGGATGCCTGCGAGAACTCGTTGCGCCGCCTGCAGACCGACTACATCGACCTCTACTGGCTGCACAACTGGGACGTGAACACGCCCATCGAGGAGACCATGGCCGCGCTGCAGGACCTGGTGCAGGCCGGCAAGGTCCTGTACGTCGGCGTCTCGGACACGCCTGCCTGGAAGGTGGCCCAGGCCAACGTGATCGCGCAGTTCCGGGGCTGGGCGCCGTTCATCGGCCTGCAGATCGAGTACTCGCTGCTGGAGCGGACCGTCGAGCACGAGCTGGTGCCAATGGCACGCGAGCTGGGGCTGGGCATCACGCCCTGGTCACCCCTGAAGAGCGGCGTCCTCTCCGGAAAGTACACGCGCAAGTCCGCCGGCACCGTGAAGAGCGATCGGTCGGCGTTCATGGCGTCGTCACTGAACGAGACCACCTACAAGCTGATCGACGAACTGGAGATGATCGCCAGGGCCCACGACACCTCGGTGGCGCGCGTGGCGCTGGCCTGGGTGCGCCAGCAACCCGGCGTCACCTCCACCATCATCGGCGCACGGCGGGTGGGCCAGCTCGAGGACAACCTCGGCTCGCTGGTGGTGTCCCTGACCCCGGAAGAGGTGGCCCACCTGAACGAGCTCAGCACGCCTCCCGCCGTTTTCCCCCAGCGGATGCAATCGTTCTTCCCGGCCATCCACAACGGCGGCACGATGGTGAACGGCGTGCAGCAGCCGCCCTCGCAGTTCGTGATGGAGAAGGGCGGAAAGCCCTACTGACGCGCCGTCGCTGGGTACCGGCACTCCCTGGCGGACGCGACGGGACGACGGGGTCTGGGGGACCCACCGGCGCGTCCCGCGCGCCGGCGTGAATCTGGCTCCGGAGGAGGGTTTCGAACCCCCGACCCGGCGGTTAACAGCCGCCTGCTCTGCCCCTGAGCTACTCCGGAATGGCGGCCGCCATTATGCGGGTCGATCGAACGTCGTCAAGGGTGTCTAGGCTCTCTTGTCGTCGAGGGCGTCGCGGCGGGCGAGGGGGTGTTGACTTTTCGATGGGCCGGCCGCGGAAAAACGGCCAGCAGGTCGGGCACGGGATAGGCGCCGTTGACTTCCAGATGGGCCTCGCCCAGCTCCAGCGAGGCCTGGGTCGACGGTCCGCCGTCCAGCAGCATGGCGTCGGTGAAGCCGGCGCTCGCCAGGCGCCCCGCCAGCTCGTTCGCATCGACGGCGTCGGGAACCACGGCCAGCGCCAGCGTGGTGCCGGCTCCGTCGACGGCGACCGCGGTCCGGCGCGCGAGCTGGGGGCGCAGCTTCGTGGGCACGCCGCCCACCAGCAGGCGCGGTCCAACCTGGATGGCCCCGTCGATTCGCTCGTCGCCGGAGCCCGCTTGACCGGCCTGGCCGGTCTGCGCGGGCAGTCGGGCCGGGTACTCGCGGGTGTGAACGATGCGAGCGCGATGACCAGCCAGGATCAGCACGCCCCAGTCTGCCTTCGGGCGCAAGGGAAAGCGCTGTTCGCCGTCGGCGATGCGCAGCCCCAGCGGGACCACGCGCTCGTCGAAGAAGCCACCGTTCACGGTCGCCACCGCGCCGCGGTTGCGACGCAGCTCGGCCGCCGTCCGGGCCTGCGGTGGCTGGCCGTTGCCCACCACCACCTCGACCCGAAAACGATCCAGGTCGAAGCGCATCAGCTCGATGGCGGTCCCCCCCTCGCTGGCCAGCGTGGCGCGCGCGGCCCCGGGACCGATGGGTTGCCACACGATGGGCGTTGCTTCGTGGGCATCGTTGGCCTGCTGGGCAGGCGGAGCCGGCGGGGTCGCCAGCAGGACCAGGGCCGCCGCCAGCGGCGTCACTTGGTCCCTCCGTCGGTGCTGGGGGACGGGCGCCACTTCAGCAATCGCGCGGCGTTCTCGTAGTACACCTTGCGCAGAATACCGTCGGGCAGCCCGATGCCGTCAATCTTCCAGCGCCCCTGGATGGGCGTCGGGCTCTCGAACTGCCTGTCGGTGGTCTCGAAGTATCGCCAGGTCGAGCGGAAGAACCGCTCCTCGTCCGCCACCGTCGGGGGCAGGGGGCCGTTCGAGCCGAACATCATGTCGGCGTCGTCGGGTCCCACGCCGGTGTCGGTGCCGAACAGGATGCGGTCCTGGTACTTCTCGAAGAAGCGGCGCATCTTGGCCGGGTCGTGGCGGCCCATCTCGGGAACACGCGCCGCCGTGTCGATGTAGAAGTTCCGGTACCTGTCCAGCATGCGCGCGACGCGGTCGGGATCCTCGGGGTCGTTGCCGAAGTGCACGGCGATGAAGATGGTCTTCGGGTGGCGCGCCACCCGGCGCTCGAAGGCGGCGTAAAGCTGCTCCCACGAGGGGACCGGCTGCCCGTAGAAGCTCCACTCGGGGTGGGCGCCCAGCTCGTCCCACCGCTCGTTGTCCGGCGTGGGCGGCTTCCAGAAGGCCTTGGGATCGCCCACGTGGATCGCGACCGGCATGCCCAGCTTGCCGGCCTGCTCGAACAGGGGATCCAGGCCCGGATCGTCGACGGGTAACAGCCCGCTTCGATCGGGATTGGGGTAGCCCAGCCCCAGCCCCTTCGGAATCTTCAGCCCACGCGCCCCGAGCCGCTTCGACTCCAACAGATCGGCCGCCATCTTCGCGCCGTAGTCGGGACCGCGCACGACGTGGCGGAAGTCGGCGTTCGCGAACACCAGCAGGCGCCCGCCTGTCGAGGCGGCCGCCTCGAGCTGCGTCTCCAGGCCGTGGCGCGGCGGACCGGGATACATTCCGCTCAGGTTGACGCCGCCCGCGATCCCCCACTTGTTCATCAGCGCCATCGCTCGAGGGATACCGTCCGGGCCGATGTGCATGTGCACGTCGATCTTGGGGTAGCGCGAAGTAACCGCCGGTAGCGGCGGTGACGAAGGGATCGCCGGTGCTGGTGAAGGCGGCGCTGCGGCCTGCGCTGGGGCGATGCGCCCCGCCTCGACGGTGGCTGGTCCCGAAAGCGCGGCCTCTGTTCCCGCATCGGCCACCGCGCGAGGAGGGTGGCATCCAGCCGACAGGGCCAGGCAGGTGACGCCCGCGACGAACGCCACCGCCTTCGATGCCGTGCCGGGTCCCTTCGCGGCGAGCGGCGCCATGCGCGGCCAAGTCTACTTTGAAGCGGCGACTTGGAAACGGCTACTTGGAAACGGGTCGGCTAGGGCGTGCTCGGCGGCAAGCGATCATCCGAGGGAGGCATGGGACGCTCGGTCTTGGGTTCAGGCTTGGCCTCCTCGACCCGTGGCGGGGTGGGAGCGGCGGCCGGCGCCGCTGCCGTGGTGTCCTTGGCGGGCTCCTTGGCCGGTTCCTTGGGCGCGGCTGCGGACTCGCCTGCCGCTCCCGGCTTGGCCTCGCCGGCGGCGGCGGTGGCCTTCAGCTTCGCGTTCAGCTTCAACGTTGGAACGGCCGGCTGTCCCTTCACCGGCTTGCCCTTCGCCCACGCGGACGAGGCGCTGATCATCTGCTCGAACGGCTCGTAGCCGTCCTTGCGGACCGACACGAAGTGGGGCGCGCTCACGTCGGCGATCGGGGCGGCCAGCGGCGTCTGCCCGATGATCTGACCATCCAGCGAGACATCGGCGCCGGCCGGCTTCGACGTCACGCGCAGCTGGTGACCTCCGGCGTCCGCGGGCTTGGCGGCCGGCGCGGCGGGCTTGGCGGCCGGCGGGGCCTCCGCCGGGGGAAGCGTATCGGGAATGCCCGCCGCGACGGCCTTCGCGGAGGCTGCCGCGACGTCGCTCTCGCGCCCGGCGTGGCTTCCCTTCTTCTTGTTGGCCGCCTTGTGAGAACTGGTCCCGACCGGCTCGGCCATCGCCACCGGCTTCGATGGCTCCGGCGCGGGGGCCGCTTCGGGCTCCTTCTCCGCAGCCGGTTCGGCCGGGGGCGCCGCCGCGGCTGCGGCCGCCGGGGCCGGTGCCGTCGGCGCGGCCGCCGGGGCCGCAGGCTCGGGCTTGGCTTCCGCCGGCTGCGCTGGCGCGGGGGCGGCGGGCTCACCCGTGGCGGCAGCGGGCGCGGCCGCAGGCGTGGGGGCCGGTGCCGCCGGCGCGATGGCGGTCGGGACGTCCGGCGCCGGTGGGGTCGCCGTCGTCACGCGCTGGCCCGAGAGGTACTTGAAGGCGAACAGGCCGCCTCCGCCCAGGACCAGGACCAGGATCGCCACCAGCGCGGCGGAACGCTTGCGCGGCGCCTGCGCCCGTACGTCGGTGGCCGCGGCGGCCAGCGCCAGCGCGTCGTTGCGTCGCGAGACCGAGACCTTGCCCGACGTCGACAGCGACATCGGCGCCGCCTCGGGGTCCAGCAGCGCGTCCGTGGTCCGATCGGGCGCGCGAGGTGGCTGCGGCTCCTGATCGCCGATCGGCGGCGCGAGATCCAGCGACTGCTTCTGCTGACGCGCGGCCATGTCGGTGGCCAGCGCCTGCAGAGGTCCGCTGAACTTCTCGGTGCCGCTGATCGACCGCGGGGGTGTGGGACCAAAGTCGGGCGGAGCCGCCGCCTCGGTGGTGACGGCGTGCGCGTCCGGGGGAGGCTCGACCGCCGCTGGATTCTGGGCCGCCGCCCGGGACGTGATGCGGTTGACCG
>Ga0207694_10003801_pt1 | contig 11946 bp, 10 predicted proteins | sample KBSC34metaG_FD_184353 | JGI IMG/M metagenome (GOLD analysis project Ga0207694, IMG submission 184353) | Corn rhizosphere microbial communities from Kellogg Biological Station, Michigan, USA - KBS C3-4 metaG (SPAdes) (version 2) | ecosystem: Host-associated > Plants > Roots > Rhizosphere > Soil...
GGTTAGGTGATATAACGCGTTCGAGCCTCTATGTCGACTTTTCTACCGGAGCATCTTAATCGTCAAGTTCCTCCTGAGCCTCACACGGCGATGTATGTGTGGCACAAATACTGGTCACGCAAAACATGGAATGTTGTTCAGGAGTTTATAAAGAGTTACAGCATAACAGGCGAGGTGGTGTTCGATCCTTTTTCTGGTAGCGGCGTAGTTGCGATCGAAGCGGTTCGGAGTGGCCGCCGAGCTATTGTTTGTGACCTTAACCCATTGGCAAATCTCATAACTGAGCTAACGCTCAGGCCTGTCGATCTTTTGGCGCTACGCAAATCCTTTGAAACGGTAAGCAACAAAGTAAAGGATCGTATTTTGGATCTCTATCGTGTCCACTGCGTGAATTGCAAAAAAATGATTGATGGTCACATTTTCGTAAGAGAAGGGAACACGCTGAAAGAAGTGAGGTATCCGAAATGTCCTTACTGCGGTTTTCGCTGCGAGGGTTGCGAGCCACTCAAACAAGATATTCAAATCCTGAGGCGATTAGAGGAGCAAGAAATTCAAGAATGGTATCCCGCGGACCGCTTATATTATGACGACGGAACGCCGTTTATGAAGAAAGAGAAGTACGAGTCCTTAGACCAACTCTTCACTAAACGAAATCTGCAAGCACTGGCGTGGTTGTACGCAGCGATTGAAGAAGAACCTCGGCCGCTAATTCGTAAGTTCTTGCTAGGTGCGTTTACTTCAATGGTTCATCTCAGCACGCGAATGATGCCCGTCGGAACGCCTGCATCGACAAATCATTACACATTTTTCAGTTCGCCCGGTTGGACTCAACACAGTTTTTGGTCGGCTCCCAGGTACATGGAACAAAACGTGTGGGATAGATTTGAGGGCGCAGTTATGGGCCACCAAGGTCTACTTAAAGCCAAACAGGAGTCTAATGCGGTCCTGCCGAAAGTAAAACTAACGACGGATTGGAGAAAAGTTTTAAGTAACGAAGCCGATGTCGCGATCGTTACTGGGGATTGCCTAGAATTGATGGACGCAATGCCTGAGGCATGTGTGAACTACATGTTTACTGATCCACCTTATGACAGTTCGGTACAGTATGGTGAGCTCTCGTTTTTGTGGAATGCTTGGCTTAGAAACAGCCGTCGTTACAAAGAATTGTTAGTTACTCACGAGATCATACATAACGAAAAACAGCACAAGTCTTTCGCGGTTTACCATTCATTGCTGTCAAATAGTTTCAGGGGCTTCTACAAGGTGCTTCGTCCCGGTCGCTATTTGACAGTTACTTTCCACAATCCGACGTTTAAGGTGAGAAATGCGACGGTGCGAGCTGGCATTTTTGCCGGATTTGATTACGAAAAAATTCATCATCAGCCGCTGGGCCAAGTTTCAGCCAAGGCAATGCTTCAGCCGTTTGGAAGTGCTCAGGGTGACTTTTATTTACGGTTTCACCGGCCACAAGCTGAGACATCCTCGAGGATGGAAGAGATTACCGAAGAACGTTTCAGGAGAGTAGTTATTGAAACCGCTAAACAAGTCATTGCCGAGAGAGCAGAACCGACACCATATACGATCTTAGTCAATTACGTGGATCCCGTGTTAGCGCGACAGGGTTTCTTTGGAACGCTTAATACTGGACTTGATGTAAAGGCGGTTTTGACTGAAGCAGTTGGCTCAGAATTCGAGCTTCTTGACGCAAAGCTTGGTGGTGCTACTGGCAAGCTCTGGTGGTTTAAGGATCCCATCTTTGTTGCCAGGCTGAAAGAGGTTCCATTGTCAGAGCGAGTTGAGCAAACAATTTTTCGTGCTCTCTCGGAGAAGGGGAGAGTAACGTTCACAGAAGTGTGGGACTCTGTAAGCCGAGAGTTTCCTAACTCGTTGACATCTGATAGCACGAGTATAAAAGAAGCCTTAGAAATTTATGGCCGTAAGGTCGGGAATATGGGCCATTGGATGCTGCGCGATGAGATCCGTCAGCACTTACGAGCACACCCCGAGATAATCGCCCTTCTCGCAATAATCGGTAAAGAACGAGGATACGATATTTGGATTGGCCGCAATGAGCAGGCCAGTACAGCAGGTGGTTTGGCCGGCAGCGTTCGGCTTTCTACCTTGGTAACGGCACATCCGCGCAAACTGCAAACGGTGGTGAATCAGAAGGATGTGCTCAATATGGATCTATTGTGGCTTAAGGGAGACGAGGTAGCTTATGCCTTTGAGGTCGAGTCAACTACAACCATGACGAGCGGTTTACAACGAGGCTCGAGCCTGCCGGCGACGACGCCTAAGATTATGGTGCTGCCCGAAGATCGCGCCGCCGACTTCACTCGTAAGATGCAATCCCCGTTGTTCAGTCAACACTTTATGGATGAATCTTGGCAGCTACTGTTTTTTGATAAGTTTCGGGACGCCTTTACCAGAACCAGGTCGCGGACAAAAATCGAAGACATTCTTGGCTTGGCTAGCGAGGTTACGAATAAAGGTCGAAAGAAGCACGATCAAACAGCACTACCATTTGCTGAGTGATGTGTTATCGATGGCACAAAATCCTACTCGGCGTCCGATAATAGCCCATATGTAAACCAGCACTTGAGTAGTTACAACAGTTACGAGCAAAGAAACGTCGGTTTTTGTATCATCAGTGAAAATACACAATATCTTGTGGTTCGAAGCCCAACATAATTAAAAAAAGGGCGCTACCGTCCCCACCGACTAAAGCAAAGAAAGCAGCGCCCCTAATGCCTCACACGGCGTATGAGGCAAACTCAACACTAAATTGTTAAGTCCAATTCATCGTCAATGATCTGCTCCATCGAATCTCCTGCAAGCCGCGAGTAAGCAAGTAACACTTCGGGTGGCGGTATATTCCGTCCACATTCATATCTCGATATAGTCGAGGCTTCTAGTTTGTGGCCCAATCGCTTGGCTATCTCCCGCTGAGACAAGCCCATCGCTTCACGGATTTGTCGCAGTTTCTCTGCTAATCGTTTTGGTCTGCGTCGGTGGCCCATCTCAGCAAGGAAGCGAAAGGGCGCTACTGAACACCCACGTACTCTAGTAGCGCCCATCTAAGAGGCGTCGGGCTTGGCCCCCTCACCAAGGCCCACCGGCGACGCCTCCCCGGCCTCACTCTCTGGGCGGGTAAGTGAGGCTAGCCGCAAACTAGGGGCTTTATACCTGCGGCCAAAGGGCGTCGCAACGCGGAATCGGAAATCGCCCGATCCCGCTCATTGCCAAGATTTTTACAACTGCCAGCGAGCAACACTGCATTCCTGCCGCTCGCTGGCGGTTGTCACTTCATCGTACAAACAAACTTCCGTTATCGGCCCACCAAACCCAAACTAATCAGAGTTAGGAGAATCGTGCTAACGGTACTCGTGCTGCTACTCGTGTTTGTGGTCTGTTGTGGCGTTGGAGTCGGTTGAGGATCGGCCTTGCCCATCGTAGGAACTTCTCCGGCCAAAGTCGGAATACTAAAGGCAACTACCAAAGCCGCCGCCATTGCAAGTCGTTTCATGATCTGACCTCCAGTTGGGGATTGCCAAATTTTCTACATCGGCGGAACTAAAACAGAACGAAAGATTCCTTGCAAGGAAATGGCGTTGAGCACTACTATCCCGGTCGCAGTCAAACTTTTTCCTCCCAACCCACTCGAAAGGTTTGTGTCCAATGCGGGCGACATTGGCGAAGCTGAATTCCTCAGACCTTACGCGCAACGAAAGCGCACGGCTTAGGTGCGAGGCGGCTTTAGAACTGAAAGACAGAGGCGAGTATGACCGGGCGCGAGACGTGATGCGTCCGTTCTGGAAGACGTTTGGCGAGCGGCCCGACACTGAGGGACTGCATCCCGAAGTGGCTGCGGAGCTATTGCTACACGTCGGCATTCTCACGCGATGGATCGGCAGTAAGAATCAGGTTAAAGAATCTTCGCAGATCGCCAGTGACCTCATAAGTGAAAGCATCACTTATTGGGAATCTCAAACAGATGCTTGGAAAGTAGCGGCAGCGAGAACGGAACTGGCGATGTGTTATTGGCGCGAGGGCGCTTTGGATAACGCTCGCATCGTGTTCACTGAGGCGTTGAAGAGACTGACTGCCGAAGGCAACACGCGAGCGAATGCGCTCTTAGGTCTAGCCGAGGTTGAGCGAGCTTCGTCACGATATAATGATGCAATGGCGATCCTCACGGACAATACTCACCTATTCCAGAAGATCAGAAACCACACAACCAAAGGCCACTATCACAATCAACGCGCGATGGTGCTCCGAAGTCTCGCCACAGCGGAGAAAAGGCACGACTACTTTGAGCGGGCTATCAGGGAATATGAAGAAGCCGATCAACAATTCAAGCTGGCCCACAACACTGTCTTTCGTGGCACCGTCAAAAACAATCTTGGATTTTTACTGTTCAAGTTAGGCCGTTTCAAAGTGGCCCATGAATACCTCACGGAAGCACGAAGACTTGCAGTCAACGCGAAGGATAGAATCTTAGTCGCGCAATTCGATGATTCCCTAGCAAAACTATTCATTGCCACGAAGGAACTAAAAGAAGCCGAAGCGGCAGCGCGCAGATCGATCAACGTGTTGGATAAGAGCGGCCATCAAAGCATTCTGGCTGAGAGTCTAATCACTTACGGGATCGTGCTGGCGAGACTTCGCAACACCGAGCAGGCGCAATTCAATTTCCAGCGAGCGATTGATTTAGCCCACAACGCGGGCGCTCTCAGTATTGCAGGGATAGCCGCTATCACGATGATTGAGGAAATAGACGATCTCTCTGCGGAGACTTTATCTCACGCATACGAGCAAGCGGGAGAATGGCTCTCAACTTGTCAGAGTCGAGATCTTTGGCTTCGGTTTAAGGTCGCCGGGAAAAAGGTTGTGCGCGGGCTGCGGAACGATGGTGAGGACGCAGGGCTTTTCAACGAACCGTGCAACATGGAAACGAAGGTATTAGAGTTTGAGCGACGCTTGATTAGTCAGGCATTGGCAACAGCGAATGGCCGAATAACTCACGCAGCCAAATGGTTACAGATAGGGCGACAGAAACTAGCTTACATTATCGAGACTAAGCATCCCGACTTATTGAAAGAACGGACGCCAGTTCATCGGCGGACACGGAAGACAACCAAGCATTCGGAACGCTGATGTTCTCAGACTTTCCCAAACGACTAGGTGAGAAACTCAAAACGGTTCGCTTGCGATTAGCAATGACGCCGGACGAGATAGCGCAGTTTGTCGGCGCTAACGACGCCGCAGAGATCATCGCGTATGAGGATGACGAAGGCGATATGCCTGTATCCGTGTTGTGGGGCTATGCGAGACTCTCAGGAAATTCGATGATGAATTTGATTGATGACGATTTAGAAGTGAACTGGACTAATAACTAACTGAGATGAAGGAGAGAAGCGAGTACGCGTTGATCGGCTTACTTCGTCACGTTCAACTGCTGCCCTCCATTTGCCGCTATATTGAACTGCAAAGCTGGTGTATTGCGTGAGAGTTTTCTGACGCGAGCCAAAGTTTCGCACACACGCGTAAACCGCCTTTGCGCTGCTGACAATCGCTTCTCCCAATAAATCCCGAGCGTTAGGGTGATTGATTGATTCATCGTGCCCGAGTAGCTCAACTCGACAAGGCTCAGTTTGAGCCAACACAAAGCAGCCTGTTGAATCAAAAGTTGCTCGAGCATAGGCGCATCATCGTAACCCAGATCTTTCTTTAGCACCTGTAGCCGATGCTTCCAACACTCTTTAAGCGCTGCCGTTGCGTTCGCATTCTGAATCACCATAGTCTCTGCTAGATAGGTAGCACTCGCAACCTGTCGCCAAAGTTCAAGAGACTTGTTTCCAGAAAGAACATCTGACAGTGCTTTGACATCCTCTGCACGAGGATGTTCTTTGTTCGTCTTAGCGAGTAGGTCTTTGAACTTAGCGCTAATCTCTTCAGCTTTGACAGAGCTCTTAGATTCAACTGCCGTCGACATCACGTTTTCGTCTCCATTGTCGTTTGTGAGTGTGAAAGCCGGCCGCCAGAAGTGATGCTTGCGTTATCAATTGAATCAGATCGGTAGCTTGTTCTAGAGCGGCTTCTGCTTTCTCCTGGTTGATTGCTTCGGGTGATTTCATGGTGCGAGCGAATCTCTCGATTACTGCGGAACTAGACTGAAGCTTTGAAATCATATGTGCAACTTCGCCGCGTCCAACGTATACAGACTTCACTTTCGAGCCATCACGCTCTTTCTTGTAGTAATACCGATTATTGCCTCGTTGTTCCCAACCCATTTGTGCTACAGCCTCATTGTCTGCCCCGCTTGGAACTTAAGCACAGTTTAACATAGTGGAGCCCAGCGACTGCACGTTGTCGCTTGCATGAAACACCGAGATAATCCAGAATGCTCAGGGTCCATGAGAGAGAAAGATGCCTGCAAAATCATCTGGCCAGTTAAGCCGCAAAACATTGCAACGCCGGCCAACAAACACCGAATTGGGACATGCCCCAGTTCGGAAACTTAGCGAGCTAAAAGCATCTCCCGAAAACGACGACCTATATGGGCCGGTAGATCCGAACGATCCCACTGTCCGCGAGCTCGCTGAGTCTATTAAGCAGCACGGCTTTAAAGGTTCGCTCGTAATCTCGCTTGATGATTACATTCTTAGCGGTCATCGGCGCCGGGTTGCAGCGACACTGGCCGAAATAGTTGAAGTTCCCTGCATTGTCGATCCCGTTTATCGTCGGCACCCAGACTCTCCGTTTGCAACGAATCCGGCCTTTGTTGCCAAGCTCGAAGCCTACAATCGACAGCGCGTTAAGTCTCTGGATGACATGCTGCACGAGGCAGTGGTCAAGGCAAATCCAAAGGACGCGCACCGTGTGCTCACTCAGTTCCGCAGGGCCGCGGCAAAGATCGATAGCGACTCTGTTATCGAGCTACGCGAGTTTAATCGCCGAGCAAGGATCAGTAAGGCCAAGATCCCGTTTATGAACGCTATCAAGGGCATCCTCCAGGATTTACGAGAATACTGGCCGCTGAGTGACCGCGCCATTCATTACCAGTTATTGAATAATCCGCCGCTGCGTCACGCGTCGAAAGCTGATAGCTACTACCAAAACGATAAGAGCAGCTACAAGAGTCTGACAGAATTGCTCACGCGGATGCGCCTCGAAGGTCACATACCGTTTGATTGCCTTGAGGACTCTACGCGCCCGATCGTCATTGCTCGAGCGTATGCACATGCCGGGCTATTTATGACTGAAGAAACGGACCAATTCCTAAAGGGCTACTACCGGAATTTACAGCAGAGTCAACCGAACCACGTTGAGTTGGTTTACGAGAAAGATACTGGCCGCTCCTTCGTTGAGCCCGTAGCGCTGGAGTTTTGCATACCACTTACGGTTGGCCGTGGGTTCGCCTCACTCTCGCCTCGCGTAGCAATGGCGCGCCGATTCAAAAAGAGTGGTAAGGAAAAACTGATCGTCATTTCTATGTCAGACCTTGATCCTGATGGCGACGAGATCACGCATAGTTTTGCACGGTCAATGCGTGACGACTTTCGGATCAAGGTTGAGTGCGTCAAGGCAGCTCTCACTATGAATCAAGTTAGAGAGTTGAGACTTCCGCCTAATCGTCTTAAAGCTAAGGAAACGTCCACAAACTACCCGAAGTATATCGAGCGGTATGGCACTGAGGATGTTTACGAATTGGAAGCACTGAATCCGGGCCAGCAACGGCACCTCCTGACTGACGCGATCCTTTCAGTTATCGACGTGGCTCGTTACAACCAGGAGATCGCAAAAGAAGAAACAGAGGCCGCATTCCTAGATGAGAAGCGTCAGCTTGCAATGCTGGCTATGGGAGACTTTAAGGCGGAGTCAGATGAGCACTCAGATATTTAGTTTGTTATGCGCCTAACAGACGCTTCCATTCAATGGAAGTATCCCGCGGGAACGCAGCTCAAGATCGTGCCGAGCTTGACGTTGGTCGATGTCGACCAAAAGTGTCCTAAAGGCGGCACGATGAACAAGAGCTGTGCCGATATGACTATGGACGCGCGTCCACAAAATTTTGCTCAGAACATTTTCCTAGCAACGACCATACCGTGATCAAGTTGGGCGACATCGCCATACCTCTGCTAACTACTCAGCACAGCTTTTACGAACCAAATAGCTTCAGCCCGGTACATTGGACACGTGTCCACAGATGGCAGAGCTTGTGCCGTTGAGCGTTTTCGGAATGGGTTGTCATTAATTCTGCCTCAGGATAATCCCTATTGACTTCCTTCCTTGATAGGAATAAAAGGCCGGATATTCACGGTGTTCGTTCTCACGAGTTCTCCCTCGCATTCGTAAGACCCACACCCTCACGTTGACGAGAGTTCTCACCCCCCAAAAGAGTCTCTACCGCCAGCATTATCTTTGAAGCTTGAGTTCCAGGAGATATGCGTTGTTTGGAACAATGGCATTGTTACGCAAACCTGCGAACCCATTCATTCGCCGTCAAGACCAAAGGAGTCAGTTCATGAATTTACAAACAAGAATCGGTTCAAAGGTGCTGTCCAGTCTAATTCTTTGCTTATGGATACTTTTCACTGCGCAGAGTGCTGAAGCCGGGCCACTTCTACCAGGAAGTGGTTTTGGTGAAAATGCCGAAGCTTTCCAGGTGCTGGTAATGCATGGTCCCATTAACGCGTCCGCTAATCACGTTTTCCTTAACGTAAACAACGCAAAGTTTTGGGAGTTTACGATCTCGATCGCAGAAAATGATCGCAACGCGCTAGGTTTAACCGACGTTTTGCAAGTCCAGTTAACGGGACTGCACAAAGCCGGAGTTCCGGGTCATGTTGGGGAAGGACGAAATGATGCTGGTATCGTATTTAATTTTACTACAGCAGTCGGACCGTTTGCGCCAGGCGCAAATAATCGCGCTCGCATGCAGATGATCGACCATCCCCCAATCGCTGGCCACATGGACAAGTTTGCGGCAACGCTGACCTTCACTGTCGCCATGGATGGTCTAAGTATCACCGACTATAAGATTGAGTTTTCTGGAACCCACTGTTTTCCACAGTGTCCCGCATTGCCACCCACTGATAAGCAGTTACAGGAGGTCCCGGAGTGGGACGCTCTAATGCTCTTCGGAAGCGGGCTGGTCGGTCTTCTTGGTTATAACTGGCGGCGGAAGAATGTTTGGCTCAGACAAAGAAAACGATGAATTGCGATTAAGATGCGGAAGAGACTCAAACGTTCCAAGAGCGGGTACGGACGCCAAATAGCTTTATTTCACCAATGTAAAACCGAAAGGCCGATCATTTCTGATCGACCTTTCAGTTCCCAGCAACACAAGGCAGGATAGCCGGATTGCCGTGCTGGCGTCCTTAAAGACTTCTCAGAAAGTTATCATGTGTACGCGCGTATACATGGTGTCCCTTGGAGAAATTTCCCCCAGTGTAAATTCCATTACGCAATGACAAACCACAATGAGAGGCCCACAAAAGTCTCCGTGTAGAGACATTTTGGAGACTTGTCGTCTCGGAACGAGATTTCATTCCAGAGTGAAAAACCTAGCCGTGCCAGTAGTTCGCGAGACTGCCAAGTCTCAGTACTTTTCACCAACTGTGCGAGTTCAGGATACGTTATTACATTAAGCGGCCTCTGAACTCCTCGAGGTTCGTACTGATTCAAACGTGAGCGGAGCTAGTGATCGCGGTTCGTCTGACACGTGGAATACTCCTGACGCTTGTAATTCTTTAAGTTTCCGCCGGAAGTCAGAATAGGAGCATAGTCCCAATCTCACGAGGTTTTCGGGTCCGTATTTATCAGCCCAAACCAAGAAACCTGTTAACCGAAAAAGTTTAGCCCGATCCTCGCCGCAATAATTCTTGAGAGCTTCCATGCGCTCGGATCCTGTTCGAATGGGCTTATCAAGACCGAGCCGTTTTAAGGTAAAGCTAAGGGTCTGTTTCGCAACTAAATCGTTCAAGAGGTTTTCTACCTTTCGATTAGCAAGCCCTAGCCTTCTAGCGTGTCGCTGACACGCACGGTTATCGTTGAAACGAGTTTCAAATCGTAGAATTCCATTTGCTGCCTCCAGTTCTGGGGGCGAAACTGATTTTCTGGCTAGGCGTTCCTCAAGCTTGTTGTAAAAGCAAATTGTCTGGGCCGCATTGCTAAGCTGGATCGTTGAATTGTCAATCAGAGTTCTTTTCATGCGTGGGAGCGACAGATCGCGTAAGGCCCACAGATAGTTAGCAACCCAGTCAGAGCTCAATCGCCAGTCTTGGCAATAATGCACACGTGTCACGTTGGCTTGTAAACAGTCGAAGACTACTTGTGCAGCGTCAGAGACGTATTGCGAAATTTCTGCGAGACAAGTTTGAAGCTCATCATTTGTAGCCATAAGGTAAACATTTGAGCCGAAAAAGAATCGCGGAAGACTTCCCGTAAAGCTCAGCCAATGCGATCGATCAGGAGCTTCACTCCAAGTAAGATGAGGTTTACTTTGCGGATGAAACGTCCATCTGGCCGGATGGCGGCAGGACAAACTGGGGTGTTTACATGCGGAAGCAAATCCTAGTGAGATCATCTCGCGAGGAGAATGCATCCGGATCGGCAGTGTTAGACACACCGAGTCGATCATCTCTTATGGCTCACGCCTCATGAAGCCTTGCGGCCTGTTTTGCCTTCCTCGACACTCGCGAGAAACTCTTCGATCTGAGCTTGAGAAAACAGAACTCGAGTTCCTATGCGATAAAAGCGGATGCGGCCCGCCTTTCTCATTCGCAGCAACGTTATTCGAGATACACCACAACGTTTTGCGGCTTCGTGTTCAGAAAGGAGATTGAGTTCCTTCACGTCTTTCATGCATACGCCTCCATAAATCCATTTCGATGGCTCACACGCAGCTATCCAAGAGCGAGCAAGAGAACGCTAACACACGAAAGATTTTTATTTTTTGACCTGCGGGATTTGTGTGTGGTTTTGTGTGTGAGGATAAAAAGGTGGTGCACCCGGCATGATTCGAACATGCGACCCCCTGATTCGTAGTCAGGTACTCTATCCAACTGAGCTACGGGTGCGAAGCGCTAATAGTAAATAATGCGCGCCGATATGTAAAACGGTCATCGCGCGAAGTAACCGGGCTTGGTGCGCGCCGTCAGATCGGAATTCGTTACTTGTACCTTGATCTCGTGCCACTTCCCGCGCTCGCGGTCGCCTTTCGCCTGGTAGGCGACGGTGTAGAGCGTCCGGAGGTTCGCAGCGACCTCACGATAAAGCTGCGCCATGTATTCCAAACGATTGATCTCGTTCAAACGACCGCCAGTGCGATCCGCGAGCGACTGCATACGCGCGCGTGCGGCCGCGTAGATTCCGACGATGTTCGGCGTCTGAATCGGCAAACGTTTCGGATCGCCCGAGGGCAATGCGAGCGGGTAAATCGTGACGCCCAGGCGATCGGCTGAGGCGAGCACGTAGTTCAACTCCGCACTCGAATGCGGCTGGATCGTCGCCAGCGCCTCCTCGTTGGTTTGTGCTTTCGATAACGTCGACCGGTCGGAGTTGCGGAGTTGCGAATCCAACCCGTCAGTCAAAACGACAATCGCTTTGCGGCGTCGCGGGCCCTCCCGCTCCAACTCTTTCAACGCGTATTTCAAAGCATCGTACAAATGAGTCTCACCCGCCCCGTTCGCAATCTCGATCGCGTAGTACGTCTTCATGCGATCGGTGCTAAAGCCCGCCAACGACTTAACCTCTTTATTAAACTGAACAACCGCGACGCGATCTTCAGGCGCGAGCGCGTCGAGAAAGCGCTGGCTCGCGAGTTTCAACTGTTGCCGGAAATTGATCGTCGAGCCTGACATGTCGAGCATCAAGACCAGGCTGAAAGGCGCATCGACCGGCTCGAAGTGTTGGATCGACTGCTTCACGCCGTCTTCGTAA
>Ga0207694_10003802_pt1 | contig 11945 bp, 11 predicted proteins | sample KBSC34metaG_FD_184353 | JGI IMG/M metagenome (GOLD analysis project Ga0207694, IMG submission 184353) | Corn rhizosphere microbial communities from Kellogg Biological Station, Michigan, USA - KBS C3-4 metaG (SPAdes) (version 2) | ecosystem: Host-associated > Plants > Roots > Rhizosphere > Soil...
GAAGATCCGCCGGCGCATCGAGGGATCGGGGACCTGCTAGTCCACGAGAGCCCCGAAGGCCCGGGCCGTGTCCAGCCTCGCGACGTGCAGCAAGCCGCTGGCGATGCCGAGCGCCTGCGCGACCGCATCCGGCACGGCGGCAGGGTCGGCGCCGAGCGACACGCCGAGGGCGTCGGCCAGGCGAGGCGCCGGATCCATGGTCGTGACCAGCGTCCGGCGGCCGCGGCGCGCGGCGCGGGCCGCCAGCGCGGCGGACGTGGTCGTCTTCCCCACGCCGCCCGGGCCGACGCAGACGATGATCTTCCTGGTCGCGAGAAGCTGATTCATGTCGATCGACGGCCGCCGGCTGGTGTCTGGATCGCGAGATCTTCGAGCCGGCGCTTTGCCCTTCGCCTCATCCTATCCGGACGAGCACGACCGTCACGTTGTCCGGTCCTCCCGCGTCGTTGGCAGAATCCACGAGGAGCTGACCGGCCGCCTCCAGGTCCGACGTCGAAATCAAGATGTCACCAATCGTATGATCCTTCACAGATCCCCACAGACCGTCCGAGCACAGCAAGAAGACGTCGTCGCGGTGAAAGCGCCCCACGTAGAGGCTGGGATCGAGGTCGGTCTTGCTCCCCACCGCCCTGGTCACCACGTTGCGGTGGGAGAACCCGGCGATCTCGTCCTCGGTCATCTGGGGCCGCGCCGCGATCATCTCGGCCAAGATCGAGTGATCGGTGGTGAGGCGCTTGAGCTCGTGCCCCCGCAACCGATACGCCCGTGCGTCCCCGGCATGGGCGATGGACACTTGATTGTCCCCCACGGCCATGGCGACGACCGTGCACGCCATCCTCGAGCGCGAGCGCTCCGCCTCGGCTGCCTCGCGAATCTTCTGGTTCGCCACCTTCATCCCGACGGTCAGCAAGTTGGCGCCGAGGGAGCGATCGCGGTCCACCGGGTAAGGCCAAGCTTGACGGGGATCGTCGTGGAAGCTGCGGAAGAAGTTGGCCATCTCGTCCACCGCCATCTGGCTCGCGACCTCACCCGCGTTATGGCCCCCCATCCCGTCGGCCACGATGAACAGGCGGTCGAGCACGAACGCGCCAAACGCGTCCTCGTTCTGATCGCGCGCCCGCCCGGGGTGCGTCAGCGCGGCCGCCGTGATCGGCGGGGGCGGCGAGGTGAGCAGCGGCGAGGCCATAGGACCTGGTGTCCTTTAACGTTCGCGCAAATGTGCCGCCAGGATCAACTGAAAAGGCGCGCGCCGCGGCCAGTGTCCGGGGCTGGGTCGGCGCCGAGGTAGGCCTTCCGTGGCGCAGCCCACACCCCGGCGACCATCGAGCCGCTGCGCTCTCAGGCCTTCGCCACGGCTGCCCGCCACCGGCGCAGCTGGACCTCGCGCGCGGGCGGGTCCAGGGTGGGGTTGAAGATCCCCATCCGGGCCGTCGGGGTCGCCTGCATGTCCAGCGGGAACCCCGCCCCGCGCGCGGCCAACTTGGCGGCGCCGAGCGCGGTCGCCTCGACCATGTCGGGGCGGAAGATGGCCACGCCCAGCAAGTCCGATTGCATCTGCAAGAGGAGGTCGTTCGCCGAGGCCCCTCCGTCGACGCGAAGCTGGGTGATGGCGCGCCCGGCGTCGGCTTGCATGGCCAGCGCCAGATCCACGTTCTGCAGGGCGATCGCCTCCAGGGCGGCCCGGCACAGGTGAGCGCGCGTCGTTCCACGCGTGATGCCGGTGATGAGCCCCCGCGCCTCGGGCCGCCAATGGGGCGCCCCCAGCCCCACCAGCGCGGGCACGATCGTGACGCCGCCCGAATCGGGGACCGACCGCGCCAGCGTCTCCACCTCCGACGCCGTCTCGATGATCCCCAGGCCGTCCCGCAGCCATTGCACCAGCGCACCCGCGATGAACGCGCTGCCCTCCAGGGCGTAGGTCGTCTTTCCGTCGATGCGCCAGGCGACGGTGCCCAGCATGCCGGAGCGCGAACGCACGGGCGTCGCGCCGACGTTCATCAACAAGAAGGCGCCGGTGCCGTACGTGCACTTGGCGTCACCCGGGTTCAAGCAGGTCTGACCGTAAAGCGCCGCTTGCTGATCGCCTGCCACCCCGGCGATGGGAATCCCGTCGGGCAGGCCGTCCACGCCGCGGGTCTTGGCGAGGACCTCGGCCGACCCACGCACCTCGGGAAGGACCTTCATCGGCACGCCGAACAGCTCGCACAGCTCGTCGGTGAACTCCCCCGCCTCCAGATCGAACAGCAACGTGCGCGACGCGTTCGATGGATCCGTGACGTGCGCGGCGCCGTGCGACAGCCGCCAGATCAGGAAGCTGTCGATGGTCCCGAACGCGATGTCTCCCTTGGTGGCGCGCGCCCGCAGCCCTGGGGTGGCGTCCAGCATGAAGCGCACCTTGGTGGCCGAGAAGTAGGGATCCAGCACCAGGCCGGTCCGCTCGCGCACCCGCTCCTCGAGGCCAGCGTCCTTCATGCCCGCGCAGATCGAGGCCGTGCGCCGATCTTGCCAGACGATGGCGTTGCCGATGGTCTTGCCGGTCTTGCGCTCCCACAGGACCGCCGTCTCGCGCTGGTTGGTGATGCCGATGGCGGCGATGTCGGTCGGTTCGAGCTCGGCGGCCCGCAGCGCCGCCTGGATGGCCGCCACCACGCCCCGCCAGATCACCTCGGGGTCGTGCTCCACCTCCCCGGGACGCGGGTAGATCTGCGGAATCTCTTGATATCCCCGCCCGCGCACGGCCAGGGTGCGGTCGAGGACCAGCACCGTCGTGCCGGTGGTCCCCTGATCGATGGCCAGAAGGTGATCGGGAGCTGCGCCCATGGTGGGGCGAGTCTACCAGCGGGCGTGGCTGGCGAAGAAGCGCATGATGGCGTCGATCAACGCCTCCTTGTCGTTGTCGAGACCGACGAGGTGGAACGAGTTCTCGAGCCAGAGGCGCTCTACCGTCGGCGCGCCGAGGCGCTCGGACAGCTCGAAGGAGGCCGAGATGGGCACGGTATGGTCGTGGCGCCCGTGCGCCACCAGCGTGGGCGCCAGGACGCTGCCGAGGTCCGTGCGGGCCGCCGCCATCAGCCGGAGCAAGTTCTCGAGCGCGCGCACCGGCATGGCGGGCAGCCCGAGGACCTTGCCCCGCAGATCGGGGTGGGCCACGTCGGAGCCGAACCGCTTCGGGATGGCGCGGAACCGCCCACGGCGCAACCGCTGCGGCACCAGGCTGAGCAGCCGAATTCCGCTCACCTGGGTCGCACGCAAGCGCAGCGGCGACGAGAGGATGGCCAGGGCGGCCACCCGCTCTGGAGCGGCCTTGGCCAGCTCGATGGCCAGCAAGCCGCCCATCGAAAACCCGACGATGGCGACCGGCCCTTCCACCTGCCGCGCCAGCGCCTCGAAGGCGGCCCGGGCCGACTCGAGCCAGTCCGTCCAGCTCGAGGCTTCCAGGGCGGCGGGGTCGATCCCGTGGCCGGACAGCAAAGGCGCGGAGACCACGTGTCCGGCCTCGCTCAGGGCCTGGGCGATCGCATGAACCTCGAACGGGGTGCCGGTCAGGCCGTGAAGGCACAGGATCCCGCGACCGCTCGTCGACCCACTCGTCACGGCGCGCAAGGCTAGCAGCCCGAGCGGCCCCCCGGCGGGCGTCCAAATGAAAAAGGCGCCGGGTCCCCCCCGGCGCCTTTTCAGAATGACGGACGCGAGCGATCTACTCGACAGCGCAGGAGATTTGGGCGTCCTTCATGTCGGTCGATCCCTGCATCATCATGCAGGAGGCGTCGTTGCAGACCTTGAACAGCGTCTTGGCCGTCGCATCCGTGCACTGCGGAGAGTTCTCGGTCAAGAGGTAGCAGGGGGCGTTGCTGCGGGTGTCGTTGCACTCCTCGAGCTTCTGCGTCGTCTGCTTGTTCCCCGCGTCGGTCGTCTTCTGGGTGACGGTGCAGTTGTGCTTCGTCGGATCCATCGGATCCTTCGCGATGTTCGTGCTGACACACGACGAGCCCAGCTTCTGGTGGATGCGCATGGCGATGTTGGTCATCGCCATCTTGAAGTCGTTCGCGCAGATTGGATAGAAGATGCCGTTCGTACCGAACGATTCGATCCACTGCTTGATGCGGACGCCGGGGTCGGCGTACTCGGGATCGGCGCCGCCCGCCACCGTCTGGGTGCAGGAGTGGTCGACGACGGGATCCATCTCGCCCATGGCCGCGGAGTTCGTCTGCGGGATGACCTTGTAAAGCGAGTTCCCCTGCCCGTCCACGGTGGGTCCCGCGATGGCGGCGACCAGGATGTCGTCCGGGTTGTTCTTGAACATCTTGATGTAGTCGGTGAACCCCGCCACGGTCGGCCACAGGTGGCCCTTCGTCGGATCGGGATTCCCGTCGGGATCGGTGACGCCGTCGTCGGTCTTGCCGTTCTCCTCCGCCGACACGCAGTTCTTCAGCGTGACACCGCCCGCGGGCAGATTGAACATCTTGGTGTTGAAGTCGTAGCCGTGGGGCGGGGGCATGCCGTCGCACAGGTGGCCGAACTCGTTGCAGCGGTAGGACTGCAGGGCGCCCAGACCCTTGGCATCGGTGGCCGAGTTCACGTTCGGCGCCAGCAGCAAGGAGTTGTAGGCCACCGAGCAGTCGTCCTCGTTCGTCACCATCACGATGGCGAGGACGGCGTCCGGCCGCAGAAAGCCGCCGTTGTCGGCGTCCTGATCCTTGCCGTCTCCGAGGGGGAGATACGCCTTGGCGAGAGCGTAATAGACCGACTCGAACTGACTCTCGAAGCCACAACCCTCGTCGCCGAGCAAGGCGATGCACTTGAAGGCGTCACGGATGTCGCCGTCGTAGTTCGGCTGCTGGTTGTCCCCAATGTTCGCGAGGTATTTGGCCCCGCCGTGCAGCATCTTGCAGGGCGACTCTCTCGTTCCGATGGCCCCTTGCAGGAAACGCCCGCCGTCGTCCCCCAGCGTGTTCGCATCGAATCCGCGGGATTGACACTGGTTGACGTTGCTCCACGCGCCGCCGCCGAATGATGACGACACGACGCCGACGTGGAGATCCGGCAGCTGCTTCGTCTGCTCGTCGACCAGCGCGTCCATGAACGCCGGAAGCTGGGCTTGCATCTTGGCCTGCAGAGGCTTCATGGACTTCGAGTCGTCGACCATGAAGATGATGTCCAGCTTGTGGTTCACCGTCTGCTTGAACTGCCGCGTGTCGATGACCGCGGGCTCGGGGTCGGGGATGGCCAGACGCCGCGAGTTACAGGCCCACAAAGCCGGGACCACGGCGGCAGTGGCGACCCAACGGAGGTAACGCCAGCGCAGCAGCCGCGGCACCTTCGACAGCGAACGGTTCATGGGGGTCCTCCTGAGCGAGCGGAAAAACGTGACGGGGGCGGCAAAAACCGGCCGATTATAGGGAGTCGTTCGTTCTCTGGCAATCTGCTCAAATTCGTCATCTCCGGGAACTTTCCCCGGCGGGCCCGATCCCAGAGTCAGGCGTCCCACCCCGACTCAGCAAGAGCGGTGCCCCGAGGGGCTCCTGCGATCCCGGGGCTTTACCCCGTTGGCCGACAACCGAGTTGGCAGCCGACCCCAATGAGGTTGCCAGGCCGGCCGCGCGGGATTCTTCTCATCCCAGGGGGCGAGCGACGGCGCACAACATCTGACCGGCCAGGAGAGGGGCGTCGAGGGGCTCGCCCCAATGGGGTGTGCGGAGGAAACTGTTGCGAACCTGGCCATCGGCGTCGCGACGGATCCCCGGGTGCAGCGGATCGACGTAGCTCAGCAGCTTTCGGCCACCGCGCGCCTCGATGAAGCCGATCCGGCCGCTCTCGTCGACGGCCGTCACGATCGCGGCTGCGTCGGGCGCTTCGCACGCGTCTGCTTCTTCCACGGGCGCGGGTGCCACCCGGAACAGCAGCACATCGCCCGGGCGCGCGCGGGCCGGTTCGACGGAGGGGTGGGCGGAGCGGAGGTATTGCCACAAGGAGCCGACCGTCCCATCGGTCCCGAAGCGCAATCCAGCCGATTGGAGCGCCGCCACCACGAAGTCCGACGATTCGCTGCGGCCCCGCACGCCGAACCGAGGCCGGGGTCGTTCGGCTGGACGCGTGTCGAGGGCCCAGCCGGGCAGACGCGCAGAGGGATCGACGGGTTGATGCGCACAGGCGCCCGCGCCAGGCGCGATGGCCACCAGCAGAGAGAGGCGCGTCGTCCACCGCTTCGCGACAGCAGGGGTGCACATGTAAGATAAAGTAGCCGGTCATCCGACTTTGTCCAAAAATGGCCCGAAAGAGAAGGCGCGCCCCGGAACCCGGACCCAACGTCGCACGGGCGGACGCGGCCGCGGTACAATTCGAAATTCGAAATGATGAGTCCTGTCGTGATCGTGGCCGCTGCGAGGACCCCCATCGGTTCCTTCCAGGGGGAGCTGTCGACGATGCCCGCGCCGCAGCTCGGCAGCGTGGCAATCCGGGCGGCGCTGGAACGGGCGCGCCTCGGTAGCGAAGCGGTCGGGGAGGTCTACATGGGCTGCGTGCTCCCCGCCGGCCAGGGTCAGGCCCCCGCGCGCCAGGCCTCGATTCGGGCCGGGGTGCCCGCTTCGGTCGGCGCGGTCACGGTCAACAAGGTCTGTGGCTCGGGCCTGAAGGCGGTGGTCTTCGGCGCGAATGCCATCGCGACCGGTGAGCACGAGGTCGTCGTGGCGGGGGGCATGGAATCGATGAGCCAGGCGCCCTATCTCCTGCCGAAGGCGCGCGACGGATATCGGCTGGGTCACGCGCAGGTGATCGACTCGATGATCCAGGATGGGTTGTGGGACGCGTACGGCAACGTCCACATGGGCGATTGCGCCGAGCTGTGCGCGCGGGAGAAGAAGATCTCGCGAGAGGAGCAGGATGCCTTCGCGGCCGAGTCCTACCGCCGGGCGCTCGCCGCTCAGGCCGAGGGCCGCTTCTCGGCGGAGATCGTGCCCGTCGAGATCGCCCAGCGCAAGGGCCCGCCCAAGGTCGTGGCCACAGATGAAGAGCCGGGGCGCGGCGATCCGGCCAAGCTGTCCGGGCTTCGCCCTGCCTTCCAGAAGGATGGCACCGTCACCGCCGGCAATGCGTCGTCCATCAATGACGGCGCCGCGGCGCTGGTCCTGACCAGCGAGCGGGCGGCCGCGGCCCGCGACCAGACGCCGCTCGCCCGCATCGTCGGCGCGGCGACCTTCGCCCAGGCTCCGGAGTGGTTCACCACGGCCCCGACCGGCGCGATCGAGCGGCTGCTCGGCAAGATCGGCTGGAAGACGGCCGACGTCGATCTGTGGGAGATCAACGAGGCGTTCGCGGTGGTATCGATCGCGAACAATCGAGCCCTGGGCCTGGACCCGGGCAGGGTGAATGTGTGGGGCGGCGCCGTCGCCCTGGGTCATCCCATCGGCGCCAGCGGCGCCCGGGTCCTCGTGACCCTGTTGTCGGCGCTGGAGGCGCGCGGCGGCAAGCGAGGCGTGGCCTCGCTGTGCATCGGTGGCGGCGAGGGCATCGCGCTGGCGGTCGAGCGCCCGTGACCGCCGTCGAACGTCTCGGCGTGATCGGCGCCGGTCAGATGGGGCGCGGCATCGCCGAGCTGGCGGCCGCGCACGGAATCGAAGTGGTCCTGGTTGACGCCAGCCGTGACCTCGCCGATCGAGGCAAGTCGGTCATCGCGGCCGGGCTGGCCTCGCTGGTCGAGCGGGGCAAGATCGCGGCTCCGGATCGCGAGGCCATCCTGGAGCGCATCCGGCCCGCCGATCTGTATGGCGACCTCGGGGCCGTCGACTTCGTGGTCGAGGCGGCCAGCGAGCGCTTCGAGGTCAAGCGCGAGATCTTCCGCTCGCTCGAGCGGGATTGTCGGCCGGAGGTCGTGCTGGCCAGCAACACGTCGTCCATCAGCATCACCGCCATCGCCGGCTCGGTGGTGCGTCCCGGTCGGGTCATCGGCATGCACTTCATGAACCCGCCCCCGCTGATGAAGCTGGTCGAGATCATCCGCGGCCTCGGCACCAGCGACCGGACCTTCGAACAGACGCGCGCGCTGGCCGAGCGCCTGGGCAAGACGACGGTGATCTCGCGCGACGTGCCGGGGTTCATCGTGAACCGCCTGCTGATGCCGATGCTGAACGAGGCCTGCTTCGCGCTGTTCGAGGGCATCGGCACCGTCGAGGACCTCGACACGGCGGTCAGCCTGGGCCTGCGGCACCCGATGGGGCCCATGACGCTGATGGATCTGATCGGCCTCGACACGACGCTGGCCATCCTCGAGACGATGCACGCGGCGCTCGGGGATCCGAAGTACCGGCCCTGCCCGCTGCTGCGGCAGTATGTCGCTGCCGGTTGGCTGGGACGCAAGACCGGACGCGGATTCTACGTCTACGCGACCACGCCGGGAGGCGGCGCGGTGGCCGGCGGCGGCGCCGGAGCGGGAGGGGCCGGGCCCGGCGGTGGAGGGGTCCGACCGTGAACGCGAGCGCGAGCTCGATTCGCGTCGAGGACGAGCCCGGGCCGGGAGGCGCGGGGCAGATCCGCTGGCTCACCGTCGATCGACCGCAGGCGCTAAACGCGCTCGACCCGGCCACCATGGATGCGCTCGGGGGCGCCGTCGAGGCGTGCGGCGCCTTGCCCGAGCTGCGCGCCGTCATCCTGACCGGCGCCGGGGACCGCGCCTTCGTGGCCGGCGCGGACGTGGCGGCGCTCGCCACCATGAGCCCCGGGGAGGCGGCGGCATTCTCGCGGCAAGGGCAGCGGGTGTTCGGATCCCTCGAGCGGCTCGCGGTGCCGGTCATCGCGGCTGTGAATGGGCACGCGTTGGGCGGCGGGTGCGAGCTGGCGCTGGCCTGCGACTTCATCTATGCGTCGGCGACGGCCCGGTTCGGCATGCCGGAGACGCGGCTGGGCGTGATCCCCGGCTTCGGCGGCACCGTGTGGCTGCCGCGGCGGGTGGGCCTGGCGCGCGCGCGCGAGCTGCTGTTCACCGCCGAGCCGATCGACGCGGCGGAGGCGCTGCGCCTCGGGCTGATCAATCGCGTGGTCGAACCGGCCGCCTTGCGCGACGAGGCCCGCCGAGCGGCGAGCGCCATCTGCTCCCGGGGCCCCCTGGCGGTGGCGGCCGCCAAGCGGCTCTTGCGGGAGGGCGCCGGCCGTTCGGCCGACGAGGCCCTCGCTCTCGAGGCCGACCAGTTCGGTGCCCTCTTCGCCACCGAGGACGCGCGAACCGGCATGCGGGCGTTCCTGGACAAAAGTGCCAAGAGCGCCGCCGGCGACAAGGTCTCCAAGAACAACCCCCCCCCGCCCTGGCGCGGCCGCTGAGGACCAGATGGATCTAGAGCTCACCCCCGAACAGAAGATGATCCAGCAGACCACCCGCGACCTGGCGACCCGCGAGATCCTGCCTCACGCGGCCGCCATCGATCGCGAGCATCGCTTTCCCTCTCAGATCGTCGCGAAGCTGGGCGAGCTGGGCATGATGGGGATGATGGTGCCGCAGGCCTGGGGCGGAGCGGGTCTGGACGCCGTCAGCTACGCGCTGGCCGTCGAGGAGGTCTCGCGCGCGTGCGCCGCGACGGGCGTCATCATGTCGGTCAACAACTCGCTCGTGTGCGGCCCGATCCTGAAGCACGGAACGGACGAGCAGAGGCGCGCGTGGCTTCCCGATCTGGCGTCGGGACGAAAGCTGGGGTGCTTCGCGCTGTCGGAGCCCGAGGCGGGGTCCGATCCGCGGGCGCTGCGCACGACCGCGCGCCGCGACGGCGGGCGCTTCATCCTCGACGGCACGAAGAACTTCATCACGAACGGCCCCGTGGCCAACCTGGCCGTGGTGATGGCGGCGACCGACCCCACCGCGGGAGCCAAGGGGATCTCGGCATTTCTCGTCGACGCCCGGACCCCGGGCCTGTCCTTCGGGCCGCTCGATCGGAAGCTGGGCATCCGCGGCGCGCACTCGGCCCAGATGTTCCTGACCGAGTGCGCCGTCCCCGAGGATGCGATGCTGGGCGCGCCCGGCGACGGCTACAAGATCGCGCTCGGGGCGCTCGACAGCGGGCGCATCGGCATCGCGGCCCAGGCTCTCGGAATCGCGCGCGCGGCGTACGAAGAGTCCATCCGCTATTCGCTGCAGCGAAAGACCTTTGGCCACGCGATCGCCCACCATCAAGCCATCCAGTTCAAGCTGGCCGACATGTGCACGGAGATCGACGCCGCGCGCATGCTGCTGTGGCGCGCGGCGTCCAAGAAGGATCAGGGCGGGCGCTACACGGGGGAGGCCGCGATGGCCAAGCTCCTCGCGTCCGAGGTCGCGAACCGGGTGGCGAAGGAGGCGGTCCAGGTCTTCGGTGGGTACGGCTATCTGGAGGATTTCCCGGTCGAGCGGCACTACCGCGACGCCAAGATCACCGAAATCTACGAAGGGACGAGCGAGATCCAGCGGCTGGTCATCGCCCGCCACGTGCTCGAGGCCTGACGCCGACTTCGCGGCGCCTGCCAGGCATTTGCCGGGCAGGCGAAAGAGGATATGGTAGCCGGCCTAAGGAGGAACTCTCCATGAAGTTGACCCGACAGGGACTCGTTCTCGTGGGGGCTCTGGCGATGAGCGTGCCGGCCGTGCTCCCGAACTTCGGCTGCGCCTCGTCGGGGGAGACGAGCGAAGAGCGCGTACGCATCGTTCGCCCGCAAGAGCAGTCTGCCGAGCAAGGTGGCATTCCACCCGACAAGCAGGCGGAGATCCAGCTGGTGCTCCAGCAGCGCGATCCGTCGACCTTGAAGTGCTACAGCGACGTGCTGAACGAGAAGCACGATCGCGCCTTCAAGGGTTCGGTGGCCGTGCTGTTGACGCTTGAGGCATCGGGGAAAGCCTCCGATGTGAAGATCGTCAACTCGACGTTGAACAACGAAGAAGTTCAAAATTGCCTGATCGAGAAGATCAAAGACTTCGAATTCCCGAGCCTCGATCACGGCGGTTCGATGCAGTACGTCTACCATTTCCAGCCCGCGTACTGACGCCGTCTGACACGCGTCCTACACAGAAGGCCGGTGGGCACCGCTCACCGGCCTTTTTGCGTTCTGGCGGTCCCGTTTCGCGAGATTCCCACAAGTCGGCGAAACGATACGCTCTGGGCGGCCTCGCGCCGCAGAGCGTGCTGGGAGGAGTGGATCGAATCTTGCCGTGGACCGGTTTGCCGCCGGTGTGCGACTTCGCATTGACGGAACCCACCCTCCCCAGCCCCTGACCAGGACGAGAACGCCATGAGGCATCACGCTGCTTTCCTATTGACCGCGGCCGCCGCGCTCGGGTGTGCGTCGAACGGACCAACCAATGGGGGCGCCAGCCGCTCCGCCCGTCACGCCGCCGAGCGCGACAAGACGACCAGCTTCGAGAGCTCGGCGGGCGCCAAGCAGATGGCCCTCGAGAACGAAGCCGGCGTCTACGAGGGACGCGACATCGAAGAGACCATGAACGCGCACCTGGTAGAGGTGCGGGGTTGTTACGATCGCGCCGGGCATGCCCAGCGCTACGCGGCCGGCAAGTTGACCCTGCGCTTCGAGGTGTCGGGCGACGGCGCCCCGCGAGAGGTCCTGGTGGTCGGCAACGACCTCGGCAACTATGCGGTCGAGAGGTGCGTCGTCGAGGTTTGCCGACGCATCAAGTTCCCCCCGCCCGACGGGCGCAAGGCGACGACGTTCGAGTATCCCGTCGAGTTCCGATCGACCGAGGAGATGAAGGTCCAGGACCTCGACGACAGCGCCAAGCTCGATCGCGACGTGGCGGCGCAGCTGTCGTCGCTGGCGGCGTGCGGCCCTCTCGGCGAGACGGGGGCCTCGGCGCTCTTCTACATCGAGCCGAATGGGACCGTCTCGTCGGTGGGCCTGGCGGCGGATTCGGCGTTGAACGAGCAGGCGAGCGCCTGCACGGTGAAGGAGATGCGTCACTGGAAGATGTCGGCGACGTT